>MAAB01041449.1_pt1 | contig 106565 bp, 104 predicted proteins | sample 1115991 | NCBI WGS metagenome assembly MAAB01 (sample SAMN04961124, study PRJNA320927) | seawater metagenome | isolation source: sample BD02T18 sea water enriched with oil for 18 days | place: USA:Gulf of Mexico | collected 2013-07-27
CAAATTTCAATAAAATCTTGCTTATTGTAAGCAATACCACCACCACTACCACCCATCGTAAACGATGGACGAATAATAGTTGGGTAACCGAGTTCTTTTTGAAGTTCTAATGCTTCATCGAGGGTATGCGCAATAGCTGACTTCGGCATATCTAAGCCAATTTTAGTCATTGCTGCACGAAATAAGTCACGATCTTCAGCTTTATTAATCGCTTCACTATCGGCACCGATCATTTCCACACCGAACTCTTTTAAAACGCCTTCACGTTCTAAATCTAAAGCACAGTTCAATGCTGTTTGACCGCCCATAGTAGGTAAAATGGCATCAGGACGTTCTGCCTCAATAACCTTACTTACCGCCTGCCATGTCACTGGCTCTATATAGGTAGCATCAGCCATATTTGGATCAGTCATAATCGTTGCTGGATTAGAGTTAACCAAAATGACGCGATAGCCTTCTTCGCGTAAGGCTTTACAAGCCTGTGCGCCAGAATAATCAAATTCACAAGCCTGACCGATTACAATCGGACCAGCACCTAGAATTAAAATACTTTCAATATCAGTACGTTTTGCCATCGTTGTTTATTTACCCGTCGATTGTTCAAGTAGATCGATGAAATGATCAAATAAAGGAGCCGCATCTTGTGGGCCAGGACTTGCTTCTGGGTGCCCTTGAAAACTAAATGCTGGTTTGCTGGTGTGATGAAGACCCTGCAAGCTATCATCAAATAATGAGAAATGTGTTGCCCTCAAAGTTTCAGGCAATGACTCCTTATCTACAGCAAAACCATGATTCTGGCTCGTAATCATCACTAAGCCACCGGTCATTTCTTGCACTGGATGGTTAGCACCATGATGGCCAAATTTCATTTTGACAGTCTTCGCACCACACGCTAAAGCGAGGATTTGATGACCTAAACAAATACCAAAAATAGGTAATTCTTTTTCTAAAAAGGTCTGCACCGCTTCAATAGCATAAGTACAAGGTTCAGGATCACCCGGACCATTTGATAAGAACACACCATCAGGATTCATCGCTAATACATCTTCCGCTGACGTTTCAGCCGGTACAACTGTCAAGCGACAGCCGCGTTCAACTAACATGCGTAAGATATTGTTTTTAGAACCAAAGTCATAAGCAACAACATGGAAACGTTCATCAGCCGCTTGTGATTCACCAGACAACTGCCAGCAACCACCGTTCTGCCATTGATATGTTTCTTTAGTAGAAACAACTTTCGCAAGGTCCATGCCTTTTAAGCCATCAAAACCTTTCGCTGCTGCAATCGCTGCATCAACATTAATATTGTCGCCAGCAACAATACAACCTTTTAACGAGCCTTTTTCACGTAAACGACGCGTCAAGCTACGAGTATCAATACCAGCTAAGCCCACAACATTATGTCGTTCTAAATACGCATCAAGTGCTTCTTCGCTACGCCAGCTGCTCACTAGCGGAGATAAATCTCGAATGATCAAACCACTCGCAAAGATATTATTTGATTCTTCGTCTTCTGGATTAACACCTACGTTTCCGATATGCGGATAAGTGAGGGTAACGATTTGACTGCAGTATGAAGGATCAGTCAGGATTTCCTGATACCCCGTCATAGACGTATTAAAAACAACTTCACCGACTGACTGCCCAATAGCACCAATCGATTCGCCGTGATAGACCGAACCATCTTCAAGAGCAAGTAATGCACTAGTTCGCAAGGGGAACCTCCACCAAATATAAAAAATGGAGCAAACTAAACGTTAGCTCCAGACAAAACCTTGTAAATTTTATCTCAAAAGCAGGGCCTTCGTCCACGTAAAAAATGGTGTGTGTTTGTGAATTATGCGCTTTAACTTTTCACAAAACTATGCTTAATGAATTTTTCATCTTCTATATTATTTTAAATATTCCCACTAAAAACTATATGCCAAACTGATTTGACCATTCACATAGTCTTCATCGCTATTGCCACCAAACTCTATATCCACAGCTAGGGTTAGGTTGTTTTGGTCCGCAATCCGTAAGTTAACACCGGCAAAGCGGCCATCAACATTTTCATCACCGGCATTGCTATAACTAAAGCTATTTCCCGCAAGACTAACGTCAGTATCATCATCATTACTATGACGAGAGCTTAAGCCCACTCTAAACTCTAATTCGCTGTAACTAGTAAATTGATAGGCTGCTGCTAATTGAGCACGGGCAGTGAGGACGCGTAAGGTACGGTCATCTACCTTAAAGTTAGAGTTCGTGGTGCCTTTCTCCCGATAACCATCAACCCAAGCCATATTGTAATTAATACTGGCTGAGGGCCTAAATTCTAAATTATCAGCTAAGGTATAGGCTGAGCTTAATGTCACCGATGGACTTAAAAATACACTATCAAAATCAGCTTCGGCGGTTTCAAATCCGGTGACACTATCAAACACTAAGCGACGATTGTCATTATCAGCATACCCCGCTAATACCGAGGTACTTACATTAAAACCATCAAAGGTAAAAATACCATAGCCGCCGAGATAATAACTATCTGACTCAGTTTTAAATGAGGCAATATCGCTACTTTCAGCTGAGGAATGTGCCACCCCGCCGATAACACCTAAACGAGTTTGGTTTCTATCCCACTCATAGCCCAAGGTGAAACCAATATGACTTGAGTCATAGGCTAAAGTGCTGCCTTGGCTATCAGAATCAGCATTGCCACCAAATACTTGTGCCCAAGCAACTGGCTTTTTCTCTTGAAATAACATGCCCGGTGATAACGTCAGGGATGCCACTTGCACAGGTTTAAAGCTTGATTTGATAAAGGTTCGCTGGTTGACAATATTATGCACCGACGACGTAACGTCAGCCAAAACCACTGAGCTGGCAGCTTCAGCAGTAGGATCTGCGGTCACCACGGTGTTTCCATCAACAAAACCGGCAACGCCAATCAAATTGATGTTTTCAACATTTTGGATATCTAAAACCGCCGAGGCACTGCCACTATAAATATTAACGGTATCGTTATCACCGCCATTATCACCTAAATCAATGCCACCAATAATTTGTGAGCCGGCCAATAGGTTTAAGGTCACATTATTATTATCACCACGTACCGCTAGCCCTCCGACATCGGTCGCTCTAATCGTGCCGCTATTATTGATAGTGGCATCAGCGCCAGCTGAATAAATAGCATTATTAGCTGCTGTAATCGTACCGCTATTGCTGATAGTGGCATTAGCACCATATGAATAAACACCCAAATCATTACCTACATCAATCGTGCCGCTATTGTTGATAGTGGCATTAGCACCAGCTGAATTAATACCTACATAACCATCTACTGTAATCGCACCGCTATTGCTAATAGTGGCATTAGCATCAGCGGCATAAATACCGACATCACCACCGACTGTAATCGTACCGCTACTATTGATAGTGACATCATCACCAACCGAATTAATACCATTATCACCTCCGACTGTAATCGTGCCGCTATTTTTTATCACTATATTATCCCCATTGGCATCAATAGCACGGGTGGCACCGTCTATCGCTCCGCCGACCTCAACAATGCCGCTCTCATTGGCATTAAGGCTTTGCGGCATTACTGTTTGACCGTTAACAATGGTGAAATCAGCAGCTTGGGCTGTGAACGAAAGAAGTGCGGTACTGACAAGAAGACTTATTTTTAGTTTAGAGCATGATAGAGGCACAGCTATTAATCCTTTAAAGGAACAGTTAATTTCGGTCGAATGCTAAGAGCTAATTTAATATCAAAAACAAGCTATATTTTTGACGTTAAAGCGTTTGCTCCACATGCTGATTTTCGTTATCAAATTATTAGCACGGCATAAATCGCCACTACTTATATCGTATTTGATGTACCTTAGCTATTAACTTTGCTTAGCTTTTTCCCTGTGATAGGTTCTGGTTTATTCAACATATTTAAAACCTGTAAATAGCCCCAAAATTAAAAACAATTCGAATCAAAAACTTAAGACACAAAAAAGGCACTCCCAATTAAAATTAAGAGTGCCTTAATATTTCTTACTCATGTGAGCTTAGGTTTAGCTTATTAGTACAAACTGATTTAAAGCCTTCTTCACAAACGCTATCAGCGCCATAGTTTAGGAATATAACTCTGGCCGACGATGGGAAAGTATCGGCATGTTTTCTCTGACTTCTTTTAGATAGGCTAAATCAATCATCGTTGATACCACTTCTGGTCGTTCAGAGGCACAACAGACGATACTCCCCCATGGATCAATCACCACACTGCTGCCGTAAGAAACTCGGCCTTCATGATGCTCACCCCATTGATTAGGTGCCACGATATACACTTGATTTTCAATCGCTCGGGCGATCAACAGCGGCAACCAATGATGCTTGCCGGTATAAAGAAAAAAAGCCGCCGGTACAAAAATAATTTCAGCTCCTCTCGCTGTTAAATCTCGATATAACTCAGGAAAGCGAAGGTCATAACAAATAGTTAAACCAATTTTGCCAATTTCATGGTCAACCACCACCGGAATGTTACCCGGTTTAATGCCATCCGATTCGTTATAACCCAAAGCCGGTGCGTCACACATATGAATCTTCCGATAGACACCATTTAACTCGCCTTGGCGGTTCACTAATATTGAGGTGTTGTATAAGCGATTGGGATCATCGGGTGTTTTTTCGTAAATGCTACCTAATAAGATAGATAGATCATATTTTTTGGCATAGTCACGAAATGTTTGCACCAGCTCACCATCCAATGATTGTGCAACCCGATGCTTTTCTTCATTATCACGGCCGACATAAAGAAAGGTTTCAGGAAAAGCCAGCAGATCCACGCCTTTATCTGCCGCTAGCTGAATTTTTTTATGGGCACAGGCCAAGTTCTCCTCAACATCACTTGAAGATCGCATCTGTACTACACCGATATGACTTTGTATCATTTGTTGGCTCTATTCATAGTTAGCTACAACTCAAATATAGCAAACTCTAGCCATAATAGTGAAACAGCCAGCTGACTATCTTTATATATAAAGCAGACAAGACAACGTTCTATCGGTAATATTCTCGCTAACTAACGTTTTATATAAGGAATCATTGTGGCTAATTCATCTGGCTTTCCATTGCAGCGCCCTCGCCGCCTTAGAAAAGATACTTTTTCCAGAAATCTAGTACGCGAAAATCAACTCAGCGTGCATGATCTGATTTATCCCTGTTTTGTCTTAGAAGGCACCAACCAACGTGAAGCCGTTGCCTCCATGCCTGGCGTTGAACGTCGCAGCATCGATTTATTATTAAAAGAAGCTGAAATCATTCATAAATTGGGTGTGCCAATGATGGCCATTTTTCCAGTCACACCCGACACAGCAAAGTCAGAAGATGCCCATGAAGCATTTAACCCTGAAGGCTTAGCTCAACGTGCAGTTCGCGCTTTAAAACAAGCCTTTCCAGAACTCGGCATCATGACTGATGTGGCTTTAGATCCGTTCACCACACACGGCCAAGATGGTTTGATTGATGACACTGGTTACATCATCAACGATGAAACCGTTGAAGTCTTAGTTAAACAAGCTTTATCGCACGCTGAAGCCGGGGCTGATGTGGTTGCCCCTTCCGATATGATGGATGGTCGTATTGGTGCGATTCGCCAAGCATTAGAAGAAAACGGTCATATTCATACTCGCATCATGGCCTACTCTGCTAAATATGCCTCTAGCTTCTATGGCCCATTCCGTGATGCCGTTGGCTCTGCTGGCAACTTGGCAGGAGGCAATAAATACAGTTACCAAATGGACCCCGCCAACAGTGATGAAGCCTTGCACGAAGTCGAACTCGATATCAATGAAGGGGCTGATATGGTGATGGTTAAACCCGGCATGCCTTACCTTGATGTATTACGCCGCGTCAAAGACACATTCAAGAAACCCACCTTTGTCTACCAAGTCAGTGGCGAATACGCCATGCTCAAAGCCGCCGCTCAAAATGGTTGGTTAGACGAACAAGCCACGGTGATGGAAAGCTTAATCGCCTTTAAACGTGCCGGTGCCGATGGCATCTTGACCTACTTTGCCAAAGACGTAGCTCAACAATTAGCGAAATCCACTAATTAATAAAATATAAGAATCAACATGACCGATCATTACGCCGTTATTGGCAACCCAATCAAACACAGCAAATCACCGTTAATCCACACCGAGTTTGCCAAACAAACAGATCAAGACTTGGACTACATCACCAGAGAAGTCCCTCTTGATGGCTTAGTTGAAGGTTTAAAACAACTGCAACAGCAAGGCTTCAAAGGCATCAACGTCACCGTGCCGTTCAAAGAACAAGTCTGGCAAGCCGTCGATAGCAAAAGTGAACATGCCACCCGTGCCGGTGCAGTAAACACCGTAGTCTTCAATGATGACGGCACTTTATATGGTGACAATACTGATGGCATCGGCCTGTGTCGTGATCTGGTTGATAACCACGCTATTGAACTGAAAGGCAAACGACTGTTACTGCTCGGTGCCGGTGGTGCTGCCCGTGGTGTCATTGAACCATTATTAAGCTACCAACCGGCTGAACTCTTCATCGCCAATCGCACCGCCAGCAAAGCCCAAGATCTAGCTGAATTATTTAACGACTTCGGCAACATATCCGGTGGTGGCTATGATGACATATCAGGTTCATTTGATGTCATCATCAATGCCACAGCTGCCAGTCTACAAGGCGAAGTTCCGCCTTTAGCCGACAATATTTTGAAAGATAATGCCAGCTGTTATGACATGATGTACAGCAACGAAGACACTGCCTTTATTGCGTGGGCTAAGCAACATGGCGCAGCAAAAACGATTGATGGTTTGGGGATGTTAGCAGAACAAGCGGCTGAAGCTTTTCGGATATGGCGAGGGGTGAAGCCTGAAACTCGAACGGTTATAGAGCAAATTCGTAACAAATAAACACCTAAAAAATTTATGAACAAATATTCATTACTATATTAATAAGGATTTTAAAATAAGAATGGACTCGACAGAACGACATGTATTTAATCATTTACAGACTCGTAACTTCAGTTCAATTGAATATGAACCCGATGGCAACATACCTCCAGACTTCCTTGTTGATGGTAAAGTAGCTATCGAGGTTCGCAGGCTAAATCAACATCACTTTTCTCAAAATAATATAAAAGGCTTAGAAGAAGTTGCCATCCCACTTTGGCAAAGAGTAACAAACTTCATTGAACACTTCAGCCCTCCAATAGATGAGGAGAGTTGGTTTGTGAACTTCACATTTTCTAGGCCAGTCCCAAAATGGAAAAAACTAGAACCCTTGCTTCAATCAGCTTTAGAACAATTTTGTAACTCACCGATCAAAACTCCTACAGTATTAATACAAACACTAGGCATTCACCTGGAAGTCTTTCATAAGGCATCAAAAAAACATTCAACGATGTTTCTCATGGGTGCTTATATAGATAAGCAGTCCGGTGGGCTTGTATTATCTGAAATGGAAAAAAATATCATCCATTGCTCCGATGAAAAATCACTCAAAATAGCAAATTTTAAAAGTAACTATTATGAGTGGTGGCTAATATTAGTTGATCATATTGGCTACGGATTAGATGAATTAAATATATCTCAGTTCAATGAATATGTAACCATCAAACATTCGTGGGACAAGATCATTATTATCGACCCACTAAATGAAAATATTTGGTTTGAAATAGAAAATAAAAAGTAACTTAAAGTTCTATATCTTCATAAATCACCCCATAAAGTCCTTAATGAGCAGCCGAGCATCGAAAAACCGTTTGGAGCAAGCTCAACGAGTGTCTGAGCGTAGCGACAAATTTGTCAGGAACAAATTTGGATGCAGGAAGCGCCCGTAGGGTAAGTGACATGGATGTCACGAATCAGTTTTCTCGTTGAGCCCAAACTGATTGAGAAGCACAGGGAACCCGTAGGGAAAGTATGGGCTGACCTTTTCTTTGGTTCCGTTTCTTTTGGCCACGCAAAAGAAATGAACGCCCAGCGGCAGCGTACCAACAATAAGAGTTTAACTTCTAACTTTTCTACGAATACCTAACAAACCAACTAAAGCCGGGGTAAATAACCAAACTGCTGCCGGAATAGGAACAGCCGAAACTTGGCTCCACTGCACATAAGTATCATGAATATAGCTCGTCGTTTGAGTAACATACCCCGCCAATACAGATGGGTATGGGGTTCCCAATTCAACACTATAAAATTCAACTCGGTTGGAGATTAAACTAATCTCATAAGGCGTTGCTAAGGTACATGCATTGTCATAACTACAACCTCTAGTTAATTGTGCATTGGCATCCCAAACTACAAACTCTGCATCCGTACTTAAAATTAATGCCTTCAGTGCTTCAGATGCAGATTCAGCAAAAGCAATATCATACAAAGATAGCGAATTAGCTAACCAACTCCCCCCATCAAAGCTGGCATTCCAAAAAGAGCCATCGATTTCGACATTGTCTATACCAACAACTTCACCAGCCACTGTATTCAGTGTTGCTGCAGACGCTGGCAGCATCATCACTGAAGCTACAACAATTAAACCCATCCGTAGTATCTTGTTCAACATATCCCTATTCCTAATTATCCTAAAACCACTATCGCTAACTCAATTGAAAAACAGCGAATAAGGGAAGGATACAGAGCAAATAACTCTATTACGCTATGAATTAATCCTGAAACAAAAAAGCAGTGCTGCAATAAAAAACATATAGAACAAGAAGCTAGCACCAGCCCTCTATTTACCTCAGTAATACTAGGCTCATTCTCTTGTTAACATGCAAATAATTATCATTTACAATACTACCCTTATCAATTTAAGCGATGCCCACACCATGCCTTGCAGTTATTTTGACAAAGGTCGTCAAAGACCTAACTCAGCACCACATGTTCAAAGCCCAAATCAATTATCCACTTCAACTTTACTGGATACTTATGTCGCCTAAACAATTATTACCTGCGACATTTCTAATTGATTTAATTGAAAACCAGCGCTTCGGTGTTGAGTATCAACCTATCATCGATGTTAATAGCCAAGAAGTTTATGCCTATGAATGTTTGTCACGATTTTTTGATGCAGACAATAAGTCGATCAGACCTGACTTAGTTTTTTCATCGTTACATGACAGTCCATTAAGCCTTTTTCAAGTCGAGTTTCAGCAAAAGAAACTCCAACTGGGCCATGCACCTAATAATCAACATATCTTTGTAAACTTAGATCAAGACTCTTACTTCTCTTGCAATGTTGAAGCTGAAAACAATCCATTTTTACAATTATTTAATGGTTTTAAACAAGATAATCTAACGGTTGAACTCATTGAAAACTCAGAAATTAATGATGCCATTATGAGTTTGGCGATGATTGATTCATTAGCTAAAAACAATATCAATACGGCGATTGATGATGTTTGTAATCCCAACTCGATGATTTCGACTTCAGTATTACAACTGGTTAACTATATAAAGCTTGATAAAGAAGTTGTTCAAAATAAACATGATCAAAGCTTTCAGCAGCTGGTGAAGTTTATTATTGATTATGCCCACGCCACCAATAAAAAAATAGTGTTAGAAGGTGTAGAAACCGATGAAGACTTAGCATTTGCTAAACAATTAAACTGCGACTTTGTGCAAGGCTTTTTGTATCGACCACAATTCATTAATGTGACGTAAGTAAAGCTCACTGATCAGACACGCTTTCATCCAAGCTAAGAGCCAACTGCTGCAATGATGTAGCTGAAGTTTGTTTATCAAAGCCACTTAATGACAGACCAATTAGCCGAACCGGTTTCGAGCCTGCTTCGGTTTTCACTAACAAATTGGGGAGTGCTTGTTTTATCGCCGCTAAGTCCCATTTTTTCTCAGCTGTCACTGCTCTAGTGACTTGTTTAAAGTTGTTATATTTCACTTTCAAAGTCAGCGTATAAGCAGTCAGTTGCTGTTTTTCTAAACTGGCCAATACCAACTCTGCTAATGCCAGTACTTTGTCAGTTAACAGCTCAACAGACAGAATATCTTCGGCAAAGGTGGTCTCCTTGCCTAGTGATTTACGTATCCGTTCGCTTCGTACCGGTCGGTGGTCAATGCCACGAGCAATGTGATGATAATAGTTACCTGCCTTGCCAAACTTATCTGTCAGTTGCTCCAGTGACCATTGAGCTAGATCATGGCCTGTGCTAATGCCGACTTCAGTCATCTTTTTTTCAGTTGCTGGACCGATGCCATGAAATTTACCGATAGCTAATTCAGCGACAAAGTCTTTGCCTTGTTCCGGCTTGATAACATATAAACCATCAGGTTTATCCATATCTGATGCGACCTTAGCGAGGAATTTATTGTAAGACACGCCGGCAGATGCAATGAGATTGGTTTCAGCTAAAATGTCTCGCTTTATCGCTTTGGCAATCAAGGTGGCCGAGCCATCATATTCAGCGGTATAGGTCACATCTAAATAAGCTTCATCTAAAGATAAGGGTTCAACTTCAGAAGCATAACGCCAAAATACTTCTCGGATCTGTGTCGATACTTCACGGTAAGCTTCAAATCGCGGCGGCACAAAGATCGCCTGTGGACATAGCCGATAAGCTTGTGAACAGGGCATCGCCGAATGAATGCCAAACTGACGCGCCTCATAACTACAAGCGGCAACCACACCTCGACTATTAGGCTGGCCACCGACAATAAGTGGCTTACCTTGATAGTCCGGCTGGTCTCTTTGCTCTACCGATGCAAAGAAGGCATCCATATCAACATGAATAATTTTTCGTTGTTGAGCCATAAACTAATTACTTATGCTTTATGAACTTGCTGATACTCAGCACCCCAATCACATAATAGATCCAAGGCTGGATTCAACTTATCGGCTAACTCTGTCGGAGTATATTCAACCCGTGGTGGTACTTCAGCATAGACTTTTCTAGTCACCAGTTTATGAGACTCTAATTCGCGTAGTTGATGAGTCAGCATTTTTTGAGTGATCTTTGGAATCTCACGTTTTAATTCACCAAATCGCAAGGTCTTGCCACGTAAGTGATAAAGAATAATAATCGTCCATTTACCACCGATAACATCTATAGCGGCAGCCACTGGGCATTCGCTCATAGCATCACAATCTGCAACTTCGCTAACATTGTCTAAATTTTTTTTATCAGTCTGAGCCTTTGTTTTCGCCATTAGGCACCTCCAGGAAACTAAACAACAAATTGGTGCGTACTTGTTGAATCCAATTCCACACCCTATAGTTACAAAAGTATACCAAATATACTTTTGTAACAGTGGATAGTTTTTATACTTAACTTAATACCGTAAGAATGAGGTTAGAACAATGACTCTAAATACACTTTTTAGTGAACAAAAATTAGGCGACTTAACATTACCGCACCGGATTGTAATGGCTCCGTTAACACGATCACGCTCAAGCCAACCTGGCGATATTCCTAATGATATGAATGTCGAGTATTACAAACAGCGCTCTTCTGCAGCGATGATCATCTCCGAGGCAACACAGATCTCACCTCAAGGTAAAGGTTATGCTTTCACCCCCGGTATTTACTCCGAAGAGCAAATTGCAGGTTGGAAGAAAATCACTGATGAAGTGCATGCACAAGGTGGTCGTATCTTTATGCAACTTTGGCATGTCGGTCGTGTTTCTCATTCATCACTACAACCAGGTAACTTCCTACCCGTTGCACCATCGGCTATTGCCGTATCGGAAGGTCAAGCTTTTACCTATGAAGGTATGCAAGATTTTGAAACACCGAGAGCACTGGATGAGAGTGAAATTCCAGCCATAGTTACACAATATCGACAAGCCGCTATCAATGCTAAACAAGCCGGTTTTGATGGTGTAGAAATACATGCAGCGAATGGCTATTTACTCGATCAATTCTTGAAAGATGGCACCAATAAACGTACTGATATTTATGGTGGTAAGATTGAAAATCGTAGTCGATTTGTTTTAGATGTAACGCAAGCCGTCACAGATGTTTGGGGTGGCGATCGTGTTGGTATTCGCATTTCACCAACCGGCACGTTTAACTCAATGTCGGACTCAAACCCACAAGCTTTATATAATTACCTAGTCGAAAAGTTAAACCAGTTTAATCTAGCTTATTTACATGTTGTCGAAGAACTTGGCCTGAGCGAAGAATCTACTGACAACTTTGACTTTAATGCCTTACGTAGCATCTTTAATAGTGCTTATATGGCTAATGGTGGTTATACCGGCGATACTGCAGAGCAAAGCTTAACGAATGATCGCAGTGATTTTATCGCCTTTGGTGTGCCATTTATCTCTAATCCTGATTTGCCTGAGCGTATTAGACAAGGTGCAGACTTAAACGAAGCAGATCCAAATACCTTTTATGGTGGTGATGCGAAAGGTTATCTTGATTACCCAAGTTTAAACCAGCAGGCAGCGTCAGCTTAATATCAAAGTATGGAAGCTATCCTAAAAGAAAGGGATAGCTTCCATTCATTATCACTAAAAGATACTTTTCAAAGCATCAGTTACAGCTGAACCCGCATCTTTAACCGTATCAACTGCTTTTCCGGCAACGGTTTCGTCTTCAGCCGTTGCTTGCTGTGTTGTTGTAGCTTTTTGACCTAAGGCTGTTGCACAAGGATCTGCATCAGCAGTGCTGCGATCTAATAAGCCCTGAGCCAAGATAGATAAGCCACCTGTAGCAACAGCAGTTCCGACTGTTAAGCCTGTTGATAGTGCCTCGCCAACACCTGTGGTTGGTGTTGGGCTTGCTAGCGTGCCACCAATTCTAATAAGGGAAGCAAGTTGACCAGCACTAATACCTATCCCTTCTTTTGCCTCTGGTTTGATACCAATATCCAGCGCTTCAGTCTGTAGATTAATCGAACCACTACCAATAATGTTCATTTGAGTCGTCGAAATAGCAATACCTTGATCCGTTGTTGCTAAGCCATTTTTAATATCAAAATTGACGACTGCACAATTCAAAACAGTACCTTCGCTACTCTTTGAAAATGGGTTTAGCATACTCATTGTTTCAGCTAATACATCGGCACCCAAAGCACCTGTCACAGAATCGGTTATTTTACCTTCGCCAACTTTGACGACTAGTTTTCCATTCAAGCCTGCCATGATTTGACTGACACTCTCACCACTGCCTGTAACGTTAATATTTACATCGGTTTTTGCACCACTCAGCTTGCCATGTAAATCTGTTAACTGATTTGGCTCTAAACCAGCAATATCAAGATTTATAGCTAAACTAGCGGTTTTAGCTTTTGAGATTAAGGCAATATCGCCAGCCAACTTACCACCAGCAACCACCGTGCTCACTGGCTTAACTGATAAATTGCCATTTTTTAATGATAACTTCACTGTCGTTTCAGCTAGATCTAAACTCGCTGTTTTTATAAGTTTTGAATCAATTGAAACAGTGGCATTAATAGAATGTAGTGCATCTAACAACAACGGGTCATCTGAAAATAAACGCTCTTTTTTCTCAGTTTCAACTTGCTCTTCCTCACCAGCTAACTCGGCTAAATCAATTAAGTTCGATTTGAGCATGGCAGTGATAGCAGGCTTTTTATTTAAAACAGCAACGGTGACATCACCTGAAAGGTCAGTATTTCCTGCTTTCACATCCAGTGCCTTAAGCGAATAAGCACCCGCTCCATCGATCAGTTTTGCTTTCAATGCAATGGGGCCAAAGTCTGGTAACTCTCCACCCGCTAACTCAGATAAATTTGCTAAAGAATCAACCGTAAACTCGATGCCAATATCAAGACCTTGGCCTTTCATTGGTTTGTTTATATTGCCATTAATGCCTAACTGAGCATCTGCAACTTCAATTGCTAAATCTACGGGATAATTATTATTACTAGACAATTGATTAATGGAACCTAATCGTCCAGAGACTGAAACTGGGATTTCGTTATAGGCAAACTCCAACATTAATGATAAAGGCGTATCCGTGCCGTCAGAGTCAATCGTTAATTCATCAATCACTACTTTCGTTTTTTGGCTTGTCATGCCATCAATATAGGTAACCGTTGCATTTTCGATTTGAACTTTATTTATGATTACACTAGGTACTTCAGTACTGTCAGCATCAGAAGGTGATGATTTTTCCTCTTTATTTTCAGTCGTAAATATCCAGTTGCCCATGCCTTTTTTATCGGTCTCAAGCAATATTTCCGGCTCCAGTAATATCACCTTATTTACCTGAATATTTCCGCTTAGTAATGGCAGTAATGACACCTCCACTTCGAACTTGTTTAGACTCATCATTTCAGGATTTGAGCCCCACTTTGCATTGCTAAACGTTACATCTTCAACAACCACCGTTGGCACGAGGGACAAGCCAAACTCTAAATCACCAGCAATATCTAATTTCCGACCAGTAGCTTCCTCTACCAAGCCAATTAACTCAGGCTTATATTGATTAATATCGGTTGTTTTTATGATGACGACCATTGCGATAAGGGCTGCAATAATTAATCCCGCAGCTATTTTGATTATTTTTGGCATGATTTTCCCTTCATGTTTATTGATTGCTTACTAAAGTCTTTCACTCAGCTATTTTTTTCACTTCAATGATACGGCCTATTATCGTGATGTTTTTTAGCCACTCATCAAAAGTGTGTTCAGCACCATCAAAGATCAATGTCACTTTTTCACCATCAAGTAGTAGCCGGCAAACCACAATAGATTTTTTGTAATTTACAACATATAGATCACCACTAATGACAAAGGTTTGAATTAAGTCGGCAACAACAAAGTCGCCTTCATTTATGGTTGGCAGCATATCGGTGCCATTCATTACAAACGCTTTGTAGTTTGGTATTGGATTATTTATATCTGGCGCTTTCATTATCTTTATTACTAAAACTTAGTTAGTAGTATTCCTTTTTATTTTTGTCACATTTCAACACATAATTAACCTTAAAAAAGCAACCATCGTTAATTTTTTGAGCCTATACTGGTTTCCGGGCACGACCCTTCAATTTACTAAAGTAATATACCTTATGAGCTTGAAAATTGATGCTACAGAATTAACGACTTTTTCTGCTAAAACACCTGCACCCAGCCTGATGCAGTTTCAATACACATCATTCCGAAAAAGCCTGATGTATATGTGCATTATCGGCATACCCTTTATCTTATTTTATATGGCGCTCTATAGTTACCTCTACCCACTTACTTCTTCGTGGGAAACCAGTGCTTGGCGTTTATATGCTGTGGCTAGCTTAGTGCTCATGTCCTTTTCCTTTTACAGCAAAACCTACAGCCCTCATATTCCGTGGTTAGTCATTCTGATGGGATGGTGCTGTTATGCGAGCTTGTGTCAGCACCTCATTTTAACCATTCCAAATTCACAATCGATAGCGCATATGATTGCTATCGGCGCTATTTTTATTGTTGGCATTACGGCGATCTCGCCATTGCTATCCTATTGGCAAATCATCACTGCCGCTATTGGTGCCGCAGCCATCCCACTTATTATTCCTGTGCTCAATGCACAGTCTGAATTTATAGATGTTGCTCTTGCTAGTCGTTTAATTACCAGTGCAGTTTTTGTTGTTTTATTAGGCTTTAAACTAAAAAAAGACAGTCATGAAAGTTATCAAACTCACTCTCAACTGCATCAAGCGAGTCAACTTGATGGCTTAACAGGTATTTTGAATCGCATAGGCTTCTTCTCTACCGTTTATGCTGAAACAGAACGAGCTAAACGAGAGTCTTCATCTATTGGCTTTGCCTTTATTGATATCGATCTATTTAAAGCCGTTAATGATAGGTTTGGCCATCAAGCAGGTGATAAGGTGATTAAAGCGGTTGCCAATAGCTGCTTAGAACTTATTCGACCTTATGATGTTATTGGCCGTGTTGGCGGTGAAGAGTTTCTGATTGCCTTACCTCATATCGACGTTCAATCTTTACAACATATCGCAGAAAGAATTCGCCATCAGATTCAGCAACTAGAATTAACAGAGAACCAGAAACCGATAAAACTAACCGTAAGCATAGGATTGAGTTTGCTCACCAGTATAGAGCATAGCTCAGATATCGAAACAGCGATCAAAGAAGCAGATAAAGCCTTATATAAAGCGAAAGAGTTAGGCCGAAATCGAGTAGAGCTGGCTCGTTTTAATTGAGAACTTAGTCGTCATTATTTAAATAAACTACTACTCTGAATTGCTTGGCCAATCTGCTCAGATAACTCAGGATCGTTAACCGCTCTAGCCATCGTTACTCCGCCGACTAACATCGCCAATTTTTGCCAGGTTGCAGCAGATACATCATCACTCCCTTCCTCTGTTGCTATGCTCGCTATTTTTAATAGCTCTTGTTCATAGGCTTTTTTTAAATCCTCATCACCACGACTCACTTCAGAAGTTAAGCTTTGCAAACCACAACTATTTTTAGCATCACATGTTCGTTTTTCACTGACATAAAACCCAGCCAATGCTTGCCACCAGTTTTCTCCATGAGCTTCTTGTAATGCCATAAACGCTTGCTGCACCTCCTGTAACCCTTCTACAACTATTGTTTCAAACGCTGCCTTTTTTGATGGGAAGTGCTTATAAAATGCTCCTGATGTCACCCCAGCTTCTTTTGCTAGCCCATCCACACCAATGCCACTAAAGCCATTTTTGCGGAAACTGCGTCCTGCAGCCGCAATTATTTTCTGATGAGTCTCTTTTTTTTGCTCTGGTTTATACCGCATCTACAATCTCATATATCTATTTATTTTCAATAGCTTGAAACAAAAACAATTAATTTCAAGTTCTAGTTAAGTAACATTTTATCATAAAATAACGGTCGTTACCCTTTACAGGATAACGATCACTACCTATCATTAAATCACGGTCGTTATCTTAAGACCTGGAAATACTTAATTAACCAACGATGAGGACATAACAATGCCATTAACATTAACCATTACTGAAGGTGTACTAATCAAGGGGAGAGAAGCACAAGCGATTCAACAGTTGACTGACGCAATGTTGGAATCACACGGGCTGACAGGCAATGAAGTTCTGACACCAAATATCACTGCCAACTTACATATTCTTGATAAAAAACAAACATTTTCAGGAGGAAAACCCTTCTCTGGCGTCTGGGTTGAGTGGAAAGTACCTTCGTTTTCTTTTAGTGATCGAGAAGTGCAATTGCAGTATTTCAAAAAAGCGACCGACATCATCGAGAAGCTTTCCGGATACAGCCAAGCTCGAGACAACATCTACGTCAATGTTGTACACGCAGTAGATGGAGCTTGGAATTTTGATGGTCAAGCCATGACCAACGAACAAATTATCCAAGCCATTTCATAGCAGGTATTCAAAAAGTTATGAATATCAAAAACTAAACAACAATTTAAAGGAAATCATCATGTTTAAAAAATTAATTACCACAGCATTATTATCTGCAGTAATGACGACTGCGTATGCAAATGAAAGCTGTATGCCGATAGGTGGCACAGGGATGCCCAACTTTTTCTCCCAACAGGAAGGCGTTATTTCAGCTGTTGCCCCTTTATCAGGAAGTTTTTCTGCCGCGACGGCACGAGTGATTGCTGAAAGACAAACTGAAACAGGCTTAGAAATGGATATGCAGCATTTCTTTATGACCGATAAAGGCGGCTTTATGAATACCCATGATCTGGCAATTTTGACTAAAGTCCCAGGTAAGAAAGATCGGTTTATGATTGAAATTACCTACCATGTTCAAGCAGGTTCAACATCTGGCCAACTAGCGGATTACACCGGAACATTTAACAGCTATGGCTTAGTCGACTTGGAAAACAATCAAGGTGTCATTCGTTACAGTGGTGAGATTTGCCAATCGTAATTGATTAAATAACATGTAGGAATATCAGTTTGTTATTAGCTAGAACATATGTAAGTTAAGCTGGGTGGAGAGGTAAAGTTAACTTTTCCATTCAGCTTATTTTTTAATTACCCCTCGTTCGAACAAGAAATGAATCATCTGTATTTCTAGGGCAGTAGCTTAGTTACAAACATATCAATAATTGATCGTAATTGTTGCTGAGATTTACCGCTTCTAGCTATCGCTGAGAGGCCATGCATTAAGGTAATCACCATCATCGTTAATTCGTTTACATCGACATCAGAATTCAGGTTTCCTTTGACTTTTTCTTGGCTAAAAAAATCCATTAAGTAACTCTCTGCATAGTTACTCGCATACCTGATTGACTCAGTTGCCTTCTCTGGCAAGGTTTCACCAGCGAGTTCGTTTGATGCGACAGATATAAAGCAACCATTCGGCGTCGATGGGCTGCACAACATAGTCACGATAGAAAACAAATAGGCTTTTACTCTGTCACTGAGTGGTTGCTCTTGTTCATTAAGGTAGCTCACATGCGGAGAGGCATATTTAGTCAAATAGTGCTCGGTTGCACTGACAAACAGCTCTTCCTTATTACCAAAAGTCGCATACAAGCTAGGTTTATTAATGCCCATAACTTTGGTTAGCTCAGACAATGAGGCACCTAAAAAACCTTTCTTCCAAAAAACTAGCATCGCTGCTTCAAGCGCAGTTTCTTTATCAAATTGAAGCTGTCTACCACCGACCATAATGTGTTTTAAACCTTACAAAAAACCTTGACACAATTATACCGACCGGTACAATTATCTCAACCATACCAATCGGTACATAATTATTTAACTAACCTTAATGGAGTAAAAAATGAATTTTGAAATTAACAACAAAATTGCATTAGTAACAGGGGCTAATCGTGGAATAGGTAAAGCCATTGTTGAATCATTTATTCAACATGGTGCGACTAAGGTATATCTTGCTGTGCGTGACGTTGAATCGACTAATGATTTAGTAGCAAGATATGGTGATCAGGTTGAGACTGTTTATATGGATGTATCAAAGCCTGAATCGATCATAGCGGCTTCTAAAATGGCAACCGATGTACAGGTCGTGGTTAACAATGCAGGTATATTAAAACCAGCTGATCCACTCAATGATGATATCGAGGAAGCCTTTAGCCAAGAGTTAACTGTAAATACCTTTGGTTTAATCAGAGTCGCCAAAGCATTTATTCCCTTGCTTGAACAAAATGGCGGCGGTGCATTTGTTCAAATCAACTCTATCGCTTCAATTAAAAACTTTACTGGTTTCACCAGTTATTCGGCGTCAAAAGCGGCCGCCTACTCGCTAACTCAAGGTTTAAAAGATCAAGTTGCTGATAAAAATATCCAAGTTCTTAGCGTTCACCCTGGGCCTATTGCAACCGATATGGCCGACTCCGTAGGCATGGGTGAAATGGGCGAAGCGACCTCCGTTGTTTCAGAAGGGATCGTCACAGCACTTGCTGCTGGCGACTTTCATTTATTTCCAGATACGATGGCTCAACAGTTCTGGCAGCTTTATCAAGACTTCTCTGCAGGCATAGTAGAAGCACCACTCGGTGAATAGTCACATCATGAAATCATTGACGGAGATTAAATCCCGTCAGTGATGTTATTCAGATTTATTTAATGGCAGACGAACAAAAAATAAACTGCCTTGCTTAGGTAAGCTTTCGAAGGTGAGGGTTCCCTTCATTTCATTTACTAAGTATTGCGCTTGATAAAGACCAATACCTGCGCCTGCAATTTCATTTTTTTCCGCATACTCTAAACGCAAAAATGGCATAAATATTTTTTCCTTATATTCACGATCTATTCCGACGCCGGTATCCATAATGCTAATTTGTACTTGCTGACCTTCTATCTGTTTAACATCGATATTAACTAAGCCTTGTGGAGAATTAAACTTAATTGCGTTGGTTAGTAAATTGCTAAAAACCTGTCTAAGGTGATGTTCATCAGCATCAATAGTTAGGTCAGTTTGATTATAATTAATCGCTATTCCAAGCTTATTGGCTTGCTGTTGAATACCTCTCACCGCAGCAAGAATGACATTGTTCAAGTCTACTTTTTCAACTGAAAATTTCAGTTGTCGATTCTCCATATCGGCCACATCGAGAATATCATTCACCAAACTCAACAGGTGATTGCCTGCATCCATAATGCAGTCACGACCAGCCAATACTTTTTCCACTTCGCCAGCGATAATTTGCTGCTCTTGTAATTGAGTAAAACCCAAAACCGCATTTAAGGGTGTTTTAAATTCATGACTCATTCTTGATAAGAATTTTGTTTTTGCCTGATTGGCCATTTCAGCTAGGTGTTTTGCCCTGGCTAACTCCCCTGTTCGCTCAGCAACTTGATGCTCCAGTTCTTCATGTAAACATTTTAATGTCAGGTGATTTCTTACTCGGGCAATCACTTCCGATTCCACAAAAGGTTTGCGAATGTAATCGACGCAGCCGGCTTCAAAGCCTTTAATGACATCATTACTATCGGTACTGGCTGAAATAAAAACGATAGGGATGTTTTCTGTCTCTTCTGAGGCTTTCACTTTCCGACAAATTTCGAGCCCATTAATATCAGGCAACGTTATGTCTAATAAAATCAGGTCTGGAAGGTGCTGCCAAATATGATTCAACGCTTGTTGGCCGCTTTTAGCTAATGAAATGTCATAGCCTACTGTTTTAAGCGTGTTATATAGCACTTTGAGGTTGTCTGATTGGTCATCAACAATCAATACTTTCTTATTTATTAATTTTTCAATATCAAACATTTCATCAGCCTTCAAAAGTTAGATATTTCTATTTCAAGTTTCACCCAAACTGAACTGCTTTACAATCTCTGCAATACCATCGAAATCTAGATCTTCTGCTAACAGTCTTAAATGCTGAGCTAATTCAGCCTCGATCAATTGCGTCGCCTCAAGGGAATCAATAAAATCACCTATTTTGGTAATCTGGCCAGATTCAATTGCTGTTAAAATTTTAGCAGACATTGCTTTAGGTATCGTAATGGTTGAAAAATCATAGCCATCCACACTCAGCTCAGGACTAAATTCTACATCCGCCATATAATCAAACTGCACAGCCAATAAATCAGCGAGTAATTCAAATAGCTTTTCACGAACAAACGGTTTGCCAATAAACCCATCCACACCTTCCTGACGATACATTTGTTGATGATGTTCAAATACCGAGGCAGAAATCATTACTATTTTAATGTCTTTATTAGTATGATTTTTTCTGATCTGACGGGTCACTTCCAACCCATCAACCCCCTGCATGTGATAGTCAGAAAAAACGATATCAGGCATAAAGTCTGACACTAGGGCAATGCCATCTCTACCATTGTCAGCAACTTTAACATCAACACCTATTCCTTCTAATACGCGTGTTAATACATCCAAGTTTTCCTGAATATCATCTATCAATACCGTTTTTACAGTTTGGCCCTGCTTGAGACGACTGACATTGATATAGGGACTCTCTACCGTCATATCATCTTGTTCAGATGCCGGTAGATGCAAACTAAAAAAGAAGCGACTACTTTCCCCAGGTACAGATTCCATCGCCAATTCAGCGCCTAACAGTTGCAATAATGTTTTGGAAATAGACAATCCAAGTCCGGTGCCACCTTGTTTAATGCCTTCTTCATCTTGCTGGAAGGCTTTAAAAATAGACGATTGTTTGGCCATCGCTATTCCTTGGCCAGTATCACGTACTTCAAAGTAATAATCGTCATTTTCTAAAGGGTTAATAATCAAACGAATACTGCCTGTAGAGGTGAACTTCACGGCATTGCCAATTAAGTTAACTAGAATTTGGCGTAGCTTGACTGAGTCACTATAAACATTGATTTTTTTACCTTTAGTGATCCCTTCAATCGTTAAGGCCACACCTTTTTCCTTGCAACGCATAGAGAAAATAGTGAATAAATCTTGGCTCAAACTTTCCAGGTCAAAGTGAGTTTTATGAAGCTCCATCTTGCCTGCTTCAATTTTAGAAAAATCTAAAATATCATTAATAATGCTTAACAGGTGTTTACCAGCGCGATGAATAGCATCAATATCATTTCTTTGCTGTATAGACAGTCCAAGGCTTCGATATAATATCTGGCTATAGCCCATAATGGCATTAAGAGGAGTACGAATTTCATGACTCATACTCGAAATAAAAACACTTTTAGCTTTATTTGCTGACTCTGCTTTTTGTTGAGCAGATTTAAGATCTTGTTCGGCCTGTTCGCGTTTCATACTCATGCTATTGATCGCTGCCGACAAAATATCTTGCTCGCTTCGAATATCTACTCGTTTACTAAAATCACCTTCAGAAATACTCACGCAAACATCGGTTAATTCACTGTATAAGGCCATGACTTTATTAAAGCTGCCATTCATCTGAGATATTTCATCATCAACATTACTTTGCAATGCCATATTTTCAGTTAAGCCACCCAATGCTAAGGCATCAGCTGCTTGGGCTGCGAAGCCAACACGTTGTGCTATTGAACGAGCGGTTCTAAAAGATAAGAAACTAACAATCAACAAGCCAATAAAGGCAAAGCCCAATTGCAGCAACACCGCGGTTCTTATTGGAGAGATAATTGCCTCCTCAGATTTTCGGACGATAACTCCCCAACTGCCAGTCGGTACTGGTGCTGTCACAAAATAATATTTTTTGTTATCTAATGGATCCTCTACCAGCTCTAATAAGCCCGAATCCATATCAGCATAGTATTTAGCAAAAATATCCTTATAACCTGTTTCGGCAATTGTTTTAGTAATCAATTGCTCACGTTCATCAGATGTTGCTGAGATAAACTTTCCCAAGCGACTGATCAAAAAAATATCGATTTTTTGTCGGTCCTTTATTTGTTGAATAAATTCTAAAATCGCACTTAAAGAACGGTCAACACCTGCTACACCTTTGAATTCTTCGTTAATGACTATCGGATAGGTATATTCCATGATCATCTTGCCTTCATAATCATAAGGCTCTGTAACCATTGGCATTGCGATTTTATGCTCTATAAACTGCTCTTTATTGCCTTGGTAATAGAGACTGGATTCCATATCTACCAAATTTTCTAGATAAATATTGCCTTTATCGTGCTCCGTTTTACCTCGATACCAATACGGTATAAAACGACCTTTTTTATCGATAGATTCCGCAGAAATTTTATTTATTTCAGCTGATGACAAATAGTCTTGATCACTCTGATCAGCATTGGGCTCATAGCCAAAATAGGCACCGGTAAATTCAGGGAAAGCAATAAGGATTTGCTGAGCATAGGCTGTCGATGAAATACGATCACCGAATAGGCCATTTTGCTGCGCATGCGCCATTGTTTTGGCCGCAACTATAGAGCGAGTATTACCGCGTTCAATTTCTCTAGATACAATTTCGGCAATGCTTTTAAGCTGGTTTTCATTCGCGGCGAGTGCTGACGAGTAATTCTGCGAGGTGGTAAAGATAATAATAACAAGCAAAATCAATACGGTAGGTACGACGCCAAGTAATAGCATTTTACCTAATAGGCTGTGCGTAAATTTTATATTTGTATCATTTTTCATGTTAACCCTAGATATACTATTAACAAGGGTGTTGAAAACTACAAAAATATAAATAATGCTTTGAATATAAAGACTTTAACTCAGTTTAAACAATGACTCAATCCATATCAAGAAGTTACCATTACTTCAATCTATTTAATTTAAGCTTTCCACATTGAATGACTAGTTAATAATACCTTTAAGCTTCAATGCTTCTATAGTTAACTGTCTTCGAAGTGCTAGGTCAGACTTTGCTTTCACCTTAATATAGTTGGCAAACAACCATACTTTACCTGCAACTTCCACATAGCCTACATACCAACCATGTTCTCCTTGCCAACCTGTTTTAGCCCAAACTTTATAATCAGGTGTGTCCTCAACCAACATAATTTCTTTTAGCGTTTTAAAATGATTGGCTGCTATTGGTAACTCTTCTAAATAAACCTTCCTCAAAAAATTTATTTGCTGTCTAGGAGATACCCGTAAATCTCCTTCTAACCAAAAAGTAGAGATATCATCGCCAACTTTCCGATTGCCATAGTCAAAAAGATTTAAATATTTTTGATAAGTCGGTTTACCAATTTTCACAGCGAAGCGTTGATAACACCAGACGCATGACAAAGAAAATGCCGTTGCTAAAGTTTGATCAGAGTTCCAAGGTTCATATTGCCTGCTAACGCCATCCCACTTTATAATTTCAACCTGATTTTTAATGATTCCCTCTTGTAGAGCAATCAACGTATTCGGAATTTTAAAGGTGGATGCAGGTATATTCGCCCACGTCACTTTTTTAGCATTATGCTGATATTCAACACTGCCACTGAGCGAAGAAATCAGTAATACACCGTCTATACCAGCCGTGTCATAAAGCGTATCAATGCCATCATTATTAGCTGATAACGCTGATGAAACGAGCAATAGCAAAATGGTGTTAACAAATATCTTTCTGAACATATATCCCCAAGGTGTATTATTTTCATTCGCGATCACTATAGTATTTCTAACTATAGATTATTCAAAATTTATATCGTTAATTTTACTCAGACTTAACAACCAACTTGCTCATTTTTAACCCAAGTAATATATATGCAATCAGGCTTTGCCAATCACACATACTGCCGTTATGCTGACAGTAATTAAAACTAAGGAGTGATTCATGTTTGAAATTGAAATTTGGGCTGTTTTGATTGCTGCCATCATTATTGCCGGTTTAATTGGCTTTGTCATTGGTCGACGCCAAGCACCGGGCGGACAGAATGAAATCGATAAACTTATCCAAGAGTATGAGCAGAAATTGAGTCAACAACAAAGTGACATCGACTCTTATCAGCACTTAGTTCATGAACACTATGATACGACTGCTGACTTATTCAAAAATATGGCTGGCTCATATAAAAAGATGTTTGATCATCTATCTTCGGGCAATGAGCAACTCGGTAATCTTTCTGACAAACGTGTATTGCCTGAACGTGCAGGAGCATTGTTAGATGGACCGGATGTCTATGACGCTAAAGCCAATGACTTTATGAACCCGAATATCAAAGCTGACGAAGACGCTCTTAGCCGCTAATATAATAGCTAAAAATAATATTTCATTCTGAAAGTTTGGAAGTAATTCTGATTCACCGAACGGTGAACTTAAAGTAATAGTCCCCACAGTGTCGTTGTGACGGGGTTCTTGAACCATTGGGTTCAAGTGGTTACCTAGTTTAGGTATCGGGCTTCCCATCTTGTGGGCATGCACGCCAACCTAAATTTGATATCCATGCAATTTGCTTATCGGCTCAAGACACATGTCAGTCGCGAGCACCGCAGAGACATGGTTCTATGATAACCCGAATGAATTTAAAAAAAGGATTTTTTTACAATTCCAGTTGGCGATCTTCATCTAAAAAAGCGCTAACTCTATCTTTCATCTGAGAAATCTTTGCATCCATCTCATCGGTGTCTTGACCACCATCATTTTGTAAACTGATCAATTCATGCGCTAAATTTAATGCCGCAATCACTGCAATACGGTCTAGGCCAACGACCTTACCCGTTCCTCTAATTTGCTCCATATTTTTATGCAGCATTTGTGCTGAAGCAATTAATGCGTCTTTCTCATCTTCAGGACAGGCAACCTGATATTCCTTGCCAAGGATATTGACGTTAATAGGTGAACTCATAACTCAGCATCCAATTCTTTTAATCGACCCACCATCGTCTCAATACGGCCACGTGCTAAGTCGGTTTTTTCAACTAATTGCGCACGTTCGGTCAACCAAGCCGCCTGTTGCGCTTTGAGTAACATATTTTCTTCGCGAATGCGTCGACTAGCATGAAGGAGTTCATCTACTTGCTGTTCCAGCTGTTGAAGTGCGTCTTTTTCCATTAATATTGAGTTCTTGGCTATGCGAAAATAATGCCTAACTATAGTCGTGCCCAGCTGATTGGGTCAACAACTGTCATAATATGTTTTTTAAATTTAGGTTGTATCATCATGTCTCAATTATATTTTCCGTCTTTGGAAGCAGGTCAAGCAAACGGAGATGGCCCTGCTAGCACCTCTGAATTACAAGGCGCACTATGCGGCGTATTGTGCATGGATTCACAAGCTAACCGCGCAACTTGGTTCAAAACCTTATTTGAAGACATTCATCCAGATGAAGATGAACTACTTGATTTAATGGCTTTATTTGATCAAACAATACAAGCGCTTAACAGTCTTGATTTCGACTTCCAACTGGATCTTCCTGATGATAATGCGCCAATTTCGTCACGAATTACCGCTATGTCAGACTGGGGCCAAGGCCTCGTTTATGGTTTAGGTGTATCGGGATTAACGGAAGATACTGAACTATCGGCTGATTGCCAAGAATATATCGCAGACGTAGTCAAAATTGGTCAAATCAGCGATAGTGATCTAGAAGAAAACGATGATGAAGATACCAACTTCGAAGAACTAACCGAATATTTACGCATGGGTTTATTTTTACTCTACGGTGAGCTACAACCTATGAAACCTGAAGATAACGACCAACTCGAGCACTAATGAACAAAAAAGAATTTGCTAAACGCCGGCAACGACTCATTGAGATTATGGGTGAAGACAGCATTGCTGTATTACCCAATGCAAAAGTAGCAACGCGCAACCGTGATGTCGATTATATCTTTCGTAGTGATAGTAACTTTCACTATTTAAGCGGTTTTGATGAACCTCAATCGGTCGTTGTGATCGTGCCGGGGCGGCCACATGGTGAATATTTATTATTTTGCCGTGAACGCAATTTAGACAAAGAAATATGGGATGGTTATCGTGCAGGCCAAGAAGGTGCTATTGAAAAATATGGCGCTGACGACTCCTACCCTTTTTCTGATCTCAATGATATTTTGCCAGGCTTATTAGAGGGCAAAGAAAAAGTCTATTACACCATGGGCAACCAACCAGGTTTTGACGAACGTATGGTCGGTTGGTTGAACCACCTTCGTAATGCTTCGCGACAAGGCATGCAATCGCCAACCGAGATTGTTGAACTGGACCATGTTCTCAATGAGCTACGCTTATTCAAAAGCAGTGCCGAGATCAAGGCCATGCGCACAGCAGCAGACATCTCGGTGCAAGCTCATATCAGAGCGATGCAATTTACCCAACCAGGTAAGTGGGAATATCAAGTTGAGGCGGAAATCATTCATGAGTTTATGAAAAATGATTGCCGCTCCCCCGCCTACCCCTCCATCGTTGGCGGTGGTGAAAATGGTTGTATTTTGCATTACATCGAAAATGATCACCGTTTAAAAAATAATGACTTATTATTGATCGATGCCGGTGCCGAATATGATTATTATGCCGCTGATATTACCCGTACATTTCCAATCAATGGCAAGTTCACTACCGCTCAGAAAGCCTTATATAACTTAGTATTAGACGCTCAAAAAGCGGCGATTGCTGAAGTTAAGCCTGGCAACCACTGGAATCAGCCGCATGAAGCTGCAGTGCGTGTTTTGACTGAAGGCTTATTAAATTTAGGCTTATTAAAAGGTAAGTTAGAAACTCTTATTGAAAAAGAGCAGTATCGCGACTTTTACATGCACCGCACCGGCCATTGGTTGGGTATGGATGTTCATGATGTCGGTGACTATAAAGTCGGTGGTGAGTGGCGCTTGTTAGAGCCAGGCATGGTCTTAACTGTCGAGCCCGGTTTATATGTTCGAGACTCTAATAAAATAGATAAAAAATGGCATTTCATCGGTATTCGTATTGAGGATGATGTATTAGTAACCAAAACAGGTAACGAAGTCTTAACTGATGGCGCACCGAAAGAAGTTTATGAAATAGAAGCAATCATGGCTGCTGCAAAATCTTCCACATAAATTAGGAATGACGATGGATTATGATTTAATCATTGTGGGTGGCGGCATGGTCGGAGCAAGCCTTGCCATGGCGCTAGCTAATAGCTCTAAACGCATTGCCATTATTGAAGCGGTTTCACCACAAGCCGCCCAACAACCCAGCTATGATGATCGTGGTATCGCCTTATCTTATGGTTCACAACGTATTTTTGAAGCTCTGGGTTTGTGGAATGCCCTAGCACCATTCAGTACCGCCATTACAGATATTCATGTTTCAGACCGAGGTCACTTTGGTGTGACTCGTTTATCAGCCAAGGATGAACATGTACCCGCCTTAGGACAAGTGATTACGGCAAAAGCGATGGGCTACGTTCTTAATCAAGCCATCGCCAAACAAAACAACTTGGAGTTGATTTGCCCTGCATCGGTCACCAAACTACAACAGCATGCTGATCATGTTGAGTTGCAACTTAATGATCAACGAACCATTACCAGTCAACTTGTTGTTGCAGCTGACGGTGGTCAATCTACGATACGCAAGCTACTTAACTTAGGTGCCTTACAGCACGATTATCAGCAAACGGCTATCACCGCTAACATCAGTACTGAGCGTGCTCACAATAACCAAGCTTTCGAACGATTTACTGATACAGGCCCAATAGCCTTATTACCGATGACAGATAACCGTTGTAGCCTTGTTTGGACGGTGAAGTCAGGCCATGAAGCAGAGTTAATTAACTTGCCTGAACAAGATTTTCTAGCACAGCTCCAAGATCGCTTTGGTTACCGACTTGGTAAATTAATACAGGTAGGTGAACGTCATAGTTACCCACTGCGTTTAATTCAAGCAGATCAACCAATACAACATCGCATTGTGCTTATTGGCAATGCAGCACATAGTTTGCACCCTATTGCCGGACAAGGCTTTAACTTAGGCTTGCGAGATGTAGCCGTTTTAGCAGATGTTTTATCCACCAGCGATAGTGATGTTGATCTAGGCGATGCTCGATTGTTATCGAGTTACAAATCTTGGCGTTTATCAGATCAAGATTCAACTATTACAGCAACCAATAACTTGGTGACTCTTTTTAGTAACGACAATCCTATTCTAGGCCACCTTCGAGGCGCTGGTTTAAGCCTAACGGACTCATTCCCCCCTCTCAAACATTGGTTGGCTAAAAAAAGCATGGGCTTAAATGATAAACAACCACGCTTAAGTAGAGGTTTATCATTATGAATCAACATTACGATGTCATTGTTGTTGGTGGCGGCATGGTCGGCTCAACACTGGCTGTCGCACTCAGCCAGCAACCGTCATTAAATATCGCACTCGTAGAGGCCCACCTTCCTACAACGATGGCTAATGATGACAAACCCGAGTTAAGAGTAAGTGCTATCAGTCATGCCAGTGAAGCATTATTTAAAAACTTAGCCATCTGGCCATTATTGCAATCACAACGCATTAGTACTTTTTCTGACATGAAAGTATGGGAAACTCAATCCAGTTTATTGCACTTTGACGCTGCTGAAATAGGCGAAGCTAACCTAGGTCGAATTGTAGAAAATAAAAACATTCAACTCGCTTGCCTTGAACGCTGCCAACAGCAAACTAATATCGATGTCTTGTCGCCAGCAAAACCAGTTTCACTCGAACAACAAACATTAATACTTGAAGATGGTCGAACCTTAACCGCAGACTTAATTGTCGGTGCAGATGGTGCTCAGTCACTACTGCGCGATTGGAAAGCAATCAACACTCATGGTTGGGACTATCAACAGTCGGCCATTGTTTGCACCGTAAAAACAGCAAAGTCACATCAATACACAGCATGGCAACGCTTCTTACCAGAAGGCCCATTAGCATTTTTACCTTTAGCTGATGAACATCAGTGTTCCATTGTTTGGTCAAATAGCAGTGAAGAAGCTGAATTATTACTCGCCTTAGATGATGAGGATTTCAAATCAATTTTAGCCAAAGTATTTGAACACACACTAGGTGAAGTAATCGAAGTCAGTGAGCGAGCAAGTTTCCCACTTAAACTGCGTCATGCCGATCACTATATCGATGAAGGATTTGCCTTAGTCGGCGATGCAGCACATACCATCCATCCCTTAGCTGGCCAAGGTGTCAACATCGGCCTATTAGATGCAGCAACATTAGCAGAGACGGTTATATCAGCCCATCAACAAGGTCGACATATTGGTAGTATGCATACACTTAGAAAATACCAGCGTCGCAGAAAAGCTGACAATATGATGATGCAATTGAGTATGGATGCATTTAAACGAATTTTTGGTTCTGATATTGCACCTATCCGCTGGGCACGTCAGTTCGGCTTGAAAATAGTTAACCAAAACAGTTTACTGAAAAACTTCTTTATACAACAATCAGCTGGTCACCGGTTTGCTAATCCAGAGCTAACAAAAACGAAATTGTAAACAACAATCAACTAAAATAAATCGCCGTTCACCGTGTCATCGTCAATCAATGACTATCTTGTTCAAACTGTTGTTTTTTCTGTAGAGCAGCGTCATTGATTAACTTTTCAATGCCTTTCGCCTCGTCAATCATATCAGTCTGCTCTTGCCAAACATGACTGTCTTCCACTTTTTGGGTTTCATCTGAGCAAGCTGAGACACAACATGTCAGCACAGCAATTAAACATAAGTATTTCGTCATTATAACTTCCTACTCTTTAGTTAAAGTCAGAGTTAGTATAGTCCTAAATTCAGACATAAAAAAAGCAGCCTAGGCTGCTTTTTTTTGAAACTATCGTGATTCGCTTTAAGCTTGTTTAATATTACGTCTACGTAAGCCCATAAAACCAACTAAAGCAGGTGTTAACAACCACAGTGCTGCTGGTACTGGTACAGCGGCTACATCGGCAGTAACGTAAGCTTCGTCATTTACACATGCCATCGTTATATAAGTACTAAGTCTACCGCCTTCACCTTCACTAGGGTCAAAAATACTAAGAAGGCTTAAATCAAAACCACCTTCCAAGACATTATTATCACCACCGTTATTACTCCAACTACCTTGAAAAGTAGCTAATACATCATTGCCCTTCATTTTATATGTTTCAGTAACATGCTTTGGAGCATAGTCATTGTCATAAATGTTTGCGCCTTCCCACTCATCACCCTGCAACAAAGAAAAGTTGGCAATATCGCCAACGATGCTATCTAAACGAATAGCATATTGAAATCCTGATGAATCGGTTGTTGGGTTGGTTGCAGCAACGCCAAAGTCTGTAACAGCAATAGCAATATCACTTAGAAAGATAGGATTTCCTCTTCCTGAACCTGTTTGTCCACCATCTAATATTTCGCCACCAATCAAACCAAATTGAAATTGGCCACCGACAATACTCGTACCTAGGTAGTTAATATCCCAGCGGTCACCACCACTTGCATCGTTATATTCTTGAAAGTCATTACTTCTATCAAAGGTAGTCCATTTACTTGAACCTTCAGCGCCTTCAGTATCCCACTGATATTCTGAAGTTGAAATACTGCCATCTACGGTTGCAGCTTGAGCAAAAAATGGCGTCAAACTGAATAACAATGTCGATATTAAAGCTAATGATTTCACTACGAATATCCCCGAACAATTTATGAATGTTGGGCGCAGTTTAATGGCTTGCAATAACCTCGTATATTGTACCTTGGTACAAGGTGACTGAATTAACTACTAATTTTAACAAAAACACCAATTTAAATTGGTATAAAAACAAGTGATGCAGCCTTAACTACCACCGTTTTTATCAACCTTCCTGTTTTATGGGAGACAATTGTTGCCAAGTTGTCTTGCGTTGCAATCATTTGGCCAAAAAGACGTTGATAACTCAAATTGCGACGTTCATTTTCTAAGCTATCACTCAATAAATAATGTTGGCCATGCTCATTTTTACTTTCCGCGAGTAGCCATGCAGCAACTTCAATATTGCGTGCACTATTATAAAGTTTCTGTTGGTCTATGCTGGTTAGGTAATAAAACTCAGTATGATTATCATAAGATGCCATTAACATTTTTCGTAAACCAACAATAAAAGCTAAAATACGATCTTGGCCTTTGAACTCTGGTTTAAGTGCAGCACTTACCAAATCAGTAGCTGAAATATCTCGCCATTGAGAATACTCATAATCATGTGCTTTCGAAAAAACGAGCTCAACGCTGTCGTCTATCGTTCTAAATTGCTTATCATGACGAATTGAAGGATTACGTTTATAGAGTTTAGTCATTAAACGTTTTAAGTGATTCATCACGATGTGTTGATGTATTTCAACATCTTCATCAATACCGCTTTTTGCTAACCGATAGATGCCGGCACTATTAGGATCTGAGGCGACTACTTTGGTTGGTGATGATGAATGGGTGCAGGCAGTTAAATTAAAACAAAATAAAACAACAATAAATTTAAACAATCTCATCAACCAACCTTTGACTCGACTCGATACTAGGCTGTGCCACTTGAAGATATTGCTGAACACCATAAGGTAATGATGGTGGCGCAGAGCTAGCTTCGCCGTTATCTATGCTAGCAAAGGTGCGTACAAACCGTGCTTGTTGCTGTGAATCGGTACTTTCAACAGGATTAACGACGGTTGTAGCACTAACCGCTGAAATTGTCTTAGAAAAATCAACTTCAGCTGTTGCTTCAATGACAACTGGTGGTCGCGCTTTATCCTCAAGAGCAGGAGCTTTTGAATATGGATTTTGCGTTAAAATGCCACCATTAATTTGCATCTAGCTCACTTTTTCGACTTTTTTGCTAGTTGCAGGTTTATGTCTAGGTTGATGTGAACGTTTTCTTTTATCACCATCACCATGTTTTTTTCGGTGCTGGACAGGTCGCCTTTCACTCTTCTTCGCCGGCAACGGTTCTATTAAGTTTTCGTCTGATGTCGCAGTAACAGGTAATTTATGCTTTATATACTGCTCAATATCAGGCAATGAAAAAGCATAATCTTCGCATGCAAAACTGACTGCAACCCCACTAGCACCTGCTCGAGCAGTACGGCCTATACGATGTACATAATCTTCCGCATCTTGTGGTAAATCATAGTTAAAGACATGACTGACTTCGGGAATATGTAAACCACGTGCCGCCACATCAGTTGCCACCAAAAATGGAAAGTCGCCATCTTGAAAATGTTTTAACAAACTTTCGCGTTTTTTCTGTGGTACATCTCCCGACAATAATGCCGATTTATGGCCATTACCTTCTAAGAAGCCCCAAACACGATCTGCAACATTTTTGGTATTAACAAATACGATGCCTCGCGCTGGTTTTAAGCGGGCAATTATTGCTAATAACAACGGTATTTTTTCTTCATTAGCTGGGTAATAAACACTTTCCTCAATGCGATCGCCCATTACCTTTTCAGGTTCAACTTGTACTTTTTCTGGGTTATTCATGTGCTCATAGGCAAGCTCAGTGACTTTGTAACTCAAGGTTGCTGAAAACAACATACCTAACCGCGCTTCAGGTTTCGGTATGCGGCGCATGAAATAACGCACATCTTTAATAAAGCCCAGATCAAACATGCGATCAGCCTCATCTAAGACTACCGCCTGAATTTGTCGTAAATTAAAGACGTGTTGCTTTTGATAATCTAATAAGCGACCAGGGGTACCAATTAAGATATCGACACCCGCAACAATATTATCTCGCTGCTTATCATAATCTTTACCACCATGAGCAACCACAATGCGCAATTTAGCGTGACTATTTAATAGGATCGCATCTTTAGCGATCTGAATGGCCAATTCCCGAGTCGGCGCTAAAATCAGTGCGCGAGGTTGTTTGCCATCCCAATTTTCAGCTGGTTTTTCAGTTAACAATCGCTGAAAAGTTGCCAATAGAAATGCGATAGTTTTTCCGGTTCCGGTTTGCGCCTGGCCCGCGACATCCTGCCCTGATAGCAAGACAGGTAAAGCTTGTGCTTGAATAGGCGTACAGAATTCAAATCCCGCATCACGTAGACCATTAAGTAGATCTTCATGCAAAGGTAATGTCGAAAAAGCTTGTTCGGTTAAATGTGCGCTCATAGAAATACTTGCATTACCTTTAATGATAGGAAAAAATGTCGGTTAATATCGGATTAAGTTGAGTATAGCGTTCCGATACTTTATATACCACTGGAGAAAAAACATGAGTGAAAATGTCACCAATGTGACTGATGGCGATTTTGATAGCCTAGTACTACAGTCTGACTTACCTGTTTTAGTCGATTACTGGGCAGAATGGTGTGGTCCTTGCAAAATGATTGCCCCAATTCTAGAAGAGATTGGCGAAGAATATGCTGGCAAAATAACTGTCTGCAAGCTGAATATCGATGAAAACTCAGAAACACCGCCTCGTTACGGCATTCGTGGTATCCCAACTTTAATGTTATTCAAAGATGGTGAAATTGAAGCGACTAAAGTAGGCGCATTAACTAAATCACAATTGACTGCATTTTTAGATAGTAATATCTAAATTTGAAAGTTAGCTCCCTCCACATCTAATGTGGAGGGAGCATTTTTCAACACCGCTTTCTGCGGCCTCCTCATTCAGATACTGCAAACAGTGCTCTGTTATCTGATATGAAGTCACCTTCATTCATATTCACTTTGCATTCCCAGCAATTAAAATGAAGAGTCCGACTGTAATAAAGCAATAACATGGCTTCCCCCCTAGATGGATGTTTCCGAATTACTTAACGATCTAAATAAACCGCAACGAGAAGCTGTTGCTGCACCCTTGGGCCATACTCGTATTCTAGCGGGAGCTGGCAGTGGTAAAACACGCGTATTAGTCCATCGTATCGCTTGGCTTATTCAGGCCGAAAATTGTTCACCCGCAAACATCCTAGCCGTTACTTTCACCAATAAAGCAGCCGCAGAAATGCGTGCTCGAATTGAAGACGTTCTTGGCTACCCAGCAGGTGGCATGTGGGTCGGCACCTTTCATGGTTTAGCACATCGTCTATTACGATCTCACTGGAAAGATGTTGATCTGCCGCAAAGTTTCCAAATTTTAGACAGTGACGATCAGCTACGTATGCTGAAGCGTATTATTCGAGGCATGGAACTTGATGAAGCACAATGGCCTGCCAAGCAAGCTCAATGGTTTATCAATGGCCAAAAAGATGAAGGCTTACGTGCCGAACATATCCAGGCGGGTAATGACCCACACTCACAAAAAATGTTGGCCATCTACCAAGCCTATGAACAATCCTGCCAACGTGCCGGTGTGATCGATTTTGGTGAAATATTATTACGAAGTCATGAGCTATGGCTAAAGCGCCCCGATATTCTGGCTACTTATCAGCAACGCTTTCAACATATTTTAGTCGATGAGTTTCAAGATACCAATACCATTCAATATGCGTGGATTCGGTTACTCGCTGGTGATAAAAGCCATTTATTTATCGTCGGAGATGATGACCAATCAATTTATGGTTGGCGTGGTGCTAAGATTGAAAACATTCAAAAATTCCACCAAGACTATACTGATGCCACCTCTATTCGCTTAGAACAAAATTACCGTTCTACCGGCCATATTCTTGCTGCTGCTAATGCAGTTATCGCTAACAATAGCGATCGCTTAGGCAAAGAATTATGGACTGAAGATGATGACGGCGATCTTATCCAGCTCTATCAAGCCTATAACGAACGGGATGAAGCCAGTTATGTTGTAGAACAGATCCGTCAAAGTGTCACTAAAGGCGGTAAACGTGCCGACAATGCCATTTTATATCGCTCTAACGCACAGTCTCGGATTATTGAAGAAGCATTAGTACAAGCCAATATGCCCTACCGTGTTTATGGTGGTTTACGTTTCTTCGAGCGTGCTGAAATCAAAGACGTTTTATCTTATTTAAGATTAGTGGCGAACCGTAACGATGACGCTGCATTTGAGCGCGTTGTAAATACACCAACCCGAGGTATTGGCGCGGCAACCTTAACTCAATTACGCCAATATGCTCGTGAACAAAACTTAACCATGTGGCAGTCGGCAGTTGAATTAATCAATGCTAAGTTTTTTACTGCTCGTGCCAGTAATGCACTGACCGGCTTCCTGACTTTAATTGATTCCTTAACTCCAGAAGATGCTGATCTGCCTCTGCATGAACTCACCACTCTGGTTATTGATGAAAGTACCTTACGAGCTCACTTTGCAAAAGATAAAACGGAGAAAGGTCAGGGCCGCATAGAAAATCTAGATGAACTTATCAATGCTACTCGTCAGTTTGAGCTACCAGAAGACATTGAAGAAATGCCATTGCTAGATGCCTTCTTATCCCATGCCGCATTAGAGGCGGGTGAAAACCAAGCTGATCAATGGGAAGACTGTGTACAGCTGATGACGCTACATTCAGCTAAAGGTTTGGAGTTTCCAGCGGTATTTATGGTGGGGATGGAAGAAGGTTTATTTCCAGGCCAGAAATCCAGTGATGATCCTGCTCGCCTGGCTGAAGAACGTCGACTTTGCTATGTAGGTATGACTCGAGCTAGAAAAAATTTGTATCTGCTGTATACCGAGTCACGCTTTTTATACGGCCAAGAAATGTCACCGACACCCTCTCGATTCCTACGTGAGTTACCCAGTGAGCGAATCGAAGAAGTGCGCGCCCGTAAAAGCACGGTCAGCTCTGGCGGTTACAGCCCCATGGCGCCCAAACATAGCAATGCAATCAATGAAACCGGCTTTAAACCCGGCCAACAAGTGCATCATCACAAATTTGGTGGTGGCGTTATTATTGATACTGAAGGTTCAGGTAAAGCGGCACGCGTACAAGTCAACTTCAAACATGCTGGTAGTAAGTGGTTAGTATTAGCCTATGCCAAACTAGAAGCACTCTAATTCAGGACATTTTAAATGCTTAACTCTGCCTTATTTCGTTCAATTTTTGCCCTATTGTTACTCTCACTATTATCTGGCTGTGGTTCTTCTGATGACAACACGTCAACAGGGGCTGCCAACCTAGTTGATAACAAAACATATCGATGGAAAATGGTCACCACTTGGCCGCCAGGTTTCCCCGTTTTACAAGAAGGTGCTGAACGCTTTGCTAAAAATGTAAACGCGATGTCGAATGGCCGCCTTGATATCAAAGTCTATGCCGGTGGCGAATTAATCCCGCCCTTACAAACCTTTGATGCTGTATCACAAGGTACCGTTGAAATGGGTCATGGCAGTGCTTATTATTGGGCCGGAAAAGTACCTGAAGCACAGTTTTTTTCCACCGTTCCTTTTGGCATGACAGCACGAGGTATGAATGCATGGCTCTATCACGGTGGCGGTTTAGAATTATGGCGTGAAATCTACAAACCTTTTCACGTTGTGCCTTTTCCTTTAGGTAATACCGGTGTGCAAATGGGCGGCTGGTTTAATAAAGAAATCAATTCGCTTGATGATCTTAAAGGTTTGAAAATGCGTATCCCCGGTTTAGGCGGCAAAGTGTTTGCTAAAGCCGGTGGTAATCCAGTATTACTTGCAGGCAGTGAAGTTTATACCAGTCTAGAACGTAATATGATTGATGCAACAGAGTGGATAGGTCCTTTCCATGATCAGCGTTTAGGTCTCTATCGTGCTGCCGATCATTATTATTACCCTGGCTGGCATGAGCCAGGAACCGTATTAGAGCTGACTATTAATGAACGAGCATGGTTGAGTTTACCCGCTGATTTACAAGCTATTATTTCAAACGCAGCCCAAGCAGAAAACTTACTTATGTTTTCTGAGATGGAACAAAAAAACTTGTCTGCTTTGCATGAGCTACAGCAGCGTGACAACATACAAATTCACCGTTTCCCTGATGATGTATTAAAGAAATTGAACTCATTGACCAATGAAACCTTAAGAGAAGAAGCCGAAAAAGATCCTAAATTCAAACGTGTTTTTGAGGCTTATCAAGCTTTCCGTCATCAAAATGATGAATGGTCAGCAATTTCTGAAAATGCTTATTTAGCCATCGAAAAGCAATAATTATGATCTACCTTATTTTTACACCTGATGGGTTTGAACAAGCTAAAGCTGATATATTGCAAGATCAGGCCGATGTATGGATTAACGACAAGGTGTTAACCGACCCGCAACAAGATCAATTAACAGCGGCAAGCATCAACTTCAACATTTTGCCTGATATCGCTAACCCAAAGAATGAAAAATCTGTATTAGCAGCATTAGACTATGTAGAAAAAAATGCTGACAAAACTGAAATTTTAGTTGAATACTTATAAAGGCTTGCCCATCTGATGAAATACATTGTCACTGCCTTATTGCTGTTTTTAAGTCTGCCATTACAAGCAGCAGAACCAAATAATAAAGAGATTAAGGTATATCGCAGCCCCAACTGTAACTGCTGCCATAAATGGATTAGTCATCTTGAGAAGCATAAGTTTACTGTTATCGATATATTGAGCCATGACATGGCTAGCGTTAAAGATACCGTTAAGCTACCGCGTAAACTAAGCTCCTGCCACACAGCCATTATTGATGGTTATATTATTGAAGGTCATGTTCCTGCCACTGATATAGAGCGACTCATTGCTGAACAACCTGATATTAGCGGCTTATCTGTCCCTAATATGCCTATCGGCACACCGGGCATGGAAATGGGCAACCGTAAGGATGATTACAACGTACTCGCATTCAGTCCAAACGGTAAAGTATCAATATTCCAACAATACTTGCAGCCACAAACTGAGCATCATCACTAAATGCTAAACACAAAAACAAACCTGTTTTTAGGCATTGCCATACTACTAGGTCTTGTTTTTGCAACGCAGTTAGCTTGGACATTCTATAAATTAGAAACTAAAAATATTACTTCTGAGTTCGAACAAATAATCGACCTCCAAGTCGCCTCAATTGAACGTGAATTAACGCTTAATTTTGAAGCTCTTTATGCTATAAAAGGCCTGTTTAATAGCTCAGCAGAAGTCACAGCAGATGAGTTCAGTCTACTCGCCAGTGAAATCATCGCCCGCCATCGAAATATCCAAGCTCTTGAATGGATCCCGTCAATTTCTCATGCACAACGAGAAAGTATGGTGGAAAGTCGCAGACAACAAAACGCACCTCATTTTTTAATCAGCGAACGTCAACAGCAAGGCCAAATGGTTCAGGCTAAGCAACGTGATGAATACTTTCCTGTTTATTACGTGGAACCCTTTATAGGCAATGAAGCTGCTTTTGGTTTTGATTTAGCGTCTAATCCTAAGCGTGCAGCCGCATTAAATCTTGCCCGCCAATCAGGACAGCTTATAGCCACTTCTAGCATAACTTTAGTTCAAGAAACCCAACAGCAAAAAGGTTTTTTAGCTTTCTTACCCATTTACAATGGCCATCCAACAACGGTGACACAAAGGAAGAATCAACTCAGTGGCTTTGCATTAGGTGTCTTTAAAATTAATGATTTAATTGATAGTGCCAACCTACATAACTCACTCTATGGCATTAATTTCTCGATCATTGATGCAACCACTTCTACCAACGAAGTTCTCTATCAGAATGAAGCTATAGAAAGTAATACTGATATTGCTTATAGCAAAAAAATACCATTAATTGGCGGCAGAGAATGGAATATTATCGCCACTCCTTCCGCACAATACCTATCAGAACATCGTAGCTCGACACCTATTGTAATTTTCCTTTTAGCCCTTGCCTTTGTATCTTTTGGTTCTGTCTATACTTACCTACTTTCCCACCGGTCTGCAGAGATAGAAATGGCAGTTATAGAAAGAACCCAACAACTGAATGCCACCAAAGAAGAGCTGGAAAGAATCACACTATTAGATGGCTTAACAGGCGTAGCCAACCGTCGTCATTTTGATAGCTATTTAGCCCAAGAATGGTCTCGTGCTCAACGCAACAAACAACCTTTATCTTTAATCATGATTGATATTGATCTTTTCAAACAATTCAATGATAACTACGGCCACCTTGCTGGTGATGATTGCCTCACCACTGTTGCTCAAATATTGAAAATTACCGTGCAACGCTCCGCAGATCTCGTTGCACGTTATGGTGGTGAAGAGTTTGCGATTATCTTACCTAATATAGAAGATGCTTATATTATTGCTGAACTCTGTCGTCAAAATATTGAAAAAGCCGTGATTCCTCATGCTTATTCTTCAGCCAGTGATTATGTGACCGTCAGCATCGGTTTTAGTACCGTTATTCCTCATGACAAGACCGACTATCACTCATTAATAGCCAGTGCTGACAAAGCCCTATATAGCGCAAAAGAATCTGGTAGAAATACTGTCAGTAGTTCATAACTCGCCACGCCCTACGCCACCACCATTATAGGTAAGCTTGCACTTGGAAATTTTCATCGTCATTGGTCGTATTGTTAGCTCTGCATTTGCCAATGTATTTCAAAAAAAGTTAACACATCACGGTTTACACCCTTTCTTTATCGTAATGATGTCTTATGCCGTGCTGTCGATTATTTGTATACCATTATTATGGACATTTCAGTATACCCAGCTCAACACCGGCTTCTGGATCAATATGTTCTTGGCAGCACTATTGGATATGGCTGGCACCTTATTTTTGGTCATGTCGTTATCAAAAACAGACTTATCGGTATTTGGTCCCCTCAATGCCTATAAAATAGTTATTTCAATGTTGCTTGCCATGTTATTCCTCGGTGAAGTTCCAAACTCACAAGGTTTTATCGGGATAGCCATTATTGTTGTCGGTAGCTTTTTTCTATTTCCCAGCCAGCAAACAATTAATACCAATCGAATTGTTCAGTTATTTTCAGAACAAGGCGTTCAATACCGCTTTCTATCTATTTTATTGTTCTCAGTCGGTACCTTACCGCTAAAAAATGCAGTCATTGTAGGTGGCGCACTGCCGACGACTGTTTTTTGGTGCCTAATCGGTCTGCCATTGGCGGTATTAGCCAACAGTCTATTTATTGGTAGGTTTACTGAACAGCTAAAATCATCAAAACAGCATCTTTATAGCTTTATTTATTTGGGCATTCTCATCTTCTTAATGCAATACATGACGATGATGGTTTTATCTAAGCTATACATTGCCTACTCACTGGCCTTATTCCAGTTAAGCATGATCTTACAAGTCTTCCTCGGCTATCGTATTTTTAATGAGCAACATCTAATAAGAAGACTTGCTGCCTGTTTAATTATGGTCGTAGGTAGCTTATTAGTAATCAAAGCATAATCACAAACTGAACTATGTCACATATTTTCAAATTAGTAGTTGATCTATTTAATAGTAATCATTATCATTTACATCAACATTAATAAACTTAAACCCATTAATATGATTGTATGTGTTTGTAACAATGTAAATTCAGCAACGATCGAGTCCGCAGTCGAAATGGGTGCGACGACAATTGATGCTGTGCGTGACACAACCTGTGCTGGTAGTTGCTGTGGTAAATGCCAATTCAAAGTAAACCGAGTCATCCAAGATACACTCGCTGAATCTAGCTGTGTAATCCAAGCAGCAACCAACGCATAAATCACTTCATCCATAAGCTAATTGCCAATCTAACTTGCGCAACTTCACTTGCCAGCCTCCCAGTAAAAGCCCAATATTAAAATAATTTTTTCACATTATTTTAATATTCCAGTTCGCCCATTCAAAACAAACTTTACCCCGCTCTCTCTAAAAAGCTCTTAAGTAATTAATTTTGCTTAAGAATATGACTCTCGTGCCTATTTTTTAGTAAAGCGGATAAGTACTTTTGAACTAAAAGAAAATAAGAATACTTTCTATTTACCTTTAAAATCATAAAGTTACAGTTGACACGGCAATGAAACTCTCAATAATAGTTGTATATCAACAATAATAATCAACTATGAGGGAAGCGATATGAAAGGCGATTCAAAAGTCATTGAACTATTAAATACAGCGTTAGGTAATGAGCTAATTGCTATTAACCAATATTTTTTACATGCAAAAATGTATAAAGATTGGGGGATCACCAACCTAGCTGAGCATGAATATCACGAATCTATCGATGAAATGAAACATGCTGATAAGTTAACGGATCGTATTTTATTTCTCGAAGGTTTACCTAACCTGCAAGATTTAGGCGCGTTGCGTATTGGTGAAGATACCAAAGAAATGCTGGAATGTGATCTTGCTTTAGAAAATGATGCCCTCCCAGCTCTTAAAGCAGGCATTAAATATTGTGAATCAATCGGTGACTTTGTCACTCGCGACTTGTTTCAAGATATCTTAGAATCTGAAGAAGAACATATCGATTGGCTAGAAACACAATTAGAACTCATTGAAAAAATGGGTATCCAAAATTATATTCAAGCTCAAATTGTCAAAAAAGCAGACTAACAATAAATCTGTTTTAAATAAAAAAGCCTTGGTAAATACCAAGGCTTTTTTGTTTGATATTAGTTCACCATTGAAGCGTCAATCATCCTCGCCAATCGTTTGAATAACACTGACACCTGGCTCCGCTTGTGCTTCATCCAGCCACATAAATGACAGAACGGCATCACCACGTTGTAATTCGGCATAAACAGCTTCTAATGACTTTTCTTTTGGCACATTAGCCAAGCCCGTTTTAAACGTTTTCGACATCAACCTTTTTTCATAATTTCTATCTGATAACCGTATTAACTGACTTAAGAAAAGTTGGTATGCATCTTTATCACTTATATTCCTAACCGCAGAAATTGCTTGGCCATCTTTATTTACTTTGTAACCAAGAAAAATTTTTCGTAACTCAAATTTAGACAAAGATAATCCGTTCAAATTATTAGCGGCGCTAACGACCACCAAGTCTCTTGCAACCGCTGAGGCAGGCGAAAAAATCACACCAGCTAACATGCATGTGAACAATAACTTCATTCGTTTATTTAGTTTTATGGCCATGCGGCAGTCCAGTTAAAAAGCCAAATGCCAGAATGGTCATGATCAAATTCACGCGCAGTATATTCAAGCTTAAATGCTTGTTCATTCGTTATATCCCAACGAATCCCAACCGTTTTGGTTTTTTCAGCATATTTACTTAATAATTTAAGATATTCATTGCCATTATTAGCAAAGGTATCACCATATATTGCATACGGCGTCCAACTAGAATTAATGGCATATTCTGCTTGCACATAAGCAGCAATAAAGTCATCTTTTTGCTCGCCACCATGATGGCTAGGTACCTGAGTATAAAAATAATAAACTTCGCTTATTAATCGTAGTTGCTGTTGCTGATAATTAACAAATACGCCGGCAACATCTAAAGTAATTTCTTCTTTGGGTGAGTCACTGGTTTTAATCGTGTCATGAGTAACAAACCCACCCCACTGTGTTTCATCTAACATATTCGGTTGGTATGCAAGACGAGCGGTATAACCATAATCATGGTTGCCAGCCTTAGGGTTAAAAATATCGAAGTCGGTTAATCCACCACCCGCTGCGCCACCATGATGATCAATTCCAGTGGTTAACTGAGAAGTCATGCCCGCAGCCAAAGTATAGTGCCAAGCACTCTCGCCCTGCTCAATATTACCTTCAAGCAAAGCACCCGTAAAATGGCTAGGTACAAGGCCGCCACCGCCGCCAAAGTTGACCATGGCAGGTCTCGCTATCGAAGTTTGTAAATAGTTTCCGTGATGATATTCAGTATGGTAGTAGCCAAATGGATTATGATACCGGCCAACCCAAGCCTGCGTTGAATCATTCAGCTTCCAGCCAAGTTGAAGACGCTCTGCACTCTCTACATCTTCAGCAACAAAAGCTTCAACCAAAAATATTGCCCGTTCAAACTCACCAGACAAAAAAAGTGTTGCTGATGGCTTAACATTTTTTGCTGAAAAATTTGCACCTTCAACATGGTCAGCCCTAACTTCAGTAAAAGCAAAAAAATCTACATCGGCATAAGCTAATGTAGAACATACCGATAGTAGTAATGTAGATAATAATTTCACTAATTTTCCCTCAACATAATCCTGCATATACCTTTACTAGAGCTTGCATGCATAACAATACCCAACGATATATTTCATCCAATACTACCCGAATAGTCGAGTAAACTCCTCAAGTATTTACTAGGAATTGAATTTTGGTCGCACTTTAACAAATAAGATTAGTAATTACGTCTAATAATAAAGCAAGTACAATAGCGACTTACCCTGCTGATTGTTAACTATCAGCCATATTACCTCCGGAACCGTTTATGACTTTAACCTTACGTTTATTTGTCGCCTTAGCTATTTCATTGTCTTCGTCAGTCGCATCAGCTGAACAGCCGCTGTTAGTACCTGCATGGCAAACCACCACCAGCTTCGATCAACCTGAATCAGTTGTATTATCTAACGATGGACAATATCTATTTGTATCTAATGTTAACGGTGATCCTAGTCAAGCAGATGGCAATGGTTATATCTCCACATTATCGCTTTCCGGCGAGATTATGGAACAGCAATGGTTAACCGGCTTAGATGCACCTAAAGGCATGACTGTTGTCGGTGATACCTTATATGTTGCCGATATTAATCAGTTAGTTGTTATTGATATCAAAACAAAGAAAATCAGCCATCGCTATTCAGCTCCTAAAGCCAAATTTTTAAATGATGTCGCAGCTGACGATGCTGGCAATGTCTACGTATCAGGCTTTTTAACCAACTCTATTTATCGCTTGAATAAGCAATCATTCACGCTTTGGATACAAGATGAGCAATTAGAAGTACCTAATGGTTTATTGGTTGAAAATAATCAACTTATTGTTGGCAGTTGGGGCGTGATGACTGACGGCTTTGCTACGACAACCGCTGGCCATTTAAAAACAATCGATATTAGCAGCAAACAAATAGCCAGCCTTGGCGATAAAACACCGGCTGGCAACCTAGATGGTGTCGAAATTGATGGTAATGGCAACTATTACGTTTCTGACTGGATGACTGGAAAATTACTCCACATTCAACCATCCGGCATCAGCACTACTTTGCTACAACTTGAACAAGGTAGTGCCGACCATACTGTATTAGCCAAGCAAAAACTGGTTATTATTCCAATGATGTTAAGTGGTAACGTCGTTGCTTACCAAATTAAACAATAAGCTATATTTATGACTTTTGATGATCTTATGCTCGACGATGCACTCCTTATTGCATTGCAGAAACTAAATTTTGAAACACCTACGGCTATTCAAGAAGCTACCATCCCCTTCATTCTAGAAGGTAAGGATGTATTGGCTGGTGCCGCAACGGGCACAGGTAAAACAGCCGCCTTTGTTTTACCTGCTCTACAATTACTTATTGATGAATCTGAAGTACGTGATAATCCACGTATCTTAATGCTAGCGCCTACCCGTGAACTGGCCTATCAAATTCATCATGTTGTTACCCAGTTAAGTAAGCAACTAGCAACTAAAGTAGCCATTATCACTGGTGGTTTTTCACAGGGAAAACAAGCACAGTTTCTAGAAGATACGCCCGATATTGTTATCGCAACACCGGGGCGTTTGCTAAACCTAGTTGCTGAACATTCGATCGATTTATCAGATCTCGACATGGTGATCATAGATGAAGCTGATCGCATGCTTGATATGGGCCAAGGACCTGATGTTTTATCCCTATTAGGCACTATTGCTGATGGCTTCCAAGCTTGTCTATTCTCAGCAACTTTAGCCGGCAGTGGTGTAGAAATTTTTGCCGAAGAACTGCTGCACGATGCCGAAGTCATTCAAATTGATGCTGCCAATCAAAAATCAGATCAAGTCTCACAATATGTTTATTTCGCTGATAACAAAGAACACAAACAAGCGTTATTAACAGCAGTGATCAATGACGATGCCTGCCAAAGTGCCATCGTATTCTGTAATAAAAAAGAACGTGCCAATGAAGTTGCAGAGTATCTGCAATCACAAAATATCTCAGCCCAAGTGATGCATGGTGACTTCAATCAAGCGGTACGCCAAGATAAAACACGAAAATTTCGTACTGGCATTATCAAAGTGATGGTCGCCACCGATGTTGCAGCCCGTGGCTTAGACTTAACCAATATTAGTCATGTTATTAACTATGATCTGCCATTTAGAGGCGATATTTATATTCACCGAATTGGTCGTACCGGCCGAGCAGATCAAGTAGGTACAGCGATTAACCTGGTTGAAAATCACGATAGTAAAAACCTGGAACGCATCGAGTATCATCTTGAAGCTAAATTACCGGTTGCTCACCTTAAGGGCCTAAAAACTAAAGCGGCTAAAAAAGACAAAAAGAAAGATAAGCCACGTTATGTAGCAAAAAAAGATCGTCCAGCTAAACCAAAGGATTAGCTAAGCTAATGCCGGTCATTGCCCCTCTTTATTTACGTTGGTTATTGCTGATCACAACCTGTTTGTTACTAACCGGTTTTATCACACCGATGCTAACCATCACTAAACTGGTGTTTTTTGATCATTCGTTTTCAATTCTATCTGGCATCACTCAATTGTGGCGTGATCAGCACTACTTTTTGTTTGTGGTGATTGCCGCTTTCAGCGTGCTGCTACCTTTAGCAAAGGTTGTTGTTTTATTTAACCTGCTCAGTCCCAAAGCTCATCAACCTGAACACCGACAAAAACTACTGCATCTAATGCACGACTACGGACGCTGGGCAATGCTTGATGTCATGGTAGTTGCTTTATTGATCATGTCAGTCAAACTCGGTGCTATTGCCAGCATCCAAGTCCACCTTGGCTTATATATCTTTGCTGCTGCCGTCATCTTAATTATGTTAATCACTCAACAAGTGGTTAGACATCTAGACTAAACCGTCAATACAGTCACATTCACAACATCAAAAATCGGTGTTAGTATCTAAGTAAAAACGAGGATACACAGCCATGAGCGAAGAACGGAATACCCACCGCGTTGATTTTAATGCCCTTGTTGAGTTTGAGACTGATGAGTCACAGCTAGTTTGTGACCTCTATGACATATCGCTACAAGGCGCACTCATTGGTGCTTGCTCGGGCGCAACTCCTAATGCTGGAACAAGCTGCAAACTCATTATCAAGCTTGATGATGATGGTGAAACTAGAATCGTGATGAATGGCTCTGTAGCCCATAAAATAGAAAATCGAGTAGGCATTCACTGTGATGAAATTGATGAGTTAAGTATGTCTCACCTTCGCAAGCTAGTTGAATATAATTTAGGTGATGTGGAGTTGGTTAATCGTGACTTTGATGCTTTAAGTCATGAATAATAGTCAGTTATTATTAACTACTAAAATCAGTCTAAAAACTATCTTCTCGAAATAGCATATTTTTCACAAACGCTGACTTGGGATGCTCACTCAACCAAGCTCTTAACTTTTTAATTTTTTCAACATCTTCAGCGCCAATTTCATCAATATAGTTTTGTTCTATGTTGTTAGAAATCTCTTTTTTCTTGATCGAACTTTGCCAAGGTGTACTTAAAATTTCAGGTACTAACTTACTAAAGTTCAACTGCTCTAACAGCTTCCATTCTCCACCATCAAGCCAAACCTCACCACAAGAACCACATAGATCCAGTCTATTATCTACACCCTCTTTCATTTTATACTTCATCATGATGCTTTTACATTTCGCGCATAAAACAGCATGCTTTGTATCTATAACATCTTGGATAGGCTCACTGAGTTCCTCATTACCAGTAACTTTCCCTTCTCGCCACACTCTGTAGTTCAACAGATCTATTTGGCAGCCTCGGCACTTAAAGCAGGCCATTGCCGGTAATGAATATTCTAATTTTTTTGGTCTTAGCGAGTTAGTTTTACAGCTTGGACAGTTCATTTTATATCCTTATAAAATCATCTTTACGAAAAGGTTACTACTCAATACCCATCTAACTAAATATTGCTAGTTTTCATTAAATTAAGTCACTCAGACCAAACATCATTTAGCCTGAGTGACTCAATATTTAATTAACCATTCAAAATATTATTCAATGTTGCACTTGGACGCATAGCTGCATTTAACAATGCATCATTCGGCAGAAAATAACCGCCCATATCCACGGCATTACCTTGAACTTCAGCTAACTCTTTAACAATAGTTGCTTCATTATCAGTCAACGCTTTAGCTATCGGTGTGAACTCTGCCTGCAGATCAGCATTGTCTGTTTGTGCAGCTAACGCCTGTGCCCAATACATCGCTAAGTAGAAGTGACTGCCGCGATTATCAAGTTCGCCCGTTGCACCTGTAGGTGATTTATTTTCTAACAATAACTTACCTGTTGCCGCATCTACTGTTGCAGCTAATACTTTTGCTTTGGCATTATCTTGTGTTTCTGCCAAATGCTCTAGTGATGCAGCTAGAGCCATAAACTCACCTAAAGAATCCCAACGTAGGTGATTTTCATCCGTTAGTTGTGGTACTAGTTTAGGCGCTGAACCACCAGCTCCGGTTTCAAATAAACCACCACCTTGCATAAGTGGCACGATCGATAACATCTTAGCTGAAGTACCCACTTCTAAAATCGGGAATAAGTCAGTGTTGTAGTCACGTAATACATTACCGGTTACTGAAATAGTATCCAAACCTGCACGCATACGTTTTACTGAAAACTCGGTCGCGGCAACTGGCGTCATCGTTTGAATATCTAAACCATCGGTATCATGGTCTTGTAGGTATAACTCTATTTTTTTAATCAACTCAGCATCATGGGCACGCTCAGCGTCTAACCAAAAAATGGCTGGAGTAGCTGATAAACGAGCACGATTTACTGCTAACTTGACCCAATCTCTAATTGGCTCATCTTTGGTTTGGCACATACGGAAGATATCTCCCTCTTCCACAGAAAATTCAAATACTTGCTCACCAGTTTGGTCTGTTACAACAATTGAGCCCGTGCCAACCGCTTGGAATGTTTTATCGTGCGATCCGTATTCTTCTGCTTTTTTAGCCATCAAACCGACATTTGCCACACTACCCATCGTCACAGGATCGAGTGCTCCATTTTTCTTGCAGTCATCGACCATTGTTTTATAAACACTGGCATAACAACGATCAGGAATCATCGCTAAGGTATCTTGGGTATTGCCATCGTTATTCCACATTTTACCGCCAGCACGAATCATCGCTGGCATTGATGCATCAATAATGACATCAGAAGGCACATGTAAATTAGTAATGCCTTTATCTGAATCCACCATTGCCAAACTAGGTTGCTTAGCATAAACCGCAGCAATATCCGCTTCTACTTCTGCTTTCACTGTTGCATCACAGTTGTTCAACTTGCTATAAAGATCACCTAGGCCATTATTAAAGTTCACTGCCAACTGCTCAAACAAGTCAGCATGTTTTGCAATCAAATCTTTAAAGTAAACTTTAACCGCAAAACCAAACATAATCGGATCAGACACTTTCATCATCGTTGCTTTTAGATGCAATGAAAGTAATACCTTATCTTGTTTAGCTCTAGCAATAGAGTCAGCATAAAATGCTTGTAGGCGGTTAGCACTCATTCTAGTGGCATCAATCACTTCACCTGCAAGCACAGGGATTGATTGCTTCAAGACAGTTTTACTACCTGCTTGGTCAATATAAGTAACGGTTAAATCATTTGCATCAGCAAATGTTTTTGATAACTCGCTACCGTAAAAGTCATCACCGTCCATATGAACTACTTCAGTAGCAGACTCAGCTGTCCACTCCCCCATTGAATGTGGATGGTTTCGAGCATAGTTTTTAACCGCTGCTGGTGCACGACGATCAGAGTTACCTTCACGCAATACCGGGTTTACGGCTGAGCCTAATACTTTGGCATAACGCTCCAGAATGGCTTGCTCGTCGGAATTTTGTGGATTATCAGGGAAGTTAGGGATATCAAAGCCCTTGCCTTGAATTTCTGCAATCGCCGCTTTTAATTGTGGAATTGAAGCTGAAATATTGGGCAACTTGATAATATTCGTCATTGGATCTTGTGTCATCTCACCTAACTGAGTCAGATGATCGACAATTTTTTGTTCATCCTTAAGATTGTCAGGAAAGTTAGCGATGATACGTCCTGCTAGGGAAATATCTCGGCTTTCAAATTCAATGTCTGAACTTTTTGCAAAAGCTTGAATAATCGGTAATAAAGAATAACTTGCCAAAGCGGGTGCCTCATCGACTTTGGTATAAATAATTTTTGACATTTTTTGTTCCTTAAAACAGGTGCTTATATAAATTATATGGGTATTTAATTAGGCTAAATTATCGTAAAGTGCTTGATAACTAGAAGCACTGTTTTCCCAACTAACATCTTGTGCCATCGCGGTGATCATCATTTTCCGCCATATACGCGGTCGTTGATGCATATCAATCGCACGATAGATTGTTTGTTCTAATTCTTCTGAGTTACTTTTCTCAAATTTAAAACCATTTGCCGTTTCATCACGACGATTATCTTCGGTAGCATCCACTATCGTATCTGCTAAGCCACCGGTATTTCTCACCAATGGTAATGTGCCATAACGTAAGCTATATAGTTGATTCAAGCCACATGGTTCAAACCGAGAAGGCATCAAGAATACATCGGCGCCGGCTTCAATTTGATGAGCTAACGCTTCATCATAGCCAATGTGAATGGCCACTTTATCTGGAAAACGGGCACGTAATACACGTAAATCATGCTCAAAGTCTGGTTCGCCACTGCCTAGACAAACCAGCTGAATATTGGCGCCAGCTTCTAAAATATGAGCGATAGCTTCTAACGTTAAATCAATACCTTTCTGAGCAACAAGACGGCTGATCAAACCTAAAACTAAGCTTTGTTCTTTGACCGGTAATAAAAAGTGCTGCTGTAATGCGGCTTTATTTTTCAGTTTATTTTTTAATTTTTTAGTGGAAAAAGTCTGATTAATGTATGGATCTGTTTCAGGGTTCCATTCTTGTTCATCAATACCATTAATAATACCGGTTAATCGCCCTTGCTCTGCCCGATATGATAATAAGCCTTCCAAACCGTAGCCAAACTCATAGCCACAAATTTCTTGTGCATAAGTTGGGCTGACTGTTGTCACGTGATCAGCATAACTTAAACCACCTTTCATAAATGATAATTGGTCATAAAACTCAAGGCCTTCACTATGCCAAAACGTGTCTGCATCTAAATCTAACGAATCAAATACATCACGCGAATAAAGCCCTTGATAAGCCAGATTGTGAATAGTAAATACCGTTTTCGGACGGTCCGCATACTGAGATAACAAAGCAGGAGCCAAGCCTGTTTGCCAGTCATTACAGTGTAAAACATCGGCTTGCCAATCCAAACCTAGTTGATTCATTGCAATCGCGGCTATTGCCCGAGAAAACAATGCAAAGCGCGCAGCATTATCGGGCCAATCGCCATCACTATGATTTCCATAAGGACCACCATCACGATCAAAATGATGGGGAGAGTTGATTAACCACAAAATAACATCGCTATCAGGCAAAGTTGATTGCAGTATTTCCACTGGCATATGAAAGCCATCTAATTTTATTTCAGCGATAGTATTTATCTCGCCTAAGGCTTCTAAACACTGACGATAAGCCGGCAGAACAATACGTACATCTTCACCATGTTGCTGCAAAGCAATTGGTAAACTCGCCGAGACATCTGCCAATCCACCCGTCTTAATTAATGGGTAAACTTCACTACTGGCAAACAGAATTTTTCGCACGTTTCACTCCAAAAATAGGTACAATTGCTCAATTATATACGGTCATGGGCATTGTCGTAGCCCGCAACGGAGAAAACATGCAAGCTTGTACAATTATTATCTTTGGTGCTACTGGTGATTTATCACGTAAAAAACTATTACCAGCCCTTTATCATTTAGATGCTGAAAACCGTTTATCGGAAGAGACTAAAATCATCTGTATGGGTCGCGGCGATTCAACACAACAAGCTTGGCATGACAATGTCACTAGCTATGTTTCACCAAAAGCGCGCGATGGTGTGTGTGATGACTTATTAGCAAAATTCTTAGACCGCGTTAGTTACTTCAAATGTGATTTAACTCAAGCAGCATCGTATGAAGAATTAAACGCGCAATTGATGAATGCGGACAATAACTTCTCATCAAACATCGTATTCTATTTATCAATCAGCCCATCTTTATTTGGTGTGGTTGGTGATCAACTTGCAGCAGTCGGTTTAAACAAAGAAGACAACGGTTACCGTCATCTTGTGGTTGAAAAACCATTTGGTTACGACCAAAAGAGTGCCGCAGAGTTAGAACAAGTATTACGTAAAAACTTTACTGAAGATCAAACATACCGTATCGATCATTACTTAGGTAAAGGTACTGTTCAAAATATCTTTGTATTCCGTTTTGCGAACTTATTATTAGAACCATTATGGAACCGTAACTACATCGACCATGTTCAAATCACTCATGCTGAACAGCAAGGTGTCGGTGGTCGAGCTGGTTATTACGATGGTTCAGGTGCTTTACGTGACATGATTCAAAGTCACTTATTGCAAGTAATGGCCTTAGTTGCAATGGAACCACCAGCTGACTTAAACGATGAATCATTACGTGATGAAAAAGTTAAAGTGCTTAAGTCTATTCGACCTATCACCCACGATATGGTTGATGACCATGCCTTCCGTGGCCAATATGCGGCTGGTGAAGTGAATGGCGAAAAAGTAAAAGGCTACTTAGAAGAAGATGACGCACCAGAAAACAGTGTGACTGAAACCTACGCAGCAATGAAAGTTTACATTGATAACTGGCGCTGGCGTGATGTGCCATTTTACCTACGTACCGGTAAATGCATGCCAGAATCTAAAGCGATGATTGCGATTCGTTTCAAAAAGCCGCCGCAAGAGTTATTCAAAAATACTAACATTGGTAACAGCCACGCTAACTGGATTGTAATGGGCTTACAGCCTGACAATACATTACGTATTGAGTTACAAGCTAAAGAGCCTGGTTTAGAGTTAACTTCACATACTGTTGGCTTAGAAACAGTTGAAACAGAAGATACTAAACATAAGTTAGATGCTTATGAAGCATTAATCTTAGATGCAATTCAAGGTGATCGTTCATTGTTCTTACGTGCTGATGAAGTCGATTTAGCCTGGAAAGCAGTTGACCCAATTATCGAAAAATGGGCACAAGACAACGATCATGTTGATAAGTACCCTGCTGGAACATGGGGCCCTGAAGGCGTAGAGAAGATTCGAGATAGTGAGTGTCATGTCTGGCGTAACAATATCTAATTATTAGATAGGCTCATAAAAAAAGCCCGGTTATGAATATTCATAACCGGGCTTTTTTGTTTAAATAGTCAACTAAAAGTAACGAGCAAACTCTAACTGTAAATAATCATCATCACGGATTGAATACAATGCTGTGTCATTATTCCTAATACTAAAGAAACGGCCTTCTAACGACACTTTCCAACGGTCGCCAAGTCGACGGCTGGCTTCTATGTTCCAACTAGCATCACTGCTATCTAAATCTTGAATCATGCCGATTAGCAGCTCTGTAGATTGCTCATCATTCCAAGTGATACGTGAACCAAGCATAATGTCATTTTCAAACGGTGTTTGTAGTTCATCATTACGATCATCAAACAAATATTCACTGATCACGCCAACATCGATATCACTATCAAATACACCATAGAAGGTATATTCCACACCGCCTGTTAAAGCGGTAAAGGTATCTGATGTAGTATCTCGACGAATGGCTTCTAACTTCCACAACCACGACTCATTGGTGTACTGAATATCTACGCCAGATTGGTGCATAATTTCGTAATATGGCAGTAAAGCATCAAAGGTTGAATTAAGCTGTAATAACGGCTCACGGTTGGTGCCATAGAAATGAGATAAACCAACATCCCAATCACCAAACGTTTGTGACCAACGCATTGCCACATCTAGATGCTGTCTTCCTGCTCCTGACTCGTAACTGGCTTTATCAGTATCGACTACTAACGAGCTTCGTAGTCGGCCATCTTTACCAGCAAAGGTACGCTCTCGAAAATACGGCATCACAAATAAATCAACTGTGCCCCAATCTTTATAAAAGCTCAGGTTGATCATTGGCTGACCGAGCTTGTCTTCGGTATCACTGTTTTCAACCAAATCTGTTTGGTTAATCACATCAACTAGATGTTGTGACTCTGTTACCCCCCAAAATACTTTACTTAAGCCAACACGTAATTCCCAATCGTCTTTAACTAATAACCATTGCAGTTCACGTATGTCAGCATGACTACGCTCGGCATCTTGATTATCTACTCGTAAAAACGGCGATATTAATAAGCTTTGCTGGCCATCATCCCACTCATGGTAATACTCAGGAGCCAACACAAATGACAAGTTATGTTGATCTGGTTCAGAAAAGGGAGATTCATGCTGAAAATAACGATATTCAGCTGCAGAAAAGCCCGACCATTCATTGGCTGTTAACGACGAGGTAAATAACAAGGCGGTGCATAATAGTCCACCTGTTAACCAAGCTCTTTTAACGTTGACGTTTAAGGTCATTTTTCTCAAAGTCCTTTTCGGTTAAGCCGGTTTTAAACTGAAAATCATTCCAGTATAACGTTGTCGACTTACCATTTTGCTGGTTTTCCATCGTTTGAGTATGCGCACGCCAATATTGGTCTAAATAAAGTTTATAGTCGGTAAAACGTTGAATTTTAAGCAAGCTGTCTTTGCGATCATAAAAATCAATGCGTTGAATACGATATTCTGCTTTATCAATCCAAACATGCGTTTTGGTATAACCCGAATGCTTATACTGTGGCCGTAGTTCCGATACAAAACACTCAATACCATCGATTGTTTCATCTCGTAAATAGGTATAGCTGTACTTCTCTACTTCAAACGAACTGATATCTTCATAAGCAAACTCACTACCCATAAATGGGCCCGATTTATTGCTCGATGAAATGCGTTTCACTCGCTTCAATGCAGGTAAAAATATCCATTGCTCATCAGGCAGTAACGAATGAGAATAACTTAAAAAGGCCGTTCCTTTTACATCGCGAGGTGTATCAAAAACAGTTAAACCTTTATCGCCATCACCATCCATTTCAAGGTTAGTAACCCGAATTTGTCGACTACTTTCTTTACCGTGACGATTTCGTAACACCATCTTCATTTCAGCATAGCTATCACTCCAACCTTTATCACGGTTATCTGATTCAATCGCTATTGCCAATCCTTTTTCTTCAGCAGTTTCAGCTTGTGCAAATGGCATTACTGCAATGAGTGTCAATAATAAAATAAATTTACGCATGTTTGTTTTTCTCCAATTTCATCAACAATGGTGGCAAGAATAAGAAATCCATCACCAGAGCAACACCGATAGTAATCGCCGCCATCGCACCCATATCAGAATTTAAGGCAAAGTTTGATTGAGCTAATACAATGAAACCGGCTACCAATACCAATGACGTTACCCATAACGCGACACCCACAGTATTAAAAGCATATCTGACCGCTTCAATTTCATTCATATTACTTTCTCTACGTGCCCGTAGGTATTTACTCAAGAAATGTACCGTATCATCGACCACGATGCCTAAGGTCATGCCCGCGACGACTGAAAGCGACATGCCGACCTGACCTACCATTAGCCCCCAGAAACCAAAGGCCATGCCTGCTGGTATTAGGTTTGGTGCCAGACTAATTAACCCTATGCGACGGGAACGTAAAGCCGCAACCAGGATAAATGAAATCAATACTAAAGCTAAGGCTGTGCCCACTAACATGCTATTTACATTACGCTTACCAATATGAGCAAACATTAAGTTCGGGCTTGCAGCTGAGAACTCAACTGTTGGTGCATTTTGTAATAACCAGCCAGAGACTCTCTTTTCCATCGCAAGCATTTCTTCAGTGTGTAAATTCTCAAGTGTGATAATGATGCGTGTTTGCGCTTTATCAATGTCAATTTGATCATTTAAATCCAGGCCATAAGGTAATGACAACTCATATAACAACAAATATTGTGCCGCCAAGTCTCGTGATTCTGGCAATTTATAATAGTCAGGATCATCGCCATGCATATTTTTGTTCAGACGTTTAAAGGTGTCTGAAATGGTCTGCACATGTTTCACTTTAGGTTGGGTACGTAACCACTCAGCAAAGTTATCGACATCTTGTAGAAAAGCAGGTTCACTGATACCACCACTTTCACCGGTGCCTAATGAATACTGCAAAGTATAAATACCTGATAAATTTTCAACAGCAAAATCAGTATGCGTTCTAAAATCAACTGACTCATCAAAATATTCGACAAACTGATCATCTAGGCTGTTCTTAGGTAAGAATGAAATCACCACGACGCCAAAGATTCCCATACCCCACAACAGTTTGCGACGGTTGCCAATAACAAAGTCCGCAAAGAAATTCATCGGATGAGCTTCTTTCTGTTTGGCCGGTTTAATTCTAAGTGGCAATAACATCATCACCGCAGGTAATGCGGTTACTGATAATACAAAGGCAAACATCACTCCTATTGCCACGACATTACCTAAGTCATGGAACGGTGGCACATCACTAAAGTTCATGCTCAAGAAACCAATTGCCGTGGTAATACTAGTAATAAAGATCGGTTGCAAGTTAACTCGTATGCTATCTCGCATTGCATGAGCTCGCTCTTGTCCTTGACGTAGGTTATGGAAGAAAGTCACCAATAAATGCACCGTATCCGCGACAGCCATGGTCATGATAATGGTCGGAGCCGACGCTGATGGAGGTGTTAATTTCCAGCCTAACCAGCCAAATATCCCCATTGCAAACATAACAGTACTCAGAATCATGACCACCACAGCAAACGTTGCCGATACGGAGCGCAGCAATACACCTAGAGTAATAATAATAACCAAGAACATCAGCGGTACTAAAGACTGCATATCCTCTTGTGAAGATTCACCAAAGGCATTGTTCATCATTGCTAGGCCAGTGATATAAATATTGTGGTCTGGATAAGCCTCGCCAATTTCTGTCGCTAGTTCACGAGCAAACTTAGCAACCTCAGGTACTTCCGTTAATGCCTTACCAGGAAGTTGTACCGTAATGTTTACCCCAGCGACATGACCTTGTGGTGAAACCAACCGTTCAACTAATAACGGTTCATTTAAAGCAACATCACGAACATAAGCGATCTTATCTTCTGTAAAAGATTGAGAGTCATAAACCAGATGGCTGACAACTAAGTCATCACCATCAGCAATGGTATGTTGAAAATTAGTAATGGAGTCAACACGAGTTGAATACGGTAGTTGCCATGATTCATCGGTCAGATTTTCGATCAAGCCCAAGGTTTCATGACTAAACACATTGCCATCTTTAGGCTCGATAACAAACAACACATTATCTGTTTTGGAATATACGTCCTGCATGGCTTCAAAAGCGAGTAACTCAGGATTCTCTTCACTAAAGAACACCCGGTAATCATTAGTGAACTCAATGAACCGGCCACCACTGGCAGCACCCAACACTAAAATTAATGCTAATAACAACATTCGCCAAGGGTGAGCAACAACAAATTCGGCATATCGATTGGTAAAAGATGCTTTCATAATTAAATCCTGAATTTTTTAATCAATATTCACTAATGAGGAAATTTTTTAGTGAACCTCTAATCCTTCGAGTAATAAACGAGATAGGTTTGTAACTTTAATTTCCAACACGTCTAGCGGGTACAAACGTAAGGTCGGCGGATAATAAAACAGCATAATCGCAGTTAAGATTGCATCGGCCGTTTCTTCAATATTCGAGAGTTTAAACTCGCCTTTTTGCTGACCTTGCTCTAATAACTTACACAATAAAATCAGTTTTACATGGCTGTGTTTTTGAACAACATCAGGCCGCAAAACAGTCATCGCTTCTACTAATTCACTTAATTTAGGTGATTCGTCAAAGTGGTTATAGGTGTAATGCAGCACACTAGTCATGAAGGCTGTTAGTTTTTCACTCGATGTTAATGCGTCATCATCAATCACGTTTTTTAACAATAACTCTTTATCACCCAAACACTGTTGTGACAGTTCGGCACCAATATCCAATTTATTTTTAAAGTAACGGTATAGGTTTGCCGCAGACATATCACAGTCACGTGCAATTTCAGCCATCGTCGTTTTGTTGTAGCCATATTGGCCAAAACGTATTTCGGCTGCATCTAAGATTTGAGTACGGATGTCTAATTCAGTCATGGCGAATACCATACCTGCTGAATTGTGAATATTCAATTAAATATTCAGGATTTAGTTTTCTGTCTTCGCCTGGAAGCGTATTTTTCAAGCTCTACTAAGAAGAAGACGCTTGATGCCACGCATACAATTTCAAACCATGTGCTTGCTGAGATGGCAACCGTTCCAAATAAGCTTTGCATTGGAGAATAGTAGGTAAACAACATTTGAAATACGAGCAAAACAGCAATCGCAATCAAAGCATAACGGTTTCCTAATAAACCTTGCTTATTCATCACTGAGGCAGTTATATAGCGCGAATTAAATAAGTAAAAAACTTCAAACATGACCAATGTATTAACTGCGACTGTTTGAGCATATTCGATCTCAAACCCTAGCGTTTGGTTATATATGAACAAGCCAAAAGTACCAATCATCAATACAAGAGACACAAAAGCAACTCGCCACAATAATGCCACCGTTAAAATAGACTCTTTAGGATTATGCGGTTTACGTTGCATCACTTGCTCTTCAGGTGGCTCAAAGGCGAGCGCTAAAGCCAAGGTCACAGCTGTAATCATATTCACCCAGAGAATTTGAACCGGTGTGATAGGCAGCGTATAGCCTAATAAAATAGCTGCAACCAGTATCAGTGCTTCACCACCATTAGTTGGCAGAATAAAGAGTATCGCTTTTTTTAGGTTGTCATAAACCGTACGCCCCTCTTCCACAGCATCAACAATCGAGGCAAAGTTATCATCAGCCAATACCATTTCGGATGACTCTTTCGCCACTTCGGTGCCGTTTTGGCCCATTGCAGTACCAATATCAGCCCGCTTAAGTGCTGGCGCATCATTCACTCCATCACCCGTCATAGCTACAATATGACCATTTTTTTGAAGTGCTTTAACTAAACGTAACTTATGCTCAGGACTAGAGCGAGCAAAGATATCAACCTCTTCAACTCGGTCGCAAAGTTCACTATCAGATAAGGACTCAATTTCTTGACCCGTTAGAACACTTTTCTGTTCACCGATACCGATTTGTTCAGCTATCGCTACCGCTGTAATTTTGTGGTCGCCCGTAATCATTTTGACCTTAATTCCAGCTGACTGACATTGTTTCACAGCAGTAATAGCACTTTCTCTTGCCGGATCAAGCATGCCGACAATGCCTAAAAAAGTAAGATCTTGCTCAACAGAATCAAAGGTAAAACTATGCTGTTGCGAAGTCACTTCTTTGCTGGCTATAGCAAGCACTCTTAAGCCTGACTCAGCCATTTTATACATTTTTGTTTGCCAAAATTCGTGGTCAAATGGCTGCTTAGTATCACCCTCGTTTTGATACCGACACATGGCAAATATTCGCTCTGGAGCACCTTTTACATAGCTGATATTTTTACCTGTATGGTCATGATGCAAAGTGGCCATAAATTGATGTTGGGATTCGAAGGGAATCACATCTGTTCGAGGCCAAGCTTCATTTTCAAACTCTGGTTCTAGACCTGCTTTTTTGGCCAGTGTCAGCAACGCACCTTCTGTCGGGTCACCTTGTAATAACCATTCATTACCTTCGTGTATCAACTGAGCATCATTACAAAGTAACGCTGCTCGACTTAATGCCATAAGGTCTTCATGTTCTTGGAAACGAATTGCTTGACCATCATTCAAAAACTCACCGTGAGGATCATAGCCCGTTCCAGATATCGTGACATGTGGATGACCTACTGTTGCCAACCTAGATGCAGTCATCTGATTACAGGTCAAGGTGCCCGTTTTATCGCTACAAATAACGGTAACGGCACCTAAGGTTTCAATAGCAGGTAACTTTCTAATAATGGCATGACGTTTAGCCATGCGTTGAACACCTATCGCCAAGGTGATTGTCATTATTGCAGGCAAACCTTCAGGAATGGCGGCGACAGCTAAGCCTACTGCTGATAGAAAGAGGTATGACAGTGAAAATTGGTGGACAACGCTACCGAAGATAACCGTTAAAGTCGCGACAACCAGAATCATAGCCGTTAACAAGCGACCAAACTCTGCCATTTTTCTAACCAAAGGTGTTGTTAATGTTTCCACCTCGGCCAACATCATGCTTATTCGACCAATTTCAGTCTGAGCACCGGTTGCAACAACAACGCCAACACCTTGACCAAAGGTCACTAAGGTACTCGAAAAAGCCATCGAGAGACGGTCCCCGAGTACGGCAGACTCAAGAACAGGAGCATTTTGTTTCTCTACCGCATCAGACTCACCGGTTAATACAGCTTCTTGAATTTTTAAATTTTTCGTTGAAATCAAACGAAGATCGGCAGGGACTTTATCGCCAGATTGCAATACAACAATATCGCCTGTGACTAGATCTACTGAAGGTACGGTTATGCGTTTACCATCACGAATAATAACGGCATCATCAGATAGCATTTGTTTAATTGCTTTGATTGCGTCTTCGGCTTTGCCTTCTTGAACAAAGCCAATGATCGCATTGATAAATACAACACCAATGATTACCCCACTATCAATCCAATGCTCTAACAACGCAGTGACGACAGCAGCCGCTATTAATACGTAAATTAAGACATTTTGGAATTGGCTAAAAAACCGCTCTAGTACGCTTCGCGATTGAACAGCTGGTAAAAGGTTGGGACCATTTTGTTGTAAACGTTGTTGAGCATCACTTTCCGAAAGACCTTGTTCTGTACTGCCAAAATAATTCAAGACATCGTCATCGACACTAGCATGCCATGGTGGATTTTCTTGTTTATTGCCATCGATCTCGTCGTGTAAAGTCATACTGAATACTCCTTGTAAACAACGTTAATATTTTCTTTAGCTTATTGCTTGCCCCATTTTTACAACATCACCCGCTTTTAATGTTGATAAAAATTCTTCGCTTTGTTCAGGCATTAGCATGACCACTGTTGAGCCCATATTAAACCGGCCCATTTCTTCGCCTTTTTGTAAACTAATTATATCTTGCTCTTGATAGTCCCAATGTTCAATTTTCTTACCATAAGCTGGTGTAATCATACCTTGCCAAACAGTTTCCATACTACCAACAAAAATCGCACCAACTAATACCAAAACCATCGGCCCCAGCTCAGTTTCAAACACCGTGACGACCCGTTCATTACGGGCAAATAAATTAGGTACCGCTCTGGCTGTTCTAGGACTAACAGAAAATAGTTTGCCAGGAATATAGGTCATGCTTTTCAATGTGCCTGCTAGCGGCATATGAATGCGATGATAATCACGCGGTGATAAATAAATCGTTGCAAACTGACCTTTTTCAAACTGCTGAGCTAATTCAGTATCACCAGCCAACAGCTCTGCAACCGTATAGTGCTGGCCTTTAGCTTGAATAATTTTGCCATCTTTTACAGGACCAAGCTGACTAATGGCACCATCTACGGGTGATACCGCTTTACTTCGCCCTTCAGCTATTGGCCGCATGCCTACTTTTAATGTCCGTGTGAAGAAGGCGTTGAAGCTAGGATAAGCCGATAATTCCGCAGTATGAGCTTCATCAAGGTTAACGTTATATTTTTTAACAATGAAACGGATAAAACTATTTTTAAACCATTGGCATTCACTGCGAGTCAATTTATGCATCAATACTGATAAAGCATGCTGAGGAATCAAGTATTGCGGCAAGGTGACAAGTCGATCCCACAAAGTGACATCAAGATCGTTCTTATTATTCATAATATCTACTACCAATTGTATTAAAGCTCTTTCACACACGGTCCAACCTTGTCATAATTTTGATATTACGTAGGTCGCACCACTAAAAAATTAAACAGGAGTATATCAAGCAATGAACAAATCACTCACCACTCTATTCATCCTTTGCTTATCATTTTTTGCAGTTCCAACATGGGCAGCCGATGAAGAAGCAGCTGTTTCACAAGCACTTTACTATAAGATTGCAGAACCATTTACCATCAACTTTCTCAAACAAAGTCAGCAACAAGCACGCTATTTACAAATCAAAGTTGCGTTAAAAGCAGACGAGCAAAGCATACTTGATAGCGCAGATATGAACTTGCCGATGATCCAAGACAGTTTACGTAGCTTATTTTCTGAGCAAACAATGGAAAGTATTAGCTCGGTAGAAGGTAGACGCCAATTACAAGCATCTACATTAGATACGATCAACGGCATATTAAAAGAAGAAACAGGTAAAGGCGACGTTAAGGCGGTTTACTTCACAAGCTTCATCTTACAATAATCAGGCATACATATTGCTTACTAACAACATAACTAGAAACGGAACACCGACAAATGGCTGAACAAAATCAGAAAGACGATATTGAAGTAGTTGCTGAAGGCAAAGGCAACTCTAAGTTATTAATTATTATCGCTGTAGTCGTCATTGCACTTATAGGTGTCGGCGCAATGATGTTTTTAGGTGGTGATGATGAAAAAGAAACTGATGAAACCAGTGAAGAAGCGACTGCACCAATCAAGCAAGCGCCGATCTATCACACGGTAGAAACTCCTTTTGTAGTCAACTTTGCCGACCAAAGTAATGGCGAAGTACGTTACCTACAAATCAAACTAAAGGTAATGGCTAGATCACAAGCGGTGATTGATGCTTTTCAACTTCATGATCCCGCCTTACAGCACGAATTATTATTGTTATTTTATGGTCAAATTTATGACGATTTAAATACCAGTGCTGGAACTAAAGCCCTACAACAAGCAACCTTAGATAAAATTAATGAAATATTAAGTACTGATCCGACGCTTAGCGAACAATTAGAAGCAGTTTATTTCACCAGCTTGATTATGCAGTAATACGATGGCCGTTCACGACATACTTTCCCAAGATGAAGTTGATGCCTTATTAGGTGGCAACGATGATGGTGCTTTAGAAACGGATATCGACGATGTAGATGCCGGTGATGCACGCGAATATGACTTTGGTAATGAAGATCGTATTATTCGTGGCCGGATGCCAACGCTGGAAATGATTAATGAACGTTTCAGTCGCCATTTTCGAATCAACCTATTTAATATGTTACGTCGCTCTGCTGAAATATCAGCCGGTGGCATCCAAGTAATGAAGTTTTCTGAGTACATACATACCTTGTTTGTACCGACCAGCTTAAACTTAATTCATATGCATCCGTTACGGGGTACTGGCTTAATTGTTTTTGAACCTAAGCTTGTATTCACAATATTAGATAACTACTTTGGTGGTGAAGGTCGCTTCCAAGCTCGTATCGAAGGCCGTGAATTTACCGCCACCGAGTTACGCGTTATCAATATGGTGTTAAAGCTATGTTTTGAAGACTTGGCCAATGCGTGGGCACCAGTAATGGATATGACTTTTGAGTTTGTCCATCATGAAGTTAATCCACAATTTGCCAATATCGTGACCCCAAGTGAAGTCGTCGTCATTTCCACTTTTCATATTGAATTAGATGGTGGTGGTGGAGATATACACGTCACCTTGCCTTATTCAATGTTAGAGCCTATTCGTGAATTACTGGATACTGGCTTACAAAGTGATCGCTCGCAAGATGATGGCCGTTGGGGAAAATCAATGCGTGAAGAAATTATGGCAGCCGATGTCACTTTAGCAGCTGACTTGACCGAAACATCACTTAGCCTGCAGAAGATATTAGCATTAAAAGTCGGTGACATATTACCGATCTCGATGCCAAAGCAAGTGGTCGCAAAAGTAGAAGATATTCCCATGTTTCATGCCACCTTTGGTGAGCACAAAAATAATGTTGCTTTAAAAATTGTTGATGTCATCGAACATCCTAAAGATACCTCCCCGCTCTATATACAAAAAGGTCAACAGTCATGAGTGAAGATACTTCTCAATCCGATCAAGATGTCGCTGATGAATGGGCGGCCGCTTTAGATGAGCAAGCCCCAGCCGATAGCGGTGCCGAAGAAGATCCATGGGCTGCAGCTTTAGAAGAACAAGCAGACTCTGAAGCGGTGCAAGCTGATCCTGCACCGGTCGCGCAATTATCAGATGATGCAGGCCCTAAATCAGATATAGATCTCGATATGGTACTGGATATTCCGGTGACTATTGCGATGGAGATCGGTCGTACCAAAATCAATATTCGTAACCTATTACAACTGAGCCAAGGTTCGGTCGTTGAGCTAGATCGTCTTGCCGGTGAGCCGATGGATGTTTTAGTTAACGATACTTTGATTGCCCACGGTGAAGTTGTTGTCGTCAATGATAAGTTCGGTATTCGGCTGACTGATGTGATCAGCACCGCTGAACGCATTAAAAAACTGCAATGATGATGTACTTGCGGGCCGCGTTAGGCTGGTTATTAGTTAGTTGGAGCTCAATGAGCTTAGCCGCGGTCAGCAGTGATGGCGATACAGTAGTTGCAAAAACATTGACTAGCCCACCACTCTCGACCAGCGCTCTAGTAGAAACACTGCTCGGTTTATTCTTGGTGCTGGGCTTAATCATGTTTTTAGCTTGGTTAATCAAACGCACTAACCGCTTTCAAGCCACCGCTAATGGTGAAATGAAAATCATCGCCGGGCTAGCACTCGGCCCCAAGGAACGAGCTGTACTGCTACAGGTTGGCGAGCAACAAATTTTAGTGGGTGTAACAGCCCAACAAATTCAAACACTGCATGTCTTAGACAAGCCCATTTCGCTAGATAATAGCTCTGAAAAACCAATTGTATTTGCAGACAAGTTACAACAACTCATACAGCAACGAGGCAAATCATGATGCGTTGCTTATTATTGCTAACACTGCTCTGTTCACCTTTGATTGCCTTTGCTGAACCAGGTATTCCAGCGCTTACCATAACGACAGCTGAAGACGGCGGTCAAAACTATACCGTTACCTTGCAAATACTGGCTTTAATGACAGTACTCACGTTGTTGCCAGCAGCGTTAATGATGATGACCTCATTCACCCGAATTATTATTGTATTATCAATACTTCGCCAAGCGATGGGCGTGCAATCTACGCCTTCAAACCAAGTATTAATTGGTTTGTCACTGTTTTTAACCTTTTTTATCATGCACCCGGTGTTTGATAATGCCTATCAAAATGGCGTGCAACCCTATATGGATGGTGAAATATCTGTCACCAAGGCAATAGAAAGTGTCAGTGATCCGTTTAAAGAGTTTATGTTGGCACAAACTCGAGAAAGTGATTTGGAGTTATTTGCCAGTATTGCCGGCCATCAACAACTCGAATCATCACAAGATGTACCATTTAGTTTATTGCTGCCCGCATTTGTCACCAGTGAATTAAAAACCGCGTTTCAAATTGGCTTTTTAATTTTCATTCCATTTTTAATCATTGATTTGGTTGTTGCCAGTGTATTGATGGCCATGGGTATGATGATGTTATCGCCCATGCTTATTTCATTACCGTTCAAATTAATGTTATTTGTACTTATTGATGGTTGGGCTTTATTAATGGGCACTTTAGCCTCCAGTTTTTACATCTAAAACCATGACACCCGAAACAGTTCTTACCATCATGCAACAGACCTTACAGGTCATCACCATGTTGATCGCTGTTATTTTATTGCCAGCCTTATTTGTGGGTTTAATAGTCAGCATGTTCCAAGCTGCCACCTCAATCAATGAGCAAACTTTGAGTTTTATTCCCAAACTTTTAGTGACCATTTTAGTGCTGGTATTTGCAGGGCCATGGATGCTGCAATTAATCACCGGTTACGCCCAGCGAATATTTGAAGATATTCCGTTTTTAATAGGCTGATTCATGCAATTTACTAGTGCTGAAATAACCGGCTTATTAGGCAGTTATCTTTGGCCTTTTTTCCGTATTGCAGCGTTGGTTATGGCTGCGCCTATTTTTAGTAGTAACTTTGTTTCTGTTAGAAGTCGGCTACTGATTGCATTAGCTCTCACCATCGTGATCGTACCGACCATTCCAAATGTTGCACCTGCTGTAGAGCCATTAAGTGGCGCTGGCTTGCTGATTGTGACTCATCAAATCCTAATTGGTGTTTGTATGGGCTTTATGATGCAGTTGTTATTTAATGCCTTCATCATTGCTGGTCAAATTATCGCCATGCAAATGGGCCTCGGTTTTGCCTCGATGGTCGATCCACAAAATGGTGTGACCGTGCCGGTAATCAGTCAATTTTATTTAATCTTTATATCACTGGTTTTTATCAGCCTTAATGGTCATTTAATCTTGATCCAGGTGTTAAGTGAAAGCTTTGTATCGCTGCCGGTATTAGCAACCGGTTTACCCTATACCAGCTTTCGTGACATTGTTGCTCAAGCTAGTTGGATGTATGCCGCAGGCGTGATTATTGCTTTACCTGCTATAGGTTCATTAATGATGGTTAACTTATCTTTTGGCATATTATCTCGAGCAGCGCCACAAATCAGCCCTTTTTCTATTGGTTTCCCTATGACCATTATCTTAGGTTTTGCCATTATCTTTGTAACACTGCCAAATGTGTCCTCACATTTAGTTATCATGACAGAGCAGCTATTACAACTGACTAGCTCGTTGGTGCATCCAGATGGCTGAGCAAGGCGGACAAGATAAAACAGAAGAGCCCACGGCCAAAAAACTGACGGATGCCAGACAAAAGGGTCAAGTACCTCGTTCACGTGAATTTACCACCGTTATGGTACTTATCGCCAGTGCGGTGGGCATGTTGTTTGTCGGTGAAAATATTTTACGTAGCCTTACTGAAGTGATGGCTGATTCATTTACGTTTAGCCGCAAAGAAATTTTTAATCCAGCAGAAATGATGTTGCATTTCTTATCCTCTATCGAAACTATTTCCTTAGCTCTAGGCAGCTTTTTAGCCATCACATTATTAGCAGCATTGATTGCCCCGGCCAGTATTGGCGGCTGGAACTTTTCTGTTCAGGCTTTCGCTGTAAAACCTGAAAAAATGGATCCACTGAAAGGATTTAAACGTATCTTTGGCCCCCAGGGCTTGATTGAACTGGCCAAAGCCCTAGGAAAATTTATCCTTATTGGTACCATCGCCACCCTTATTTTATGGAACCTTCGCGACCAATTATTGACACTGGGCCAGCAAGAAGTTGAAGTAGCGATGACCGACTTAAGCTATTTAGTCATCTGGGTATTTTTAGGCTTATCGTCCAGCCTATTATTAATTGCTTTGATCGATGTGCCCTTTCAGCATTGGAACCATACCCGCCAGTTGAAAATGACCAAGCAAGAAATCAAAGACGAAAGTAAAAATACCGAGGGTAATCCAGAAGTTAAAGGCCGTATTCGACGCATGCAAATTGAGCTTTCTCAACAGCGCATGATGCAAGATATACCAGAGGCTGACGTCATCATCACTAACCCAACTCATTATGCAGTGGCACTTAAATACGACCAAACAAGCACCGGGGCGCCTACGGTTGTTGCTAAAGGTTCAGACTTAATTGCCCAACAAATTCGCATGGTTGGCGATGCTAATGAAGTACCAATCCTAGAAGCACCACCACTAACCCGAGCTATTTATTACAGTACTGAAATCGGCAATGAGATCCCTTCTGGTCTATATATTGCAGTAGCTCAAGTGTTAGCGTTTGTCTTCCAATTGCGCCGTTATAACAACCGTGGTGGTAAAAAACCACAGCTTAATGTGGAGGACTTAGATATACCCGATGAGTTAAAACGAGATTAAAGCTAGATGGAAAATAACGATCTTTTTGCCCGCTTAAAACCATTTTTAAACGGCAATTTAGCGGCACCAATGATGTTGGTCGCATTATTAGCAATGGTAGTTTTACCATTACCACCCATCATGCTCGATCTGCTATTCAGTTTTAATATCGCACTATCGCTAACCATCATGTTGGCCAGTATTTATGTACTGAAACCACTGCATTTTTCAGCTTTTCCCACCATTCTTCTGATCGCAACACTACTGCGCCTAGCGTTAAATGTTGCTTCGACCCGTGTTGTCTTACTTGAGGGCCATACTGGTACAGCAGCTGCCGGTAATGTGATTGAGGCCTTTGGTGAATTTGTTATCGGTGGTAACTACACCGTTGGTTTTGTTGTCTTTGCCATCTTAGTTATCATCAACTTTGTCGTGGTCACCAAAGGTGCCACCCGTATTGCAGAAGTCAGCGCGCGATTCACCTTAGACTCAATGCCTGGTAAACAAATGGCGATTGACGCTGACTTAAATGCCGGCTTAATTGATCAAGATGAAGCGCGCAACAGACGTGAAGAGATCATGCAAGAAGCTGATTTCTACGGCTCAATGGACGGTGCGAGTAAATTCGTCCGTGGTGATGCGGTTGCCGGTATTTTAATTCTATTTATCAATCTTATCGGTGGCTTTATCATTGGTGTGGCTCAACATGATTTGACCTTTTCTGAAGCCGCTCATAATTATGCCTTGCTCACTATTGGTGATGGTCTGGTTGCTCAAATACCGTCATTGTTATTAGCCTCTGCAGCAGGTTTATTAGTCACCCGCTCCACTCGTGAACAAGATATGGGTGATCAAATCGTTGGTCAACTATTTAAAGATCCTAAAACCTTAGCGGTCACCTCTGGAATTATTGGTGGCATGGGCATCATTCCTGGTATGCCAAACCTGCCATTCCTCATTTTAGCGACTGCTGGTGGCAGTGCTGCTTGGATATTAAATCAACGTCAAAAAGATGCCGCGGTGGCTGAAATAGCCGCTCAATCTAATGCACCCAAAGAAACACCTCGAGAACAACGAGAATTAAGCTGGGAAGATCTCAGTCCCGTTGATCCTATCGGTTTAGAAGTAGGTTATCGATTAATACCGTTGGTTGATAAGAATCAAGGTGGCCAGTTAATGACTAGAATCAAAGGGATAAGGAAGAAAATATCCCAAGATTTAGGCTTTTTAATCCCGCCAGTTCATATTCGAGATAACTTAGACTTAGCCCCTACCGCCTATCAAATCACTTTATTTGGTGTCACTTTTGGCGAAGCAGAAATTCATCCTGATCGGATGATGGCTATCAACCCAGGTCAAGTTTTTGGCGAATTAGATGGTATCAAAGGTCATGATCCTGCTTTTGGTTTAGAAGCAGTGTGGATAGATGTCAGTCAACGTGAACAAGCGCAAGCACAGGGCTATACCGTCGTTGATGTCGATACCGTTATCGCCACCCATTTAAGTAAAATACTACAAAACCATGCTCATGATTTATTAGGCCGAGAAGAAGTTCAACACATCCTCGATAACCTTGCTAAAACAGCACCTAAGTTGGTAGAAGGCCTAGTACCAGACGTTGTACCGCTAGGAACAGTGCAAAAGGTATTGCAAAACCTATTGGAAGAAAACATTCCTATTCGTGATATTCGTACCATTACTGAAGCAATCTCAGAGCAAGCAGTTCGTAACCCTGATCCAGAAACAATAACGGCTTCAACACGCATGGCCCTATCTAACTCAATCGTGCAACACCTTAACGGCACTCAAAATGACTTGCCTATCATCACCCTTGACCCTGAAATGGAACAGTTATTGCTTCAAGCATTACAAGCTACAACAGATGGTAGCGCTAGTTTAGAACCAGGACTTGCTGAGAATATGCATAAAAAATTACAAGAAGCTGCGCAACATCAAGAAATGAAAGGAGAATCTTCCATTCTAGTGGTCCAAGCAGGCCTACGTTCTTGGATTTCTCGCTTTATTCGTCATTCTATTCCAGGTTTAAACGTACTGTCATACAACGAAATTCCAGATAATAAACAAATAAAAATCGTGGCTAACATAGGTCGTTAGTTGTTGAGGTTGAGTTATGAAAATTAAACGTTTCCAAGCTGAAGATGTCCGTCAAGCCATTCGTGAAGTTCGCGATGTACTCGGCCCTGACGCAGTTATTTTATCCAATACTCGTGTCGATGGTGGTGTCGAAATTGTGGCGGCGACTGATTATGATGAAAGTCAGTTTAAACGCAGTGCACCGGTGCAGACAGAACGACCAACACCACAAGCACAGTCAACACCAAAAGTAGAAATCAACCCTGCACGACAGGCTGAGCCAACACCTGCACCATCGCCGCAGGCTAACGTTTGGTCGCAAGAGCCGACTTTAATTCAAATGCGTAAAGAAATTTCTGGTTTAAAAGACATGCTGCAAAATCAGCTGTCCGACTTAACTTGGAAAGATATGGAACGCCAAAATCCTGCGCAAATTCAGCTGTTACAGCGTCACTTGCACATGGGAGTACAAGTCGACCTTGCTAAAAAAATTGTCAGCCAAACACCAAATATTGATGACTTAGAAGTCGCTTGGCGACAATCGCTTGGTGTCTTAGCGAGTCAAATTGAAGTTCAACAAGATGACATCCTTAATACCGGTGGTATTTATGCCTTAATCGGCCCAACTGGTGTAGGAAAAACTACCACTATTGCTAAGTTAGCTGCCCGCTGTGCATTAAAACATGGTGCTAAAAATGTAGCCCTCATTACTACTGATTGTTACCGCATTGGTGGTCAAGAACAGTTGCGTACTTATGCGCGAATTTTAGGTGTGCCAGTCCGGGTAGCTAAAACCCATCAAGAACTAAGTGACTCTCTTAACGAACTGCTTGATCGCCGCTTTATCCTGATCGATACTGCTGGTATGAACCAACGTGATATACAATTAACTGAAAAGTTTGCTTTATTGAAGCAGCAGTCACAACCAATAAAAAATTATTTAACTATCGCTGCAACCACCCAAAGCAGTGGCTTGAATGATATTATTACCGCTTTCTCACATCTTGACTTGAGCGGTTGTATTTTAACTAAAACAGATGAAGCAAACAGTTTAGGTGGCGCAATTTCTGCGCTAATCAATCATAAACTACCGTTAGCGTTTATTTGCAATGGTCAACAAGTACCTGAAGACTTAACAATGGCTCGACCCAATACACTTGTGAAGCAAGCAAGTGACTTAATGAGCAATGAACAACAACAACTGGATCCACAAACTTTATCCAGTTATGGAGGTTTTGCCGCCTATGGCTGACGTACCAAATGACCAAGCAAGTGGTCTTAGAAAAATGACAACACCCTCTCGGCCAGTAAAAGTCATCGCGATTGCTAGTGGTAAGGGAGGTGTTGGCAAAACAAATGTAACGGTTAATATCGGTGTAGCTCTTGCTTCACAAGGTAGAAATGTATTATTACTTGATGCCGATCTTGGCTTGGCCAATATTGATGTCATGTTGGGCTTGCATCCACAATTTAGTTTAAAACATGTGTTAGATGGTAGTAAAACCTTACAAGAAATTATTGTCGAAGGTCCTGCAGGACTAAAAATTATCCCTGCCGCCTCTGGCGTACAAAAAATGGCTGAACTTAGCCCGGCAGAACATGCGGGTATGATTCAGGCGTTTAGTGAGTTAGAGCAACATATTGATGTGCTGCTGATTGATAGTGCCGCTGGCATTGCTGATAGTGTCATCAGCTTCACTCGCGCTGCCCAAGAAGTGATCATTGTAGTCTGTGACGAACCCGCATCCATCACCGATGCCTATGCCCTGATTAAATTACTAAGTCGCGAATATGGCGTTGAGCATTTTCATATCATTGCCAATATGACCCGCAGCGTATCTGAAGGCCGTGAGCTGTTTAATAAGATATCAATGGTCTGTGATCGTTTTCTTGATATCAGTCTCGACTTTATGGGTATTGTGCCTTTTGATGAGGATTTACGTCGTGCCGTTAAAAAACAACGTGCGGTTGTAGAGTTCATTCCACGCAGCAAATCGGCAACAGCATTTATGCACCTTGCTAAGAAAATTGATTATTGGCCAGTCCAAAAACAACCTCGTGGCCATATGGAGTTTTTTGTTGAACGTTTAATCCAATCAAGTCTGGAAATTGCATGACATGAATAAAGTGCCGATGTATAGCAATGATAGTGCATCGAGTCAGTCCCTAGAGGAACTGCTGCAAAAACATGCCTCTCTGGTTAAACGCATCGCTTTTCACTTAATTGCCCGACTGCCTCATACTGTTGATGTCGATGATCTGATACAAGCCGGTATGATAGGACTATTAGATGCGTCACAAAACTACAACCCTAGTCAGGGAGCTAGCTTTGAAACCTATGCTGGCATTCGAATTCGAGGTTCGATGTTAGATGAAATTCGTCGTAATGACTGGGCACCGCGCTCTGTACATCGCAAAGCACGTGAAATATCTGCAGTTATGCAAGAAATTGAGCAGCAACATGGAAGAAATGCACAAGACACAGAAGTCGCAAAAGCATTAGGTATAAGTGTCGATGAATACCATCAGCAATTATTTGATTCTGCTGGCCATCAAGTGTTTAGTCTAAATGAGTTTTCAGACAATGATGAAACCCATGCCAAACCAATATCGAATTCATTACAGGGACCAGTTGATGAATTACAAGCAGCTGATTTTAAATCCGCACTTGCTGAGGCCATCACAACGCTACCAGAGCGTGAGCGTTTAATGATGAGCCTATACTATAATGAAGAATTGAATTTAAAAGAAATTGGCGAAGTCCTTGGTGTCAGTGAATCTCGTGTTAGTCAGATTCATAGCCAAACCATTATTAGACTTCGCTCAAAATTAAATGACTGGTTAAACTAGAAACTGGAGGTATGTTTTGAATAAAGATATGAAAATCCTCATCGTAGATGACTTTTCTACCATGCGACGGATTATAAAAAATTTATTGAGAGATTTGGGCTTCAATAATACAACGGAAGCCGATGATGGCTTAACAGCTTTACCTATTCTAAAAGCAGGTGGCATCGACTTTTTAGTTACTGATTGGAATATGCCTGGTATGCAAGGTATTGATTTGCTTAAAACTGTACGTGCTGATGAAGAACTTTCTAAGCTCCCAGTTTTAATGGTAACCGCTGAAACTAAGCGCGAACAAATTATTGCGGCTGCACAAGCAGGTGTAAACGGGTATATAGTTAAGCCTTTTACAGCAGCAACGTTAAAAGACAAAATAGATAAAATCTTTGAACGTATTGATGCATCTTAATTAAGGTTGGTTATGGAATCTCAAAATAAAACAGCTCTATTGGACGCTGCTCGTGCCTTAGTCACAGCAATTGAAACTGATGATGAAACTCAAGTTCAACAGCAGTTAACAGTCCTGACACAAGCCCAAGAAAGTGACTTATTTCATGAAGTCGGCAAACTTACACGTGACTTACACGAGTCACTGAATAGCTTTAATGTTGACCCACGTTTGGTAGATTTAACAACCAATGATATTCCAGATACCCGTGAACGATTAAATTTTGTCATCCAAACGACAGAAGATGCCGCTCATAATACGCTTGAACTAATCGATAAAACGCTGCCACTGTCTGATTCTCTCAAGCTTACCGCCCAGAATATAGAGCAAAGTTGGCATCGTTTTCGCATGAGAGAAATGGACGTAGATGAATTTCGTGCTTTAAGTACAGAAATTGAAAGTTATCTGCCTACTGTGAAACAACAAGCGGATCAGATCCATGAAAATTTGTCAGCCATGACGCTGGCTCAAGGCTTTCAAGACATCACTGGTCAGGTTATTCGCCAAGTGATTACGCTGGTAGAAGAAGTAGAAGGTAACTTGGTAGAACTGGTAAAAATTGCCGGTAAACACCAAACAGAGAGTACAGAAGACGGCAAACAGGTTGATCCGATTAAGGCAGAAGGTCCTCAAATCAATAAAGACAAACCCAATGTCGTCAATAACCAAGACGAGGTCGATGATTTATTATCAAGTTTAGGCTTCTAAAGGAAACAAATGATGGCGTTAGACACTGATGATGAAATTCTACAAGACTTTTTAGTCGAAGCTGATGAAATATTAGAAGGACTAAATGAACAACTCGTAGAGTTAGAATCTCGACCAGAAGATAGTGAACTTTTAAACTCAATTTTCCGGGGCTTCCATACGATTAAAGGTGGTGCTGGATTTTTAAGTTTAGATGCCATGGTGAATTTATGTCACAAAGGTGAAGATGTGTTTAACATCCTGCGCCAAGGTGATCGCATCGTTGATGCCGACATGATGGATATCTTCTTAAAGGTATTAGATGTATTAAATGTCATGTTCGAAGAAACTAAAGCTGGCCAATACCCAACGGAAGCTGATCCAAGTATTCATAATCAACTTGCGGCATATTTAACTCAAGATGCCGAACCTGTAGCCACCGTTGTTGAAGAGGTCCGTCAATCAGAAAGTGCCAGTGATGAAATTACTGAAGATGAATTTGAAAATTTATTAGATGAAATTCATGGCAGCTCAGCAAGCAGTCAAGCTCCAGCCGAACCAAGTCCAGCTAGTAGCGACGAAATTACCGAAGATGAATTTGAAAACTTGCTTGACCAACTACATGGTAATGGCACTCCTGGAGAAAGTAATAAAGTCGCTGCTCCAGCAGCAACCGCTAATAGCGATGATATTACTGAAGATGAGTTTGAAGCCTTATTAGATGAGCTACAGGGCAAGAAAAAAGCAGTGCCGGTAGCAGCTGAACCCGCACCAATACCGCCTGAACCAATACCGCCTGAACCAGAAAAAATAGCTGCAGTTAAAAAATCTGAACCAGTAAAAGCTAAGGCAAAAGCAGACACTGAGGCAAAAGCAGCTCCAGCGGCTAAACCAGCAGAAACAAGTGTTCGAGTAGATACTAGTCGTCTTGATGAAATAATGAATATGGTGGGGGAACTAGTGTTAGTCCGCAACCGTATTAGTACCTTAGAAGCGTCATTTGAAGATGAGGAAATGGCGAAGGCAGTTAATAACCTCGCTGTTGTTACTTCTGATCTGCAAACATCAGTCATGCGCACTCGTATGCAGCCCATCAAAAAAGTATTTGGCCGTTTCCCACGAGTAGTACGTGATCTAGCTAGAAGCTTGAAAAAAGACATAAACCTTGAGCTACAAGGCGAAGAAACTGACTTAGATAAAAACTTAGTAGAAGCACTTGCCGATCCTTTGGTCCATTTAGTTCGTAATGCCGTAGATCATGGTGTTGAGATGCCTGATGTCCGTGAAGAAGCAGGTAAACCACGTCAAGGAAATATTGTTCTTGGCGCAGCACAAGAAGGCGATCACATCCTGCTTACTATCTCTGATGATGGTGCAGGCATGAATGCTAATGTATTACGTCAAAAAGCAGTTGAAAAAGGCATGATGGATGAAGAATCCGCCTCTCGTTTAACCGAGTCTGAATGTTTTGCCCTTATCTTTGCTCCCGGCTTTTCCATGAAACAAGAAATTTCAGATATTTCTGGTCGTGGTGTTGGCATGGATGTAGTAAAAACCAGTATCACCAAGCTGAACGGCGTAATCGAAATAACTTCTGAAGTGGGTAAAGGTACGACTTTATCAATCAAGGTTCCGCTAACCCTCGCCATTATGCCGACATTAATGGTGATGCTAGGTGAGCAAATATTTGCACTGCCACTTGTGAATGTTAATGAAATTTTCCATTTGGATTTAACTAAAACTAATGTAGTTGATGGCCAAGAAACCATCATTGTTCGTAACAAGGCCTTACCACTATTCTATTTACGTAAATGGTTAACAAGTAGTTTTACCGAAACAAAAAAAACGGATATTGAACATGTTGTTATCGTTAATGTTGGTACCCAACGAGTTGGCTTTGTTGTAGATCAGCTGCTGGGTCAAGAAGAGGTTGTTATTAAACCGTTAGGTGCTATGCTGCATGGTACTAAAGGTCTTGCAGGGGCAACGATAACAGGTGATGGTCGCATATCTCTGATCTTAGACTTTCCTGAACTTATGAATACCTATGCAAATCGTGGGTACTAAGGAAAAATGTGGCCACACGTGTCTTAATCGTTGATGATTCGGCTTTCTTTCGAAAACGACTCTCAGAAATAATTAGCGCAGATCCTGGATTAGAAATAGCTGGTACTGCCAGCAACGGCCAAGAAGCTGTCGAACAGGCCATCACATTAAAACCTGATGTCATTACTATGGACATGGAGATGCCGGTTATGGATGGCATTAGTGCCGTTCGAAAAATTATGGCCCATCATCCCATCCCGATATTAATGCTGTCTACTTGGACTACTGATGGAGCTAAATCGACGCTTGATGCATTAGAAGCGGGAGCCGCTGATTTCTTACCTAAACGCTTTGCAGACCTATCTACCGACCAAAATATTGCTCACCAAAAAATTTGCCAACGCTTGCATCATTTAGCAACAAATTTCCGTGGTAAGACGCATGTTACTCATTCATTGAATCCCGCCTTAAAGCCGCCAACAACATTTTCGGTTAAAAATACTGCCTCCTCATTATTAAATCAAACCAAGTTAGTTGTATTGGCAACGTCTACTGGCGGTCCTGTAGCCCTGCAAAAAGTACTCACTCAACTACCCGCTACTTTCCCCCATCCTATTTTGTTAATTCAACATATGCCGGCTACTTTTACACCTTCGTTTGCCGAGCGACTCAATAAACAATGTGCGATTACGGTAAAACAAGCTGATGATGGTGACGTACTCACTCCTGGCACTGCATTTCTGGCACCAGGCGGTAAACAAATGCTAGTCAGGGGTAATAAAAATAGGCAATACCTCACCATCGAAGATGGAAATGCCACCTACAACCCTTGTGTTGATATCACCTTAGAATCAATCACTCGTATCTGCCCGGCAGAAACCTTAGCAGTAGTATTAACAGGCATGGGCTCAGATGGACGTGATGGCTGCATACATATTCATAAACTCGGCGGCGTTATTTGGTCACAAGATGAACAGAGTTGTACCGTTTATGGTATGCCGATGGCCATTGCCACAGCAGGTATCGCTGATAAAATTCTCAGTTTAGATAATATTGGACAACAATTGGCGGAACTTTCTTAATTCATGGATATATTAAGCATAATAGGCATTGTTGTTGGTTTTGGTGCCATTCTTGGCGGTCAATTCCTTGAAGGTGGCCACCTTGACAGCATCATTAATTCTGTTGCATTTTTAATTGTCTTTGGTGGCACGGTGGGTGCAGTCATGTTGCAAACACCTCTCGATACTTTTGTGCAATCACTCAAAATGTTTATTTGGATATTTAAGCCACCGTTAGAGTCTCCAAGCGAAACCCTAGATAAAATTCTAGAATGGAACCAAGTTGCTCGTAAGGAGGGCTTAATTGTTTTAGAGTCTATTGCCATGGATGAAGATGATCTCTTTACTCAAAAAGGCTTGCAACTTATTTCTGATGGTGCAGAAGCTGAAATATTGCGTGAAATATTAGAAACCGACCTCGATTTACAAGAAGCCAGTGGTATCCAAGCAGCAAAAGTATATGAAGCGATGGGCGGCTACTCGCCAACCATTGGCATTATTGGAGCGGTTATGGGCTTGATACATGTCATGGGTAACCTTGCTGATCCCTCCTCTTTAGGCTCTGGCATCGCAGTGGCCTTTATAGCCACTATCTATGGAGTAGGCTTAGCTAATTTATTATTTCTACCTATTGGCAATAAACTCAAAACATTGGTGGGCCGACGCAGTAATATACAGATGATGTTAATAGAGGGACTGGTAGGTGTAGCTAATGGTGATAACCCTAGAAATATTGAAAGTCGCCTACAAGCTTACCTGTAATAATATAGATTATGGCTCGCAGAAAAAAAGTTGAAGAACCAGAAAACCATGAACGTTGGCTCGTTTCTTATGCCGACTTCATTACCCTATTGTTTGCTTTTTTTGTCGTGATGTATTCAATATCTTCCGTTAATGAAGGTAAATATCGCGTTTTATCCAGTACCTTAGAAGCTGTTTTTTCAGATAAACCTCGTAGCTTAGAACCGGTACAAATCGGTCAGATAAGTCGCGGTGAAGGAGTCAAAACAGCAAAACCTGGTAGCCCAGACTTGCCCAGTTATGATATCGAACTCCCAGCCTTACCTGACTACACTCCACCGCCAGTACCAGAAGATACCATTCGCACTATTAATGACCTATCACAGCAACTTAGCACCGCATTGTCAGATCTCATTGATAATGATGATGTCGTTATTAAAAAAGGCGAAGATTGGTTAGAACTGGAAATGAAATCTAATGTGCTATTTTCCAGTGGTGAAGCTAGGCTAGAGTCTAAGGCCGTCCCGCTTATCGGTAAGGTTGCCGCTATTTTACAAACATCAGCCAATCCAATTCATGTTGAAGGTTTCACCGATAATAACCCGATCAATACCCCCCGATTCCCATCAAATTGGGAGCTATCAGCAGCACGTTCCGCCTCTGTAGTGCATTTATTAGAACGCTATGGTCTAGATCCTGGTCGAATGACAGCGATTGGTTATGGAGAATATAAACCCATTGCTGACAATAGCACTGAAGCTGGCAGAAATAAAAACCGTCGGGTTGTATTAGTTGTATTGGGCCATGATGAAAGTCGACGTTCTTTAGACCTGTTCGATCCTTCTACCAAAGAAATTATTCCCAGCAGCCGACCACAAAATACACCAAGTCAACTTACGCCACCTAAATCAGCACCTATAGCCAGCCCAACAAGTTCCAACTAAGCACCAGCCTAGCCACGATAATTAATAAACAATGTTCAATTTTTATAGCAAATTTGCTGAAAACGGTTCACTATTTAATAATATAGTACTACTACTAATAAACTGCCTGCTGCCAACATCGACTACTAATTAAAAATGGCACAAACAGTGCATATAATTTAATAAAAATATCGGCTGTCATCACTCTGACGGCTCATATTTGAACATGATGTGAAGGACTGAAAACGATGAGTCAAAAAGACAATGCCGAAATAGATCCCGTTTTACAATGGGTCACCTGCCAACTTGAAGATGAAGTGTATGGCATTAATGTTATGCAGGTGCAGGAAGTATTGCGTTTAACTGAAATTGCTCCGGTCCCTGGCGCACCTGACTATGTGATTGGTATTATTAATCTTCGCGGTAATGTGGTGACAGTTATTGATACCCGCCGCCGCTTCGGTTTACCTCAAACTGAAAATGATGATTCATCCCGTATTATTATTATTGAAGCAAATAATAATGTTATAGGCATGCTCGTCGATAGCGTAGCTGAAGTGGTGTATTTACATCAGTCAGAAATCGATACCGCACCTAATGTTAGTAGTGATGATAGCTCTCGGTTTATTCAAGGTGTCAGCAGTCGTGATAAACAATTATTGATTCTTATCGATGTTAATAAGTTATTAACTGAAGAAGAAATTTCAGATCACTCTACTTTCTAAATTTAGACGTCATGGCTGAAGATATTACACCGACCCAACCTTCAGCTCCATCTTTACCGGTTATGCCGCCACCTGATGATCGGCGACGAGATAAAAAAAAACAACAAGAGCATGACAACAAGGATGAAAATGATAATGACGAACCAAAACATCCTCCTCACCATGGCTTAATAGATGAATATGTATAACGACAAACAAACAGTACAAGAGGCCAGATTATGACCACCATCATTCTTGTCATAGCTATAACTATAGTAAGTATTATCTTGCTGACTATCAGTAGCCGTTTATTCAAAATAAACCGTGATCAAGCAGACAAAATTGCCGGTCTACAAAACCAGCTGTCTGTACTTTGTGTCGGTGCTATTGGTACTGATGAGCGAATTCTACAGTTTGAACAACGCTTAACCAAGATAAAAGAACATCAAAATAGTCTTGATGTAGGAATGAATGCCCAACATAGCTATGATCATGCTATTCGACTTGCTCGCAAAGGCGCTGGAATTAATCAATTAATTGATAGCTGTAACTTAAGTGATGAAGAAGCCCACTTAATCCGTCGACTTCATGGTGGTGATTTACAAAACGGCTATATACAGGAAATACACTAAAGCGTAGGTAAGGAAGCCTGTGGTTTACCAACTAAATAACCTTGCACATAATCAACACCATAACTCTTTAATAAGTCCATCGTACTTTGATGCTCAACAAATTCGGCAACTGTTTTCTTGCCTAAACTATGGGCAATATCTATCATTGATTTCACCAACAACTGATCCACTGGATCATTCACTAAGTTGGTAATAAAACCACCATCTATTTTCAAAATATCGACTGGAAAGTGTTTTAAATAGCTATACGAATTAAAACCGGCGCCAAAATCATCTAATGCAAATCGACAACCTAAGCCACGTAAGCGTTCAACCATCGCCTTAGTTTGCTCAAAATTTGAAATCGCCGAAGTTTCAGTGATTTCGAATACCACTCGGTTAGGCTCGACTCCGGTATCTGCTAACTTTTTCTCAATTAACGAATACAGGTTTTGATCTAAAAAGATATTGCCTGATAAGTTAATGGTAATAGAGATAGCTGATGACATCGTACTCATTAAATCAAAGGCATGATTCACTACCCAAAAATCAATTTGGTGAATTAAACCCATGGCTTCTGCGACGGGAATAAAATCATTTGGATAATAGAGTGTTCCCTCTTCACCTCGCATCCGAATCAAACATTCATAATGAGTGACTTCGCTTGATGCAACCGAATGAATGGGTTGGAATTCTAATAAAAAGTTTTCTTGTTTCAGGGCAGCTCTAATACGCGGCGCCCATTCCACACTATGTCGTAGCGAATGCATTTCACGATCATCTAAGCTGAATAAATGTACCCTATTCCGACCGCGTGTTTTTGCCGTAAAACAAGCTTGATTAGCATGAGAAAGTACTTCTCCTGCCGATTGCTCATCTCTGCCAACGATGATTTTCATACCAATACTGACTGACAAATGGTAACAATGCTCGTTATATTCGAAGCGGTAACCATCAAATAAATTACGCAAGCCTTCAGCCTGCTCCATTGCCATATTTTGTTCTATATCATCGACTAATACTGCATATTCATCTGAACCAATGCGTACTAAGGTGTCTTTTACCGAAAAGTAACTGCGTAAGGTATTAGCCACTTGCACTAATAGAGCATCGCCAGCTTCGTGACCTTCGGCATCATTCAAAACTTTAAAGCTATCTAAATCAATATAAAATAAAGCACTACTGGTATTAAAATTTAAGGTATTAGTTAAGCTAAGCTCTAATGCTTCTTCCAAACGACGACGATTCGATAAACCTGTTAAGTCATCATGAGTAACTGAAAACTGTAACCGAGCTTCCATTACTTTTAAGGTTGATAATTCGTCTTCAAGCTGCAATTGACGTTGTGCAACCTCGTCACGTTCTTTTTTCACCGCCAGCGCAGTCATCACAGCGGGGGGGAAAGACTCGGCAGTCATTGGTCGGTAAAGTAGCGACGTCACACCATGATCAAGATCAGATAATACCTGTGCATGGTCCCAATGGGATTCATTGGTTAAAGCAATGATAGGAATAAGACGCCATTCATCAAACAAATCCATCTTTTGACGTAAATCATTGGCAGTCATATCAGTAAGGCTATGATCCAATACAATCAAGTCAACATCACAGATATCATCACTAATACCTAAGCGAAGGTTTTCCATCACACCTGCAGCATCGTTAACACCAGTGATATCAGTAAAGCCACTAATTTTCAGCATGGTTTCCATGAAGGCAACATCTGAAAAATTTGCACCTGCGATAACAATCTTTGAAGTCAATAAATTAGCAACATCAGAGGCCGAAACAGTCTCTCGTTGCTGATCTATTGTAAGCTCTTGTTCAAGCTCTAAATTGTCGTTTATCACTATATCCATCAGTTACATTCTTGCCACATTTTGTCGACCACTGTTAAGTAACGGTAATGACGATATCCCTTTTGTTTATAAAAATCAACACTTAACCGTATTTTTATAATGCTGTTTATAAAGTATTAACATTTTTACAACAGGAATTTTTCACTTTTGTTATCAACTTGGTAGTAACTCTGCTCAATTTTTACCTTTTATTTCAGGAACTTTGCCTGATACTAGGTAAGCATAAGCGATGACCTCAGCGATCACTCGATAAAGCAATGGTGGTATTTCATCTCCCAAATCTAACTCACTCAGAAAAGCAGCTAAAATGGCATCCTCCCGCAGTGGCACGCCATGCTCTTTGGCAATGCGAATAATTTCTTCTGCTATTGCCCCTTCACCAGAAGCAGTAACGATAGGTGCATTTTCACCATCATATTGTAAGGCGATAGCTCGTAACGGTTCATTTGCAATGGTCATACTGAGATATCGACCAATGAATTTGACTCTTTAACCATCAATGCAGAAATAGAAAGTGGGCTTACCTCTCCACAGCGACAACTTAAGTGGTGAATGTTCACTTCTAACTTAGCAAGGCCTGCATTTAATATATCTAGATGCTGCGCTAACAATTCTGCACTTGCTGACCGCTCAGCACAGATCATCACTTTGACATTTTCACCACACATATTAATAGTTGCCTGTAATGGGCCTAAATTCCTGGTATCTAAAGTAAGCTGAATATTCCAAGTATCACTTTCTTCTTCATCATTACTGGCCTGCTGCTCTAGTTGCAGCTGAACCATGTCCAACCGGTCCCTATCTTTTAATGGCAAGTCCATTAACCACACATTAGGGGCCGTTGGGGAGTCAGGTTCTTTTAACATTGATAATTGATTAAACTGTAACTTTGCATGCACACCCTCTACTTCCTTGAGCAGACCTTTTAATACCGCTAGCTCGGCCGCTAATACCTTTGTCTGCACCGTTTGCTCTTTATCCATTGCTAGAGCAGGTTTATTGATCAGTTGGCTTAAGGTGGCTATCTGCGCTTTAAGCTCTTCCGATGGTGCTGCGCTGTTATTGAAGCTTGCTGTCAACAGCGATAATAACTGGGCCGGTGTCTGACCAAGGGTTGCTAATGCGGTTTGAATTTGTGCCGGTAATTTTGACAAGTCCTGAGGCATTGTCGTTAGGATTGCTAAGGCAGATTGAATCTGCGGTGGCAGTGACTTTAGTTCTAATTTAGTCGCAGTCGTCACCTGTTGATTGTTATTAGCAATAGTCGTCTCTAGAACCGCAATAACACGTAATAAATTAGCCTTAAAATCGTTCGTCGCTGCCGTAGGTTTAGTTAATAATTGGCTCTCTAAAAACACCCCAGACTGTTGTATAGCTTGCTTTAATGCTATAGGTTTAGCTACCGATGGACGTTCCATTACATGCTGCAATAATTGCTGTACTTGTTTCACAACTGGCCCAGGTAATGTCTTAGCTTGATGGGCTTGAACTAAACTATTTAAGTTTGTTTTTTCTGTCGCTTGCTGGGGTAACAACTGGCGAAGTTTTTCCATAATCATACTGTCGCGCTGACTAAGATCTGGCTTTACTTTAAGTGATAGAGGTTTGAGGCTCACCACCTCAACGATGAGTTTATCGTTAAGCTTAAAGTTCTGTTTAAGACGCGAAATATCCAGCTCTAACTGCGGCAGAGGTTGTAGCACTGTTTTTGACTGTGTAACTGAAGGGGTTGGCTGTTGATTAACATTTAGCTTTGCAGGCTGTACATCTAATAACAAACGATCCTTACTAACCACTTTAGCAACCTCAACAGACAACTGCTGTCCAAGCTCTAATACTAATGGCAACGTTTGCGGTTTGACCTGTGGAACAGAACTCGCAGCTACCGTAGGTAATAATTGTAATACCGGCTTACCATCAGACTGAACGACAACTAACTTAACAGCTTGTCCCTGCGTTAATCGAATTGGAGTTTTAATTTCCAACAAACTATCAGCCACCCGAAGCTTGACCACTTCAGCTGCTAAGGCAGCAGTCAAAACTACAGCTTCAACTTGTTGGCCCACTACCAAATTAGCTAATAGCTTAGCTGGAATATCTTTAATGACTCCAAGCTGGGCTTGGGTTGCTTGTTGAATCAACATGACAAAAACCATTCTTTCCTGACACAATGCTAGTATATCAGCGCTATCCTAACGGAAATACTGGATGATGAAAAAGAACATAAACAAATGGTACATTCGCCATAAAGGCTCGATTTCGGGCCCTTTTTCTACTGCTGTTGTTCAAAATAAATTACTAATAGGTCGCTTATCACCCTACGATGAAGTAAGTGTTGAACAACAATCATGGCAGTCAATCATTCATATTAATGAGCTGACTATCAGCACGACAAATGATGCACAGCAGCGCGGTAAACGAAATCAAGATGAACGGGATGGCTTTGACCGTAGGCATCATCAGCAAATTCCTTCAGCTGAAGTTTTGCAGCAACGTAAACATGAACGACGCGATAAAGAAACGACAACAGATATCGAATACCGGCAGTTGAGAACCTTATTATTGCAGCGCTACCGTCAACATAAACAACGGCTGTATGGACCGCTGCTCATTCTATTTTCGATGATGTCGATCGCCATGTTACTTGCAATACTTTACCCCACTCGCATACCAATACCTCTGCCAAACTGTATTACCGAGGCTGGCCCAAATATAAATTGGAATAATTGTTCAAAACTGAAATTAGACCTACACGCCGTAAATTTTAATGGCTCCCAACTACGAAATAGTAAACTCATTGGCTCCAATTTAATAAATGCATCGTTTATTAAAGCAGATATTGCCTACGCTGATCTTCGTTTTACCGATCTAAGTTATAGCCAGCTACAAAATTCATTGTTAGTCGGTGCTAACTTACAAATGGCCAACTTATCTTATGCTGACCTTAGCGGTGCCGATCTTTCTTTTGCAGATCTTCGTAATGCGAAGCTTGGCGGCAGTAAACTAGATAATGCCATTTTTGACTCGGCCATTTGGCCTAATGGAGCAACCTGTGCCATTGGTTCAGTCGGTCAATGTATCTTCAGTAAAACATCCCATTAAGACCGATTAAATCATTAGTGTAAGGTTTGCGGTACAGCTAAAGTAAAGGGTGGAATGGTCACATCAAAACGCTGGCCATCATCAGCTAACATCAAATAACGACCTTGCATCATACCTACCGGCGTAGCCAACATAGCAGCACTGGTATAAGTAAAGCTCTGTTCAGGTGCCAGATGTGGGTGTAAACCAATAACGCCATCACCTTCCACTTCTTGCTCATGGCCATCACCACCGGTTATCTTCCAATAACGTGACAGTAATCGAGCAGGGTTATCACCTTCATTTTTAATTGTGATGGTATAGGCAAACAAATAACGTGATTTTTCAGGTTGAGATTCCTGAGCTAAATACCTGCTTTCAACATCAACTAAGATAGAATTATTTTTTTCAGTCATACAAGCATTATAGCGTGCTTTGTTGCGCTAATAACCTTGCACCTAGTAAACCGACCTTCGGTTGAGTGATAACGTGTACAGGAATTTTTGCTACTAATGCCTGCATTTTACCCTTAGCTAAAAAGGCATCCATAAATCCAGCCTGTTGAAAACGTTCAATATTCTTCGCAGCTATGCCACCCGCAATATACAAGCCGGCGCGAGGTATAACACTCAACGCTAAGTTACCTGCTTGAGCACCATAAATTTTTATAAATAGGTCCAAGGCTTCCAGTGCTAGCGGATCATTTTTCTGTAAGGCAAAATAACTGATTGCCTGACCAGGATCACCATCAATCATTGCTTTACGTAAATTGGGATCTTCATCTTGCTGCTGGTAAGCGCGCAGAAAGTCATAAATGGTGACCAAACCAACACCTGAAACAATTCGCTCATAAGAAACATGGCCAAACCGCTCCATCATATGTTCGAGCAGTAATAATTGTTTTCTATCGGTAGGCGCAAAATCAACATGGCCGCCTTCTGTTGCCACCACTTTCCAGCCATCGTTTTCTGGAAATATTAAAGCTTGACCTAAGCCTGTTCCCGCACCAATTACAGCCATAGGCGCAGTCAGATCTTGTTCACCCTGTTGTAGAGTAACAATCTCATCTTCGGCCAGGCAGCTAATGCCATAGCCTACAGCAGCAAAGTCATTGCAAAGTTGCACATGGTTAATCGAGAATTTTTTCGCCAAAACATCGGCATCTAATTGCCAAGGCAGATTGGTAACATAAGCTTGCTTACCCGTTACTGGACCAGCAACAGCAAAACAAGCAGCATCGATGACAACCGATTTAACTTGGTCTTGACTCAAAAATTCGGTCAAGACCAAGTCAAATGTTTCATATTGCTGGCTAGCAAAACTTTGTTCAACGATAACATCACCTTGTTTCGAACTAAGTTGAAACAAGGTTTTGGTTCCGCCGATATCAACCGCCAGCAGTGCCGTCATTTAATTATTTTCCAGCTGCCGCCGCATCCATATACCAATAATACTCACCTTGAGGTGCAAGGCGTTGTACAGGCAAACCTTCAACCGCATCGCTAGTAATATCTTTAACGATAGCTGCTTTTGCTTCACCTGCAATAAAGACAATTACTTGTCTAGCTGCATTAATCGTAGGATAAGTCATCGTCACACGCCATGATTCGAACTTCTCAACATATAAACTGGTTGTTGTTCGGTCAGTCACATCTAATGCTTCTGTATCTGGGAACAATGATGCAATATGACCATCAGGGCCTAAACCTAACAATACAAGGTCTAACGGTTGTTCAGCTAAGGTCTCGAGCATAGTACGGCCATAACGAATGGCTACTTCAGGAGCAACACCTTCTTCTGTTGGCATACGATGGACATTTTCAGCAGGAATCGGCACATGATTAATCATTGCCTCACTCGCCATTTTGAAATTGCTATCGTCATGTGTTGGTAAAACACAACGCTCATCACCAAAGAATAAATGCACCCGTGCCCAGTCGATTTGCTCGACATACGGCGATGTTGCCAATTTTTGGTATAAACCTTTAGGAGTTGAACCACCAGCTAACGCTACATGGAAAACGCCACGTTTAGCAATTGCTGAACGTGCTGCAGCAACAAACTGCTCAGTAGCAGCCTCAATTAAACTCGATGCATCAGGCAGTATTTTTTGTTCAGCTTTCATCTTTTTCCTCAGTTTGCTTTCTAATTTTTCCCCAGCCCGTTGAAGACATATCTAACGTGACATGTCGCCAGATTCCATCTTGACTGAAACATTGCCAACCCCAACGTAACCATCCTAGTAAAGCAAAGGCTAACCATAACGCCCAGAGCAACATCAATCCTCTATATATATAAAGAGGTACTGATATCACCCAAGCTTGCGGTAAAACATCACCGCTGTGATCCTGATACCAATGTAAGTAGTTACTATACGAACCATTACCTACTATTTGCATCTCAGGCTGTCCAAGCAAGCCTTGTTCAATTGCAAGGAACAGCGATGATAATGCGATCAGGGTCCAAAATCCTAATCCAATTTGCACAAAATTAAAACCGGCACGACTTTCCATCCAAGGTCGTTTTTGGCGTAATCCTAGTGCTATCAACCACCCAACCACTGCAATCAATGTAACCATTGATGCTTGGGTGAGTCCTAAAAATAATAGAATCCAGTGCTGTGTTTTAAGGGGGGTTAGCGGAAAACGTGCCAAAGCATATGCCACGATAATTAGAACGATCAGTACTCCCCACACTAAAACAGCAGGACCAAGGCTTGGTCCACCTACTGCAAGGATCCAACGATTTTTAGGCATAAATAATTCAACTTCATTATTTACTCCTTGTAAGCCTAATTGTACCACCGGAGTCGATAAAACCGTTGTAATTTCTGCTGGTTGTCGCCAGTTGATAGTCGCCGGTTGTTCTCCGGGATTGATGGGTAACGTCAACTTACTATCCAGCAACTGTAATGGCAGTTTTTTGCCCGCCACCGTAACACTGCTTAACTGCGCACCTTCAGGCAGCGCTATCGTATGTTGCTGACCTAAACTACTCCGGAATGACAGATTTAATTCAATATCACTACTGCGCTGCCCCGGTCGCACTTTTAAAATGCTTTGATCTAAGGTCAGTGTCTGGCCTTGTTCACCTGCGGGCCTTTCTACTTGCAGCGTTAATTGTTCACCAGGCCAAGGACGCCACAACACATTACTAAACTCGTTATTAGCAATAAGCGGCAACCCATGCCACTTCACATGCCAAATTGGCTGCCAGCTTAACGTCCAGTATTCCACCCACTCATCTGTTTGTTTGGCTTGCAAGTTCAGCGATTCAGTTTGAGTTAATAACGATCGCCACTGAAAACTTTTCTGGCCCTGACGCAGCTGAACCTGCATTTCATCATTATCTATCTGCAAACCTTCAGTTAAAACTTGTTCATCATCAAGTAAAGGAATACTTAAGCGAACGACACTATCCGCCTTAGTTAATCGAGTAACTTGGGTATGCACTTGCCATTGTTGATTAAATGTTAACCGACGTTCCACCTTAATAAAGGCAGGTAAACTGGTCGGTGTTAACACCTGTTTTTCAGCTGTCTGTTGTGTTGAGTTTCGTTTCAGCAGCAAATCACTGACATGGCCTGAACGCATATTGCCTTCAACCAACCAACTATCATCCGTTAGCGTAGATAGATGCTGTGGTTTCAGCGGCAGCATTAATTGAACCAACGCCTGCGGTGGCACTTGGCCAGTCATTAATAACTCATATTGACCTGTTGCTAAGCTTATCCATAACCGGCCCTGCTTATCATGCGATAAAGCAGAAGATGGCTGGCCATCAACTAAAACCTGCTGCGGTGTCCAATGGCCTTGCTGGCCAGGCAATGGCACTAAAACATGCTGGGCCACATCTACCGTTTGCCTGATCACTAATTGATCTGACTCTAACTTAAGCTGCATTGTGGAACTTACCGCACAATCAGGCACACAATCCGGTGCAGCTAATAACCGTTGTTTTAATTGTTGTAACACTGTTTGATCCGGCACAACGCTATTAGCCATTGCAGGGCTAGGAACAGTACTCGTAAACACCATCACCGTAGCGAGTAACGGCAATAATGACTTCAAATTAAGTCCCTTACGCCAGCCCACCACACAGGCTAGTAAGGCCACTAACAAGGCAATACGAGAAAATGCCAACAATCTATTTTCTAATGGCGATAACAGCCATAAATCAATCGTCTGACCTTTATCAACTGGGCCATTAAAACTAAGTTGACTACTACGCCACTGCCAGCTCGGCAAACCAGGACCTGTTTGAACCTTTGTATCAGGAGAATACGTTGTTAAGTCACGCTTATTACGTGCCGGCATTGCTGATGGAGCATACTCAGCGACACTGCTCACACTATCCACCATGCTAGATAGCGCTTTTTCTGAATGACGCTGCTGTTTCAGTTCTGCTTCATTCTCATAATCATTTTGACTGTTCGCCTGTGGCGAAACTTTATAATTAGAATACTCCAACTGAGGATACAGCCCTTGTCGTGCTTGCTGCACCATAAACGGCAACGAAATGAGCACTATCCCCGCCACTGAAATATAGAAATAACGTTGCATCCAAACCTTAAACTTGCCGGTAGGCAAAACCTTTAATAATGCCGTCGCAGCTAATGCATTTAACCAAACAGCAATTGGCGCACCTTGCTCATGATATAAAACGACCATTGCAAACAGTGCTACCCCGCCCCACGCTTTACCCCATAAATGAGAAAAGCTCGCTGCGATAATGAATACTAAAAACAAATCCAATAAGGTCCAGCGTGATAACCAACTTCCTGTTGATTTATCTACGCCTGACACCGCTAATAATCGCCAACCCGGCGGCATATTTAATTGTGTCGATACCTTTTGAAAATCAGCATCCCAACCGGTTGCCGGTAAAGTAAAACCACCTTGCCACTGACTATCAGCCACAACATCAATCTTGCCTAACCTCAGCTCCACCCCTTGCTTGTCGTCTCCAGCCAATTTAGTAATAAACTGATCTTCACCATTCACTGCCACTCGGCCCAACTTGATCGCCGCATTCATCGGTAAGCGATAACGACCATGCACTTGGCCAGTGATTCGGTCTTGCAAGCTAAAACCTTGGCCGTCAAAGTCCAACCACCATGTTCTATGCAAACTCAGTTGATCTTGTTGCTGTGCGGCATCACCACGTTGCTTTTGTTCAAAGGCCAATGTCGACTCACTATCAACTTGATATGCAGGCCACTGCTGCCACTGTTGTGGTAAACGGGTATTTTTCGGGTCTATAGCTGATGCACCTGATACATTCACTTGGCGAAGATCGGGTTGTGATTGAAACACCCACACTTCCTGTTCAGGCCAAGGCTTAACCGCTGGTACAGCTTGCAGTTGATCAACCTGCTCAGGCGCACGGCTGGTTAAAGTTAATTGCCACTGGCCGGCTTTAGCTTGCACGCGTAAGGAACCGTCATTTTCTAATCGTGCAGGCAAAGGACTAGTTAACTGCTGTGCAATAAAGCCCTCTAATAACGCACCTGACAGCTGTATTTCACGCTCACTGCCCGACACCGTTAATTCGATACGAGTGGTCACTTTAAATGGAATGGCATCTTTTAGATGACGCTGCACATCAATAGTCAGACTGTCGTTATCAAGCTGCTGTGTAGATACAGTGTTTTTTTGCAACCACAACACACCTTTTTCTAGTTTAGGAAAAGCCTGAACCTTGCCATTAACCGTTAGTTTTAATAAACCATTGTCAGCTGGCAAAGCGATAGTTTTAGGTAGTTTAGACCAGTTAAATTCGCCAACGACCTGATGCTCACCTTCAGAGAGAAAAACGTGGGGTTTATTGCCCTGTCGAATAACAGGTTGGATTTGGCCATCAACACGAACTTGTACTGGCCATTGATCATTACGGCCGACTAAAGGCACCCATTGCGGTGTTGTCACAGTCCATTGTTGTTCAAAATGACCGCCAGTATTAGTTAAATCAAGCGAGGTATTAACCGGCCAACGACAACGTTTATTATCAAACTGCTGAAGAGAAAATGGACATAATTGTTGTTGCTCGCCATGCAATACCCACGGCACCCACTCTTGCAATACCGGTGGAATGTCATCCTGTGCAATCGGCACCGCACTGACACTCGAAATAACAGCTAACCATAACAAACAGACCCATCCAATAATCTTCATCATGCCATCCCAGCTTGCTTAATTTAATGTTAAGCAAGGGTAAAACATTTTGATGGGCAAATATAGTTCATACATAGTTTGACTGGCAACTATGTGCCAAAAGCGGTCATTGGCTTACCTTTTAGCATTCGTGGTCTAGCTTATTGAAATCAATCACTCTGCTCCTATTGATTTGCTATTGCTTCTATCTACAATTAAAGCCATTTTAACATCCAAATAATAGAGTTAGACCTTATGGGAGAAGATGCAAATGATCATCAGATCGCTGATATATACTAGGTCTAGTAACTCCTGTCTTAGCATAAAACCTAGGCTGTCTAATGAAAGGCATTGCTCTCGAATCTACGGTACATACAACTGAAGCTTTTGAAACAATTACAATTGCAATTAGGTGAGGATCATCAAAATCAGGTAATGGTTCTATTTTTCTAATCCTAGCTTCTTGAGCATCCACGTCTGCATCATTCAGCTTTATCGCTCTCCCAGCAGTCTTGAGCTGTTTGATTATTTTAAGGTACCTATATAACTTCGATAATTCTTTATTAAAGTGAGTACCACCAAAAACCATCTTAACGCGACCATCTTTTATACGTTCTAGAATTGGAACAAAATCACTATGCTTTTCATTCGAGTTATTAAAGAGAATACTAACGACACACGCGTCGACTAATATATTCAACTGCTTAATCCCAGATTAAGCATTTCCTCCCTAATGAAAAACTCCCTATAGGCATCTGGTTGACGCTCTGAAAGGTCACCTTGCTGATCGATTTCTACAGGAGTAACTCGATTACCATTTTCATCACGCTCAAAAAATAGAACTTGTGAACTTGGTGATTCAGAGTTACTTTCATTCCTATAATTCGATCTAAACCTATCCAGTGTATAGTCACTATGTGTCTCTATAAGAAACTTTTTATTTTCAACAGTGGCCAATTGAAAAAAAGCATCGCCTAAAGCGGCTTGTGCCTTTGGGTGTAAATGAACTTCAGGTTGCTGAACTGCATATGCGCTGTCGTTAGCTCGAACAAACAGCTCTACAATAATTGGAAGAGCTTGGGAAACACCATAGCCAACATTATTGATACTCAATTTTCGCTTGTTTAATACAACGTCTAGTTCAAATGGTGATGTTGAAGAATTACCATAATGCAGAATTTCTATTGTCTCAAATAAACCGCTATCTTTCCCCAAGGTATCAAGAAATTTTTTGAAGGCAACTGCTTCGGACTTCTTACCTAACAACTTTTTAATAACATAAGGAGTGTGCTCGCCTTCAGGCGAGTAATCTAACTTGTACTCGTCGTATGTGAGTTTTGGCTTGGATCTTATTGGGGCTAACCAAATAAGAGACTCTTTAAATATTGCAGGAGAAAGTGCAAAAGGATTCATATTTTCATTTCCTCTAATACCCTCAATAATTGAGGGATAAAAGAGTATAGGTAATTCGATCAAGGTTCGACTTACGTCCTTAGGAACAATTTTATATCCCCTGTTATCATTCTTAGCTATATCCCCCCATCTTTTGAAGCATTCTTGGATATTATTGCAAGTCAATAATTGTACATTCTTACGAGACTTATACTTAAGTTGATTTTCACTTACCCTGACTATAACTTCTTCGCCTTTGTATGAATAGATATAGGAGGATAATGATGGTAGGCCATCTCTACTGACAAAGGTCAGCAAAAAAGCATCTATTTGCTCTTCATTCTCCTCCTTATCTTTACCTTTACCTTTATTACTCGCGGATCGATTAACTGGCAACGCTTTACCATAACTTCCTACAGAAAATGAATCCTTACTAGCTGCATGAACACTAACTAAATCATCATAGCGTCCTTTCCCAAGCTGAATATCAGCATTATCAAATTTAGCGGGGCTTTCTAGCCAGAATTCGGTAGTAGTTAACAGCTTCAATAAACTTATAACTGATGACTTACCTGTACTATTTTCGCCAACAAAAAAGTTAACGTCTTTAAAGCTAATTAGAGTATCTGAAAATCCTCTAAAATTATCCATATAAAGATACTTCATACTTTGGCTCCGAGCAAAAATTTCATCCACAGTAATACAATGAACTGATTATGTGTACACAAATATAATTACTGAGACTAAACAACACTAAATATCAGTCAGGAACATCTATTGGCAGGAGTTGCAATAAATTTATTTTATATGATAATTACCGTTTTTCGGTTCAAGCTACGCCCCCATACAGCCCGAATAAAACATAACAAAAATAAATATGTTATTTAAATTCCAGAAACAGATGTAGCCAAAAACGTATCACTGTTAAATAAGGTAGTAGATAGCTAGAGAGCCTTGGTTACTCCTTGCGATACACTGCTAATAAAAAATTCAATATCGTTCCTCCCTCAAGTGTATGAAACCAGACAAAAGAACCTACCGGGCCAGCCACCAATGAAATCAATAAGGTCAGAGTGATTGATATTTCTGGATCAATTTATTGTTGGCTGAGAAAACCACATTATCAAACAACACTCAATGACTGCTTTGGGTCGAAAGCCGTCAGTAAACAATCTTTCAATCAATCCTATCTGATACCTTAATCACAATATTAACTCGACGGTTTTGTTGTCTTCCCTGCTCCGTTTTATTGTCGGCAAGCGGTTGAGTATCAGCAAAGCTGACTGCTCGCATATTTTCTGCTGCAATGTTTTGGGTGGTTAAAAAGTGCAATACACTGGTGGCTCTGGCTGCTGCTAGCTCCCAGTTTGAGGGATATTTGGCGGTATTTATTGGAATATTATCGGTATGCCCTTCGATGTAAATAAGGCCGATGGCTTGTTGTAACAGTGGCGATAGCTGTTGCAAAACCTGCTGACCATTTTCAGTTAATAAGGCTTGGGATGATTGATAGAGAATGTTGTCGTGAATGGTAAGTTGGGCATAACCTTTGGTGACGGTCATATCAATACTGTCTTCTAGACCAAGGTCTTCTAGTTGATTATTTAACTGCTGCTGAATTTCACTTTCTGTTAATTGCTGTGGAACATCTAGTGTTGGCTCTGTTGTCACCTCTTGCTCAAGCAACAACTGTTGTTGCTCTGTATTGCCAATTTTTATAGCCGGAGTCACCGTTTTAAAATCACTCAGTGCTACTAAAATGACAAAGATCATCACGATCAATACAAAGACATCAATATAAGTCAGCAACCAGTTTTGCATCGGCGGCTTATCGTTGGACATAAATATTTCGTCACTAAATAGTGCTGAATGACTGTGTTTATTGCCGTTTTTATTCATCATCCGGCTGAAGTAACATTGATTGCTTCAACTCATTATCATATTGAGCAATAAATGAATTTAGGGTGACATCAATAAAGGCTGGGCTGCGACCTTCGGCGATTAAGGTTACCCCTTCCATCACCATGCCCATGATCATCACTCGTTGTTCGGTGCGTCGTTCTAATTTAATCGCAATCGGATTAAACACCAGATTGGCCAACATCAAACCATAAAAGGTGGTGGTAAGAGCAACAGCCATATTAGGCATGATGACCGTGAGGTCTTTCATATCCATCAATTGCAACATGCTAATCAAACCAACCAAAGTGCCTAACATGCCAAAAGCGGGCGAAAAGGCTGCCATGCTGTGAAAGATATTAGCTTCGGCTTTTTCTTTTGCTCGCATCCTCAGAATACGCCAGCGTAATAAAGCCAAAATATCATCTAACGGCGTATTGTCGACGATCAGTTGAAAGCTGGTTTTTAGATAGGGATTATTGATGTTATCAATAACGTCTTCGATGCCTTTGGTGTCGTGCTTAAACCACATTTTTGACACTGCAATAATTTCATCGGCTTCTTGTTGAGGATTGAGGCTTTCGTATAAAAAGATCAGTCGGAACGACTTGATGGCTTGTTTGATGTCGTGCAAGGAATAACTGAGGAAAACAGCAGCGAGGGTGCCGCCGCAAACAATAATCAGACCAGGATAATTAATGAAGCTATCAGAACCGTTCGCTGTGAACGAACTAATAAAATACAATAAGCCGATGCTTAGGATGATGCCTAAGGCAGTCGTGTAATTAATCGCTGGCGCGTTTGAAAACACAGATTTATTATCCATATCAACAATATAGCATAAGTTGCCCTTTCTTTATTCAGTCAACAAAAGTACCTAACTATCAACACCAATAACTATCCCTGTTTTATTCAAACTAATTGCATTATTCTAAGGTCAGATATTTCAACACTTCTCACTATCAAAAAGGATTCATGATGAAACTTGTTGCTACCCTGCCTGCCCTTTTATTCCTGTCACTATTCTCTGTTAGTTTGGCTGCAGATGACCATATTTATAATCAAATAAGTCTCAATGCCACCGCCTCTGAAGAGGTTGATAACGATGTGTTAATTGCGATGTTGGTAGTGCAAGAAAATGGTCATAAAGCGGCTGAGTTAGCTGACCGCGTGAACAAAAAAATGGCTCAAGTTTTAGCAAAAGCAGAATCATATAAAACAGTAGAGAGTCATACCACCCGTTATAACAGCCAACCACAATATAAAGGTGGCAAAATCAATGGCTGGCAGGTCAGCCAACATATCAAGTTAACAAGTCCGGATTTTGATCAGCTCAGTCAACTAGTGAGTGAAGTTAATCAGCTTGCACGGGTTCAATCTATGACTTTTAAAGTATCGGATCAACTTCTTGAGCAAACTAAGCAGCAACTAACTAAAACGGCGATCGCTAACTTCAGATCTAAAGCAGTGTTAATTGCTGAACAGTTTGATCGCAAGCACTATAAATTAGTACATATCAACGTCGACGGTAATCATTCAACACCACGGCCAGTGATGGAAAGAAGCATGATGATGGCGGCTGATAGCGCACGTTCTGCTCCACCAGCAGTGGCTGCCGGTAGTAATAAAGTTACGGTTAACATTAGTGGCACTATTGAGCTAGAAGCAGAGCAACCTTAATTATTCTTTGGCTTGCAAGCCTTCTTTCTTAAGGAGGCTTGGCAATATCGGCGCTTGCACAAACAAAGTGAATAACACCACACCGAATGCAATGGATTGCACGGTCCACCAATAATCAAGCTCCAACGGCAATGCCAACGCTAAGGCCAAGGTCACTGCGCCGCGTAAGCCGCCAACAAACATGACTTTTTGGTAGCCTACGGAAATCGGCTCAACCATCGGTAACGTTGATACTAAGCGAGCCCCGCCAAATACACCGATAGCTCTGGCAATCAATACCGCAACTATGCCAATCAGCATTGCTAACCAATTATCGGTGAACATAGCAGCAGTAATGGTTACGCCCATCAATAAAAACATTAATGATTCGGCAACATAAACATTAAATGTCCAAAAATCATCAACAAAATTACGTTTATCATGCTCTTGGAAGTCGTGGTGTATCACTCGGCCCAGCACTAAACCGGTTACTAATACCGCCATCACACCGGATACATGTAACCATTGCTCGGCAAAAATATAAGAAAAATACGCAGCGACCAGGGTCACAATAGCTTGTTGAATATAGTCGCTTAGTAGTCGGGATAAGAACAAAAATCCTAAGCCAATAAACAGGCCTATCACGATGCCACCAAAAAAGACCACGCCAAACCGAGAGACTACATCTGCAATAGCGATATTTTCTAATGGATGTTGGGCGATATAGAGAAAAATACTAAAGGTCACGATTGCTGTTGCATCATTAAACAGCGCTTCGCCATCTAATAACATGCACAACCGTTCGGGAGCGCCGAGTTTACGCATCATCTCAATCACAGAAACCGGGTCCGTCGCCGCCAATAAGGCACCACTGAGCAATGCTGCAATCCAAGGAAAGCCGCTGGGATGACCTATGCCGTAGTAAATCATCACTGCGGCGACACAGGTTGATAGCAACATCACTGGGATAGCAAAAAACAAGATGACAAATAGGTGTTTCAGTAATAAAACTGCATCAATTTTAAACGCTGCTTCAAAAATCAGTAACGGTAAAAATATGATCAGAATGAGATCATGAAAGGAATCATAGCGAATACCCGTGTCATGACCGAGACCTACAATAATTTCACTGCCGACAAAGCCAGTCGCGACCAATAATCCTGCAAATGGCAGGTGAAGTTTTTGTGCAAGTGGCTTTAATAATAAAGCCAGTAACAACATCGAAGCCAATAACAATACACTGGTACTTATTGCCATTATTTACTCCTTCACTGCTTGGGTTCAGCCTCCGGGAATAACTCATTTAAACCTATGGTGCGGCCATTACCGGTCACGACGCGAGCATGGCTACGGTTGAGTTCTCGTGGACTGGTTACGCCACAGGAATGGGCAATAACGCCCACTTCATTAACCATATTATTGACATAACTGGTCACCCGCACTGATTTTTCCATCGGATGCAAACCACGTTGCAATTTAGGATCATGGGTCGTAATGCCGGTCGGACAGGTATTTTTATTACACTGCAAGGCTTGAATACAGCCCAAAGAAAACATAAAGCCCCGCGCTGAAACGATAAAGTCCGCACCAGCACATAGCGCCCAAGCCACGGCAGAAGGTGTGACTAGTTTTCCTGAAGCAACAATTTTAATACGATCACGTAAGCCATATTGCTTCAACTTATCAACCAAAATCGGCAAACTTTCACGTAAAGACATGCCGACCGAATCAATCAAAGCCATCGGCGCAGCACCGGTGCCGCCCTCAGCACCATCGATAGTAATAAAATCAGGTGCAGAAGCAATGTCTCGCATAATAATCGCTGTACACAAATCATCTATTTGCTCTGGCGCACCGACCACCATTTTAAAACCTACCGGCTTACCTGTGACATCGCGAATGCGGTTAATCATGTCTAACAAGTCTTCAAAACTATTGATATCTACATGGCGGTTAGGGCTAAAAGCATTTTCACCTGTTCGAACACCTCGAATTGCAGCAATTTCAGCAGTGACTTTTTCAGCTGGTAACATGCCGCCCTTGCCAGGTTTAGCACCTTGACTCATTTTTATTTCAAACATTTTTACCGCTGGGTGAGCGGAGACCTCAAGTAACTTTTCATCACTTAAATTACCATCCAAATCACTCACACCATTTTTAGCAGTACCAATCTGAAATACAATATCCGCCCCACCTTCAAGGTGATATGGCGATAAACCACCTTCACCGGTATTCATCCAACAGTCAGCTTCTTTTGCACCCATCGATAAAGCTAATACTGCGGGTTTCGATAGAGCACCAAAGCTCATGCCAGAAATATTAAAGATTGATGCAGTAGTGTAGGGATGTTTACAGCGTGTACCGATAGTAACCGGCTGTGGCGGTACAGCATCTTCACCTAAAGTTGGAAAGGTACAGTTAACAAAAATAGTGCGACCGGAACCATGAATATTATCAGTCGAACCAAAAGCAACGGTGCTATCGACATTTTTTGCTGCTCGATATACCCAAGAACGCTGTGCTCGGTTAAACGGCAACTCTTCGCGATCCATAGCAAAGAAGTATTGACGGAAAAACTCACCTAGGTGTTCAAATACATAGCGAAACCGACCGATAACAGGGTAGTTTCGACGAATAGCTTGTTGTGTTTGAGTGACGTCTAAAACATAAGAAACCACCACCCACAAAATTAATAAACCGATCGCACAAATAAATACTGCGGCCATTATTTGCAAGCCGGCATTGACAAATTCACTAAAGGCTACTGACAGTTGATCCATCCTAATCATCCCCATGTTGGCTATTTAACTAAATTGTACGACCTGTTTATTCTTCTATTTTGTGCCGTTTATTTTAAAAACAAATCATAGGCAGGGTTATCGGTCTCTTGCCAATAAACATAACCTAAGGCATCTAAGAAACCTTGAAATTCATCTTGCTCATCATCCATCACTTGCACGCCAATCAACACCCGACCATAAGCCGCACCATGGTTACGGTAATGAAATAAGCTGATATTCCAACGTTGACCCAAGCGGGTTAGGAAGCGTAATAAAGCGCCAGGCCGTTCTGGAAACTCAAACCGAAACAGCTGTTCATTATTAACTTGTGTTGCATGACCGCCGACCATATAACGAACATGTAGTTTCGCCATTTCATTATCACTGAAGTCTGTCCACTTATAACCGGCATCATTCAGACTCTGAAATAAAGTCGCTCTTTCTTCATCACCACCATTAATACGCAAGCCGACAAACACATGTGCTTGTTCATTATCAGCATAGCGGTAATTAAACTCAGTAATTCCACGTTGCCCTAATATCTGACAAAACTGCTGGAAACTACCTGGCTTTTCATCAATGCTCGTAGAGAATAAGACCTCACGTCGCTCACCTAACTCAGCTCGCTCTGCGACATGGCGTAAGCGATCAAAGTTAATATTGGCACCGCTATCAATGACCACGATATTTTCATCTTGCAGCTGCTCTCTAGCGATATATTTCTTAGCCCCTGCTACCGCTAATGCGCCTGACGGTTCAGCAATAGAGCGGGTATCATCAAAGATATCCATTATTGCTGCACACAGTTCATCACTATCAACTGTAATTACTTCATCGACGGTTTCACGGGCGATACGAAAAGGTTCTTCACCAATTTGACGTACCGCAGTGCCATCAGCAAATAGTCCCACCTGTTCTAAAACAACGCGCTCATTTTGTTCTAAGGCCGCTTTTAAACAAGCAGCATCAACCGGTTCTACTCCGATAACTTTAATTTCTGGCCAAAAGGCTTTGATATAAGCAGAGACACCCGCGATCAAACCACCACCACCAACAGGTACAAATACTGAATGAATCGGCCCCGAGTGCTGGCGTAAGATTTCCATGGCAATAGTGCCTTGGCCGGCAATCACTTCAGGATCATCATAGGGATGAATAAAGGTTCGCCCCTGCTGTTTAGCTATGTCTAAGGCATAACTACAGGCTTCGTCATAACTATTGCCGTGTAATTTGATATCGGCACCAAATGATTTAACCGCTTCAACTTTAATCGCTGGTGTCGTTTTAGGCATCACTATTAATGATGACACCCCCATTTTTTTGGCGGCTAAGGCAACTCCTTGTGCATGATTACCCGCTGATGCAGCCACGACACCTTTTAATCGCTCATCGGCAGTCAAGTGCTGCATCCGGTTATAAGCACCGCGTAACTTAAACGAAAATACCGGCTGCAAATCTTCACGTTTCAACAATAAGGTATTGGCTAATCGCTCAGACAGGCGAGGCATCACGTCTAGCGGTGTTTCGATGGCAACATCATAAACCCGCGCTTTTAGAATTTTTTCTACATAATCAGTCAGCATGACTACTCAAATCATTATCAAATTTATCAATATAGCGCTTACGTTACCATTGCCAATGATTTATCTCTATAATTAGCGGTTAATTTATATAACTGAAAATTTAGAAGGATGATGCAATGACTGCTGATGAAATGAAAAAACAAGCTGCTTGGGCTGCGTTAGAACACATTGATACTGATGGCGTAGTGGGTGTTGGTACAGGCTCAACAGTTAATCACTTTATTGATGCTTTAGCTTCAATTAAAGGTCGCATCGAAGGCGCAGTGTCTAGCTCTATCGTTTCTGAAAAACGTTTAAAAGAACACGGTATTCCAGTATTAGATTTAAACGGTGTGGGTGAAATCGCTGTTTATGTTGATGGTGCTGATGAAGCTGACCACAACTTAAAACTAGTTAAAGGTGGTGGTGGAGCATTAACACGTGAAAAAATTATTGCTGCAGCCAGTGATAAATTTGTATGTATCGCTGATGAAAGCAAATTAGTTGATGTGTTAGGTGAGTTCCCACTTCCTGTTGAAGTTGTACCAATGGCTCGCAGCTATGTTGCTCGCGAAATCGTCAAATTAGGTGGCCAACCTGTTTACCGTGATGGTTTTGTCACAGATAACAGTAACGTGATTCTTGATGTGCATGGTTGGGAAATCATGGAACCAATTGCATTAGAAAAAACACTGAACAACATTGTTGGTGTTGTAACTAATGGCTTATTTGCTATGCGTCCTGCTGATGTATTACTACTTGGTAGCGAAAGCGGCACTAAAACTGTTTACGCAGCAAAATAACTATTTCGCCCCACACTCATGTGTGGGGCTCACACCTACCTAGAATTAAACTATGTTTAAACCGCTAAGTATCTACATCGGCTTGCGCTATACACGCGCTAAACGCCGTAATCACTTTATTTCATTTATCTCGTTAACTTCAATGTTTGGAGTTGCCCTAGGGGTAATGGCTTTAATCACTGTCTTGTCAGTGATGAATGGCTTTGAAAAAGAGTTACGCGAACGCATTCTAGGTATGACTTCACATGCCTTTGTCACCGGCTATGACGGCACCCTGAAAGACTGGCAAGCATTGCAATCACTCATTGTTGATAAACCCAATGTGGTTGACTCGGCACCGTTTGTGGAAGGTCAGGCTATGTTAAGCCAAGCCAGTCGAGTCCGAGGCACGTTAATTCGTGGGGTGGATCCACAGCTGGAAGGCAAAGTTTCAACGATTGGTGACAAAGTTGTTCAAGGTCAGTTTGATGCTTTAACACCGGGTAGCTTCGGCATTATTTTAGGTAAAGACTTAGCTATTGCAATGCGCGTCAGTACCGGCGATAAAATCACCTTAATCACGCCTCATGTTACACCTACACCTGCCGGCGTTATTCCACGAATTAAACGCTTAAATGTGGTCGGCATATTTGAAATTGGCATGTATGAATACGACAGTGCTTTAGCTGTTATGAATATTGAAGATGCAGCCAAGTTATTCCGTATTCCCGGCAAAGTAACCGGTTTACGCTTGAAGCTTGATGATGTTTATCAAGCGCCACGCATTACTCAAGAATTATTAGCCACCTTACCAACTACTTATAAGGCGGCCGACTGGACCTACCAACACGCTAACTTTTTCCGTGCCTTAAAAACCGAAAAAACAGTCATGTTTGTCATCCTGTTATTAATTGTGGCCGTGGCTGCCTTTAATATCGTGTCCACTTTGATCATGATGGTGACTGATAAACAAGCAGATATCGCTATTTTACGAACCTTAGGCATGAAACCTCGTGACATCATGGCGGTATTTATGGTGCAAGGTACGATGATTGGCTTATTTGGAACCTTACTCGGTGTAATATCAGGCGTTGCTTTAGCTTTAAATGTTGAAACGATTATTGCTTCTTTAGAGCAGTTTTTGGGCTACCAATTCTTACCAGCTGATGTTTACTACATTAGTAGTTTGCCTTCTGATCTCCATTGGGATGATGTCACCGTCATTGCCATTACCTCATTTGCCTTGTCTTTATTATCGACGCTTTATCCTTCTTGGCGTGCCGCCAAAGTAAAACCTGCTGAGGCCTTACGTTATGACTAGTCACCCTATTATTGAATGTCAGCATTTAGCAAAATATTATGCTGATGGTGATCTTGAAACTCATGTTTTAAGCGACATTAACCTCACAGTAAATAAAGGGGATCGCTTAGCAATAGTGGGCAGCTCAGGCTCTGGTAAAAGTACCTTATTACACCTGCTCGGTGGACTTGATAACCCAACTACCGGTCATATCAAGGTGCAGGGTCAAGACATCAACCAATTGTCGGTTAATGCTTTGAGTCGGCTACGTAATCAAAGCTTAGGCTTTGTTTATCAGTTCCATCACTTATTACCGGAATTTTCTGCAGTAGAAAATGTGGCTATGCCACTGCTTATCGGTGGTACAACACCAAAACAAGCACGGCTTGAGGCTGAAGAGCTTTTAACTAAAGTAGGCTTAGGACATCGCTTGATTCACAAGCCAAGTGAGTTGTCTGGCGGTGAGCGTCAACGTGCTGCATTAGCACGGGCATTAATTACTAAACCAGCATGTTTGTTAGCTGATGAGCCAACAGGCAACTTAGATCATCGCACTGCTCAGTCTATTTTTGATTTAATTTTAGAACTCAATGAATCACTTGGTACGGCATTAATTATTGTCACCCATGATGTAGAGCTTGCCGCGCAGATGGATCGCACTTTAACTTTAATTGATGGTCAATTAAGCAGTTAACTGACTACCTATTTTTGTGGCGACGTTGTAACCAGTTTCGTATCACAATTAAGCGCCAAATTAACCTAACAACTAATACTCCAGCAATTGCTGCGATAACACCGAGAATAAAACTACCTAACAGCAATGGCTGCCAAATAGCCAAAAACTCACTGGTAAGCCATTCCCAACTCACTTCAAATCCATGTTGGCTTATAGGTATTTGTAGTAGCCAAGCGCCTAATTTATAAGAATAGAAAAGAATCGGCGCCACAGTTAATGGATTACTAATCCAAACTGTCCCCACTGCGAATGGCAGGTTAACTCGAAAAAATATAGCGAGGGCTGCCGCCAAAAACATCTGCCCAAAAATAGGCATGAAACCAATAAATAAACCTAACGCCGCCCCACCAGCAATTGCCTTCCGGTTAAGGTGCCATAGTTTTGGTTCGGATAATCGCTGACCAAATTTTTGCAAGTGCGGGTGTTGCTGCATTGCTTTATGATCGGGCATGAAACGCTTAAGGAGTTTACGGGGCATTGGAGCTCTTACTTACTAAGTCGGCTGACAGTATAGGGATATATGATTAAATCTGCCATTTCATTTCTATTAGGTTGTTTATTACTTTCTCAACAGCCTAGTTTACCTGATAGTCAGTTGCTTTGGCTGGTTTTAGCGACTGCTATTGCGGTTTTATTCAGCCCCTATCGCTGGTTGATTTGGCTGTTGCTAGGTTTTAGTTGGTCTTATTATCAAGCCTCCGCTGTTATAAGCGATCGTTTAGCGTCTGAACTTCAGGGCAAAGACATCGTGATTACCGGGACCGTCAGCACTATTCCCGAGTATCACTCGCAGCATGTTCGCTTTGAATTTCGTCCCGATCAACAGCCCAATATTCAACTGCCAAAAAAAATATTACTTAACTGGTACCGGCCGTTTCCTATCTCAATACATGCTGATGAACGTTGGCAAATCATGGTTAGGCTCAAACTACCTTATGGCATGAAAAATCCAGCTGGTTTTGATTATGAATCTTGGCTGTTTCAACGTGGCATTGGTGCAACCGGCTATATCCGTAGTAATGATAAAAATATTCGTTTAGCAGTAAGCCCAGAACTTTCTATTAACAGGCTTCGACAATCAGTCAATGGCCGGTTAAACCAGCATCTAACAGACAGTAGTAACCTGGGAGTTGTTGAAGGTTTAACAACCGGTACCAGGCACAACATCAGCAAACAACAATGGCAGTTATTAAGGCTGTCAGGCACCAGTCATTTATTGGCCATTTCGGGCTTACATATTGGTTTAGCTGCCGCCATCGGATTTTTTAGCTGCTATTGGTTATGGTGTTTACGAGCTAACAATTTACTACTACTACCTGCAAAATATATTGCTGCGATGGGTGGTTTTTTATTTGCGTTGTTTTATGCCGCTTTAGCTGGATTTTCTATTCCTACTGAACGAGCTTTAATGATGGTTAGCATGGTGATGATTGCCTTATTGTGCAAACGGCCAGCTGCAATATCATCAAGCCTAGCAATTAGCCTGATGCTGATTCTTATCTGGGATCCACTTGCCGTATTAGCGCCCGGTTTATGGTTATCTTTCACTGCTGTCGCCATTATTGTGTATACCAGCCAATACCGTCACCCTACTCCCCGCTGGCAATGGGCTAAGATCCACTTTCTTATTGCCTTAGGTTTAACGCCTTTATTACTCGTCTTTTTCTCACAAACATCACTGATTTCACCACTTGCTAACCTGATAGCAGTGCCTTATGTCAGCTTAATCATCGTTCCTTTATCGTTACTGGCTAGCATCATGTTATGGCTGTTTGAACCTATTGGCATACTGTTACTGTTCATCGTAGATCAAGGCCTAACTTATTTTTGGTTATGGTTAGACTTGGTGACATCACTGCCTTTTTCAACTTGGTCATCCGTACAACTACCACTTCTGTATAGTTTGCCAATCAGCTTAGGAGTCATCTTGTTATTGGCACCGAAAGCTTTGCCAGCCAAATACCTTGCCGTATTTACCCTGCTACCTTTATTAATGTATGACCCAGACAAACCTGAACAAGGTGAATTTTGGTTTAGCTTATTAGATGTTGGCCAAGGTTTAGCCAGCGTTATTCAAACTAAAAATCATACTTTGGTATTTGATGCTGGCCCTAAGTACAGTGAAAAATTTGATACTGGCAGCGCCGTTGTGAAACCTTTTTTACAAGCCAATGGTATTAATAATATCGATATATTAATCATCAGTCATGGCGATAATGATCATATTGGCGGAGCTCAGTCACTACTCAAAGCCATCAATACTAAAAAGGTTTTATCTAGTGAAGTAGACAATCTTACTGGTGCCGAGCATTGTCAGGCAGGTCAGTCATGGCAATGGGACGAGGTAAGCTTCACTATGCTACATCCGCTAGAGTTAGACATCGGGAGTGATAACAACTTATCGTGTGTTTTACGTATTGCCAATCAAGCAGGCAGTGTTCTATTTACTGGTGATATCGAACAGCACGCTGAACAATTATTAATTGCTCGTTATGGTCATAATTTAAAATCGACAATATTAGTCGCGCCACATCATGGTAGTAATACCTCGTCTAGTAACTCTTTTATTTCACTCGTCTCTCCTGACACCGTGTTATTTCCGGTCGGCTATAAAAACCGTTATCACTTCCCCAATCAGCACGTCATCGATCGATATCATTCTAAACAGATTGTAATGCTTGATACCGCTCATCATGGCGCCATTCAGTATCAATTCGGTCAACAGCAAATTTCAGCACCACTAAGCTGGCGACAACACCGGCATAATATTTGGACGGTAGCCACTACTGACTAGGCCATTTTTAACGTATCATTAGCGCTGTTTATCAGTAATAAGAGAACGCAACATCATGTTAGAAATTTTTAAAGCGGGTGGCTTATTAATGCTGCCATTATTTCTGTGCTCTGTTATTGCTATCGCCATTATTGCAGAACGGTTTTGGAGCCTGCAAAGCAAACGTATTGCTCCACCAGAACTCATGACACAGATTTGGCAATGGTTACGTTATGACCAAGTAGATAAAAACCGTATTGCGGCCCTACAAAAAGATTCACCATTAGGTCAAATATTAGCCGCCGGCTTAATCAATCGAACTTGCACTCGTGACATCACCAAGGAAGGTATCGAAGATATCGGTCGCCATGTCACCTTATCTTTAGAACGCAACCTCAATACCCTGGGCACCATTGCTGCCATTACCCCTTTATTAGGCTTATTAGGTACCGTTATCGGCATGATCAAAGTATTTGCAGTGATCACCACTGAAGGTGTCGGTAACCCTGAAACCTTGGCCGGTGGTATTTCGGAAGCGCTGATTACTACTGCAGCGGGCTTAGTTATCGCTATTCCAAGTCTTATTTTCTATCGTTTCTTTCGTGGCAAGATCAGCCAACTTGTGGTTGATATGGAAGAGCAAGCATTAAAACTCATTGAACTACTACATGGTGACCGGGACTATGATCCTGATGAGGAACAAGCTAAATGAAGCTGTCAGCACCTAAAGAGGAACAACCTGACGTTAACCTAACGCCAATGATTGACGTTGTTTTTCTGCTGTTATTATTTTTCATGGTTTCCACCAGTTTCATTCGTGAAAGTTCTTTAAAAGTCGATTTACCTGAAGCCACAGGTGAAGCGATGGTTGAACAAGAGACTCCCATCGATATTATTATTAATGCTGATGGTATTTTCACCATTAACGACACTGCCCTTAGCGATAATAGTCGTG
>MAAB01029213.1_pt1 | contig 105867 bp, 92 predicted proteins | sample 1115991 | NCBI WGS metagenome assembly MAAB01 (sample SAMN04961124, study PRJNA320927) | seawater metagenome | isolation source: sample BD02T18 sea water enriched with oil for 18 days | place: USA:Gulf of Mexico | collected 2013-07-27
ACAATATTCGCAGTGAATGGTATTTTCGTAACTCGCTCCTTTTGTTGCTCGTAACTTAATGAGTCCAAGTGATTTTTAAATTGGGCTCCCTTTCCTGAGATAAAGAGTCTTGAGGTAAAAATTCTTTGCATACAAAAAAACCAATAGCCGCCACTAACATATCATCAAAGTATAAAAACGGGATACGTTTACGCTGCCATGGTGGAATATTTAGCTCTTGAAGCACTTTTTTTAAACTACGTGAGTGATTACGGTAATCAGGTAAACATGTGGGGTTGTTATGATGAAAACGAATAGTAACTTTTTGATCTTTACTTGGTATTTCAACTCGTTGAGATCTTTCCTGAACATCTAAAACAGAGGTTTTAAAAATACTTAACTTACCTAAATGATCGGGCAACGTAATAAAACTTTCAGCTTCACACAGGCTAATATCTCTTTGCCAGTCAATCACACTCTCAAAATCAGCAGTTAAATACAAAAGACCTTTATAACGACGAAGGTAATGTTCACCCACTTTCACCGCAGGATTTTTATCAACATCTGCGGTTAATTGCTGACAAAGTTGGACTAACTGCTCAGTGCTTGGCATTAAACAATGGTTTAATTCTAAAAAGTAACGAATGAGATTATTAAATCGAGCTACAGATAACTTACTTAACGCCTCAATCGATAAACACTTTGCTTGGTCTTGGCAAACATTGAGATCTTCACTTGCCAATTCATTAAGTAATAACTGTCCTTCTCGACAATGCTGGCTGCTTCTATTAACCGTGTTAGCAATGCTAGGCCATCGCTTAGTCAGTAACGGCATAATGTCATTACGAATAAAATTTCGGTCAAAACGGGTATCAGTATTGGATTCGTCTTCAACCCAAGTTAAATCATGTTTTTTAGCATAATCAGTTATTTCAGCACGAGAAACTTTTAGTAGTGGACGAAGTAACCAGTCTTTACCTTGTTTGGTTTGTGCAGCCATTGCCGATAAGCCTTTTAAACCTGAGCCACGTTTAAGGGCAAGTAAAAAAGTTTCTGCTTGGTCATCACTATGATGACCCGTAATAATCAAAGAGGGTTTATTATAAATAGATTGTAATACTTGATATCTTGCATCTCGTGCTAATGCTTCTAACGATTTCTGTGCTTGCGCTTGGACATTAACCTGGCAAACTCTGAGCGTTAGGTTGAGTTTGATACATTCTTGCTCAGCAAACGCCTGCCAAGCATTTGCGTTTTGGCTCAAACCATGATTAACGTGACATACGGTAATAGGATTATTGATTGCAGGGGTAATTGCACTATTTTGATTTAACGATGCTAAAGCATAAAGTAACACTTGCGAGTCAACACCGCCACTGTAGGCAATAACCAGTGGCTTTTCTGGGTGTTTACTAATAGCACTTAAAAGTGCAGACTCTATAGGGTTCATCATAAATAAAAGCTACAAGAAACGAGTTGTAGGTAGCGAAATTCTTGCTGCCACAGGAGCTCTTCGAAACTAACAAACTCGCTACTAAAAAGATTAACAATAACCAAACGACATCAATTTATCATAACGCTTTTCAATCAATTGCTCTTTATCTAAAGGCTCTAGTTCAGCCAAGTCAGTTTTAAGCGCTTGCTTTAACATTGCCGCCATTTGATCCATATCACGATGAGCACCACCTAATGGCTCTTCGACAATATTATCAATTAACTCTAATTCTTTAATGCGCTGTGCAGTAATACCCATCGCTTCAGCAGCCGTTGGGGCTTTTTCGGCAGTTTTCCATAAAATAGAAGCGCAACCTTCAGGAGAGATTACTGAGTAAGTTGAGTATTGCAACATATTAACTTTATCACCAACACCAATCGCTAACGCACCACCTGAGCCACCTTCACCAATAACGGTACAAATGATTGGTACAGACAAACGTGCCATCACCTTTAAGTTTGTTGCAATAGCTTCACTTTGACCACGCTCTTCAGCGCCAACTCCCGGGTAAGCGCCTGGAGTATCGATGAAAGTAATAATAGGCATATTAAAACGCTCTGCCATTTTCATTAAACGCAATGCTTTACGGTAACCTTCTGGGCGTGGCATACCAAAATTACGCTTAACTTTTTCCGAAGTTGAACGCCCCTTTTGATGACCTATAATCATCACCGCTTTACCATCTAAACGAGCAGTTCCACCAACAATAGCACTATCATCAGCATAGGCTCTATCTCCGGCTAATTCGTCAAATTCAGTAAAAATACGAGGTATAAAATCTAGAGTATAAGGACGTTGAGGATGGCGAGCGACCCGCGCTGTTTGCCAAGGATCTAAACTAGCAAATATTTTCTGGGTTTGCTCTTTATTTTTTTCGCGCAATTGAGTAATTTGCTCTTCTAAATCAAGATCTAACTCTTGCCCTGTATTTACCAACTCAAGCTCTTCAATTTTTGCATCAAGTTCGGCAATGGGTTGTTCGAAGTCTAAAAAATTTAATGACATATGCTGCTCTGTACCTAATAAAGTGTACTTAATTTTCTCTTATTACCGATATTATAATCGATAACGCGTAATTTTTAATTCTTAATTTTTACAATATGACTGTGTTAAAAAGTCACTCAGCTATTTAAACTGTAGGGTGACACTCTCTTCACCTAATAACTCTTTTAAATCATATAATAAAACATCCGTTGGCGAAACACGCCATTGTACGCCAAGTTCTAACATGCCGCGAGCTTCTTCTCGTTGATAAAAAACTCTTACCGGACAAGTACCTTCTTTATGCGGCGTTAAAATTTGGGTAAATTGTTCAATAAAACTACTTCCAACCTCTTCTTTATTCACTTGAATATCTAGGGATGTAACATAATTTTCCCGAGCATCAGCAATGGTCATAATATCTCGGGCGGTCATTGTATTACCTCCAGAGTAATCATCAAAGCTGACCTGTCCGCTACAAACTAAAATTGCATCAGTTTCGAGCAACTCAGAAAAGTTATCGTAGTCATCGGGGAATAATCTGATATCCATGCGAGCACTTTTATCATCAAGTGTCACTAACGCCCAACGACGACCACGCTTATTTACCATAACGCGAACACCAATAACTAAGCCAACGGCTACAGCTTGTCTATCACGGCCTGTTGGCTGCATACTCACTAAACGGCCTGTAGCGTATTTTTTAATCTCAGTTAAATAACGATTTATCGGATGACCGGTAAGATATAAACCCAAGGTTTCTTTTTCGCCATCAAGCCATACTTCTTCGGGCCATTTTTTTACTTCTTTAAAGCTTTGGCGGGAATCAGTTTGTTCGTCATTGATTAAACCAAATAAATCATTTTGACCAAGAGCTTCTGCTTTGGCGTGCTGCTCTGCAGCTTTGATTGCTTCAGGTAACGTTTCATATAACACCGCGCGATGTGGTAAATCTTTACCGTCAGCGGTTAACTTATAGGTTGGTCCAAGCGCGTCCATAGCACCCGATTTAATTAATTTCTCTAAGACTCGTTTATTAGTTTTCTTTAAATCTAAACGAGCACAAAAATCAAATAAATCTATAAAAGGGCCACCCGTTTGACGAGCCATAATAATTGCTTCAATTGGTCCCTCACCAACACCTTTGACTGCGCCAATACCATAAACAATTTGATTGTCATTATTAACAGTAAATTTGTATTGACCCGCATTAACATCTGGCGGTAATAAATCAATTTCCATATTGCTACATTCGTCAACCAAGGTAACAATTTTTTCGGTATTATCCATATCCGCTGACATAACTGCGGCCATAAAGGGTGCAGGAAAATGGGTTTTCATCCACAATGTTTGGTACGAAACTAATGCGTAAGCAGCCGAATGAGATTTGTTAAAACCATAACCGGCGAATTTTTCTACTAAATCGAAAATTTTCATCGCCAGCTCGCCATCAACACCACGATCAATAGCGCCCTGCTCAAAACCCGTCCGCTGTTTAGCCATTTCTTCTGGTTTTTTCTTCCCCATCGCGCGACGTAGCATATCCGCCCCACCTAGAGAGTAACCAGCCAGCACTTGAGCTATTTGCATTACTTGTTCTTGATACAAAATAATACCGTAAGTTGGCTCTAACACGGGTTTTAAATCAATATGCTGCCAAGTAGCATCAGGATAACTAACTTCTTCACGGCCATGTTTACGTTCAATAAAGTTATCAACCATGCCTGATTGCAAAGGCCCTGGACGAAACAGTGCCACCAAAGCGATAATATCTTCAAAGCAATCGGGCTTGAGCTTATCTATAAGCGACTTCATACCGCTAGATTCTAATTGAAATACCGCGGTAGTTTGTGATGCAAGTAATACTTTAAAACTAGCCTTATCTTCAAGATCGATTGTAGTAATATCAATAGGCTCTTTGCCCGCTTTCAAAAGTTTTTCATCAGCCATTTCAATGGCCCACTGCAAAATGGTAAGCGTTCTGAGCCCTAAGAAATCAAATTTAACTAAACCAGCATCTTCAACATCATTTTTATCAAATTGCGTTACCGGATTTTTACCTTCATCATCACAATAAAGCGGCGCAAAATCAGTAATAGTCGTAGGCGAAATAACCACGCCACCCGCATGCTTACCAGCATTACGCGTAGTGCCTTCAAGAATACGGCACATATCGATAAGGTCTTTGACTTCACTATCTTGTGCGTATATTTCAGGCAACTTAGGTTCTTCTTCAAAGGCTTTCGCTAAGGTCATACCTGGCGTAGGTGGTATAAGCTTTGAAATTCTGTCGACGAACCCATAAGGGTGCCCTAATACACGCCCAACATCGCGAATTACCGCTTTTGCCGCCATCGTACCAAAGGTAATAATTTGCGAGACCGCATCACGACCATAAAGCTCAGCCACATGGTCAATAACTTCATCACGTCTGTCCATGCAAAAATCGATATCGAAATCAGGCATTGAAACACGTTCAGGGTTTAAGAAGCGTTCGAATAATAAATCATATTCAAGTGGATCAAGGTCGGTAATATCAAGTGCATAAGCAACAAGAGACCCGGCACCTGAACCACGGCCTGGTCCTACAGGGATATTGTTATCTTTACTCCACTGAATAAACTCCATCACGATGAGGAAATAACCAGGAAAACCCATGTTATTAACAACTTCAAGCTCTATTTTTAAGCGTTCATCGTAAGGAACCCTAATTTGTGCAAAGTCATCGGCATTACGATCAAAAAGTTGGTCTAGGCGTTTTTCCAAGCCTTCCTCTGATACTTTGATAAAGAAATCATTAATTTCCAGACCTTCAGTTGGGAAATCTGGTAATACATATTCACCTAAGGTCACTGTGACATTACAGCGTTTCGCTATTTCTACCGTATTGGCTAATGCTTCAGGTATATCACTAAATAGTTCGCACATTTCAGCTTCGCTGCGCAAGTATTGTTCAGTACTGTAACGTTTAGGGCGACGTTTATCATCTAAGGTAAAACCGTCATGAATGGCAACTCGAATTTCGTGAGCATCAAAATCATCAGGGGAAAGAAACATGACCTCGTTGGTGGCAACGACAGGAAGTCGAAACTGAGTTGCTAAGTCGGCTGCAAGATGTATATAATTTTCTTCATCTGTTCTACCTGTACGAATCAATTCAAGGTAAAAACAGTCATTAAAATGTTGCTGATAAAAACCAACCATTTGCTCAACAAGATCAATATTGCCTTTTAACAAAGCCTGACCAATATCTCCTTCTCGACCACCAGAAAGCAACAGTAAACCTTCTTTATGTTCAATCAGCCATTCCTTATCAATGACTGCTTTATTTTGCAGATGACCACGCAAATAGGCTTTGGATATTAGCTCGGTCAGGTTCTTATAACCAATATTATTAGTCGTAAGTACCACCAAACGTGATAGTTCATCATTTAACTCTTCACTTGTTACCCAAAAATCACAACCGATAATAGGCTTGATACCCGCGCTATGGGCAGCATGATAATACTTAACTAGGCCGCAAAGGTTTGTTTGATCAGTTAATGCTAGCGCTGGCATATTTAGCCCTGCCGCTTTAGCAATAATTGGCTTAACTTTTTTCAAACCATCGCACATTGAATAATCACTGTGCACTCGCAAGTGAATAAACTTTGGATCCAGAACAGGCTCTAGACTTTGCTCAGTTGATGCTATTTCATCTGTCACTTCTTCATTCATTTATAAGCCCTAACACTCTAGCGACAGGTTTAAAACTTTGACGATAACAACCGAGCACACCATGCTCAATTATTTTTTCTAGATGCATTTTTGTTGGATAACCTTTATGTTTGGCAAAGCCATATTCAGGGTGCAATTTATCAAGTGCTATCATTTCATTATCACGGGCAACTTTTGCTAATATTGAAGCTGCACTTATTTCAACAACACGATCATCACCTTTCACAACTGCATGGCTATCAATACTACCTTGCTCACTCGCAAAGGTCGGGGTGCGATTGCCATCGACTAATATATAATCAGGAGTAACATCTAACCCTTGAACTGCACGTTGCATTGCAAGCATAGTAGCATGAAGAATATTCAAGGTATCAATTTCCTCCGGGCTAGCTCGCCCGATTGAAAATGCAATGGCTTTTTCTTTAATTTCTTCACTTAATAAAGCGCGTTTCTTTTCGGATAACTTTTTTGAATCTTTTAACCCTTCAATGGGATTGTCGGGATCTAAAATAACAGCAGCTGTTACCACATCACCTACAAGCGGTCCTCTACCTACTTCGTCAACCCCTGCAATACAATAGGCAATAGGGTATTCAAAATCAGGAAAAACATTCTTTTTATGCATAGTCTTAGCCATGGGGACTCTTATTTAGATAGTAGTTTTGAAATAGAGGGACTTAGTAAGTCAATCACAGCTTTGGCTGCTTGCTCACTTGCATTACACTTTAACTGTTGATGAATAGTTTTAAAGGTTTCATTTAGCTGAGTTTGATCATGATATAAACGATTTTTCACTAAAGGTATTATTTGCTGCGGGCAGACTTCGTCTTGTAATAATTCGGGTACCAAAGTGTCATCTGCTAATAAATTAGGCAAGGAAAACCATTTAAGTTTTACTAACCACTTAGCAAGTAAATGTGTCAGCATATTAAACTTATAACAAATAACCATAGGCCTTTTAATTAATGCTGCCTCTAAGGTTACTGTACCCGATGCCGTTAGCAAACAATCGCTTGCAGCCATAACTGCTTGGGTTTTATCAATGACCACTTGTACATTTAAATTGGGAGCAAGTTCACTTTTAAGGGTATTAAATTGTTCTGCGCGTTTTTCACTAACCATAGGCGCTACAAATAATAAGTTTTCATCTTCTTGTTGTAATTGCTCAGCGCTTTGAAAAAATGGTTCCAGCAAGCGGGATAATTCACCACCACGACTACCTGGCATTAACGCAAGAATTTTATTTTCAAGAGGCAAATCAAGCTCAACTCTGGCTTGTTGTTTATTACTCTCCATGGGGATATCATCAGCTAAAGGATGGCCAACAAAAGTACAAGGCACCTGATATTTGTCATAAAAGGCTTTTTCAAAAGGTAATAGAGAGAGCACCATGTCGGTCGCTTTTGCTATTTTAAAAATACGTTTTTCGCGCCATGCCCAAACAGATGGACTAACATAATGAACGGTTTTTACTCCTTGTCTTTTTAAACGCAGCTCTAAGCCAATATTAAAATCTGGCGCATCAATACCTATAAAAACATCTGGTTTATTCTTGGTAAAATGCTCAACAAGTTGTTTTCTTACCTGTAACAATCTACGAATACGGCCAAGTACTTCAACAATGCCCATAACCGCCAACTCTTCCATTGCAAACAGACTCTCAAAGCCTAGTTTTTGCATTTTAGCACCACCAATTCCAATAAATTTAGCATTTGGAAAGTGTATTTTTAATGCTTGCATCAAGCCTGCACCAAGCGTATCACCAGAGTGTTCACCAACAACAATGGCAAATACTGGTGCAGCTGTCACTAATGCAGGTATAGTCGAAGTAGTGTTTTTATTCTCAGATTCAGCAGGATATGTCACTGTGTTAGGTCCTAGGTTTTAGCTCCTAGGGTTTAAGTGCTAGGGGCGAGGTTCAAAACCTATTACCTAGCACCTAGTGCCTAGCGTCAAGTTGTCTATCGAATTCTCTGTTAACGTATAATACCGCGAGTTGATTCTTTAATGGAGCGAGTAAAAAGATCTAGCTCTGGTGATGACTCATCTTGTTCTGAGATAGCGAACAAAGCATCTTCAACTGATTGTTTTTTACGATAAACTTCTTTATAAGCACGTTTGATTGATAAGATAATATTGCTAGAAAAACCACGGCGCTTTAACCCTTCGCTATTTAGACCAAAAGGTTTAGCTGGATGGCCAGAGGCCATAACATAAGATGGAATATCTTTTAATACTAGTGCATTAGCAGCAACAAAACTATGAGCGCCAATATGACAAAATTGATGAACACCTGCCATGCCACCAATAATAACATGATCACCGACATGTACATGACCAGCAATAGAAGCATTATTAGCCATAATACAGTGACTTCCTACCATACAATCGTGTGCAACATGGGTGTAGGCCATAAATAAATTGTTGTTACCAATTTGAGTTAGGCTGTTATCTTGGAGAGTACCACGGTGAATAGTACAGCATTCACGAAAAATATTATTATCACCAATAATTAATTCTGTTGGTTCTCCGGCATATTTTAAATCTTGGCAATCTTCACCTATGCTAGCAAATTGGAAAATACGGTTACTTTTACCAATTCTAGTTGGTCCATTAATAACAACATGAGAACTAATATTGCAATCATCACCAATAACAACATTGCTTGCAATATAGGTCCACGGACCAATAGTAACATTTTTCCCAATAACTGCGCCTGGCTCAATAATCGCTTGTGGATGGATCATCACAAATACCTTAGGTAATATTTTTCACTTGAAGTTCAAGTATAACGTTATTAGTTCTATAACTATTCAGCTTTAAGTTATATGGTTTAATTTGAAGGAAAAAGCACAGAGTTGACTTTAGTCAAGAAGTACTTTTAACACATAAATTAGACTATACAACAAGATGGATGTTATAACTTTCTTTTAGCGCACATAAGATCAGCAGAGCAAACCACTTTGCCATCAACTTTAGCTTCACCATAAAATTTCCACATGCCGCGGCGTTCTTTAATAAACTCAACATGAAGGTGCAAAGTATCACCAGGCAAAACAGGCTGTTTAAAACGTGCTTTATCGATTGATGCAAAAAGGTACATTTCGTTTTCTTCACGGCCATTACTACTTTTAAAGCCAAGTATACCAGTCGCTTGAGCCAGAGCTTCTAAAATCAAAACACCAGGAAAAATTGCTAAATCGGGAAAATGTCCGGTAAAAACAGGCTCATTAATCGTAACATTCTTTATTGCATGTAAGCTTTTACGAGGCTCATGATCTACCACCTTATCAACAAGTAACATGGGATATCTATGAGGAATAAGCTCTTTTATTTCATTGAGTGATATTGGCTTTTCTTTTCTGTCTAGATTAATAGTGTCCAAATGATTTTTCCTTTCTTTGGCTTATACTGATCTATTGTTGAATAAGATCAGCACAAAGAGATTGCGTTATTTAATGCTGCTTTTGCGGCTATTATTATTATACTATTAAACTAATATTTTTATTTGTTTTCGAGTAGTTTTTCTAACGCTTTTACACGTTTAGTTAAGTTGTCTAATCGTTTAACGCGAGCATTGGTTTTATTCCATTCTTTATTTGGCGCAGCTGGCATACCTGACGAATATACACCTGCAGTGGAAACATCTTTAGTAACCATTGCCATACCTGTAAAAACACAATTATCAGTAATATTAATATGTCCATTAATACCGACGAGCCCCGCAACAGTACAGTTTTTCCCTATCACTGTACTGCCGGCAATGACACTACAAGCTGCCATGGCCGTGTTTTCACCAACGACTACATTATGAGCTATTTGAATTTGGTTATCGAGAATAACACCATCTTTAATAATAGTATCTTCAAGCGCACCTCTATCAATTGTAGTACTTGCACCAATTTCAACACGATTACCGATAACAACTCGACCTAACTGAGGGATTTTATGCCATTTATACTGATCGCTCTTACCATCGTTAAGAGGTGCATAACCAAAGCCATCTGAGCCAATAACAGTATTTGCTTGAATTAAGCAATCTTCGCCAATAATAACATCATGATAGATACTGATGTTTGACCAAAGACGAGTGCTTTTACTTATTGAAACATTTCTACCGATAAAACAACCTGCACCTACACTAACATTGTCATCAAGATGAACGCCTGATTCAATAACTGAATTGGCACCAATACTGACATTTTCACCTAATTTAACATCATCAGCTATAACTGCACTAACATGAATGCCATCAGCTACTTTCGGCGTTGTATCAAGTAAGTTAGCCAATAATGCATACCCCTTATAAGGGTTATCCATTACTAAAGCGTTAACAGGGCACTGAGATAACATATCATGAGAAATGATAACAGCACTAGCCTGTGTAGCACCGAGATGTGAGATGTATTTTTTATTTGCCAGAAAAGCAACTTGCCCTGATTTAGCATGAGCAAGTGTTGCCAAACTATTTATTACACTATTTTCTGAAAATCTTTCAGTATCAACAACGATTAACTTGGCATCAATATGTTTTGCTATATCGCTAAGTGTATAAGTCATTGATTATTTGATCTTACTTACTTGCTCTACTACTTTACTAGTAATGTCAGTATTTGGCTTTGAAAAAACTACCGCTTGCTTAGAAATCACTAAATCAAAGTCTTCTTTTGCTGCAATATTGTCAACAACTTGAGTAACTAAAGCTAATAGCTTATTAGTTTCTTGATTTTTACGTTGGGCAACTTTTTGCTGAAATTCTTTCACTTTAACTTGGTATTGTTGATATAAACCAGACATCTTAGTTTGTAATTCTGTTTTCTCTTTTTCACTCATTAAAGAGCCATTACGTTTTAAGTTTTCGTCTTCAAAAGTTAAATCTTTTTGTAGTTGTTCTATGACTGCTTTTTCATCTTTAAACTCTATCTCTAGTGTTTGCATCAACGCTGCAGCTTGAGGAATTTGGCTAATTGCTTCTTGTACATTCACTACAGCAATTTTTTGTTCAAAAGCCATTGCACTGCTTGCTAATAACAAACTAGATGCTGTCGCTGTAATAGCCATAGATTTAATAAATTTTTTCAATGTATTTTCCTCTTCTTTTTTATACTTGGATTAATAATATTATTTTTCGATTAGCTTAATTTAACAGTTAAGCGTTATTATTTGCTAGCTAAATTTTGCTAGACAAAGTTAAAATGTTTTACCTATGTTGAAACTAAAGAACGCAGTATCATCGTCTTCTACTTCTTTAATTGTTTTAGCAAAGTTAAAAATCATGGGGCCCATAGGCGATAACCACTGAATTGATAATCCTCCTGATGCACGATAACGACCAATATCAGAATAATCAGCAATTTTGTCAAACTCAACTGGCGCTAAATCCTGGTAATCAGCCATATCAAATTCGGTATCCCAAACATTACCAACATCAACAAAGAAGCTTGTTCTAACACTATTAGAGTAACTTTCATCTAAAAATGGAGTTGGGACAATTAACTCAATACCACCAACAGCAATAGCATTACCACCGACACTACGTGGCGACACTTGAATGTAATCGTGATCTGGCCCTAAACAACAAGCACTTCCACCTGTAGGGTTAGGCGTACCGCCGATCGGAGTTGGATAACGATATACTGCACGCGGACCTACGGTATTATTTTCAAAACCACGTAAAGTATCTGAGCCACCTGCTCTAAAGTTTTCCCAAAATGGTAATAATTGATCATTACCATTTACTTCACCGTAACCGTTACCATAACCAAGATGTATGCGGGTTAATACTGTCCAACGTTGATCCCTTGTTATCGGAAAATAATATTTACTATCAAAATTCACTTTAAAATACTGTACATCAGAAGTATTCGGTGTCGTCATTTTAAAAGATAATTGCTGTGATGAGCCTGCCGATGGGAATGTTCCTCGGTTCAAGGTTGATCTTGAAATATTGGCATTAACATCATAATTTTTAAATGCTAAAGGTGCATCCGGATCATTAGGATCTGAATGTAAATCATAAAAAGTTTGGATCTGTTCATAGGTTTCTAATGAAGTAATTTCATTGTTTTTAAAACCTACCCCAAAACCGACTCGAATATATTCATTTACGGGGAAGCCCCAATTAAGACCAACACCGTATGTTTTATTATTGTAGTCAACTAAATTGGCTTGCCCTGCATCAAAAGCTTGATAAAAAATTTGCCCACCTAGTGATACCGCATCAACGGTAAAATAAGGATCGGTATATGAAATACTTGCACTTTTTGAATACGTATTAGTATTTATATTAAAGCCTAAACGGTTACCTGTACCCAAAAAGTTATTTTGCTGTACGCCAGCATTCAAACTTAACTTGGTTGAGTCTCCGTAACCAATACCCGCAGTAAATGAACCCGATGCTTGCTCTTTCACGCTAAAATCTACATTAACCAAATCGTCTTCACCAGCAATTTGATTGGTATCAAATTCAACCGTTTCCATATAAGGCAGCCGAGATAAACGCGCTTTAGAGTGTTCAACCATATTATTTGATAACCAAGCACCTTCCATTTGTCTTAATTCTCGACGCAAGACCCTATCGGCTGTGACATGATTACCACTAAAGTTTACTTTGTTAACGTAAATACGTTTACCTGGATCGATTGAAATGGATAATTTAACAGTATGATCTTCATCATTGATCTCTGGAATAGTGGTAACTTTTGGATATGCATAACCAAAACGACCTAAAAACTTACTAATGACGTCTTCGGTATATGTAACTTCTGCACCATTATAAAGCTTATCAACTTGCAATGGGTTTATCGCTCTGATTGTTTGTTCAAAGCCAGCCATATCTCCAATAAAGTCAACGTCACTAATGGTGTAGGTTTCACCCTCTGAAACATTTAAAGCAATGTATACTGATTGTTTATCCGGTGTCATTGAAACTTGCGTTGAATCGACTTTAAAACGAAGATAGCCTCGATCCAAATAATAGCTATTGATCGTCTCCATATCTCCTTGTAAAGTCTGCTTTTGATATCTATCTTGCGCCATGAAATCCCACCATGGTGAATCAAAAGTAAGTTCTATTTTATCCAGCACTTGAGCATCAGTAAAAACATCATTACCAATGATATTAATTTGCTTGATTGCAGCAGCATCACCTTCTGTAAATTTGAACTCTAAGCTAACTCTATTTCGAGGCAAATGCGTAATTGTCGTGGTTACATCAGCGTTATATTTACCAACACTGTGATAGAAATCTTCCAAGCCTGTTTCAATGCCTGAAATAACAGTGCGATCTAATGTTTCACCGACACGTATATTACTACCATCTAGACTTTCAGTTAATTGTTCATCTTTTAAATCACTATTACCATCGAAGGAGATTTCACTGATAGTTTCACGTTCTCTAACACGGTAAATAATTCGATTACCTTCGCGGTACACGCGAATATCATTAAAGTGGCCAGACTTATATAAGGATTTAATTGATTGGGAAACTCTAAATTTATTTAAATTATCCCCAACATTAAAAGGAATATGTGTTAATGCCGCGCCTAAAGCAACACGTTGTAAGCCTTTTACTTCGATATCTTCAACCTGAAATTCTTCGGCTGCTTGTGTTGTTGTACCTAAAGCGCCTAATAACACGGCAAAGGCTAATTTTTTAATTATCATAAATGTTTACTTTATTACTTCTTTTAATTTCTACACTTAGGAGCTAGATTTAAAACCTAAAGCCTACAATTAACTCATTATTCTTTGTATTCATTTTTCTACTGAAATCATTAAACAAAGCAATACTCATTGGTGCTAATAATGCCAAAGCACCAAACGTAAATCCTGCATATTGATTCTTTTCTGCTTACTAAGCTTATAGCGCTTTACTATTAACAATCTATAAGCGTTTATACCCACCATCAAGTACTGATTAACTTGGATAAAACGTAAAAGGTTAATTATCCCCTTTACTCTTCCTTCTTTTATCCCAACACTCGACTAAAATCGTTGAACAAAGCAATACTCATTAGTGCTAATAATGCTAAAGCACCGAACTTAAATCCAGCTTCTTGAATATTTATCGGTACAGGCTTTCCTGTCAAAAGCTCTATAAGATAATAGAGTAAGTGCCCGCCATCAAGTACTGGTAACGGTAAAAGGTTAATTATTCCTAAATTAATGCTAATTAGAGCTAAAAAGCCTAAAAAGTAAACAAAACCATAACCTGCACTATCACCCGCTCCTTGAGCTATTGCTATTGGACCGCTCAAATTTTTCACTGACACATCGCCTGTGATTAATTTACCGATCATATTAAAACTTAAGGTAACTAAATTCCAAGTACGTTTAACACTTTCACCTATTGCATCAAACAAACCATAGCTAATTTCAACTCGATATTCTTGAGGCCAACTATCAGCTTTAGGCGAAACACCTAAATAACCAATAAGTTTCCCATTTTGCTCTACACCTTTAGGTGCTACTTTTATTACTTGTATATTTCCAGCACGCTCAATTGTTATATCAACCGATTGATTTGGATAAAGCTTTATTTTTTGAGCAAAATCTAGCCAACCTTCTGCTAATGTTTCTTTGTTAATCGCTATAAGTTTATCACCAACTTGCAAACCACTCTTTTCTGCTGGGCTATCTTTGCCTACAAGCGCTAGTTCATTATATACGTTTGGCCTGTATGGTGTTATTCCTAAGCTAGTTAAAGCTGATGTCTTTTCTGGAGAAAATTGCCACTCTTTGGTTAAGAGCAAATGGCTACTCACATATTGGCTATCACTACTCTTCGTTTTTATGACGATTGAATCTGAGCCAATTTCTCCCACTAATGCCAAATTTACATCTTGCCAATCTTGAGTTGATTTACCTGCCACTTCAACAATTTTCACATTGCTTGGAACTTGAGCGTGAGCTGCTATCGAACCAACACTAATATCTCCAACAATTGGTTTAATACTTGGTACACCAATTAAAAACATTAAATAAAATGCCAAAATTGCAAAGGCGAAATTAGCGAAAGGACCCGCTGCTATAATTGCTATGCGTTGATAAACCGACTTAGAATTAAACGTTTTATCTTTATCCTGCTCAGAAACCTCATCAACACGCTCATCTAGCATTTTGACATAGCCACCAAGCGGGATCATTGCTACAACATATTCAGTGCCATCTTCTGCGGTTTTACGCCAAAGCGCTTTACCAAAACCCACTGAAAAACGCTCTACTTTAACGCCATTTTTCCGCGCTACCCAAAAGTGACCATACTCATGCACGGTAACTAAAATACCTAAAGCGATAACAAAAGAGGCTAAATTCCAAACAAACTCAAACATTATTTTTTTCGTTCCTTATACATAACATACTCGATAAAAGCTCACTAATACTTCACTTATTAATAATGCACTAATAATTGTTGAGCAAATTCTCTAGCACGCGTGTCTAAGGAAATAACCTCATTAATATTACTTACCTGTTCTGAGACAAATTTATTCACAGAAGTTTCATTTATTTTGTAAATATCGTTAAATTTAATTTGTTCATCTAAAAAAGCTGCTACTGCAATTTCATTGGCGGCATTAAGTGCGGTACAAGCTGCTTGTCCACTTTTACACGCCTCTATCGCCAACTTTAAATTAGGATACTTTTTAAAATCAACGGCTTCAAACTCAAAAGAAGCAGTATTAAAAAAGTCTAACTGAGCAACACCTGAGTCAATTCTTTCAGGGTAAGCTAATGCATGGGCAATAGGTGTACGCATATCAGGATTACCCATTTGCGCAATCACCGAACCATCTTTATATTGTACCATTGAATGAATGGTACTTTGCGGATGCAACACCACTTGAATGTCATCCGCTTCTAAATTAAACAGCCATTTAGCCTCAATAAACTCTAAACCTTTATTCATCATAGTGGCTGAATCAACTGATATTTTTCTTCCCATATCCCAATTAGGATGAGCACACGCTTGGGCAGGAGTCACATTTTCAAGTTCACTTAATTGCCAAGTTCTAAAAGGTCCACCTGAGCCCGTTAATAACACTTTACTAATGCCATTTTGACTCAATTGACAGTGCCCTACTCGGGCCTGCTCTTGCCAAGGTAAGCATTGAAAAATAGCGTTGTGTTCGCTGTCTATTGGTAATAACTCTGCACCCGATAACTTAACTGCATCAATAAAAATAGCGCCAGAGGTCACCAATGCTTCTTTATTAGCTAATAAAACTCTTTTTCCTGCCTCTACTGCCGCTAACGTTGGCATTAGCCCTGCTGCGCCAACGATGGCAGCCATTACCGTATCTGTCTCAGGAGAGTGAGCAAGCTCAACAAGGGCTTCAGTACCTGATTTTATTTCGATTGTACCAAGATTCTTTTCCATTAAGCGCAAAGCTAATTGTTCAGCATGCTTTGATGAAACCATAACAACGGTTTGAGGGGTAAATTCAATGCATTGCTCAACAATTTTATCTACACTTGCATTGGCAGATAAACTAACAACGTTAAATTTTTCTGGGTGTAAGCGAACAACATCTAAAGTACTGTTACCGATAGAGCCTGTTGAGCCTAAAATACAGAGTTTACGAATAGCTATTTGCTTGGTTGATTTTTCTTCTATCACTGACTTTACCAACCAAACAATACATAACAAAGCGCAAAAACTGGTGCGGTTGCAGTTAGACTATCAATTCTATCCAAAATACCACCATGACCGGGTAAGATAGAGCCACTATCCTTAACCCCTGCTTGACGCTTAAACATACTTTCATTGAGATCACCTAATACGGATACGGTTGTGATTAACACCGTAACTAATAATGCGATGGTAATTTGCTCATGACTCCAAGCTAACTGATATGCTGCAATAGCAACTAAAATACAAGCAGATACTACTCCGCCAAGGAAGCCTTCAAAAGTTTTGCCTGGGCTAACATTGGGCATCAATTTATTTTTCCCAAACGCTTTACCTACAAAATACGCTCCTACATCAGCACTCCACACCATTAAGAATAAGAACATTAATAACTGCGCACCATGATAAATATCAGCTTGATAATCGTTAGTGCGAATAACCATAAAAGCAAGCCAAGTTGGCACGAGTGTTAGCCAACCAAACACGCCACGTACTGAGCGATGTTTTGACCAAAAATTACTGGCATTTGGGTATGAAAACATTAAAAATGCCGACAGTATCCACCACGCAACAGCCAACCATAATAAGGCCAACGCATATCCATGTAACTGTGCCGAATTAATCCATAAATCATCTGGCGAAATAACTGTCCAAATACCTGCAATTAAAACAACCGTTGTAGCAACAAAAGCGATTCTTCGAGTTTTAGTATCAAACCCCATTAATGGTCCCCATTCCCAAGCTCCAATAGCCATAATCACTAACAATAAAGCAGCAAAATACATTAATGGTAAGTAGAAAATTGCTAAAATTGCAGCTGGAGCTAAAATTAAAGCTGTAATAATTCGTTGTTTAAGCAAGTTATATCCTTTTTATTATTTTAGTTGTAAGTTTCAGGTTCCGAGTTTCGAAGAAAAGCAGTTGTTAGCTTGTTCTTTCTCGCTCGTAGCTTGTATTACTCGCTACTTTATACTATTTGTTCCCCTGTTTGACCAAAACGACGCTCTCTTTGATAAAATACATCAATCGCTTTTTCAAACTGCTCTTCATTAAAATCAGGCCATAGAATTTCTGTAAAATAAAACTCTGCGTACGCTGCTTGCCATAATAGAAAATTGCTAATTCGGTAATCTCCACCGGTGCGGATCAACAAATCAAGCGCAGGTAAATCAGCTAAACAGGTTTGTTCATGCAGTGAGTTTTCATTTATATCCTCAATAGATATTTCATTATTCAGCACTTGTGTTGCCAGCTGTTTTGCTGCATAAGCAATATCCCAACGACCACCATAATTTGCCGCTATTGACAAAATCAAGCCCGTATTGCCTGCCGTTAATTGTTCTGATTTTTTTATACTTTTCTGTAATTTATCAGAAAAACGACTCAAATCGCCAATAACTTGAAAGCAAATATTATTTTTATGCAAGCGCTTAACTTCTTTTGTTAGCACATACATGAATAAATCCATCAGCATGCTAACTTCTTTTTCTGGTCGTTGCCAATTTTCACTGCTAAACGCAAATAAAGTTAATGCTTTCACTCCTGCTTTACGCGCTCCCTTAACAACAGCACGAACTGAGTCAACTCCAGCCTTATGCCCTGCAACACGTCCTTTGCCTTGAGCTTGCGCCCAACGACCATTGCCATCCATAATAATAGCAATATGTTGAGGAATTTTTTTTTCTTCATCTAGTGATGCTATGCTAGTAGCCACTAATCATCCTTTCATACAGGTTTATTAAACATACAAAAACGCCAGTCAGTAAGTACTACTATCTGGCGTTATTTCAAAAAAACTGATTAAATTTCCATTAATTCAGATTCTTTTTTTGCTAGCAATTCATCAACTTGCTTAACAAAGGTATCTGTTACTTTTTGAATACTATCTTCGGCTTGGTGATGTTCATCTTCACTGATCTCTTTTTCTTTTAATAAGCTTTTGAAATCCGAATTAGCATCTCGACGAATATTACGAATAGCTACTTTTCCGCCTTCAGCTTCACCACGCACAACTTTAACTAAATCTTTACGACGCTCTTCTGTTAATGGTGGTAATGGAATACGGATAAGCGTACCGTTTGATTGCGGATTTAAACCAAGATCAGATTTCATAATCGCTTTTTCTACTGCTGTAATCATGCCTTTATCAAAAACGGTAATTGAAAGGTTACGCGCATCCGGCACTGAAATATTACCTACTTGGTTTAACGGAGTTGCCATACCATAGTAATCAACATTTATGTTATCTAGAAGTGAAGCGTGGGCACGTCCAGTTCTCACTTTATTTAGACTGCTTTTTAGAGATTCAATACTTTTTGCCATACGCTCTTGCGCATCTTCGATAATTTCGTCTATCACTGTGTTTCTTCCTACAATAATTTAAATAATGATTAATTCAAGAATACTTATAACAATCTCACAAACTATATGATCAATTCTACTTGTTAAAATAACGTCAGTTTACGAACTTCTAATTACTGTACCTTCTTCTTGTCCCATAATAACAGCTTTAAGTGCGCCTGGTTTATTCATATTAAAAACTCGAATTTGCATATCATGGTCACGCGCTAAGGTAAATGCGGCTAAATCCATTACTTTTAATTCTTTATCTAATACTTCTTCAAAAGTTAATTCGCTATAAAGTTCAGCTTCAGGATTTTTCACTGGATCTTCTGAATAAATACCATCAACTTTCGTCGCTTTTAATACTACATCGGCTTCAATTTCAATGCCACGTAAACAAGCAGCAGAGTCTGTAGTAAAGAATGGGTTACCTGTTCCGGCTGAAAATATTACTACACGGCCAGATTTTAATAAACTAATCGCATTTGCCCAATTATAACGTTCACAAACACCCGCTAAGTCAATCGCTGACATTAAACGTGTATTAACAAATGCACGGTGTAGCGCGTCACGCATAGCCAAACCGTTCATTACTGTCGCTAACATACCCATTTGGTCGCCAACAACACGGTTCATACCAGCTTCCGCAAGTCCTGCGCCACGAAATAAATTACCACCACCGATAACCAAGCCAACTTGAATATCCATTTCAACTAATTCTTTAATTTCTTGCGCCATGCGATCAAGAACCTTTGGGTCGATACCAAAGCCCTCTTCTCCCATAAGAGCCTCACCGCTAAGTTTAAGAAGAATACGACGATAAGATGGTTTTGGGCTAATACTCATGTGAGAAAGATTCCTATTTGGCTCGCAAAAAAAAGGCTAGGGTCAAAAAGACCGCGGCCATTTTAATACGTTTAGCTTTTCCAAGAAAGCCTTAACTGAAAAAAGCACTGTTATTATTCTATATTTAATCAAAACTTAAAAAAATTGCATAAAAAAACGCCTACCAAGGTAGACGTTTATAGTAATTCAAAATAGTTGATGAATATAGCAATAGAGCTAGAACATCAAAGATGAATTATTAAGCTTTCGCAGCAGCTATTTGTGCTTCAACTTCAGCAGCAAAATCTTCTTCTTTTTTCGCAATACCTTCGCCTACTTCTAAACGAGTAAAAGAAGAAATAGTGAGGCCTTTTTCTTTTAGTACTGCACCAACGGTTTTCTTAGGTTCCATGATGAAAGCCTGACCCGTTAAAGAAATTTCACCTGTAAATTTCTTCATACGACCAATGATTATTTTTTCAAGTAAATCAACTGGCTTTTTCTTCTTCTCATCAAGAGATTCGTTTTCAGCTTTTAAGATATCTAGTTGAATACGTTTTTCATTCTCAACAACTTCAGCAGGAACATCATCAGGAGAAAGATATTCAGGCTTGCTTGCTGCAACGTGCATTGCAACGTGCTTTAACGATTCAGCATCTCCTTCACCAGCAACAACTACACCAATAGTAGCACCGTGACGATAAGAAGCTAGAGCAGCACCTTCAACATATTCAACGCGACGTACATTGATGTTTTCACCAATCTTAGTCACTAAAGTGATACGTTTTTCTTCAAATTGTGCTTGAAGTTCTTCAATAGTTGCTTTTGATGCAAGAGCAGCATCAGCAACGGCATTAGCAAAACCTAGAAAGTTATCATCTTTAGCAACAAAGTCTGTTTGACAGTTAACTTCAACTAGTGCAGCAACTCCATTTTCTTCTTTAATTAAGATAGTACCTTCAGCAGCGATATTACCCGCTTTTTTAGCGGCTTTGGCTTGACCATTCTTACGCATATTTTCAATCGCAAGTTCCATATCACCATCAGCTTCTTGTAACGCTTTTTTACAATCCATCATGCCTGCAGCTGTGCGTGCACGAAGTTCTTTAACCATTGCAGCAGTAATTGCCATGAGTTAATTCCTCTGTTTTCAGTTATCCCCAAAATTACGGTTTAAACATTAAAAGCAATAAACAATAAAATAGTGGGAATAAATAGTAAATTAGGTGTCATAAAAGCAAAGCTTTAATTATAGTTATAGAATTAAATTTCAATGCTTTTATGAATAAACGAAATGTTTTGCTTAATTACTCTTCTCTAATAGAAAGGCAATTATTCAGCTTCAACAAAACCGTCTTTTTCAGCTTGAACAACGATATTTTGCTCACGACCAGATAAAACTGCGTCAGCAATTGCATTACAGTATAAAGATACTGCACGGATTGCATCATCGTTACCAGGAACAATGTAATCAATGTTATCTGGATTTGAGTTAGTATCAACAACAGAAACTACTGGGATACCAAGGTTGTTTGCTTCTTTAATAGCAATATGCTCGTGATCTGCATCAATGATAAAGATAGCATCAGGTAAACCACCCATGTTCTTAATACCACCTAAGCTTTTATCAAGCTTTTCCATTTCACGAGTACGCATTAACGCTTCTTTTTTAGTTAAAGCTTCAAAAGTACCGTCAGTGCTTTGAGACTCAAGTTCTTTTAAACGTTTGATTGATTGACGAACTGTTTTCCAGTTAGTCAACATACCACCTAACCAACGGTGATTAACGAAGAATTGATCAGATTTAATTGCTGCTTCTCTGATAGCATCACTTGCCGCACGTTTAGTACCAACAAATAAAACTTTACCTTTCTTAGAAGAAACATTGTTAATGAAAGCAAGTGCTTCATTAAACATAGGAACAGTTTGTTCAAGATTGATGATATGAACTTTATCACGAGAACCGAAAATGAATGGCTTCATTTTTGGATTCCAGTAGCGTGTTTTGTGACCGAAATGAACACCAGCTTTAAGCATATCGCGCATTGAAACGTTTGACATTGTATTTTCCTTTAATGGGGTTAAGCGTTCATACACCCAATATACACGACTCTTTTTGCTGTAATCTTGCGTGCTTTATAAAGTAAGCAACAAGCGTAATTCAGCTGAGCACCCCGGTATATCTTTAATAGATGTATGTGAGTTTATAATATAATCAAGCTGCTTAATAAGCAGACATCGACCTGTTTAATTGGCGCTAAAACAAGCGTTACTTAACAGAATAAGCAACCACTAAGATTTTATCGCGGCACTTTATACCACAAAACGATAAATTTAACCAGAAAAATAATTCACTGGGATAATTACCTTTATCACGGTAAAATCACTAATTCGTGAGATAATTAATCAACTCAGACCAAATAATTTAGGTAACTAATGACAACACAGAACGTACCTGCACAGCTGTTTTTTCTTTATGACAGTCACTGCCCTTGGAGTTATGTAGCAACAAAACTTGTAAACGAAATCAATAATGCCTTTCCTGATATCGCTTTAAACTTATGGCATGCAGCCTTTTTTGATGGGAAAAATGGTGAAACAACTCGCGTTAAAATGAATGAATTAAAAGAAGTAGAAAAACTGGCTAACATGCATTTCTCAAGTAATTACCAAGCTCTTCTTGAACAAAATAAAAACTCAATTTTATCAGCTAACTTAATGACTTGGGCACAACATAAAACCCCAAACTTAGCATTACCTTTATTAAATGCTCTACAAAAAGTGCATTTTGAGCAAGGGAACAAATTAGCTAACCAAGCGGATTTAAATGAAATTATAAACGAACTAAAATTATCACCACCAGCAAAAGTATTTAAAAGTGATAAACTAAGTAAAGATGCTTTGATGCAATTAGAAGAAATTTATGCCCTGCAAGAAATTATTAATACCGAAGCAATTCCAGCTCTATTGTTAGCGGTTGATGATCAATTAATATTATTGAATCACAACTTTTACTTAACACAGCCCACAGCTATTGTTGAAGCGATACAATTAGAATTGAATAAATACCCCTTAAACTCTAAAAACAAGTAAAGAGAACTCAATGGCCATACAAATTAAAAGCCAAGATGAAATAGCTAAAATGCGCATAGCTGGGCAACTAGCTTGTGATGTCTTAGAAATGATTGCTCCCCATGTAAAGGCTGGGATCACTACCGATGAACTCAACAGCTTATGTGCGGATTATACTGAAAAAGTTCAAGAAGCCATTTCTGCGCCTTTAAATTATCACAATTTCCCAAAATCTATTTGTACCTCAATCAATCATGTAGTTTGTCATGGTATTCCTGACAACACTGTATTAAAAGACGGTGATATCATCAATATTGATATTACCGTGATTAAAGACGGTTACCATGGTGATACAAGTAAAATGTTTTTAATTGGCGATGTATCTGCTGAAGATAGCCGTTTGTGTCGGTTGGCGCAAGAGTCGTTATATATTGGTATAAAAAAAGTAAAAGCTGGTGCTACTTTTGGTGAGATTGGCGCAGCTATTCAAAAATTTATCAAAAGCAAAGGGCGTTATTCCATTGTTAAGGATTATTGCGGCCATGGCATTGGTGTAGAATTTCATGAAGAACCACAAATTGTTCATTATAAAAATAATGATAAAACTAAAATGCTCGAAGGTATGTGTTTCACCATCGAACCTATGATTAACTTAGGCAAAGCAAATACAGTGCTAGACAAAGAAGATAACTGGACTGTATACACTAGCGACGGTAAAAGATCTGCTCAGTGGGAACACACACTTGTAGTCACTAAAACAGGCTGTGAAATTTTGACCCTGCGAAAAGAAGAAACAATTAGTCGACTTCAACACAACTAAGATATCATTAATCATAGGTAAACATGTGAACAACCACACAATCGCAGATCATATAATTCCCGAAGGTTTTATTGATAAACTAGCCATTTCGGCAGACACCTTATCTAGCAAAGAAATTTGCCAATTAACGTTCAATTTCAATGAGTGGTTAAAAGTAGCTTTCACTGATAATGACGTTAAAGATTTATTAATTTCTCGTGCTGTATTTGTCGATTCCATACTCACCAAACTTTGGTGTCAACATCACCTTGATGAATTTCAAATAAGCTTAGTTGCCGTTGGTGGATATGGCCGTGGCGAGCTTCACCCCTTTTCAGATGTAGATATATTATTATTAACTCAAGATGAAATTGATCTAGATTTAGAAGAAAGAATATCAGCCTTTATTACCCAACTATGGGATATAAAACTCGATATTGGTCATAGTGTACGTTCAATTACAGAATGTTTAAAACAAGCAATCAATGATGTTACCGTTGCTACCAACTTGATGGAAATGCGACAAATAACAGGCAATGAAGCGCTAACTCAACAACTATTGCCTTTATTGAATGAAGAAGTATTTTGGACATCAGAAAAGTTTTTTCTGGCTAAACGAAAAGAGCAGGAAAAAAGACACCTGCAATATCACGGAGCAGCTTACACTCTAGAGCCTAATTTAAAGGCTAGCCCAGGGGGGTTACGCGATATTCAAACAATAGCTTGGGTCGCAAAACGTCACTTTCTAGCTGATTCATTAGAAGAATTAGTCGAACATAATTATCTTTACCCTAATGAATTAGCTGAGCTTATCGAGTCACAAGATTATTTATGGCGTATGCGTTTTGCATTGCACTTTGTTGCTAATCGTAGTGAAAACCGTTTGCTGTTTGACTATCAAACTGATGTTGCCAAAATGATGGGTTTTGGTGATGAAGGTAAAGCCCCTGTTGAACGCATGATGAAACGTTTTTTTCGAATTATTTCCCGCGTTGGCGAACTAAACATTATTTTACTGCAACGTTTTCAACAAGAAATCATTCAAGTAAGTGAACAAACCAGAAGTAAAACTATCAATCAAGACTTTGAATTGGTTGATACTCTCATTAACACCACCAACAACAGAATTTTTATGCGGCCAGTGAAAATAATTGAAATGTTTTTGATTATTGCCCAAGAGCCAAGCATTAAAGGTATTCACTCGCATACCCTAAGATTAATGAGAAATGCGAGACGCCGTTTAATTTCAGGACTAATTGATTACGCCCAATGCCGTGAAATATTTATGGCGATAATAAAGCATCCTCGCGGTTTAGGTTTAGCGTTTAATTTGATGCATCGTCACGGAATTATTGGTTCTTATTTACCTTTGTGGCGCAATATTGTTGGTCAAATGCAATTTGATTTATTCCATGCTTACTCAGTTGACGAGCATAGTTATCGAGTGGTGAAGAATCTTTATCAATTTAGCCAAAAGGAACACAACCATAAATACCCTTTGTGTAGCAAAATTATGCAGAGAATTCGCAAGCCTGAGGTTTTGTACTTGGCTGGAATTTTTCATGACATTGCTAAAGGCCGAGGCGGTGACCACGCAAAATTAGGTGCAATAGATGCGTTGCTTTTTTGCCAATCTCACAAGATGAGCAAACACGATAGTAAAATGGTTTCTTGGCTTGTGGAAAGTCATTTAATCATGTCTATTACTGCCCAACGCCGTGATATCAATGATGAAAACGTAATCCGCACTTTTAGTGGGATTGTGCGAGATGAGGCGCATCTTGACTATTTATATTGTTTAACTGTTGCTGATATGCGCGCCACCAACGAAAGTTTATGGAATAGTTGGAAAGCAAATTTATTACATGATTTATATTTCAATACGTTAAGGGCGCTCCGCCGCGGTTTATCAAAACCTGTAGAAACTCGCTCTAAAGTACGTGAGAACCAACAACAAGCAAGAGATATATTGGCTGAAACTCAAGTTGATGAAAAAGCACTTAATGCTTTATGGCAAGAATTTAGGGTGGATTATTTTTTACGTTACTCTCCTGAACAAATCTCCAGACATTGTCAACGTATTATAGGTCATAACAGAACAGAGCCTTTAGTTATCATTAGCCCTGAACCTTATCGCGGGGGAACCGAAGTTTTTGTCTTTGCCAAAGAGAAAATAAACACTTTTGCTAGCACCGTTGAATTATTAGGAAGTAAAAGGCTTTCAATTCATGATGCAAAAATTATCACCACTAAAACGGGCTACACCGTAAATACGTTTATTATTTTAGACTCACGCGGTAAAGCGCTAAAAGAGAGTTATCACACCCAAGAAATAGCGCAAGCGCTAACTGAAAGGTTAACACAAGATAATTATTGTAATGTTTCATTGCAACCAGCACGCAGAGAAGTAAAACAATTTAAGTTTCCAATACAAGTTAGTTTTATTAAAATTAGTGCTAAAAGCAAAACAATGATTGAAATCATCGCGCTAGACAGACCAGGATTACTTGGTAACATCGCAAAAATATTTCAGCAGCTACAAGTTAATATTCATTCAGCAAAAATCACCACTTTTGGCGAAAAAGCCGATGATGTTTTCACTATATCAACGAATGAAAACATGGCATTAACCGATGAGGAAAAACAACAACTAGCTGATAAATTAACCCAAGAAATAGATTAAAACAAATAATAGGAATTTTTAAATGACTGATTTAACAGCCTTAGCAAGTACTATCGAACAAGCTTTTGAGGACAGAGCAAATATTAGCCCTGCAACCGTCTCTACAGAAATAAAAACAGCCGTATTAGAATCATTATCAGCACTTAACAATGGCTCAGCACGTGTAGCTGAAAAAATAAACGGCCAATGGCATGTGCACCAATGGTTAAAAAAAGCAGTATTGTTATCATTTCGGATTTGGGACAACCAAGTAATTGATGGCGCTGAAAGTACTTTTTTTGACAAAGTACCAATGAAATACGATGGCTATACTCAAGCCATGTTTGAAGCTGATGGTGTACGAGTAGTACCTGGTGCTTCAGTACGTACTGGTAGCTTTATTGGCAAAAATGTTGTTGTTATGCCAAGTTTTGTCAATATTGGCGCTTTCATAGATGAAGGTTGTATGGTTGACGGTTGGGCAACTGTTGGCTCATGTGCACAAATAGGTAAGAATGTACATCTATCTGGCGGTGTTGGTATTGGTGGTGTATTAGAGCCCTTACAAGCAGGACCAACAATTATAGAGGACAATTGCTTTATTGGAGCTCGTTCAGAAATAGTAGAAGGTGTTGTCGTAGAAGAAGGCGCTGTTATTTCAATGGGTGTTTACATTGGCCAAAGTACTCGTATTTATGACCGAGAAACGGGTGAGGTACATTACGGTCGTGTACCTGCAGGCTCTGTCGTTGTCCCCGGTAATCTGCCATCAAAATGTGGGAAATATAGCCTCTATGCTGCGATCATCGTGAAAAAGGTTGACGCTAAAACACGAGCAAAAACGGGTATTAATGAACTATTACGTTTAGCAGAATAGAACAAGTAGATACGAGTAAAAAAGTTGCGAATTATCGAATTGTCAGTAGCTTATCTTCGAAACTTATAACTAGAAACTCGCGACTTAAACAGCATAAATCAAAGCCAATAATGCTCTGCACTATTGGCTTTTTTCAAATATAGAAGATTCAACAATCATGATCTAAAACAGAAAATTTGTTTGTTTTTAGTTTACAATATTTTTTGTTAGTACTTATTTATTTTTAAATATTTAGGGTACAAAGGTGATCATAAACTATCCTATCAAGGATAACCTGCGCTTGTATTACGCCTCAGAGTAAATAACCATTAATAGAGATCAATAATCCATGCTCAAACTCAAATCTGTTGCCATTGATACTTTAAAAGAAAATGTTGCTTATTTACATCGAGAATGCCCCCTGTATCGTACTGAAGGTTTTCAAGCCTTAATGAAAATAGAAATTTATATTAAAGGGAATGGCAGCCCTGTGATCGCCGTATTAAATATTGTTGATGATCGTACTATTGTTGATATCAACGAGTTGGGTTTATGTACTCAAGCCTTTAAGCAGTTAGGGAAAGAACAAGGAATCAAGGTTAGAATTGCCCCCGCAAAACCACCAGTATCACTTAAAGCTGTGCATAAAAAAATTGCTGGCGAAGACCTTAATGAAAAGGAATATCAACTCATTTGCCAAGATATTTTGGAAAATCGTTATTCTAAAATGGAAATTGCCGCATTTTTGGTAGCTTGTAGCCATAATGGTTTAGAACGTGAAGAGGTTTTCTCTCTAACAAAAGCGATGGTTGACACAGGAGAAACTCTTAACTGGGGTGAGCCCATTGTGGTTGACAAACATTGTATTGGTGGCATTCCTGGTAACCGTACTACCATGATTGTTATGCCAATAGTTGCAGCGCATGGTATGTTAATGCCTAAAACCTCCAGTCGTGCAATCACCTCACCTGCTGGCACCGCAGATACCATGGAAGTTATGGCTAAAGTTGAACTTTCTATAGAAAAAATGCAAAAAGTAGTACAACACCATCGTGGTATGCTCTCTTGGGGCGGTACAGCAAAACTAGCGCCTGTCGATGATATTTTAATCTCGGTTGAACGCCCTTTGTCTATGGACTCAAACGGCCAATTAGTTGCCTCTATTTTATCTAAAAAAATTGCCGCCGGCTCAACGCATTTACTCATTGATATTCCTGTTGGCGACTCAGCCAAAATTCATGATAATCAAGAAGCGTTACAATTAAGAAAACTATTTGAATATATCGGCGATCTCTTTGCTTTACATATAGAAGTTGTTATCACCGATGGTTCACAGCCAATAGGCAATGGTATAGGCCCCGCATTAGAAGCTAAAGATGTGCAACAAGTATTAAGTAATCAAAAAGACGCTCCCGCTGATTTACGTGAAAAATCTCTCCGTTTAGCCGGCAGAATATTAGAGTTTGATCCTGATGTTCGCGGCGGTCAAGGTTATAATATCGCGAGAGATATTTTGGAATCTGGACGAGCGTTTGACAAAATGCAGGCTATTATTTTAGCACAAGGAAAACAACAAGAAAAAGAGTGTAAAGCTAAATTAACATATACAATAACAGCACAAAACAATGGTTATGTACATGCAATAGATAACTTAAAAGTAGCCAATATAGCCAGTTTAGCGGGCGCACCAATAGAGAAATTCGCAGGTATCTATTTATCGAAAAAAGTAGGAGAACAGGTCATTAAAGGTGATACGCTATTTACTATATACGCATGTTTTAAAAGTGAGCTTGAATTTGCCAGACAACTTGCTGATGAAGGGGGCGTATATGTCATAAAAACAAAACCACCAACTAAAAATGATAATTATTTTATTTAATAAGACTGGAACTGAAATGACATTAATACTTGCTTTTGAAGACTATTTACCTCAAGCCGAAAAACTTGCCTTTTGCTTATCCCTTCCTATTAAACAAGTGAACTTACATCAATTTCCAGACGGCGAAACAAAGGTAACATTGCCAGCAGAACTACCCAAAAACATCATTATTTGCCGTAGCCTAAACCACCCTAACGACAAATTAATTGAACTTATAATCACCGCTTCAGCAGCCAGAGAGCAAGGAGTAAAATATATTACTTTAGTCGCCCCTTATTTATGTTATATGCGTCAAGACATAGCTTTTAAGACTGGAGAAGCAATTAGTCAGAAAATTATTGGTAAATTACTCAGTGATTATTTTGATAGTGTCATCACAGTAGATCCACATTTGCATCGAATCGATAATTTAGCTGAAGCTATCCCCAATAATGCAGCCATTACTTTACATGCAAGCCATGCAATATCTACCTTTTTACAACAAAAATTCAAGAATCCAATAATTATTGGCCCCGATGAAGAGTCAGAACAATGGGTTAAGGCCATTGCCACTCCTCAGCAGTGGCAATACACCATAGCCACTAAACAACGTTATAGCGATACCAAAGTTGATGTGAGTTTTTCAGAACGTGATTTAAATAAAAACACAATGCTCAATTTAGCCGGACAAGACATCATTATTGTTGATGATATTGCCAGTACGGGGAAAACCCTTGAACAAGCCGTGATACAAATAAAACAACAAAATCCAAAGAGTATTTCAGTCATAGTTACCCATGCCTTTTTTGTCGATAGTGCGATAAAGCAACTTAATAACTTAGGTGTAAACAACATATGGAGTTCTGATAGTATTCCCCACCCTAGCAATGCCTTTAGTATTATTGACACAGTAGCTACACAATTAAAAATTGATGGGGCAAGTTAAGCTCAATTCGGATAAAAAATTACCCTTGAGCCTTTTTCCACATTTGGACTGGGTATTAGTCGTTTATTTATGGGGAATTCTTAAGTTATCTTAAGTTTTTTGAGAGTAATAACAAAATAGCCTTAAATTGAAAGTATAAATTCAAGGCTATTTAATGAGATATTTTCTAGCTATGCCAATTAAAGTAATTCAGGATATAACTATTATCCTTTCAACTTTTGACCTAACTCTTCAATTTTCACTTTCCAAATTGCAGGGCCTGTAACATGAGCAGATTCACCGGAACTATCAACTGCAACCGTTACTGGCATATCTTCAACTTCAAATTCATATATCGCTTCCATACCTAGTTCTTCAAAGGCAACAACCCTAGCTTTTTTAATTGCTTTCGACACTAAGTAAGCTGCACCACCAACGGCCATTAAGTACACAGATTTATGCTTCTTAATATTTTCAACTGTGGCGGCTCCTCGCTCAGACTTACCAATAGAACCTAGAAGACCTGTTTCAGAAAGCATCAACTCTGAGAACTTGTCCATGCGGGTAGCCGTTGTTGGTCCAGCAGGACCAACAGCTTCATCACCCACAGCATCAACAGGACCAACGTAGTAAATAAACTTATCGGTAAAATCTACCGGCAATTTTTCGCCTGCAGCTAACATGTCTTGAATACGTTTATGAGCTGCATCACGACCAGTTAAGATTGTACCGCTAAGCAATACTGTTTCACCCGTTTTCCACTGAGCGATATCCGCTTTAGTTAAACCGTCAACATTAACACGGCGAACATCCTCACCTACTTCCCATGTAATATCTGGCCATTCTTCTAATTTAGGTGGTGTTAAATCAGCTGGACCTGAGCCATCTAAGTGAAAATGAACATGACGAGTAGCAGCACAATTCGGAATCATCACCACAGGCTTAGATGCAGCATGGGTTGGCACAGCATTAATTTTCACATCAACCACTGTAGTTAACCCACCTAAACCTTGAGCGCCAATACCTAGGTTGTTAACTCGTTCAAAAATTTCTAAACGTAATTCTTCTTCCGCATTTTGGGGACCTCGATCCATCAAGTCTTGAATATTAACAGGATCCATCAAACTTTCTTTAGCGAGCACACCTGCTTTTTCTGCAGTACCACCAATACCTATGCCTAACATACCAGGTGGGCACCAACCTGCCCCCATAGATGGCAGAGTTTTCACAACCCAATCAGCAATAGAGTCCGATGGGTTTAACATCGCCATTTTTGTTTTATTTTCACTACCGCCGCCTTTGGCAGCAATCATTACTTCAATTTCATTACCTTCGACAAGGTCGATATGCACAACTGATGGTGTATTATCTTTTGTATTCTTACGTGCACCTGCAGGGTCTGCAACAATAGAAGCACGTAACGGATTATCAGGGTTCATATAAGCACGTCGTGTACCTTCATCAACCATTTGCTGCACTGTCATATCAGTTTTATCCCACTGAACGCCCATACCCACTTTAACAAAACAAGTAACAATACCAGTATCTTGGCAAATAGGACGTTTACCTGTAGCTGACATTCTTGAATTAATGAGGATTTGTGCAATGGCGTCTTTCGCTGCAGTATTTTGCTCTTTATGGTAGGCTTTTTCTAATGCCTGAATAAAATCAAGTGGATGATAATAAGAAATATATTGCAGTGCATCTTCGATACTATCGATTAAGTCTTGTTGTTTGATAATTTTATGGGACATCTTGCTCTCAGCCTTCGTTAAAAGTGTGAATTCATTTGGGTATATAATATCTTTCCATTATAATACCTTTCTATTGAAACTGCTGCTAGTAGCTAAAAGTAGAATATGAACATTTTCCTAATAAATAAACTAGTGAATTATCAGAGTAACTATCGCCTTGCATTCCAACAGCCTACCTTCATTTAAACCACTAACCTTATCCGCTGAAAAGTTAACTTTGGCAAATGATGTTACGCCCTTAGATTTATTCACTCCGTTGGCAAACGAACCCTGGGCGACCTGGTTAGATTCTGGGCAAGGTAAACATGTTGATGCGTGTTTTGATATTTTGGTTTGGCAACCAGAAGTGACTTTATGTACTTATGGTAATGAAACCAATATTTATTATACAACCACGAATGAAACACATATAAGTGAAGACGATCCATTATCTTTGCTGACAAAAATTCAAAAACAAATTTTATCAACATTAGCGCCATCTCAACAAAACTTACCATTTTTGGGTGGCGCATTAGGTTATTTTTCCTATGATTTAGGCCGTCGTTTTGAAAAACTGCCAACACAATCAGAACAAGATATACCTCTACCTGAAATGGCTGTTGGCATATACAGCCAAGCCGTTATTTTTGATCATAAACGTCAGCAGTTCTTTTTGGTTTGTCCACCAGAGAAGCGTTTAGAGTTAGAATATTTACTACAAACACTAACGGATACACGAAAAAATAAAGGTGCTGCGCTACAAGGTTTTGCTTTAACATCAAATTGGCAGAGCAATATGGACAAGGCCACTTATATTGAAAAGTTTGAGCAAGTTCAAAACTACTTAACGTCAGGTGATTGCTATCAGATTAACTTAGCACAACGTTTTAAAGCACAATACCAAGGCGATGAATTTCAAGCTTATTGTGCCTTAAGAGTTGAAAATAAAGCGCCATTTTCAGCGTTTATGCGATTAGAAGATGCTAGCATTTTAAGTGTTTCACCTGAGCGATTTTTACAATGCAAACGAGGCAAAGTGCAAAGCAAACCAATAAAAGGCACTATGCCCCGAAGTGACAATAAAAAACAAGATAAACAAAATGCACAAATACTTGCTAACTCAATAAAAGATCGGGCTGAAAATTTGATGATTGTCGACTTGCTTCGAAATGATATATCAAAAGTATGCAAACCAAGCACTGTCGTTGTTCCTAAACTCTTTGATATTGAAAGTTTTCCTGCTGTACACCATCTTGTTAGTACAGTTGAAGGCGAACTTGCAGAACAATATAGCACTACCGATTTATTGCGAGGGGCATTTCCAGGCGGTTCAATTACTGGAGCACCAAAAATTCGTGCTATGGAAATTATTGAGCAACTTGAACCCCACAGACGCAGTGTATACTGTGGCAGTATCGGTTATATCTCAACCTGTGGCACTATGGATACTAGCATTACCATCCGCACATTAATTTGTGAATCTAGTAAAACCAAGCAAAACAATACGTCATCTCTCCCTAATAAAATATATTGCTGGGCTGGTGGAGGCTTAGTTGCTGACTCTAATGCATCAAGTGAATATCAAGAAACATTTGATAAAGTAAACTGTATTTTGCCCGTACTAGAAAAACTAGTTAAACAAGGACTTAGCAGCGATGAATAAAACTGAATTTTTATTTAGGTTTAACCTACAACAACATAATGACTCTTGTCATAACTATCAACACCACGCTCCATTAAAATCAGCAGCTGTGTTGATAGCCTTATTCGATGGCTCCAACAAAGAAAAGAATGAAAAAAATGAATTCTCATCAAAAGGCTTACAAGTACTATTAACGAAAAGAGCAAGTCACTTAAAACATCACCCTTCACAAATAAGTTTTCCCGGCGGTAAAGCCGAGCTTACAGATAAAGATTTAATTGATACTGCATTAAGGGAGGCTCAAGAAGAAATCGGATTGGATCCTGATACCGTCACTGTTATTGGTCAGCAACCTAGTTATGAAATCATTAGTGGTTATCATGTCACGCCAATTGTAGCCATTATTGATTCGGTTCAAGCATTTGAAAAAGATGACAATGAAGTTGATGAAATATTTCATGTGCCGTTACAACATTTTTTACAGGATAAAAACCACCATGCCATAGATTCCTACCGTAATGGCCGCCATCATAATGTCCACTTTTATCCCTACAAGCATTATAATATCTGGGGTGCAACCGCAGCTATGATGAAAGATTTGGTCAATCGAATTAAATAGCATTGCTAAGATAATAATGATTTAGTTATATGTTAGCGACAACAAACATTAACATTAGTTATCAAAAATAAAAACTTTCAGTTATCATTACCATATTAATATCAGAAAATAGCGAAAGCTTCAAAATTTAATTCGGAATTTTATATGATTAGTGTATTTGATATGTTTTCAATAGGTATCGGCCCTTCTAGCTCTCATACTGTTGGCCCAATGAAAGCTGCAAAAATTTTTGTTGACGAGCTTAAAAAACAAGCATTACTCGCTAAAACCGATAGAGTTAAATGTGAACTCTTTGGTTCTCTAGGTCAAACCGGAATTGGCCATGGTACAGGTAAAGCAGTAATTCTAGGCTTATCTGGTGAGACACCTGAAGGCATTCCGGTTAACTCAATTGAATCTATTCTTTCACAGGTAGTAGACAGTCAAAAAATCAAACTCAATGGCAGCCATATTGCAAGCTTTCCCAAAAATGATGCCATTATCTATCATCATAGAAAAACATTGCCTGCCCATGCAAATGCTATGACTCTTTTTGCTTATCAAGACGAAACGCTCATTTTAGAACAGACATATTATTCTATTGGTGGCGGCTTTATAGTGCAAGACTGTGACTTTGAAAAAGAAAAAGATAAGGCATTATCTCTACATGCAAATATCAACAAACCACACAAGTTTACTAACGCTGCTGAGTTACTTGCACAAGCGCAAGAAAATGGCCTAAGTATCAGTACCATCATGATGAATAATGAAAAATGCTTGAATGATGAAACAATAATTCGAACTAAATTGATTGAAATTTGGCAAGCAATGCGCAGCAGTGTCGATCGTGGTATATCAACTGAGGGTATCTTGCCTGGTGGCCTAAAAGTAAACCGCCGCGCACCGGCATTATATCGTTCATTGATGGTAGAAAAATCAAACGATCCGCTAACTGCAATGGACTGGGTAAACTTGTTTGCCTTGGCTGTTAATGAAGAAAATGCTGCAGGTAGCCGTGTTGTGACCGCACCAACTAACGGTGCGGCAGGAATTATTCCAGCAGTATTATGTTATTACGACAAGTTTGTAAAACCAGTATCTGATGAGGATTGTGTCCGTTATTTACTTACAGCAGCAGCTATAGGAATTTTATATAAGACCAACGCCTCTATTTCTGGCGCAGAAGTGGGTTGTCAGGGAGAAGTAGGTGTTGCTTGTTCAATGGCTGCAGGTGCATTAACTGAAATTATGGGTGGCACGCCAATACAAGTAGAGAATGCAGCGGAAATAGGCATGGAACACAATTTGGGCCTAACTTGTGATCCTGTTGGCGGTTTAGTACAGGTCCCCTGTATCGAACGAAATGCGATGGGTTCAGTTAAAGCTATAAATGCCTCTAGATTAGCACTTCGCGGAACAGGAACATCAAAGGTTTCCTTGGATAAAGTAATCAAAACCATGTGGGAAACAGGTAATGATATGAAAACTAAATATAAAGAAACTTCTCGCGGTGGTTTAGCAGTAAATATTATTGAGTGTTGACTCCTTCGACAAGCTCGGGACAAACGGCAACTAATAGCATAGTTACGATTTTCGAAGACAATTAAAGGAAAGTAGCGAGTCTTTAGTTACGAGTTTCGAAGAGCATTAAAGGAAAGTAGCGAGTCTTTAGTTACGAGTTTCGAAGAGCATTAAAGGAAAGTAGCGAGTCTTTAGTTACGAGTTTCGAAGACAATTAAAGAAAGTAACGAGTTCTTAGTTACGAGTTTCGAAGACAATTAAAGAAAGTAACGAGTTCTTAGTTACGAGTTTCGAAGACAATTAAAGGAAGTAACGAGTTCTTAGTTACGAGTTTCGAAGACAATTAAAGGAAAGTAACGAGTTCTTAGTTACGAGTTTCGAAGACAATATACTGAGAGTATACTGTTTGCGTAACTCGAATCTTTGTTTACTCATTACTTAATAACTTAATAACTTAATAACTTAATAATTTCACAACTCGATACTTCTATTGCTGATAACTACCTAGTCGGCAACTTAATATCAGCAAACATTTCATCAACTTCCACGTTATTTTTTAACAGCATCGCTTGTGTAACAACATGCTTATTTAAATGTGGTGCGAAACGTTCAATAAAATCAAACATGTAACCGCGTAAAAAACTACCACGTCTAAAACCTATTTTAGTGGTGCTAGCTTTAAATAAATGACTCGCGTCTATGGTAACAAGATCGTGATCAATTTTAGGATCAATCGCCATTGAAGCAATAACACCAATACCAACACCTAGGCGAACATAAGTTTTAATAACATCTGCATCTGTGGCTGTAAAAGCAATTTTAGGTTCAACACCTGCTTTTTCAAAAGCAGCATCTAATTCAGACCGTCCAGTAAAGCCAAACACATAAGTGACTAAAGAATACTTTGCAATATCTTGAATAGTTAACCCTTGTTTTCTCGCTAACGGGTGATCTTTGCGAACGATAATACTTCGATTCCAGTGATAACAAGGTAACATCACCAAATCGTTATACAAGTGCAGTGACTCTGTGGCAATAGCAAAATCAGCATCACCTTTCGCTGCTGCATCGCTAATTTGTGCAGGAGTTCCCTGAGACATTTGCAGCGTTACCTTAGCGTATTTTTTAATAAAACCTTGTATCACTTCAGGCAAAGCATAACGCGCTTGTGTATGAGTAGTCGCAATACGCAACTTTCCTTCATCAGGTTGAGTATGTTCACGAGCCACCGCTTTGATACCTTCAACTTTAGATAGAATTTGTTGAGCTATATTAATCACTTCTTGTCCCGCAGGCGTTACATGAGTCAAGTGCTTACCACTGCGACCAAATATCTGAATTCCCAACTCATCTTCAAGCATTCTAACTTGTTTGGAAATTCCTGGCTGAGAAGTAAAAAGTACTTCTGCCGTAGCAGAAACATTAAGATTATTATTTAGCACTTCAACGATGTAGCGTAATTGTTGCAATTTCATAAGTATACCAAGATACGAGTTTCAGGAACTTTCTTAGACCAAAAGAATATACTTAATTGAACATTTATTCCATATCAAATTTCATTTTTTGTAAATTAAATTCAACGTTTAGTCACAATCGACCAAAGATTCTTTTAAACTAGTTTATAATTTATGATGAAAATCATTTAAATGTTTAAATCTTAGAATAAAATGAAAGTTACGCTTTGCTAAGCATGACAATTTTTGTAGACTGCTAACTATCGAAGTGGATAGTTGTTCACATTATTAAAAAACAAGAGCTTTAACATGGTCGCTATTATCGTAGGTTTACTCGTTACCTTAATTATCTTTGTTGTTATTGTCAGTGCAATTCAACAGCATAAAGAAAAACTAGAAGCAGAAAAAAGAGTTAAAGTGGCAAAGCAAAAAGCTATCATAGATGAAAGTGAAGAGCTTATTCTTAATTTAGCGAGTATCCCTTCTAGCCCAAATCTAGTTAAAATTTTAACTAGAAGATGCTTAAATGCAGCTAAAGTTATGAAAGGGTTAATGCCCGAAGTAAAAGGTCTAAAAAAGAAAATTAATGATCTTAATGCTCGTTTGGAAGCCGCCGAAGATTTAGCAGCATCACAAAGTGCTGAGGAAGCTTTTACATTGCCTGATAATGAGCAACAAATATTAGCAATTTTACAATGCATAAAAAAATTGCGCGCTTGCTTAAAGTCGGAGCAAACTAAAGGAGTTCTTGATCCCCATACATTTACACAAGAAGATCAACGCTTAGATGCGATGCAATTAAAAATAAGTATAGAAAGCTTGATCAAACGGGGAAGCCAAGCACAGAGTAAAGAAATGTTTGGCTCTGCTCGTCAATACTTTGAAAAAGCTTTACAAACCTTGGCAAATCATCCAGTTAAAACTGAATACACACAAGTTAAAAATTCTGAAATAGCACTGCTATTAGAAGAAATAACAGACTCACTGAAAATAACAAATGCGTCTGATGCTGCTAGGAAAGCTAAAAATGAAGAAAATGAATTAGATGTTTTATTTCAACCTAAAAAGAAATGGTAAAATAGGCATAATCAAATCACCTGTATGGAATTAAAATACTAAGCCAGCTTATGCTGGCTTTCTTATACTTCAAGTCAATTGAGATTATAACGTGGAAAAAATTAATTCCATTACTCTTCCATCCTTCTTACGTAGAACAATGAAGGCATATGCTTTAAAGACCCATATAAGACAACAAGGCTGTGAACTTAAACGTATTGGTCGTTCTCGTAATTGGCAACTTAACGCCAACTTTGATCAACTACAAGCAATTATTGCTTTTATAGAGTTATCAGGTGAGCCAAGCTGGATGTGGCTAACAAAGCTACTAAAAAGCAAATATCAACACTTAAGCCATGATGAATTACTCAGAATAGCCTCAACAATAGAAAAGGTTACCATAAGTGCTTTAATCGCCAGAAGTGATTGTACAATTGCCCAGGCAAGACAAGTGATTGATGATCTAGAAGGGTTAGATTAAACTCAGTAATGAGTTTCGAGTGAATAGATACGAAAACACTTATTAACAGCTAATAGAGTGTCTTCATAACTCGAAACTTTTCTTACTCGAAACTAATAACTTTAGTAACTATTGTCTACTTCTCTTTAGCGGTTGATTTTTTCTTTACAGCTGTTTTCTTTTTAACCGCTTTTTTCTTCGGTTTAGGGATTTCTTCAACCCATTTACCGTCAATATATTTTGCAGTCCAGCCGGTGGCTTTGTCATCGACTTCACTCATTACATATTGTTCTTTGGTTTTTCTGCTATAACGAATAACCGCTAAATTGCCTTTATTGTCTTGTTCTGGTGCATCAGCTAAGTAATAGAATTTAGATGATATTCTGTCTCTAAAACGTTTTAATTCAGCTACTTTTGGCGCTCTAGTTTCACGAGATCGTGGGAATGTGTTAGCGGCCAAGAAAATGCCAGCTGCACCATCACGTAAAACAAAATGTGCATCAGACTTTTCGCATTCAAGCTCGGGTAATTGTACAGGGTCTTCTTTTGGCGGCGCAGCTTCACCACTTGCCAATAACTTACGCGTATTTTTACACTCAGCGTTAGTACAGTCAAAGTACTTACCAAAACGGCCAGATTTCAACTCCATATCAGCTTCACAGCGATCACACTCTAAAACAGGGCCGTCATAGCCTTTAATTTTAAATGTGCCTTTTTCAACTTCAATGCCATCACAAATTGGGTTGTTACCACAAACATGCAATTTACGCGTTTCATCAATAAGATAGCTATCCATTGCCGTATTACACTTTTGACAACGATGCATAGCACGCAACGCTTCAGTTTCTTGGTCTTCGGCTAAAACGCTAACGGCTTCTTCACCCGGCGTTAAGTTCATGGTCGTTGTACAGCGTTCTTTAGGTGGCAAGGCATAACCTGTACAACCTAAAAACACACCTGTTGAAGCGGTTCTAATCCCCATTTTACGACTACACGTTGGACAATCAATATCAGTTAACACTGGACTATTGTTCGGCATTCCCCCTTCTTCAGATTCCTTATTAGCTAGCGCTAATTTTTTACTAAAGTTCTTATAAAACTCATCTAAAACGCTTTTCCAATCAAGTTCACCTACCGCAATAGCATCAAGCTCTTGTTCCATATTGGCGGTAAAATCATAGCTCATCAGTTTTTCAAAACTAATGGATAAGCTATCAGTGATTATTTCACCCATTTTCTCGGCATAAAAACGCTTTTTATCTAAACGTACATAACCTCTATCTTGAATGGTTGAAATAATAGACGCATAAGTTGATGGACGACCAATAGAGCGTTTTTCTAACTCTTTAACTAACGAAGCTTCACCAAAACGAGCTGGTGGCTTAGTAAAATGCTGAGTAGCTTCTAAATTGTCTAATGTTAAAACTTCACCTACCGCTAAATCTGGTAGATGTCTGTCATCACCTTTGGCAAGCTGTGGATGAACCCGCGTCCAACCATCAAATTGCATTACCCGACCTTTAGCTTTCAAATCAAAGTCAGCAGCACTGATAGTTAACGTGCTCACTGTGTAACGTGCTGCTGTCATTTGACAAGCAACAAACTGACGCCAAATTAGATCATAAAGCTTTTTAGCATCAGCATCGATACCTTCCATAAAAGCAGACTCAATTTTTACATTTGAAGGACGGATCGCTTCATGTGCCTCTTGAGCTCCAGCTTTAGAGCCATATAGTTTTGGCTTTTCCGGTAAGTAATTTTCACCAAAGCTTTTACTGATGAACGTGCGGCACATTTCAACTGCATCTTTACTTAAATTAGTTGAATCAGTTCGCATATAAGTAATATGACCAGCCTCATATAAGCGCTGAGCCAAGCCCATAGTACGCTTAACGCCGTAGCCTAACTTTGTACTAGCGGCTTGTTGTAAGGTGGATGTAATAAATGGCGCAGACGGTGTGCTTTTTGATGGCTTATCTTCGCGTTTACTTACCGAATAGTCAGCAGGATTTAGTATGGCTAAGGCTTTATCCGCATCAGCTTTATTGGTTGGTTTAAATGCTTTACCATTTTGGTGGGTTACATCTAAAGTAAGTGCCTCTCCTGAGCTTGCATGCGTGTCAGCACTAATATCCCAAAACTCTTTGGGATCAAAGGCTTTTATTTCACGTTCTTTTTCAACCACTAACTTAACCGCTACAGATTGAACTCGACCTGCCGATAAACCGCGGGCCACTTTTTTCCATAACAATGGACTAACCATAAATCCAACAACACGATCAAGAAAGCGTCGTGCTTGCTGCGCATTAACACCCGGCATACTTAATTCGCCAGGAGTAGAAAAAGCCTGCTGAATTGAGCTTTCAGTTATTTCATTAAAAACAACACGGCGAAACTTATCATCATCGCCACCAATAAGTTCTTTTAAGTGCCAGGCAATCGCTTCTCCCTCGCGATCCAAATCGGTTGCGAGATAGATGGTGTCGGCTTTTTCCGCAAGTTTTTGAAGTTCTGTAACAACTTTTTCTTTGCCGGGAAGGACTTGATAGTTTGCTGCCCAGTTTTTCTCTGGATCAATTCCCATACGATTCACCAACGCCTGCTTATCACGTTTAGCTTTATATTTTGCTTTTGCTTCTGGTGCCATTTTTCGCACTTCAGCAGGTGATTTAGCCGCAACTTTTTTACCCGTACTACTGTGGGGTAAATCACGTACATGACCGACACTCGACTTAACAATAAAGTCTTTACCTAAATATTTATTAATTGTTTTCGCTTTGGCTGGCGATTCGACAATAACAAGTGATTTTGCCATAAAAATTTGTAATCCTGCTAATTCGACAGTTTATCTACCTAATGCAGATAAATTTATTTCTGTTTTATTATTCATTCACTATTTGAGCTAAAAAGTGCGAGCATGCTCTTTAATCTCACTCAAATAACGCTAAATTTGATATCTTTTAAAAAAATATGATTGCATACCTATTTATAGATATATCTATAAATATGCAAATTGACAAGCATTTATTTTTTGAGCTTACTTGCTTGCTATTACTACTTACTGCTTTTGGCTATAATGCCCATGTACTTATATCAACACGAAGCTTACTTAGCTTATTTTAAAAAACGCTTAATGCCATTTTCTGCGCAATCATAATCGACTTTGCCAAAAAAAATAAGAGCTAAATGCTAAAAAATAAAATTTAAGCAAGTAACTTTCAATTATTAAAACCGAATGCAGAGATAAATATGTCGCAATTAACAGCACAACTGAGAGATAAATTAACACAATGTTTATGTCCACCTGGCAATGGTGTTTTCACCGTAAATACCGCTAAAGAGCGTAAAGAGCAATTACATCAAACAATTTTCGGTCAAGCCAGTGGCATTGATGATTTATGGAAAAGTTCTTTAGACAAGCTTCCTGATGCCTCTAATGCCATTATTTTAGGTATAGCATCGGATTGTGGTGGTGGAATATTACGAGGCGCTAATTGGGGGCCTTTATTTATTCGTAGTACTTTGCTTGAAAGTTACCCTGAATTAAACACATTCGATTTGGGTGATATTCGCGTGATCCCTCACTTGCTTTCAGATAAATATTTAAATGAGGCCACTTTAGCTAATTGCCGTAAGGCTTTATATCAAAATGCTCAAAGCGAATATTGCGTTAGCCCATTAAGTATCACTGAAGATGTATTACATGACTTTTATGCTGCGTTTCCCCAGAAAGGTATTTTTGGTTTAGGTGGCGATCACAGTGTTAGTTATCCACTAACCAAAGCCTATTTACAAGCGAAAAAGAAGCAAGGTAAGCGAACTGGCATCATTCACTTTGATGCACACACAGATTTACTTAAAGAGCGCTTAGGTATCGACTTATGCTTTGGCTCTTGGTGTACTCATATTTTAGATGATTTACCCGCACCTGAACATTTAATTCAAGTCGGTATACGTTCAAGTGGAAAACCTAAATCACACTGGGAAAGTACTTTTGGTGTCAAACAACATTGGGCACATGAAATTAAAGAACTCGGTGTTGAAAAAGTCATTAACAATATCCTAGAACAATTAGCTCAGCAAAATATTGATGAGCTTTATGTTAGTTTTGATATTGATGCTATTGACGAGTGTTACGCATCAGCTACTGGCACGCCAGAGCCTGATGGATTAATGCCAAGTGAAGCCATGCAAATATTGCGGGCTATTGCAGCGAAATACCCAATAACAGGTGCAGATATGATGGAAATAGCCCCTTTTACTGATAGTTCAGGGCAAGGAGAAGTCAGCCGTGATAAAACCTTAAAAGTAGCGGGTGAAATTTCTGCATTTCTAATTAGTGAGATGAATAAATAATTTGAGTCTTTTTCAATGATGTTTGAGAAAATATAAATCAGATCAAACTATAGTGTTACTCTACAGTTTCTTATTTAATGAGTTACCGCTTGTACTGAGCAGCCCTTCGACAAGCTCAGGAGGAACGAATCGTTAGTCAAAGTAGAGTAGCTTTCCCTTCGACTGCTTCGCGCTCAGGGCGAGCGGAATAAGGTTAGGTGGACAGTTACAAAAGTTGCTTATAAAATAAAATGCTGCTTACTTTTAAAAAGTAAGCAGCATTTTTGTATCAATTTATAACGACTATTGAATTATGATTGATGCTGGTGAGAAGGTAGTTGCAACGCCACCCACTTCTTCATTCCCTGGTGTTTCAATTGTTACACTAAGAACACCTGCTGCTGGCTCTTTAGCACCTTTTACAGCAACAGAGAATGTTAAACCACCATTGTGGTTATCATTAGGCCAAACATAGCTACTTGGTGTTGCGCCACCACCAACTGAGGGCTCAAAACTAATTTTTGTTCCTGCTGGCATAGGCTGGTTATGTAAATCAGCAATGGTTATGACAACAAACCCTGTATTTTCACCTGCAATGTATAATGCACTATCGTTAGGATCAAAGTCTGGGTTTGGAATTTGAGCAGGCGGAATATCGGTATCATTTGGATCATCAGTAGTTTCACTTACCGCATCATGAGTCGCATTAAGAACCATCAACGGGTGACTTCCAGACATAACTAGCACAAGTTGAGCTCTTACATTTATTGATTTATTGTCAGAACAACCAGCGTGTGGTGCTTCAATAGAACAAAGTACACCATTATATTTGCCATCATTAACAGTAAAACTGCCGCTAGAATCAAAATCTAAGAACTCTTCTAACTCACCACCTATTTCTTCTGCGCCATTGGTTTCACCTGGGTTATAAAAGCCATCTTCATTATAATCAGCATAAGCTTCTTTTAAATCATAAGGTCGGCCACTCACATCATTACCTGTAAATCTCGTCATTTCACTGGCATCGAAACGACCATTACCATTTAAATCAGGAAAAGACTCTTCACCAATTGCCGTAGCCAAAATAGTCGCTCTACCGCCATATAGTTGTCCCATGGTGTTGACTTGCTCTGGAACATGACCTTCTGGGACAATCTCCTTACCAGTAGGTCTTGGATATTGGCTAAACCATTTAACAGTACAAACACCGTTAGTAGTTAAACAGGAAGGCTCTATGGAGCCACCTTCGGTGGTAAAACTTACTGCGGTGCCATCGGGTACAGGGTTGTTATACGCATCAGCTAGGCGTGCAGTTACTTCAACTTCTGTACCATCTATGTTCCAACCTTCTGGGTTTAAAATATTAGCCGATAAACTAAAGCTGTCTTGATCTGGAATACCTGTTGATACAACTAAAACACTTGATTGAGAGGATACTTGCGGATCACTGCCATCAATTGTGGCCAATACCCTGACACTAGTAGCAACAGTACCTGAGTTTATTGTTATTTCAACTATACCCTCGTTATTACTCGTTGCACTTGCCGTTTCAGGTAACAACTTAATACCGCCCACATCGGTATTTAAAGAAAAATTGACCACTTGATTATTGACTGGGTTTGAGTTGGTATCTAATACTTTAAACTTAACTTTCGAGCTTTCGCTGCCACCTAAACTACCCGTGCCTAAGATGGAAATATTTTCAGGTGATGCTGAAATAAATTCTATACTACCAACATCGGCAGGTAATACATTAACTGACGTTGTTGCTAATAAAGTAATGCCACCCGCATTAGCGGTAACATTAATAGGATCATCACCCACACAGCCTTTAGCAAGATAGGTACTTGTTGCAACACCACCTTGAGTCTGAACTGGAGAACTAAGCTCTGCAGAAGGGACACTTAAACTAGAACAGCTTGAAGAAAAAATCACATCAACTGTCTCGGTAAATAGAGCCCCTTGATCATCAACAATTTTAACCGTTATAACCGTTGTACCACCTGCAGATATTTGCGCTAAACTAATTTCAGCTTTACCTTCTTCAAATGGGTCGCCGCTACCCATCGTTACCGTAGATGAACCAACAGTTACTAATGCTTCCCCAAATTCACCACTTTCAATGGAGGCAGTAATCGTGCCAGCACCTACACTCCCCCCTGCTAAAATATCAACACTGGCTTGGTTGTTATCATTGGTAATGGCAGTAGCAATAGGAATATCGCCGTGAGTTGTAACAAAAGTCACAATAAGCGGCTTACTAACACCGTTTACGGTGGCGATAACTCTACCCGGTTTAGAAGAGGTAATAGTGTCTGTAGGGTTACCATCAGTATCAACCAAAGCTACCGATATGTTAACATCGCCTACTACAATATCATCACCTTGAGTACTAAAATCAATAGACCCTTCTTCACCAGATGCGACGGAAGCGATAACAGTGCCTGCACCACGCACGTTTCCTGCAGTAAGGATTATTTCGGCAACGCCGGCATCATTGGTTAGTGCAGTACCTGAACTAGGAGAAAACGCACCTAAATCAGAAGAAAAAGTGACTGTGGAGTTAGGAACAACTGCACCCTTTTTAGTTACTGTGGCTGCAATAGTAACAGGTGCTTGACCGGTTACATTTGAATTAGACAATTCTAGCGATATAACAACAGGGCTTTGAGAACCACCGCCATCTCCATCTTTAGAAAGGCCACCATCACCGCCACCACAGGCTACCAATGTGGTTAACGTCATTAATAACAGAGTGAAACTAAAGCGTCGAAGTAACTCCATAAAGGTATCCCTATTGTCTTTTGATTAATCTACATTAATCATATTAACTGATAAATAGCAAAAAAGTACAACTTAATACCTTAAATTAAAGAAAAAAAGCTTAACCTTCAAGCAAGTTAACTAAAAAACATGTTTATCCTAGTGCTAAATTTGTAAAAATGTTTTTAATCACTTAATTTATTGTTAATCTATTAACCAAATAATATTAATAACGCATCTACATACTATGACAACTCCCGTTACACCTTCAAAAAAAAGCAGTTTAACTACCCGAATTGTTATCGGCATGATTTCTGGAATAGCCCTAGGTTCTTTTTTACAGTGGCTAATGCCTAATGGCACTGATTTAGTCTTTAATTTATTCTTCTTCGAGTTATCACTACAAAACTTTCTGGTTAATGGTGTACTAGAAGTCATTGGCCAAATTTTTATGGCAAGTTTGCGCATGCTTGTTGTGCCCTTAGTGTTTGTTTCACTTGTTTGCGGTGTTTGTTCGCTACAAGACACCACAAAGTTGGGTCGAATAGGAGGTAAAGCCATTGGCTTATACTTAGTTACAACGGCAATAGCGATAAGTTTGGCTATATTCATTGCAATTATTGTTGGTCCTGGTGAAGGTGTAGGCATGACCGCCAGTACTAGTTTTAGTGGCAGAGAAGCGCCATCATTAGCACAAGTCCTTATTCAAATGTTCCCTACCAACCCATTTGAATCATTCGCCCAAGGAAACATGCTACAGATTATTATTTTTGCTTTATTATTTGGTATTGCAATTGCGTTATCAGGTAAAGCAGGTGAACGAATAGCCTCTCTTTTTGAAGACTTAAGTGAAGTTATTATGCGCTTGGTTGCTATTTTAATGAACATTGCTCCGTATGGCGTATTTGCATTATTAGCAACGTTATTTACCACGGTATCAATTGAAACGTTTGGTAATTTAATCATTTATTTCTTAGTTGTACTATTTGTGCTGATTGGGCATGCAGTGATTACCTACCCGCTAATGCTTAAACTATTAACGGGTTTAAATCCTATTATTTTCTTAAAAAAAATGCGTGATGCTGCTATTTTTGCATTTTCAACGGCAAGTTCTAACGCCACTATTCCTGTTACGTTAGAAACAGCCACAAAGAAAATGGGCGTTAAAAACTCAATAGCCTCGTTTACTGTACCTTTGGGCGCGACCATCAACATGGACGGAACGGCTATCATGCAAGGGGTTGCAACAGTATTTATTGCCCAAGTGTTTAGCCAAGACTTAACATTAGCTGATTACGTTACTGTGGTATTAACGGCAACGCTAGCATCAATAGGCACAGCTGGCGTCCCGGGTGTAGGTTTAATCATGTTAGCCATGGTACTAGAGCAAGTGGGCTTACCAATTGAAGGCATTGCATTAATTATTGGTGTTGACCGATTACTCGATATGACGCGAACCGCCGTTAACGTGACTGGCGATAGCATGGTCGGTATTATCGTCGCTAAATCTGAAGGACAATTTGATAATGAAATGTTTTTAGATGAAAGGGCTGGAAATAAAATTGAAGAGATTGATTTTCATCATTTAAAAGATTAAAAATAAGAGCTAGATACTAGATTATTCCTAGTACCTAGCTCTTCCTAGTACCTGTATTTCCCTAGCTTGGGAAGATACGGTTTTTCTGCATTAATTTACCCAACACACCTTCAACAGCAAGTGATGCCGCTTTGGAAAACTTTTCTGCTAAACCTTTTTTAACTTCATACTTAATGGCAACAACTTTATGACTTTTACTCAGCTTTTGTAAATAATCGTCACTCGTTTGAATAGTATCAATTAAACCAAGTTCGAGTGCTTTAGTGCCAAACCAATGCTCACCTGTAGCCACTTGAGCTAAATCTAAACTTGGTCTGTGCTCACTAACGAAGTTTTTAAATAAGACATGCGTTTCTTCAAGTTCTTCAATAAATTTTTCTTTACCCTTTTCGGTGTTTTCACCAAACATAGTCACGGTGCGTTTAAATTCACCTGCGGTAAATTGTTCAAAATCTATATCATTTTTCTTTAATAATTTATTAAAATTAGGTAATTGCGCAATAACACCAATTGAGCCAAGAATTGCAAAAGGTGCTGCAATAATATTGTTAGCTACACAAGCCATCATATAGCCGCCTGATGCAGCAACTTTATCGACTGAAACTGTTAATGGAATTTCATGCTGGCGAATTCTGTCAAGCTGCGATGAAGCTAAACCATAACCATGTACCATGCCACCACCACTTTCTAAGCGAACAAAAACTTCATCTTTTTTATTAGCAACTGATAAAATAGCGGTAACTTCTTCACGTAATGACGTTACTTCTTTTGCATCTATACTACCTTTAAAATCAACAACAAAAACATGTGCCTTACTATCACTGTCTTGTTCATCTCCTGATGATTTAGCCTTTTTCTTAGCCTGTTCTTTTATCGCTTTGGCTTTTTCTTTCGCGTGCTTCTTGTCTTGTTTCTCTTTGTGCTTTAACTCTTCTTTTGTTAATAAAGCATGGATGATGTCTTGCTCTACTTCTTCAAATTGCTCCGATAAATCAGTAATATCGAGATCACCTTTTTTATGTTTTTGTTTTATTGCCGAGCTAGCAATGACAGCAATAATGGCAATAACAGCCAAGACAAAAGTTATTGTTTTTGCTAAAAACAAACCATATTCGTATAAAAATTCCAAGCTTATCTCCTGAGCGTTTTACGCTATTTTTAATTATCATATCAAGTTGATAATGTTATATGAGAATATGGGGATAAAAAAAACAAAAAAAAGCCCCCAGTAATTTCTGAGAGCTGATTCATTCTACTAACCATAGTTAAATTGCAACAATGCTCTGTTGAACTTTGTTAATTAATTAGAGCTCACATCCATCTCACTTATAATATTCGCGCTAATGTCAGCTTCACTAAACAACAAAGGCCTTAGTGCTGTAGTGTCAGAATAAAGACGGTTTTGATCATCTATATGCTCTGAGTCTGTATTTGATGACTGAGAGTAACTAAGTAAACCTCGAGCGCTTGGACCGTTATCAGTAAAGTTAACAACAAACATCCAACTTGAACCATAATTAATATGATAACCATCAGTAGTTAAACCTGATCGTAAAGGTGTTGCTGTTTCCACATCAAGCACTGGGGTATATTGGTGTATTGGAAATAATGTATCATCTGATTTTGCAGAAGAGAATACATTAAAACCACCTTCATGATGCTTGCTTCCTGCCCATGGAAATTTAGTACCGCTAGCACTGCCATCAGCCATGGTTTTTTCAGTAAACTGAATATCAGCTATGGTTGCATCAAGAGCAAAACCAGAAGCTTCCACATTTTTAATCGCTGCGGCTAATGCTTTTAATGCTGAGCCATCATTAACTAATGTATTGGGTGTTGTCGCAGCCATTTCAGGATCGAAACTAACCGTGAATTGACTTGTGCTATTAAACTTATAGGCAAACTCTCTAAATAAATGCGCTCCACTGCTGGCTTTATCAAACCGTTTATCCCAGTCAACAAGCACAGAACACCCAGCAGAAACATCAACGTTAATGCCCCCATCTAATACGACTAATGTACTACCTTGGGCCTGACATTGTGTTATTAAATCATCAACAACCGCTTCACCTAAATAAGCACGATTACTAAGTAAAGCAGCCTCAACTTCTTCAGCGTTAAACTTGTCATCTTCACCAGCACTATCTGCTAACAATTTAAGTCCCATGCGAGTTCTTAATGACAATGGGCTAAAATCATCACCATATAATATTGAAAAGCCTGATAATGGTGTTGTTGGATTTGTGAACCAATAAGGATCATTGGAGTTTTGAACATAATCACTATTTAGCAATTTAGGTGCTTGCTCGTAGCTATTCAAACCATTGGGTTCAAATAGTGCAGTGTTGCCGGGGAGAATGTCAAATCCCACTGCTTGGCGAGTTCCTACCAAGACAGGATCCGTTCTCATTAAACCTAGAGCGGTGTCATTTAGATTTAATACGCGAGACTTATCTATGTAAAAAGCATTACCTTGATCATCAGCATACATAGTATTTACCCAAGGAATGCCGTCAAAATCTTTGAACGCTTGCTGAAACTCATCAAGATTAGTCGCCAGGTTCATTGCTAACCAATGATCAACCATATCCTGATTTTCTTTAGCTGCATCACGCAAAGTAAATGCATTACTAGTTGACCACCCCATACCATTACTTGGTGGTGTTTCAATAATTAAGCCATGATGTGAGTAATAATAATCTTTTGACAAAATAACAGATTGTCCACCACCCGCATTTACTTCAACAAAATAAGTCTTCTTCTCTATATCACGACTTTCTCCATCAACATTGTACTCTTGGTTGTTACCTTCTTCTAAGGTTAACTGATAAACCACAAATCGACGTGACTTAGACACAGTATGGGTCCACCCTAGGTTTTGATTAAAACCAATATTATGCACTGGAAAACCTTGCAGAGCTCCGCCCATAACATCCATAACACCTGGAATGGTAATATGCGACTGATAGAATTTTAAATGTCCCGTATGAGGAAAATGCGGATTAGCTAGAACAATGCCTTTGCCATTTTCAGTTTTATCTTTACCTATACCCCAACCATTAGAGCCTAAATCGCCTAAATCCATATGGGTACTACCAAATGTAGCCGTCACAGATTCTAAATTTGCAATAATGTCATTACCTTGCTGAGTAGGTGACCCTTTCGCTCTAACACCAAAATAGGGTAAATATTCAGTTGCGTCACCTGGGTTTGCTAAAAAGGCAAGCTGCATAAAAGTAGAGTTAGCACCGCTAGCATATTGCGAGGTAGCAAACATATAGGCTGTCATTTCTATGGCTGTGATGGGCTTAACCCAAGATTGACCAGCACATTGAGGCGCTAAATTTTCAACACCAGTATCATTTAAATATTTATTATAACCTGCTACATACCCTTCCATAATTGCACGGGTATTATCAGACAAATTTGGATACATCTCTTTTGCGGAAGTCATTACACCTAATGCATGATAACCAAAATCAGAAATGATATTACCCGAGTCGCCTGAACTTAATACTTTATCAGGACCAAAATATTTAGACCGCTCACTGCGCACTTTAAGCATTTGATCAGCTAAAATACAAATATTATCTTGAGCATAGGCATAGCCCGAGCCAAAAGATACACTTTGTAAATTGTCACCCGTAATATGAGGCACTCCATAACTAGTACGACGTATATTTGCACTCAGTGTACCATCGCTATCGAAAGCCACTAATGTCGGTATAGATGGTGGAGGTGGGGGAGATGTTGTCGCCGGTGTAGATTCTATTCCTTTGTTATCATCGCTACCGCAAGCGGTTAATCCTATGAGTAAAGCTATACTCAAGATGCATTTATTTTTATTGTTCATTTTGCTCATCCGTCCAGTTATTGTAATCCTATTAAGAATATCAAAACCAATAATAATATTAAGGCTAAATAACTATTAAACCCTATGATTTAATTACTATTTAGTATATGTCTGGTCAACCAGATGTATAATTATGAGGTAGGTTATCAGCTAAAAAAAAAGCCCTTAGTTAAAAACTAAAGGCCTTCGCATTTGAGTAATTATTAATTAGTAACTAATTAACAACATCACCATTTTGTACTGAAATAAGGTGACCACCAGAGCTAAAGAAGTTAGCTACTTGGCTTTGCATTTCAGTCGTCGCAGCACCTGTCATTACTGCGTCTGGCGCCTCAGGTTTTGCACTTGGGTCTAAAATTGAACCATGATGACCAAACAAATAACGTACTGCACCCGATACAGGATTTTCTGCATCTTGGGTAGTTTCAGAAATACCCTGTAAACCTAATAAAGCTATAGCACCTTCAGTACCGCCAAAAGGTGTACTAGAAATTGAATTAGGAATGACTTGGTCTGGTAAATTATCACTACCATTACCAATAACTTCCATTAAATGAGTAGGCGTATTAGTCGCTGCCATCATTGCAGCATAATTAGCTGGATCTACTGAATCTGATACAGTTTGAGCAGCAAATGTAAATCCGGCAAAAATTCCATTAAGCGCTCCTTGCTGTTCTGGTGTTAATAAAGCATAAAAATCGCGGTAGTAACCTACTAGCTCTGCTTCAGTTGGCGGTAATTCACTTTGATGAACTTGCGCTACATAACCTTGGAAATCTTCCGAAGCTGAATAGGTTAAGTTTGATTTAATCACATCACCAAAAGCAGCTGACTCCATTAAGAAGTTAGCCATCATGACTCCAGGATAGGCTAAAGCGTTAGTTTTAACAGCAAATAAAGGATCAACTTGCGGATCAAGTGAAGTATTTGTTAAAGCAATAAAGTTAATACCGGCAATAGCTCCTAAAGAGTGGCCTAAAAAGTGTACATTCGAGCTATCCACTTTTATTGGGTTACCTTCTGCATGTAAACCACCTAAGAAATTTAAACCTAATCGTAAACCCACTAAATCAGAGGTAGACTGGCGTAAGTTATCACGCATAGTCAACAAACTCGCTAAGTTCATATAGTGAGTAGCAGAAACGGTTGTTGCATTAATTTCATCAACACCATCACCGGTTAAATCAAAACCACGGCTACCACCAGGTAATAGACCACCAAATACGTCAGGATCACCATGCAAAGGATGGTTAATTGCTACTGTCGCTAACCCATACATTGAGAGAATTCCTGTTATCGCTAACATATCTTCTTTCTTAGAGGTAATACCATGTTGCAGTATAACTACTGGCCAACCACTTGCAGGTTCTACTAAGTTTGCAGGTAAACCTAACCCAGCTCGAACAGCATTGGCAACGGCAACATCTGGAGTAGTCATTTGTACAAAAACGTCCACACTAGCGTTAGCCTTAGGAACAGGACTAAATTTGGTCAAGTTACGTTCGACATCAAGAGGGAAAACAGAACTAACATCACGCAACCCTGGAGCGGCTAAACCGGCTGCTTCTGAAACAGCCATACATGTGCCATCTGAAACTGACAATGGCCCATCAGGAAGCGTACCACCACCGGCGACAAAGCCAGCTAACATGGCCCCTGAATCACATAAACTTTTCCACCAATCATTAGTTGGAGCCATAGGATTTTCAGCTGAAGGTACACCTAAATAATAAGGTAAGGTAATAGTACCTTGCATGAAATTAGCCGTTGAATATAAAGGCACTAGTTCAGCTGGAATTTGATCTGCTAAAATATCAGCAACTGACATACCTGTATCCATAACACCAATTGCTGGAATGCCTGTCATTGCAGCCTCAACCATTGCAGGTACATTACTAGCCATCAATGCTTTAGAGGTAACAGATACATCAACAGTTGATTGCGTAGTAAATGCCATTGTGTAAATTAAAGCATCTTTGTCGGCTCCTGCCGCTGTAATAGCATTTTCATAACTATTGATAACACCTTGCAAGCCCCTTTGTGCATCACTTCCTAATGGGAGCGTAGCAATATCTTGGCGAACTGAATCATAAGTTGTAGAACCAGCAACGGCCCTTCCATTATTGTCTTTTAAATTATTCGTTAACGCTAAAATATAACTCGTTTTAGGTTTAAGAGGTTTTAAAGGAACAACCGCGACACTATTACCTGATGCTTGAGTAACAAAATCAACACCAAAGGTTAACTCGCCCACAACAGTACAAGCAGCACCACGAGGAACTTCTTCACAACCAGGGTCGCCGCCCATTAATGCTTCAAATATTTTTACTGATGCAGGGCTAAAAACGGAATTACCGTCAAGTGATGTTCCAGTAGGAAAGTTAATATCAAGTACGAAAGGGTTTGTTGTAGACCAACCATCTAACGCATTTAGTGCAAAATATGGATCCGCAGAATCTGTTGGATCATCCATAGGTATGTTTAATGTACCATCTAGAGTGTCTGTAAATAGTAAATCAGTCGGTACGGATAAAACCCCATTAGAAGGGTCAAACACAACCCTTGCTGAATCTACGATTGGTGTGCCATTTTCAGCAACGTCTTTTTTTACATCTTCGATGGTTTCACTACCACAACCACTTAAACTAAGTGCGCTGATAATAGCGAGACTAAGAACTAACTTTTTCATTTTCTCTCCCCAGTGTCTATTCTATTTCTATTTTTTTAATAAGTTTTATAATGAGTATAATGCGATTTATTATTTCTTTGTTTAGTTTCTTTGTTTACTTCATATTTAAAGCAGACATTAAACTAACTAGTTAGACCAGTTAACAAACTTAACGCAAGCGCTAACAATGTGCCAGTTGTTTTTTACATTTTTAGTTAATTTTTCTCGTTATTAGAGAAAATCTAAGTAAAATAGCTGTTATTCGTTTATGAACAATCATTAAGATAAAAAATGTTTGAATACACTATTAAAGAAAAAAGTTTAAATAATAAAACCATACTCATTACAGGTGCAGGAGCAGGTATAGGTAAAGAAGCAGCATTAACTTATGCAAAACTAGGTGCAACAGTTATTTTATTAGGAAAAACAGTGAATAAACTTGAAGCTGTTTATGATGAAATAATCTCACTTGGTTTAGCAGAACCGGCTATTATTCCATTAGACTTAAAAGGTGCGACTAAACAAAACTACATTGATATGTCAGCAACTATTGCCAACCAATTTGGCAAATTAGATGGCGCTTTGCTTAACGCTTCTATGTTAGGAGAGTTAACGCCTTTTACTCAAATTCATGAACAAATATTTAATGATGTGATGAAAGTTAATGTCAATGCCCAATATTTGCTAGCACAAACGCTTATTCCAACGCTGCAACTAGCCCAAAATGCATCTTTAGTATTCACTTCTTCTGGTGTTGGCAATAAAGGACGTGCTTATTGGGGGGCATACAGCATTTCAAAGTTTGCCACGGAAGGATTAATGCAAGTTATCGCTGACGAGTATGAAAATTCAAATTTACGCACTAACGCTATCAATCCAGGAGCCACTAACACAGGTATGCGTGCTAGTGCTTACCCTGCAGAAGAGAAAGATAAATTAGCGACACCTAATGATATTATGCCGCTTTATGTTTATTTGATGTCTGATGATAGTTTAGCTGTGAATGGACAAACTATGAAAGCACAGTAAACGAGTTGCGAGTTGAATAGTTACGAAAACACACGACTGATTGTGAGGTGTTTTCGTAACTCGCTACTTTCCTTGCTCGTGGCTTTTACCTTAATTCTCTTCTCAAAATCTTACCGACATTAGTTTTAGGTAGTTCATCTCGAAACTCCACCAACTTAGGTACTTTATAGTTAGTTAAGTTTTCACGACAATGCTTAATCAGTGTTTTTTCATCCAAATCATCTTGCTTGACTACGACGAATATTTTTACCATTTCACCGCTAGCATCATGTGGAACACCAATAGCCGCTGCTTCAACAACACCATCATGCATCATCACCACTTCTTCAATTTCATTAGGGAAAACATTGAAACCTGAAACAATGATCATATCTTTCTTGCGATCAACAATTTTGAAGAAACCTTGCTCATCCATAGAAGCAATATCACCTGTTGCCAGCCAACCATCTGTTAAAATTTCAGCCGTTGCTTCTTCACGATTGTAATAACCTTTCATGACCTGTGGCCCTTTAACCCACATTTCACCCGGTTCACCTAACGGCGCTTCACTGCCATCTTCTAGCATTATTTTAATATCGGTTGATGGCGCAGGTAAGCCAATAGTACCGTTATAGCTTTCTTGGTTATAAGGGCTTAGCGACACCATAGGCGCACATTCTGTTAAGCCATAGCCCTCCAATAACCGAGAACCTGTTACTTTTTCCCAGCGCTCTGCTACAGGTCGCTGAACGGCCATACCACCACCCAAAGACATTTTAAGATTTGAAAAATTTATATCTTTAAATCCAGGAGCATTTAATAAACCATTAAATAAAGTATTAACACCTGTTATAGCCGTAAAAGTATACTTCCCAAGCTCTTTAACAAACGCAGGCATATCTCGTGGGTTAGTGATCAGTAAATTAGTACCGCCTAACGTAATAAAAGTTAAGCAGTTCGCCGTTAAAGCAAAAATATGGTAAAGCGGGAGCGCAGTTACAACCAGTTCACCGTCATCGTCAAGTAGCGGTTTTATTGCTGCTTTTGCCTGTTCTAAATTGGCTACCATATTTCGATGCGTTAACATTGCACCTTTTGATAAACCTGTTGTGCCACCCGTATATTGTAGAAAAGCTAAATCATCTCCACCTATTTCAACGGGAGTAAAAGCTAACTTCTTGCCTTTTGCTAGTGCGGTATTAAAACGTATTGCATCAGGTAAATTAAAAGCTGGCACCATTTTTTTCACATACTTAACAACGGCATTCACAACCTTGCCTTTAACCAAACCTAGGCGGTCACCTAAAGAGGTCATAATGACATGTTCAACAGGGGTTTTAGTGATGATTTTTTCTAATGTTTTCGCGAAATTTTCAATGATTAATATTGCTTTAGCACCAGAGTCTTTAAGCTGATGTTCTAATTCGCGTGCAGTATATAACGGATTTACATTTACCACAGTCAAACCTGCTATTAGTGCACCAAACAGAGCAATAGGATACTGTAAAGTGTTAGGCACCATAATGGCAAATTTTTCACCTTTTTTAAGGCCTAAATCTTGCTGTAAGTACGCAGCAAAAGCCGTTGATTGCTCAGCTAGTTCAGCATAACTAATTTCCGCCCCCATATTAATAAAAGCAGTTCTATCACTATATTGCGAAGTGTACTTAGTGAACATTGCCGCTAATGAAGGGTATTTATCAGGGTTTATATCAAATGGAACTCCAGGGGGATAACTTTTTTCTAGCCAGACTTTTTCCACAATACCTTCCTCGTTTATATTTTTCAGCAATTATTTATACTTATTACTTCATTTTTTGAAGCGTTTTATTCTGCCACTGTTTTATCAAATTTTAACTGATACTACCAGTTAATTTTAAACAGTTGTTTGAATAATGATCGAAACTTCACTATTCATCTAAAAAATATTTGACCAATTCGACAGTTTTCTGTGGTTGCTCCATATGAACATGGTGCCCCCCTTCAAGTTCACTACTGGAGAATTGCTCAAACAAAGAACCAAAAATCTTTATTCCCGAACTAACCATGTCCATGCCGTTACTACCATAAACGAGCTGCACAGGACATTTAATATCGCGGATAAACTGTTTTGCTTGTTTTAAGGTTAAACGATATGGAGACGTATTACGTAAACGAGCATCGCTGCGCCAACGATAACCTTGCGTTTCTTTTATGATGCCACGTTCAACAATTAATTTAGCATGACCATAATTTAGATCTGAAACATTAACACGAGCTTTTACTGCCGAATCTATACTGGCATGATAATTTTTCTTCTTAACGCCAACGTGTTGACTATTTAACATACTGTTCTTAAAACGACTCAACATGCCATCACGGAGTTGCTTTGTGCTTTGCTCTGCCTCCGAGCTAATAAAACCGATAGAATCGATTAATGTTAATGATCTTACTTTTTCTGGAAAAGCTGCGGCAAAAGCACTGGCAACCATTCCCCCCATTGAGTGAGCAACAATATCCACTTGCTGCCAATGATTTAATTCGAATAATTGTAATAAATCATATACCCAATCAATAAAATGATAGTGGGCATCAAGGCTTTTATGGCTTGAATTTCCATGTCCAGGCCAATCAATGGCAACAATGTGTTTATCAGGTAAGCTGTGCTGAAAATAAGGCATTAAGGGTAAAAAACTAGCCGCATTATCAAGCCAGCCGTGTAAGCATAAAACGATGTTATTCTCATTTTCCTCACTGCCACAAACTAACCCCTGTAAAGACATAGTTTCAAGCGTATAGTTAACTTCTTTTACAGTATTATCTGTAAGCATTGCGTATCCTTATTTTTTAGTTGCTTTATAAAGTGAATACAAAGCCAGTAATGCAATTGAAAACCAAATTAATATCCAGATAACTTCAGGGATAAAGGTCATAGAAGCCAAAGCGGCGCCATCACCTAAATGACGACCATCAAGTAGATAAGATGGACTAGATAAACTATTTAGTAAAATTAACAAACCAAACAGCTGCATTAATCGCTGCAGATAATGAATTTTTTGTAGTTTAATGGTTAGCAAAAACAAAGCAGCTAATACACCTAAAATAAACCACGTTAATAAATCTCGTCCCCACAAAACAATAGAACTAACCAGTAATATTAAAATCAATACAGAAAAACCTTGTGCAGCCTTCTGATGGGCACTAGCTAATTTATAAATTCCCCAGCCCCATAGCGTTGCCCCTGCATAACCGGAAAAACTAATAACAAAACTAATACCACCTTGCGTAGTGCATAAACCAGCTCCGTTAGCAAAGAGCTGAATACGCAAAACTTTACCCCCAGTTAAAATAGCGGCAATGCCATGACTAATTTCATGAAAATAACTTTCTAACCAATTAAATGGGATAGAAATCAGAGGTAATTGTTTAATTGCAATGGCGAAAAAAAGTAGAATGAAAAAATGATGTTTTTTCCAAAAGTTTGATGACTCTTGGTTTTTGTTATTAGGTGAGAGAAAAGACATTGGTACTCGACTTATAGAAGATGAAAAACAGAAGATATAATAACTAACCTCATATATGAGATTAACTAGCTTGCCCTTTTTTGCCTTTTCTAAACCGTATATTCTAAAAAAAGCAGCCTAAACAAAGCAGTTATGCGATTAAATCAACACCAAACAACTTTTGTACTGATTCACGTTGAGCTAAATCCCCTACAGCTTGATACGTAGCTACAGCCGTTTCATTTTTTGCTGATGGCTGATCTTGATTAGCATATGAAGGGCTTTCATTACCTAATTGAGAGCCTAATTGAGAACTTAGTTGAGCTTGTGTTGATGCAAAAGATTGCCTTTGTTCAACCTGATTTTGCTCAAATAACGCGATAGCTTGTTCATCAATAACAATGCTTGGAGTAGTTTGCTTATTTGATGCTTTCTCAGTCTCAAAAACAACTGCAGCGTCAACCGAACGCGCCGATTCTTTAATCGGAGTATTGGGTTTATTACTGACATTAGAAGTTGATAGTTGTCCAAACACAGCAGTTTGACCAACAGAGCTAGAAATATTCATAGGTGCAATTTAGCAAATAATTTCTTTATAGGCAATTCCTGCTTAGGTACCCCCTGATTAGATAATTATCTTCCCGGCAATTTTTTCCATGATACAGTATCACGAACATAAACCGGTTGAGCATCTTCTGCTCTGACACCATCGCCTCGTTCAAGAGCAGCTTTACCAATGACTAACATAGCTTCTGCGCTAGGAAATAATACATCTGGCGTGCCTGTATTGCTTTTCAGTGGTGATAATTGCTTATTATAAGCATCCCAACCAGTACCTACGCCATAAACAGGCATAGTAACAATATTAGCCAAACGTTTATTAATTAGCTCTGGCGCAGTTACCGCTTCACCATTTTGGTCTGCAAGCAATTGCTCTTGCATAATGTCATTGTCATCAAGAACAAAATAACCGTTATAGACTTCACCCATCCGTGCATCAATAGTGGCAAGGACCTTTTTTTCCTGGTGCTTGATAAAAGCTAATTGTGCCATCGCTTGCAAACTTGAAACGCCAACAACAGGTAAGTTTGCTGCAAAAGCTAAACCTTGGGCAACACCAACACCAATACGTACTCCGGTAAAACTTCCGGGGCCACGACCAAAAATCAAACCATCACATTGTGATAATGTGATGTCTGCTTCTTTGAGTAATTGATCCACCATAGGCAATAATTGCAAACTATGAGATTGCGGACACAAGTCATAACGGCTATAAACCTTATCATTAACTTGTAAAGCTACTGAGCAAGCTTCTGTTGAGGCATCAATGGCCAAATAATTCACTATATTTTTACCTTTTAAATTTAATTTTTCTAGCCAATACCTTCAAGAAAGGCTGCTGCTTGCGTTAAATCTCGACTTCGCTTCATCTGTGGCAAGCTTTTCAAAAAAGTTTGTCCGTAAGGTCGATTAACTAAACGATTATCACAAATCACCATAACACCTCTATCGCTAACATCACGAATAAGTCGACCGACCCCTTGCTTTAAGGAAATTACAGCTTGTGGAAGTTGTATTTGCGCAAAAGCATCTCCTCCTTGTCGTCGAACATCTTCACAACGCGCTTGCAGCAAAGGATCATCTGGTGAAGCAAAGGGTAATTTGTCAATAATAACACAAGTTAGCTTATCACCTCTGACATCTATGCCTTCCCAGAAACTTGCTGTAGCAAGCAAAACGGCATTGTCATTCTCAACAAACTTTTCTAACAAAATTCGTTTTGCCATTTGGCCTTGCACTAATAAAGGATTATCAATATCGTCAGATAAAGATTCTGCCACTTGATGCATAACACGATAGCTAGTAAACAACATAAAACAAGCGCCTTTACTGGCCGTAATTAACGGTTTTGCTAATTCTGCTAAATGCTGCGCACGGTTTTTATCATTCGCTTCAGGTAGGTAGCGCGGAACAATTAATTGAGATTGTTTAAGATAGTCAAACGGACTTTCTAATAATAACTGACTCGCACCGTGCAATCCTAAATGCTGCGCAAAATGATCGAAACTGTTATCAACAGCTAAAGTTGCTGAGGTAAATATCCAGCCTGCACCCGACTCTTTTACATAAGCACTAAATTTATCAGCGACACTTAATGGTGTTAAATGTAACACAACATGACGTGGCGTTGTTTCATACCAAAAACTCATACCATTAACATCAACATTTGCCATAACATTATATTGCGAGAGTAGATTTACTGCTCTATCAAAACAGCTATCAATGGCTTCATTACGTGAAACACACAACTTTATAACTTGATATAAAAAGTCTAAATCAACTTTCAATCGCTGAAATTTTTGTAAAAACTGTTGCTGCTGATATTTTTCTCGCCAGTTACCTCGTTCAGGATCATAATTGAATAACAACCTAAATTCTTGACACGTTTTTTGTAACTTTTCTGCCGCTAAACCTAGTTGTTTAACATCCGTTAATTTACTGCGATAAATTTGTAAAACGTCAGTACATAAATCAACAAGCTGGCGGGTGGAAAAAGCTTCACCAAAATAGTCGCTGGCAATATCTGCTATTTGATGTGCTTCATCAAAAATAACAACTTGTGCTTTGGGAATTAATTCACCAAACCCCGTATCTTTCAATGCCATATCAGCGAAAAACAAATGGTGATTAACTACAATCAAATCAGCATCTATGGCCTTTTGTCTTGCTTTAACTAAATAGCATTGCTCGTAATCAGGACAATCCTTCGCTAAACAATTATCTAAGGTGCTTGTAATAAAAGGAAATACACCTGAATCTTCTGTAACGTTAACTAACTCACCTATATCGCCACTTTGAGTGCTGTTGGCCCATGTTTTCACTTTCACTAAATCGTTCAGTGTATTGGCATCTAATTGGCCTCGTGTTTCTTGATACTGTGCTAAACGATAGCGACATAAATAGTTAGATCGCCCTTTCAATAAAGCGACTTGAACATTACAGGCTAAGGCTTTTTTAACTAAAGGAATATCTTTATGGAAAAGTTGCTCTTGAAGGTTTTTTGTTCCCGTTGAAACAATAATTTTAGTATTTAACTCATCCCCACTTGAAGAAGAATTAACGCTAAGAAACGCTGGAATTAAATATGCAAAAGTTTTACCCGTCCCTGTTCCTGCTTCAACAATTAGTGATGATTGCTTTTCAATAGCAGTAGCCACTTCTAACGCCATGTCAGTTTGCGCTTGGCGAGGAGAAAAACCGTCAATAGCTTTGGCTAAAGCCCCGTTATTAGAAAATGCTTGAGCAACTAAAGTCATTAAGTGGCAATATATAAAATAGGAAAATTAGAAGAGTTGCCGATTATACTGTTTTATACCCAAACATAAAGGCTAAACATAAAGATCTAAATGTTTCACGCCATCTTTAGATTCAGTTACACCCTCATCTGTATTATTTGTTTGCTTTTTATCTGCAAGTTTACTTTCAGCACTGCTAGATTCTGCTTGCATTACTTCTGAATCATCCTTGTTTTTACTTTCTTCATCTTTATTTTGTTCATTACCAGCTTTTTTTTGACCAAAGTAATAATCATGGTTTTCAAGATGATCTAAATCTTCTTTTAACTTTCCAGTACCCGCCTCTTTCAACAGCGCTTTTACCTTTAAGTTTGCAGGCTTAATAGGCACAGGTACGACACGAGTTAAGACAGTAGTAAAAATATCCATAAATCCTCAAGTACAGTTTATTATAACAATCAGACTAAATTATTGATCCGTTAAGTATTAAAATTAGCGTTACAACAGTAACTATTTATCGACTATTTAAACAAAACCTTTAATAAGCAACTAAAAAGCACTTAACCCCATATTAAAAGAGTAATAACTCTAAGTTTGCACCATATAACAAATAATCATAAAAAATGGTTATTTATTCCTTGAAGCTAAATTCGTTTATCAGTACTCTAACAACATAGAAAATTAAACATTCAATCACTCAGCAAATAATATTAAGTTTAACACATTATGATTTTTAACCTGAACAATCGACATCACCATCATATGGAACTGCCCATTCAGGTCTTTTATTACTTATAATTAATAAAGGAACCGCGATGGGCAATGGCCTTTTCGTGGAGTTGAACTTAAGAAATATATTTATAAACCCCCGAAAGAGCCTTAAATCTTTCGGGGGTTTTTCGCATTTTATGTCCCTGAAAATTGTATATACATATTTTTAGCATTAAAAACTTACAAATTAGGAATTGAACAAATGACAACATCAGAGCCACGTTTACGCATAGCGATGCAAAAATCAGGACGCCTTAGTGAAGATACTCAAAAACTACTTAAGGGCTGTGGACTAAAACTTAATGTTAGCGATCGTCGCTTACTTGCCCATGTTAAAAACATGCCAATTGACATTATGAGAGTTCGTAGCAGCGATATACCAGGCCTTGTAATGGATGGTGTTTGTGATTTAGGAATTGTTGGTGATAATACGCTTGAAGAAGAAGAATTATCACGCGCACTTATTGGCAGTAAAAACAATTACATTAAAACAACGCCGTTAAATTTTGGTGACTGTCGTTTTTCAATCGCAATGCCCGAAGAATTTGAATACACAGGTTTACAGTGTTTAGACGGTTTACGTTTTGCAACGACCTACCCTCAGTTATTAAATCGTTTTGCTAAAGAGAACGGCATTAACGTTGAATTTTGTTTATTAAAAGGCTCTGTTGAAGTTGCCCCAAGAGTTGGTTTAGCCGATGGTATTTGTGACTTGGTGTCTACTGGTGCAACGCTTGAAGCTAATGGTTTAAAAGAAGTTGCAGAAGTCTTTCGCTCTAAAGCGTCACTCATTCAACGCTCAGAACCTTTGGGTGAAGAAAAACAAACGATTTTAAATACTCTACTTCCTCGTATTAACGGTGTTATGAAAGCGAAAGAAAGTAAATACATCATGCTGCACGCGCCAAAAGATAAAGTAAGCGAAGTAAGTGCATTAATGCCAGGTAAGGAGACCCCCACCATTTTGCCATTAGCAGGTCGAGATGATCTAGTTGCTGTCCATGTTGTTGCTACTGAAACATTTTTTTGGGAAACCATGGAACAATTAAAAGAATTAGGCTGTAACTCAATACTGGTTATGCCTATAGAAAAAATGATGGGTTAATCCATTAACCCATGGTTGGTTTGCCCAAGTCCGGCATCGAAAGTACTCATAGACTAGCGTCAACTCCGTGCTTTCTCTTTGCCCTTGAACCAACTACCTGCGGGTTAAAATAATTAACATGAATATCATATAGTAAAGAATTAGAGAAAATTATGAATACTCAAATAATTGATTGGCAAACAATATCACCGCAACAAAAAAAAGATGCGCTTGCACGTCCTGCCATTGCCGATAATGCCTTGTTATCAACACAGGTTGCTAACATTTTATCGCAAGTACAAAAGCAAGGTGATAAAGCCCTATTTTCTTTAACTGAGCAATTTGACGGTATCGCCTTATCAACGTTGTCGGTAACTGCTGAGCAAGTTGAACAAGCAAAGCTGGCGTTAACTGACAAACGCCTAAAAGCAATTAATACGGCCTACGGCCAGATAAAACGTTTTCATAGTGCCCAAACACCACAAGATGTATTTGTTGAAACTTGCCCTGGTGTTCGCTGCACTTTAAAAACTGAAGCGATTGAAAGCGTAGGCTTGTATATTCCAGCAGGTAGTGCACCGCTACCATCAACAGTATTGATGTTAGGCGTGCCTGCACAACTTGCAGGCTGTAAACGTACTGTACTCGTTTGCCCACCCGACAAAAATGGCCAACTCGCCAATGAAATATTAGTGGCCGCTGCACTTTGTGAGATTACAGAAATTTATACCATAGGTGGAGCGCAAGCTATCGCAGCACTTGCCTATGGCACAACAAGCATTCCAGCTGTTAATAAAGTATTCGGCCCTGGAAATCGCTATGTCACTGAAGCAAAAAAACAGCTTTCTCAACAAGTTGCTGGTTTTGCCATTGATATGCCTGCCGGTCCTTCTGAAGTATTAGTGATTGGAGATGAAAAAGCCAATGCCGCTTTTATTGCTGCCGATTTATTATCACAAGCGGAACATGGTAGCGACAGCCAAGTTATCTTATTAACCGATAGTGAACAGTTAATCAAAAATGTTGCCAATGAACTTGAAACACAAGTGGCGCTATTATCAAGAAGAGAAATTGCTAAACAAGCATTAAAGCAGTCACGATTAATTTTAACCCAAGACATGGCGCAGGCTGTTAAGGTGTCAAACCTTTATGGTCCTGAACATTTAATTATTCAAGCTGAGAAGGCACAAGAATTATTAATAGATTTACGTAATGCAGGATCAATTTTTGTCGGTGCTTATACACCAGAGTCGGCTGGTGATTACGCTAGCGGCACTAACCATGTACTGCCTACTTACGGTTATTCAAAAGTGATTTCAAGTTTATCACTCGCTGATTTTTCTCGTCGCTATACCGTACAAGAAATCAGTAAAGCAGGTTTAACTAACTTAGCTGAGTGTATTATCGAACTCACCGATGCTGAAGGACTTGATGCCCATCAAAGAGCCGTCACTATTCGTTTGGAAGAAGCTAACATGGATGGTAAGTAAAATGACAATAATAAACAAATTAGCACGAGAAGAACTCATTGATATGGTGCCTTACCAGTCAGCGCGTAGGCTCTTTGCTAGTGGTAATACTGAAAAATCCAACAACAGTATTAAAAGAAAAGTGTGGCTCAATGCTAACGAAGCACCTGGTAATGGTGAATACCAAATTAATAGCGAAAACATTAACCGTTACCCTGATTTCCAACCTGATAACTTGCTCAATGCTTATAGTAATTATTGCGGCCTTGAACGTTCACAAATACTTGCAACCCGTGGAGCAGATGAAGGCATAGAACTTATTGTTCGTAGCTTTTGTCGCGCTTATCAAGACAGCATCTTAATTTGTCCGCCAACTTATGGTATGTATGCCATCAGTGCAGAAAATCATGGTGCTGGTATTATTAAAGTTCCTTTAGTTAATAATCAGTTAAACCTTGATGAGTTAGCAAAGCAAGTTGATAAAGTAAAAGTGGTGTTTTTATGCTCGCCAGGTAATCCAACGGGTAATTTATTACCAAAAGAACAAATAATTCAAGCTATTGAGCTATTTAAAGATAGTGCTATTGTTGTGGTAGATGAAGCCTACATAGAGTTCTCACCAGAGCAAACAAGTACTTCTTTACTCGATAATTATGACAATGTGATTGTACTAAGAACTTTGTCAAAAGCTTTTGCTCTTGCAGGACTGAGATGTGGTTTTACCCTTGCAAGCTCAGACATAATCACCTTACTCAGCAAAGTGATTGCACCTTACCCAATTTCAGCGCCTGTTGCTGAAATTGCAAGTGTAGCGCTAAGTACTGATTTAGATAAAATGACTGAACGCGTACAATATTGCATCAATGTCAAAGCAAGCTTATCCATTTGGCTTAGCAAACAAGACTGGTGTAGTGAAGTATTTACCAGCGATGCTAATTTTATTTTATTTCGTTGTACAAGCCAGAGTGAAAAGACACGTATTTTTGATTTATTAGTGAACAATAATATTTTAATCCGCGATCAATCTAAACAAATGCAATTAGAAAATTGTTTACGCATTAGTATCGGCAGCGAACAAGAAATAACACAACTTAAAGAAGTTTTATCATGAGCAACAAACAACAGAAAATATTATTTATCGATCGTGACGGTACCCTAGTTGAAGAACCTGCTATAGATAAACAACTGGACACCTTAGAAAAATTAGTTTTTGAACCAAATGTTATACCTGAATTATTAAAGCTACAAGCTAAAGGCTTTAAACTAGTGATGGTGTCGAATCAAGATGGTTTAGGCACAGACAGCTTTCCTCAAAGCGATTTTGATCTACCCCATGATAAAATGATGGCAATATTCTCATCTCAAGGGGTGGAGTTCCAAGATACTCTATTATGCCCTCATTTTGATGAAGACAACTGTAATTGCCGTAAACCCAAACTAGGGTTGGTCAGCGAATACTTGCAGAATGGCCTCGTTGATTTCACCAATTCCTATGTTATTGGTGACAGAGAAACTGACATGGGCTTAGCCGCCAATATGGGTATTGTCGGCATTAAGTATAATCGTGAGAACCTGAATTGGTCTCAAGTTAGCGAACAAATACTGGCGCCATTAGAAAAAATGCGCACCGCTACAGTAACCAGAACAACTAAGGAAACTGATATCACCATTTCCGTTAATTTAGATAAAACTGGTGGTAGCAGTATTGATACAGGTTTGGGTTTCTTCGACCACATGTTAGATCAAATAGCCACCCATGGCGGTTTTAATTTGCAATGTAGCGTGAGTGGAGACTATCACATAGATGAACACCACAGTGTTGAAGATACAGCTCTGGCACTAGGGCAGGCATTAAAAGAAGCATTAGGTAATAAACGTGGTATTGGTCGTTTTGGGTTTGTCTTGCCAATGGATGAATGTCGCGCCGAATGTGCAATTGATTTATCAGGCCGTCCTTGGCTTGAGTTTGATGCTGAATTTACCTCAGAAAATGTTGGCACTATGTCAACCCAAATGGTTTCTCACTTTTTCCGTTCACTAGCAGATGCAATGCTAATTACTTTGCATTTATCCACTAGTAAAGGTAATTGTCATCATCAAGTAGAAAGTTTATTTAAAGTATTTGGCCGCGCATTAGGCCAAGCGATTAAAGTAGAGGGCGACGAATTACCTAGCTCGAAAGGAACGCTTTAAATGACTGACACTATGTACAATAAAAGTAGCTATAAAGGCAATAATGTCATTGTTGATACCGGCTGTGCTAATTTATCATCAGTAAAATTTGCAATTGAGCGTATTGGTTTTACAGCGACTATTACGGATGATATTGAACAAATAAAAGCCGCTGACAAAGTTATTTTTCCAGGTGTTGGCAGTGCTAAGCATGCAATGGCAAATATCAATGATAAAAACTTAGTTGAAACCTTGCAAAATTTAACTCAACCCGTATTAGGCTTTTGTTTAGGTATGCAGTTAATGTGTTCTTCATCTGTTGAAAGTAATGATGGCGAAACGGTTAAGTGTTTAAATATTATTCCAATAAATATAACACCGTTAAAATCTGAAGGTAACCGTTTACCCCACATGGGTTGGAATACGCTTACTTCTGTCGCTAACCACCCTGTTTTTAAGGGAATTAATATTGGTGATTATTTTTATTTTGTTCATAGTTTTGCTGCCCCCGTATGTGAATACACCGTTGCGACATGTAACTATGGCAGTGAATTTTCAGCGGTAATCGCCAAAGATAACTTTATTGGTTGTCAATTTCATCCTGAACGCTCAAGTGAATTAGGCAGTAAAATTATTAAAAACTTTTTAGAGTTAACTTCTGAGGAATTAACAACACTATGATGATCCCAGCAATAGACTTGATAAACGGCGAAGTTGTTCGTCTATTTCAAGGTGATTACAACCAGAAAACCAACTACCAATATACCGTGCAAGAACGCCAGCAAGCTTACGCAGCATCAGGCGCTACTGTAATGCACTTTGTTGATTTAGATGGCGCAAAAGACAGTACTAAACGCCAATTATCAACACTTAAAACCGTGGTAAACCATGAAAGCATGATCACCCAAGTAGGTGGTGGCATACGCTGTGAAGACGATATAAAGCAACTATTTGATTTAGGCACAAACCGTGTAGTTATCGGCTCACTGGCAATCAAGCAACCTGAGTTAGTACTTGAATGGTTAAAAACCTATGGCGGTGAAAAAATTGTTTTAGCTCTCGACATCAAAATTGATGCACAAGGCAATAAAACCCTGCCAACCCACGGTTGGATAGAAGACAGTGGGGTTAATTTAGAGGACTTGCTAGATGCCTATATTAACGCAGGGATAAAGCACATTTTATGTACGGATATTTCTAAAGACGGTACACTTTCAGGTTCGAATGTTGATCTTTACATTGAACTTTGCCAAAAATATCCAAGTGTTCAGTGGCAGGCCTCTGGCGGCATTGGCAGCTTAGATGATATTAAAGCGTTAATCGGCTCCGGTGTTAGCGGTGTTATTTTGGGTCGTTCGCTTTTAGAGGGTAAATTTACTCTTGAGGAGGCTATCGCATGTTGGCCCGCAGAATAATACCCTGTTTAGATGTCCGCGACGGTAAAGTGGTAAAAGGTGTGCAATTTAGAAACCATGAGATTATTGGTGATATTGTTCCTCTAGCGAAAAGATACGCCGAAGCTGGCGCAGATGAGCTCGTTTTTTATGATATCACTGCAAGTTCAGATGGGCGTGTGGTTGATAAAAGCTGGGTTAGTCGTATAGCAGAAGTTATTGATATTCCATTTTGCGTCGCTGGTGGCATTAAAAGCGAAGCAGACGCAAGAGAAATATTAATGATGGGTGCCGATAAAATCAGCATCAATTCTCCGGCTCTTCGCGATCCAACACTCATTTCACGCCTTGCAGATCATTTTGGTCAGCAATGTATTGTTGTGGGTATTGACAGTTTTTACAATAAAGACGCCAATAACGGGCAAGGACAATACCAAGTTTATCAGTTTACTGGCGATGAAAAACGAACCCAAAAAACCGGTTGGACAACCTTTGATTGGATAGAAAAAGTAGTCAGTCTAGGTGCAGGTGAAATTGTGCTTAACTGTATGAACCAAGATGGAGTTCGTCAAGGTTATGATCTTGATCAGTTAAAACAAGCTCGTGATGTTTGTAACGTGCCATTAATTGCTTCTGGTGGCGCAGGCACTATTGAGCATTTTGCACAAGTATACCAACAAGCCGATGTTGATGGAGCCCTAGCTGCTTCGGTTTTTCACAAAGGCATTATCCCTATAAGCGAATTGAAAACTTATTTAAAATCACAAAATATTGAGGTAAGACCATGTTAGTAACAAATGGTAATATTAATGAATTAGCATGGCAGAAAATGGATAATTTAATACCGGCTATTATTCAACACGCAGCTACTGGTGCAGTATTAATGCAAGGATACATGAGTCAAGAATCATTAACTGCCACATTAAACTCTGGTAAAGCAACTTTTTTTAGTCGCTCAAAACAAGCGCTCTGGGTAAAAGGCGAAACATCTGGTAATTTTTTGAATGTTGAACAAGTACTCACCGATTGTGACCAAGACAGCTTATTAATTGCTTGTACTCCTATAGGCCCCAGCTGTCACCTAGGTACAGAATCTTGTTTTCCTGAGCAAAAGTTAACGCAGCAAAACTTTTTAAGCCAACTTGAACAAGTCATCGACAGCCGAAAAGGGGATGATCCCAAAGAAAGCTACACTGCTCACTTATTCTCTCGCGGCACAACAAAAATGGCCCAAAAAGTAGGAGAAGAAGGCGTTGAAGTTGCTCTTGCTGCTGTCGCTGAAACTAAAGAAGATTTATTAGGCGAATGTGCAGACTTGTTTTACCACACTCTAGTTTTACTTGCCGATCAAAAAATTGATTTAGCTGAAGTTATGGCAGTATTGCAACAGCGACATAATAAATAGGGTTCAAATTTAGCCAAATTTTTGATAATAATATGCATCCTTGTTATAACTAAGATAGGTGCATATTTTATTATGGTTAAACCTTGAGAAATTTTTATTCGTTTCTTCATTTCCTTATATTGTTATTAATATCCATTATTAATATACCTTCCTATGCACGCTCAGATGACGTTCTTATTTATATTCGTGACGATGTATATACAGATTACCAAAACTTCGTCAATAAAAGAGAGATTTTAACAATAAAAAACTTCTCTGGGAAAGCTATACGACGTGATGTTGTCGATATGATTATTGCCCAGCAAGCACTCAAGCTTGGTGGCTTTACTAATAAATTTAGTTATGCTCCTGGAAAAGTTAACTTTAGAAATACCAAATTACTGCAAAATGGTGATTTACTCATTAGCTTTGATTCTTACTGGAAAAGTGACGCTCAAGCTTTAGCTGATAAACTCTATATTTCAGATCCTGTGATCAGATATGGAGAATACGTCGCAGGCATTTATACTAGCCCTTATAATCAAAAGGTACTGCAAGTAGAGAAACTAAGTGATTTACAACATTTAACCTCAATCTCAACACCTAAATGGCGCACTGACTGGAAAACTTTACAATCCCTTAACCTAAAAGAATTAACCAAAGAAAGTTCATGGCTTTCTATGACTCGAATGGTCAACCTACAGTGGGTTGATTTTATGCTGATGCCGTTTAACTCAACTCCAGATAAAAGTTTCACCATGGAAAAGGTCCATTTAATACCTGTCCAAAATGTTGCCATAGTATTAAAAGATTCTCGTCATTTTGTTATCAGTAAAGCACATCACCAAGGGGAAGCTGCTTTTGTTGCTATTAATAAAGGCATAAAAATACTAAGAGCACATGGAGCAATAACCAAAGCCTACACAGAAGCAGGTTTTTTCGTTGACCTAAGCCAATATGAAATTCTAAATAAGTAAAATCAGCTTTAAATAATTGAGTGTGAATCACTATTTTCAAAAACGTCTGTACAAGTTGTTGTTATTGATTTCCTAAAATAACACGCTATAATATGCCGCTTAAAGGATACCTCCAAGCTAAGGAATAGCAATGTTCAAACGTACTGCCATCAAAAAATACGGTAATAAACTTTTACCGTTGTTACAAAAACGCTACGGTGAACAAGTTTTTTATACTGCTAGTCAAATTAGAGCTACAGTATATCAATGTAACTTCAATCCCAAATACCTACCGCTAGGTTACGTATTATTTCTAGAGCCAACGTTATTAATCCAATTAATTCAAAAAGAGTTCCCGAATACTTGTATTACTCGATATAAAAAAGAAATGCGTGACTATCTAGATGAACACAAATACTATGGTTATTTGCAATTGTTAACCCTATAGAGCCTAAATGAACTCCAAAACCACATGGCAAGTTAAACACTTTGATGAATTATCTCTTAATCAATTATATGATTTTTTAAAACTGCGTATTGATGTATTTGTTGTTGAACAAACCTGTTATTACCCTGACCTTGATGGTGATAAAAACCAATTAGACCGAGACAAAGAAACACAGCATGTTTTGGGGTACCAAAATGATACGCTAGTTGCTTATTTACGTATATTGGCTCGAGGACAAAGTTATAAAGAACATATAAGCATTGGCCGTGTAGCTATTGCAGAGCAAGCAAGGGGCACTGGTTTAGGACATGAACTGATGACTGAAGCACTTAAATTATGCCAACAAAATTTCCCTAAGCAAAATATAAAAATTTCAGCGCAAGAGCACCTGATTAACTATTACCAACAACATGGATTTGAGCAAGTGTCTGAGATGTATCTTGAAGATGACATCCCTCATGTTGCCATGGTTAAAGATATGCATATTTAGCGATCATTACATAAGCATAAATCACCGTTCTAACATACAAAGGCACAAATATTTGCTATCGCTAACATGAGCAATACTATAAACATAGTAATAGTGCCTAAGAATCTTGCTTTCGAAGTACCAATAGATTTACTTAAGCCCAAAGCATGCAATACTCTACCAATAACTAATACGCTACCAAACATATGTAACCAAAAGCTATCAGCACCACTAAGCTCGTAGCCTGCTAATAAAATTAGCGCTAAAGGCATATATTCAGAAAAATTTCCATGTATTCGAATAGCCTTGATTAATGCCCTTTCTCCACCATCACCAACACCAACTTTTAACTTAAAGCGCAAACGAATGACATTAAAAGATAGCCCGACAAAAAGCAACGCTAATAAGCTGGCATAAAATGCTGTAATTGCGATATTAATATCCATAGATGACCTTTTTATTCTTTTGTATTTTTATACTAAGCAGGTTAATTAGCTTTTTTTATAAGACAAAAAACTCGCCGAAGCGAGTTTTATTAATATATAAGCTAAACAGAAATAATTAAGCTAGTTGTTCACTTAACAAAGCATTAACAGCTTCAACCGCTTGAGTACCATCAACTGTTAAATACTGACAATGGCCAGATTTAGCCTCGCTTTGGTAAAAATCAACTAAAGGTTTAGTTTGCTCATGATAAATAGCTAAACGCTTACGTACTGTTGACTCTTCATCATCTGGACGAATTGATAAATCATCACCAGTAACATCATCTTTACCTTCAACTTTGGGTGGGTTATAAACAAGGTGATAAACTCGACCTGAGCCAGAGTGCACTCTGCGACCAGCCATACGTTCAACAATCACTTCATCTGGTACATCAAATTCGAGCACGTGGTCAACACTTACGCCATTTTCCTTCATCGCGTCAGCTTGCGGGATTGTACGAGGGAACCCGTCTAGCAAGAAGCCACCTTTACAATCATCCAGAGTGATTCGTTCTTTCACTAAACCTATAATTAGCTCATCAGATACCAATTGCCCGGCGTCCATAACCGCTTTAGCTTGTTTTCCTAGCTCAGTTCCAGCTTTAATTGCTGCACGCAACATATCGCCTGTTGAAATTTGCGGAATACCAAATTTAGCCATTAAAAATTGAGCCTGTGTGCCTTTGCCCGCACCAGGAGCACCAAGAAGTACAATACGCATATAAACTAACCTTTAAGTAATAATTTAAAATAAGTAAAAAAATAATTACATTAAAACGATGTGTTGCTTAATTCAAAGCAATTTGATCACACTAATGTAATAATTCTTGGCTATTATATTTATCGCGGCAAACACTATACAAGTAAGCCCATACGCAAACAAGCCTAGCATACAAAAAAGGAGCAATCATTCATAGTGAATTGCTCCTTTTTCCGACTAAAGTCTATTGCTTATTTAACTGAAACTTTACTTAGTTAAACTTAACATTAACTTATTTAAACGAGCAACAAAGCTTGCTGGATCTTTCAAACTACCACGCTCTGCTAACATAGCTTGTTCAAACAGCACATCAACCCACTGGCTAAACTTGTCATCATCTTGCTCATCAGCAACATGCTTAACTAAATCATGATCACCGTTAATTTCAAAGATAGGTAAAGTGTCTGGCACCTCTTGACCAACAGACGCCATCAGTTTTGCCATTTGGCTACTCATGTCGTTATCATCAGCAACAATACATGCTGGAGAATCTGTTAAGCGTTGAGATAATTTAACTTCTTTCACTTTATCTTTAAGAACTTCTTTAATGCGAACAACAACACTGTCGAACTCTTTTTCAAGCTTTTCTTGTGCTTCTTTAGTTTCAGCATCATCCATATCACCTAAGTCTAAACCGCCACGAGTTACAGATTGTAGCTGTTTACCATCAAATTCATTTAAGTGACTTACTAACCACTCATCAATTCGGTCAGACATTAATAAAACTTCAATGCCTTTTTTGCGAAAAACTTCTAAATGAGGGCTGTTTTTAGCAGCTTCAAAACTATCCGCAACAACATAGTAAACTTTGTCTTGACCTTCTTTCATGCGCTCAATATATGAAGCTAGTGAAACATTCTGTACAGAGTTATCTTCATTAGTTGAAGCAAAGCGTAATAAACCAGCAACTTGCTCTTTATTCGCCGCGTCTTCAGCAGGCCCTTCTTTTAGTACTTGACCAAACTCATCCCAGAAACCTTGATATTTATCCGCATCTTTTTTGCCTAATTTATCAAGCATTTTTAAAACACGTTTAGTACAACCTTTACGGATGGCTTGAGTTACCTTGTTATCTTGTAGAATTTCACGAGATACATTCAATGGTAAATCATTTGAGTCAAGCAGCCCCTTTACGAAACGTAAGTAGGTTGGCATAAATTGCTCGGCATCGTCCATAATAAATACACGTTGTACGTATAATTTTAAACCATGCTGTTTTTCACGATTGTACATATCAAATGGTGCTTTTGAAGGCACATACAAAAGTGAAGTATACTCAGTTTTACCTTCTACTTTGTTATGTTCCCATAATAACGGGTCACCAAAGTCATGTGATACATGTTTGTAAAACTCTTTATATTCATCTTCCGATACATCAGCTTTTTCACGAGTCCATAAAGCCGTTGCCTTATTAATAGCTTCCCACTTTGCAGGCTCTGCATCACGTGCTTCAACACCGTGAGTAGTAACATTGTCTTCATCATCTTTAACCTCAGCTACCGCTTCTACTGCGGGAACTTCTTGGGTTAGCATTTCAACAGAGACTGAAATGTGATCAGAGTATTTAGTAACAATAGACTTTAAGCGCCAGTCATCAGCAAACTCGCTTTCATCTTCTTTTAAATGCAGAATAATGTCTGTTCCGCGATTTGACTTTTCAATTGTCGCTGTAGTGAATTCACCTTCACCTGCACTAACCCACTCTGTGCCTTCACTTGCATCATCACCAGCACGACGAGTACGCACAGTTACCTTGTCAGCTACAATAAAAGATGAGTAAAAACCAACACCAAATTGACCAATTAATTGCGAGTCAGACGCTTGGTCGCCTGAAAGCTGTGAGAAAAACTCAGCCGTACCAGATTTGGCAATGGTTCCTAAGTGCTCAATAACTTCATCAAGACTCATACCGATGCCGTTATCAGAAATAGTTACTGTGTTATTTTCTTTATCACAACTTACACGAACTCTTAATTCACCATCACCTTCAAATAAATCAGCATTTGATAAGGCTTTAAAACGTAATTTATCTGAGGCATCTGCCGCATTAGAAACTAGTTCACGCAAGAAAATTTCTTTATTAGAATAAAGACTGTGGATCATTAGTTGAAGTATTTTTGCGTTATCCGAGGCAAACGCATGATTTTGTGGTTTATTTTCGACTGTCATATAAAGTTAACCTATTATGTTTTCTAAATTTGGTAAATGATTTGGTAAATATCTGGGTTAGTTCGGGTTAATTCGCTGTTACTTTATTTGAGGCTAGTTTATTTTTTTTCAAGGGAGTAAGGAAGAAAAGTTGCGAGAAAGCAATAACAAGTTCATATTTATGAGTGGCAAAATTAACTATGCCACTTTATTATTAAACTGAAATAGAAAGAGAGTTACCTTCGTAACTAAAAATTCGCCACTCGATACTCAATATTAAAATTGATAACTTTTTCGTCCAGAAAGCGCATGGGACAATGTGTTTCCATCGACATATTCAAGCTCACCACCAACAGGTACACCATGGGCAATACGTGAAATATCAACTTGATATTTTTGTGCTAACTCCGCAATATAATACGCAGTTGCTTCTCCTTCAACCGTTGGATTAGTTGCTAATATCACCTCTTTAAATTGTCCCGTAGCAAACTGTTTTTCCAAAATATCTAAACCTAAATCATCAGGCCCGATGCCATCAATAGGTGATAAATGCCCCATTAACACAAAATATTTACCTGTAAATTCACCCGTTTGTTCGATAGCAATAACATCACCTGGGCTTTCTACAATACATAAACTAGTTGATATTTTTCGTTTTGGGCTTTGACAAATTTCACATAAGTCTTGCTCAGTAAAATTTCGACACGATTGACAATGTCCAATATCTGTCATCGCTACCGCTAGGGTAGCAGCAAGTTTACTGCCACCGCGGCGGTTTCGCTCTAATAACTGAAATGCCATCCTTTGTGCTGATTTAGAACCGACACCGGGTAAACACTTTAAAGCGTCTATAAGCTCTTGAACTAGTGGACTAAACTTCATAAAACATACTTCTATTATTTGAATCTAAGTTTTCTACCAATATCAAAACTGGTATTTCAGAGAAATATTATAAAGGGTTAGATACGGGGTAAAGTACCTGATCTTTATAACCTGTGGTAATTGCCATAAAACCAGACAATAACTGATCTAATTCACTATCACCAGTATCGCTAATTAATGCTTTGTTATTTAATGCTGTTAATTTCGCTTTAGTGGCAATAATAATGATATTTTCTTTACCGCCATTTTGCCCAAGAATAAAGCGAATAATACGAGGGCTTAATTGCTGATTACCACGGCCAAAAATATGCCCTTGCCCGCCAATCAAAGTAATCACTAAATTGACAATTTTCTGGTTGTTTTTTGCTAACTTAAGATGCTGCCACAGTTGTTTTTCAGTAACATCATTGGCTATTAACGCTTCATTTTGAACGAGGTCAACACCAAGTAAAGTATTTTTCAAACCAAGTTCATTCATTAAAAAATCAGTGGTTGAGCCTGAGCCAATAACAAATAAGCCTTCATCATTATCGGTCATATGGGCGATAACATCTTCGCTAATATCATGCAGCACCAATTCATCTGATTCTTTACCACCTGATTTTACCGCTTGAACATACCTAAGTTCACTGGGGATTTGCATTTCACCAAAACGTTTTGCTTTAACAACACCTTGGCGAAATAATGACTCATCAATATCCATCACATCACCTTCAGTTAACGTCACTAATTCTTTAGTGACCATTAATTCAACTACCCGCCCTGCTGCCGTTGGGGTTATAGCATAAACGCCAGAATGAATTTTACAGCCAGCAGGAATTCCCAAAACTGGCACTCGGGGCAACATACTTTGTTGAGCTTTTTGTTCGGTTTTTAGTGCCACTACTTTAGCTATATTACGAGCGGTTCCATCACCGCCTGCAAACAAAATAATATCAACTTGCTCTGCAAGTAATGCAGAAACTGCTTGTTCGGTATCCGATGCTTGAGTGTTCTCATTCTTGGTTTGGTACACCAATTCAACGTTAAAACCTAACTCTTTTGCCGTTTGCTCACCCATTTGACTATTTACGGTATAAATAACAATTTCATCTTGGTAAGGCAATAAAACGGTTAATGCTGTTTGTGTACGAGCATTAGCTTTTAGCTCTGCGCCTAACGCTAAAGCGTGTTTTACCATATCGTCACTGCCCTTTAACGCAACACTACCGCCAACACCTGCTATAGGGTTTATTATCAAGCCTAATTTGAACATGGTTCATCTTCTTCAGTTTTAGTAAAATGATCAACCCTTAATGGCAATGACATATTATAAAATTTAGCCAAAGCTTCAATAAATTGATTTGCTCTTATGGGAAAACCTTGCTTTAAAAATAATTGCACTTGTTGAAAAACTTTCTTTTTAAAACCCTTGGTATCTGCTTGAAAGCCATCTAAATTATCAGAAGAGACATGAAATTCTTTTCGTGCTGCCACATTAAAAGCCCACTCTATTGCTTGTGGAATAACTTCAACGTTTTCAAATTTTTTCTGTTGCAACTCATTTCTACCGTCTGGTATATACCAATAGCCAAAATCTTCCAATAAGCGCCTTGCTTCACCTGCCTGACACCAGTGAGCAATTTCGTGAAAAGCACTAGCGTAAAACCCACGAGCAAAAATTATTTGATGATAATGACAATCTGCACCTGCAGGTAAGTACAAGGGTTCGTCCCCTCCTTTTATCAACTGAGTATTATACTCTTTGAAGAAAGTGTCATGAAAAAGTGGAATAAGATCTTGATAGTTGTGCTGCATACAACAATATAAACGTGGCGTTATAAATTTGGGTTATTGTATCGAATAAAAGTGTCTATTTCATCTTTATACATGATGAAATAGACACCTTATTAGGTTTAGATGATCAGACATCATCTTCGATGTTGTTTATGCCTTTAGTTCGCTCTATGCAATCAAGCTTATGATGAATAGCCGATTTAATCATCATATAACCACTGATAGGTGCTGTTAGTAATAAAAATAGCGAAATAAGTATTTCTTTTATACTCAATCCTGCTTGTGTTGTGCTAAAAAATACCATCGCGGCAGTTAGCAAGGATGCCATTCCTAAGGTTGTCGCTTTCGTCGGGCCATGAAGGCGCATAAAAAAATCAGGCATTTTAACCAAACCAATAGAGCCAACAAGTATGAAACAACCCCCAATCAATAATAGTATTGAAATAATCCATTCAATCATAGTGTAATTCCTTATTCTATAATATCGCCACGAAGCAAGTATTTACAAACTGCCACAGTGCTTACAAAACCAAGCATAGCGATTAACAGCGCAGCTTCAAAGTACAAAGTAGTACCCAGACTCATACCGTACAAAATGATCAAGGCAATACTATTGATATACATAGTATCGAGTGCAAGTATCCTGTCAGGTATAGAAGGACCTATCAATAAGCGCCATACATTTAATAATAACGATACGCCTATCATAGCGAATACAATTAATATTACTGTCTCTAGCATTGAAATATCTCCTTAAGGGGCGCTTCATAACGCGCTTTAATTGTATTTATTAAGATCTGCTCATCTTCAAGATTTAACACGTGTATCAGTAAAAAACGTTCCTCAGGCTCTTTATCGTCTATCATAGACTCCCTCCAAGGATACACTTCGGCACTGACGGTTCCTGGTGTTAATGACACAGTGCTGGCCAAAATGGTAATCGGCATACTGTGTGTTAAATCTAACGGTACCTTGACGAATCCAGGAGTTAATTTCTTCGTTGGTCCTAATATCAAAATAGCCACCTGAACATTCGCCGTAATAATGTCATATAAAACCAGTAATAAATGACGAAACGCCAAACCGGGTTTTATAATTAATGGCTGCTTAGTCCTAAATGGGGTAGTAGCTAACGGGATAAGGATAGCTAAAATAGCGCCTAATAGAATATGGCCAAGTGATACGCTATTATTTAATAATAGCCATACAATGAATAATAACAGGCTCAAAAAAGGCGTCGGTAACCATGTAAATTTTGCTTCTAAACGCATTACTTACCTCCTGAAAGGATAACTTTTATATTGCTATTAAAATCATGTAATTGAGTAGCAGCCCCAATGGCATACTCACTTAATGGTCCAGCAAAAATACTCATCAATGGCGCACTCGCTATAAGGATAATCAATGCCACTAACTGTGCAGGATGAACTCGCGTTTGTTCGCTACTTTGGGTAACCTTATCTTGATGATGCCAAAAAACAGTAGAGCCGGCTTTAGACACTGCAACTAATATAGCTAAACTTGCCAATAAATAGAGCGGCCAAAACACCAGGGTATATTGTGCATTTAATGTTGCTTTAAGCAGCCATACTTTAGCAATAAAACCAGACAATGGTGGCATGCCTATCACCGCGACACCAGCAACCAAAAAGCATACACCAAGTAATCTTGGCTGATAAACTGGCGGACCTGCAATAATGCGATCAGAAACGTCACCCCGTTGGCGACCAATTAAATCAGCTAAGATGAATAGTGCAGCAGTTACCAATGTTGAATGCACTAAGTAATAAATTGCTGCAGCGCTTGACTCAATGGTTTGTACGGCAACTAGCGCAACTAAAGTACCTACAGACACAATCACCAAGTTTGCCGTTAACTTTCTTAAATCTTTACTGGCTAAAACACCAATGGTGCCCATAGCAATAGTGGCAATTGCTAACCACCACAACCACCCCTGCGCTATATGACTCAATTCTCCAGCCTTATCGCCAAAAATTAACGTATAAATACGCATCATTGAATAAACACCAACTTTTGTCATAATGGCAAAGAGTGCAGCGACAACTGGCATCGCGGTAGCGTAAGTATTTGCTAACCATAAATGTAGCGGTAACAAGGCGCCTTTTAACGCAAAAACCACGAGTAATAACAGCCCGCCTATTTTAACTAGGTAAACATCATCACCTTGCAATTGGGCAACTTTCTGAGCCATATCAGCCATATTTAGAGTACCTAAAACACCATATAAAATCCCCAGAGCAATCAAGAAAATCGCCGATCCGACAAGATTCATAATCACATAATGTAGAGCTGCACGGGTGTTTTTCTTATCTCCACCGTGTATTAATAAGGCATAAGAGGCAATGAGTAACACTTCAAAAAATACAAATAAATTGAAAGCATCACCCGTTAAAAAGGCACCATTTACTCCTAAAACTAAAAAATGTACCAGAGGATGAAATAAGCTACCTTTTTCATCATCTCCTGCACTGGCATATAAAACGCACACAAAGCCAAGAAATGTGGTTAAACAAACGAGCAAGGTCGATAATGGATCGGCTACAAGCACAATACCAAAAGGTGCACTCCAATCACCGATAGCATACACTTTTGTACCGTCTGCTTGAACTTTCAATAATAAAACCACTGAAACTAAAAGTGTGACAATACTTAGTAATACTGAAGTAATTCTTCTGTTAGTTTTAGTTCTCCCAAAGGGTGGCATCAATAAGATAACCCCCGCCAACATAGGTAATAAAACAGGTAAAAAGGTCAAATGCTGGATCATACTTTGCCCTTGCTATTGTTGTCGGTATTGTTATCGATCACCTGTCCATCAACATGGTCATTGCCTAAGTCAGCTTTCCCTCTGATAGCTAAAATAACAACAAAAGCAGTCATAGCAAAACCGATAACAATAGCGGTTAACACTAAAGCCTGCGGTAATGGATCAGCATATTCTGAACTGGTTCCAAGTACTGCTGCTTTATTAAGGCTGAGCCTTCCAGCTGAGAAAAGAAATAAATTTACCGCGTAAGAAAACATAGTTAGCCCTAGAACTACAGGAAAAGTTCTAGAACGTAAGATTAAAAACACGCCGCAAGAGACTAAAACGCCAACACAGGATGCGTAGAGTAATTCCATTAAATATTAACCTCACCTTTAGGATCATCAGCCGTTAATTGACCAAGACTTGCCAAAATCATTAATGTAGAGCCAACTACCGTAATATAAACACCGATATCGAATACCAACGCACTAGCGAGTTCAATTTCGCCAATAAAAGGAATATCGAAATATTCAAACCACGTTGTCATAAATGGTCTTCCAAAGAACCAACTGCCAACACCAGTAAATAACGCAATAGCAATTCCTGCGGCAATAATCTTACGATAATTAATGGTAATTCGCTCAGCAATCCAGTTCGATCCATGAGCGATGTATTGCAAAATAAAGGCTACTGCGGTCACTAAACCTGCGATAAACCCACCTCCTGGAAGATTATGTCCACGCAAGAAAATATAAAACGATACCAGTAATGCCAACGGCAGTAATGATTGAGAAATACTGGCTAATAACATCGGATATCGTTCTTTTGCCCAAAGCCGCCCTTCACTATCACTACCAGGAATCAACAACGGTAAGTTGGCTAACAATTTGTAAATACCTAATGCAGCAATACCCAGAACACAAATTTCACCTAAGGTATCAAAGCCACGAAAATCCACCAAAATCACATTAACAACGTTAGTACCGCCACCACCTGTTTTAGCATTGGCTAAGAAAAAGTCTGAGATAGACTCAAGCGGACGTGTCACTAGTGCATAGCAAATACTTGCGACAACAATTCCCAAACCAGTTGATATGCCAATATCACGCAACACACGCATAGAGCTTGATTCTCTAGGTGAACGCTGTGGTAAGAAGAACAAAGCCAACATAAGTAGAATAACGGTAACGACTTCAACCGTTAGTTGCGTTAAGGCTAAGTCAGGTGCTGAGAATCGAGTAAAGGCAATAGACACCATCAAACCTACGACCGATAACATCAATAATGAAATCACTCGTGAGTGATACCAAATCACAGTACTAAGCGCACCTATCATTAATAACGCTGCCCCCATCGCATTATGAACATCAATTGGCGTCAGTGGCTTTTCCCCGCCTAAATGGTTCATTTCAAATAAGGGCCAGCTGGCAAAAAGTAACACAATAATAAGCATCAACATGATATATCGCTGTAAAGAGCCATTTTCTATAGCGTTTACTTTATCCTGAGACCATTTTGTCACAGTAGAAAAGATTTCATCGAAGGCTTCTTTTGCGTTTAAAGACGGCAATGAATCTTGAAATTGAAACAAATGACGGCGCTGTGTATACAGCAATAAACCACCGCTAACTGCGATAGCGCTCATCAACAGAGGTAAATTAAAACCATGCCATAGCGCAACCTTAAACTCGGGTACATGCCCACCAAGTACAGCGACGGAGGCTGCCGTTAAAATATCGTTAACAATAAAGTTGGGAACTATTCCCACGACTAAACATAAAGCAACCAGTACTTCAATTGGCACTCGCATATAACGAGGTGCCTCACTGGGTTGTTTAGGTAAATCAATGGGATCGCCATTAAAGAAAACATCATGAATAAATCGAGCTGAATAAGCCACCGCAAAAGCACCTGCAATAGTGGCAAGTATAGGGATCAACCAAGACATAGAGCCGAGTAATTGTTGATGTAGCGTCTCAGCAAAAAACATTTCTTTAGATAAAAAACCATTTAATAGTGGAACACCTGCCATCGCTGCCGCCGCAACCATGGCCAACGTAGCCGTATATGGCATAAATCGCCACATACCGTTGAGTTTTCGCATGTCACGCGTACCTGTTTCATGGTCAATAATACCCGTCGCCATAAATAAAGAAGCTTTAAATGTAGCGTGGTTAATTATATGGAAGATGGCTGCTACTGCCGCAAGCTTAGTGTCTAAACCGAACAATAAGGTAATCAAACCTAAATGACTGATAGTAGAATAAGCTAGCAAACCTTTTAAGTCATGTTTAAATAAAGCAACATAAGCGCCGAATAATAATGTCGCTAGTCCGGTAAAGCTGACAATAATAAACCATATATCAGTCCCCGCCAAAGCAGGGTAAAAACGCGCTAATAAAAATACACCTGCCTTTACCATTGTCGCCGAATGTAGATAAGCACTCACTGGAGTTGGTGCAGCCATCGCATGGGGTAACCAAAAATGAAATGGAAATTGCGCAGATTTAGTAAAGGCGCCAAGTAATATTAAAATTAATGTTACTTCGTACCAAACATGAGCGTGAATAATCTCTCTACTCGCTAAAATAACATCTAGATTATAACTACCAACAATATTACCCAATAAGAGTAAACCAGCTAATAATGCTAGCCCACCAGCTCCTGTGATGGTTAAGGCCATTATTGCGCCTTCACGCGCTTCTGATTTATGCCACCAATAGCTAATTAACAAAAATGAGCTAATACTGGTAAGTTCCCAAAAGAACCAAAGCTGAATGATATTATTTGACATAACAATACCAAGCATTGCGGTCATAAATAACATTAAATAAGCATAAAGCTTAGGCATAGAGTCATTACTGCTAAGATAGTAACGGGCATAAAAAATAACTAATATTCCAATCACTAATATCATAAAAACAAACAACAGCGCTAGGCCATCTAAACGAAAGGCGATGTTTATACCGAGTAAAGGAATCCAGGAAATTGTTGCTCGAATAACTTCGCCAGATAAGACAGCTGGCGCTAAACTAATCGTTATTAATAGTGCGATGATCGGCATTAACAGCGTCAATCCAGTCGATTGATTACGTGTTAATTTACCTGTCATTGAAGAAATAATACTGCCAAGTAAGGATATCAAGGGTATCCAAAACAAAGTCATAGAGTAAACCTTTTTTATTTTTCTAATTAGAAGTCACAGTATGGTCATAATATGTCAAATCACATAACACTAGCAATCATTATCACTGTGAAACTTTGTAACGACTTTATAACGGCATAAGATAATATTTTTATCTGATATCTAAAGACAATTCGGAAAAAATCATTATTTACGTCAAAAATTCAAATAATAGGGTTATTTAACTGGTTTCTGCACCTGCATTAAGTGTAATATTTATCCTAATGAAGTTTTAATGGTTTTATGGAATAGAAATGAAGAAGTTAGACAGTATCGATTTGCGCATTTTAACCCTTTTATACAATGATGCAGATATCACCAATAAGGAATTAGCCGAGAAGATCGGTATCGCGCCATCAACTTGCTTAGAACGAGTGAAGCGTTTAAAACAAAATGATGTGATAAAAGGCGCTTTTATTGATGTTAACCTTAATACTATTGGCGGTAATATTGAAGCGATTGCGGCCATTCGTTTACAACCTTATTCAGAGCAAATTGTTAACCAATTCCGCGATGATTTATTGCGATACCCCGAAATATTAAACCTTTATCATATGGGTGGCAGTTATGATTACTACATCCACATGTCGGTACAAGATAGTGAACACTTACGCCAGTTTGTTTTTAAAAATATCACTTCTCGAGATGAAGTTACCACAGTAGAAACTTCCCTTGTATTTGAACATAGCCGAAGCGGCGTGTTACCAAACTTTCAAGAAGAGTAATTATTCCTCCCCTTCTTCCTAATGTCGTGCTTTTTTATTATTTGAATGATGCGTTTTAAAAGACGCATTTTGACGATGCAGCTTTCGACTTGAGTGACTATTGTTTTTAACAGCTTTAGAACTACGCTGCTTACTAACATTTTCTTTGTGTCGCTTAGGAGTCGATTTTTTTACACGGTTATTGTGACTATGATGCTTATTCTGCCCAACATCTTTAAATTGAGTATGAGCAGAATACGGCTTAGGTGATCTCCGTAGGCTCTCTTTGCTTCTAATTTGCGAAATTTTAGTTTCTTTTTTACTAACTTTTTTACTTTCTTTTTTACTAAAAGAGTGATTCTTTACCGATAAACTTTGCTTTAATTGACGATGAGAATATTGCGAAGACTTACGCGTTTTATTGGGTTTAACACGACTACTATAATATTTTTTACCCGTATGTTTACTCCTATAGGCAACACCTTTTCTATGCACTGGTTGATGCGACCAACGTTTGGCATAACCACCGTTAGCAATCAATCGACGAGGGCGTTGATGGTAATAACGATGATGTGATTTATACGGATTTACCACAATTACATGACGTTTATGCCAGTGAAAAGTGTTAAAGAAATAATTAAAAGAAATGTGAATACCTGAATGCCAATAAAAAGGATTGTAATGATTCACATAAGCACGATGGTATGGCGTCCAATAGACCGGCGGATATGAAGACCAGTACCAAGAACCATAAACCATGCGGGTATCGTAATAAGGCACATAAACTACTTCTTTTTCTCGTGATTCAATAATAATATTATTATCTTCATAACTAACGTCCATGTTATCCATTTTTCCTAGGTTTCCTGCAAGCTTTGCTTGCTCTCTTAACGCCTGAATACTTTCTAAAACTCTTGCTTCATCTTGTAAAAATGCGTCACCTAGTTGTTGCATCCAGCTTAAATCGTCACTTAAGCGACTTAATATTTGTTCAAATGGCACTAATGCTTTTACGCTAGCATCCCAATCAAAGTTTTCAATCAGTTCAGCTATTTGAGTTGAGTTGAGTTTATCGTTCTTTTTCAGCCACCGGTGAGCTTCAACTATTTCAATAGGATAAGTTGAAGAAATTAATATATGTGTAAGTAAACTATCAGGATATAAGGCAATAGGCGCTAACATTTGTGCTAGTTCTGCCTCACTAAATTGCAGCTTTTCTTGCTGATAATCTTGCTGTGAAAAGCCAGAAAAACTCACCAAAATGCTAAATATAAAGCTGAATACAAAAATAAAATTTTTCATCAAAATAATCCTTATGACTAATCCTAAGCAATAAGGATAACAAGACTAAACTGAACGCAAGCTGAATAGCTTAATGACTTGAGGACTAAGCAGGCTCCTAGTTAGACAAGTCAAAAACAATGGTGAAGGTTGCGCCAGAAAGCGCCTCTGATTCGCTAATAAATAATTGACCTTGATAACTACTGACTAGGTCATTAACGATAGCTAAACCAATACCATGCCCTGCTTGGTATGTATCAGCCCTACCGCCTCTAGATAAAATAACTGCTTGTTGCGATTTCTCTATTCCTCCACCATCATCAGAAATATCAATGGTTAACTTTTTATCTAGGCTAACAACCTTTATTGCTACTTTGTGTTTAGCGGCTTTACAGGCGTTATCTAAAACATTACCTAAGATTTCCATTAAATCTGCTTCATCTCCCTTAAAGGTAGCAGTTTCATCAACATCGACTACAAAGGATAATTCATCTCCTTGATATATTTTAGATAAGGTAGTGATAAGTTTGTCAACAACTTGCTTTACCCCAACTCCTAAATACCAAGAAGACTGCCCTGCACTTTGTGCTCTTTTTAATTGGTGCTCAATAATCTGGTTTATTCGCTGAAGTTGTTCGCTTGCATTAACTGAAATGTCTGTCTGACTTTGAATTACAGCAAGAGGGTTTTTCAAACTATGCGCTAGATCAGATAAAGCGTTGCGGTAACGTTTGCGCTGATTTTCTTCTGTTGCTAACAAGGTATTTAACTGTTGAGTGACTTGATGTAACTCAAGTGGGTAATTTGCATCGAGTGCCTTTTTTTGCCCTTTTTCTATATGTTCAAGTTCATTAGTTAGCGTCGTTAATGGCTTCAATGTCCATAACAGCCATATAATTTGTACAAAAATAAACACGACCATTAGCGCTATTAACCATGTCCAAAGTTTTTTTCTAAAATCATTAAGCGCACTTAATAGTTGTTCTTGATCTTTAATAAGGTGAAGCGTTACAGGAAATGCTTGGCCATTATCAGAAAAGCTAACACTAAAGCTATAAAGTAAATGACTACTTTCTGCTAAGTTTATTTTTGAAAACACTGTTTTCCCTACACTAGGAGACGGTAACGATGCAGGTAAGAGTAAGGTTAGTAAAGACTGTGACTGCCAAAGCGGTGTTATTTTTTGGCTATCGTTGTTTAAAGGCATTATTACTGCGTATAAACCTGACTGACTGACATTAAATCGATTTTCCAATAAAGAGTCAGGCATCAATAATTGATTATTTTCGATTTCAGCAACCGTAAAAATTGAGTAGCTGTATGCTTTTAGTTCATTTTTAATCGATAAGCTTAATTGCCTCTCAAAAGCATTACTTAAGGTAAAGCCAATAATGGGCAGCATTACCATTGTCATAATGAAAGTACTTAATAACAATCTAACCTTTAAAGAATTCATTTCATTCGCTTTAATTTATAACCATGACCACGAAGAGTTTCAATAAAGCCATATTCGCTAGTGGGATCTAACTTTTTCCTTAAGCGTCTAATAAAAACTTCAATAACGTTAGAATCAAGATCGAAATCTTGATCATAAATATGCTCAGTTAATGTTGCTTTTGAGGTCACTTCATCAAGGTGCAATATCATATATTCAAGTAGTTTATATTCAGAGCTACTTAGCTTTATTACTTGTTTATTGACTTCAACTTGTAAGCTTTTGGTATTAACCGTTAACGGGCCATTTTTTATTAAAGGGCTAGCCTGTCCCGCCGAGCGTCGAATCAGCGCATTTAAACGAGCCAGTAATTCTTCTGCTTGAAAAGGCTTAGTTAAATAATCATCTGCGCCGGCATCTAACCCAGCGACTTTATCCTGCCAACTATTCCTTGCCGTTAAGACTAAAATGGGAAAATCAATACTCTTCTCACGTAATAACCTAATCACACTAATACCATCAATAATTGGTAAACCAACATCAATAATAGCCGCATCATAGGGGTATTCTTGTCCTTGAAATAAACCAGTTTCGCCGTCATTGGCTAAATCGACTAAATAATTAGCCGCAACTAAGTGCGCATTTAAGTTTTGTTGCAAAGCAAGATCATCTTCAATAAGTAACAAACGCATCGTTAATTACCGCCGCTTATTCGGCCCGTTTTAGCATCAACATATACCGAAATTATATGACCGTCAGTTTTTATTAACTTAACGCGATAACCAGACTTTTGTTTTTTAACTTTAAGCACCTTACCACCAAAACGACCTTTTGCCATTTGAGCCGCTTGCTTGCTGCTATTCACTCTTAATTGCTGTTTTGATGGTTGATTTGTTTTAACGGTATTTGTGCTAAGGGCAAAGCTTCCATGAGCATTTGCGCTCATAGATAGTGTGACAGCAAAAAGAAAAATCCAAGGGAAAGCAAATTTCATTATGGTTCCAAGTTCGAACTAGCGTTATATAAGTATCAATGGCTATAGCTTATTTAAAATATATACTCATGTTACAACAGAAATTTTGAAGTGTCATGAGTATAAACCTTAGCAACTGAATATAAGCTGAACACTGTTATGTGCAAAGAAAAACAATTCATTCAGCTCGTATTCATCTTTACTGCGTTTTAATAGCAACATAAACAAAGCCTCTAAGGATAAAGCATGCTCATAACCAATAGTGATACTAGAACAACCAAATCAAACTCGCTGACAAAGTGGCTTCTACTAATTACAGTTAATTTATTTATTTATACTCAATCTGTTGCTCATCAGTTCACTACTAATGAGTTCACTACTAATAAATTAACTACTGAACAATATTCTATTTCACATGGCGTACTTAAAAAAGAACTTAATAATGAACGACGTAAGAAAATTATCGAGAGTAACAAACTCGCAAACACACCCGATCAGTTAACCAATAAAGCGACATCTCAAACCAGAGAAAGCATTCTAAATAGTCAAAAACAATTAATACAAAAATCAAACAAAAACTTGATAGCCCAAAGTAATAATCATAATTATTACGCTGATTTTGCTATTTATGGCGCAATGAGTCTATTGCAAGATGATATTGACGGTGATGGCTTTTACCAAACCTTCAGTGTGTTTTTTGATGCTGATATTTATAGCTATACTGACAACCAGTTTGGCGAAGTTTATGCCTTATTGTACATCAGCCGAAATGGGGGTCCTTGGACTCACTACTTTACTACGGATACTTTTCTTATTGAAGGTGATTCTGATTTAGACGAATATGAAGTTATCACTACTTTTTTATCTGGCTATTCAACAGACTATTACGATGTGTTGATTGATTTATATCAAGTAGGTTATAGCGATATTGTTGCCAGTTACAGCTCAGATGACGATAATGCACTATATGCATTACCACTAGAAAGTGCCGACTATGACGAGCCTTATATTGAAATAGTTGAAACTGTAACAGTAACTCATGGTGGTGGTTTTTCTGCAATTACGTTACTGATTATTTTAATAAGCGCCGTTTTTCGTTTTCGCACTCAAAGGTTATAGGCGTTTGAAAAGAATTTATGCTGAAAAGTAAAAAACCACAAGAAGAGATCTTCTCATGGTTTTTCTAACTTTCACTAGTAGCTTACAAGTTACAACTTATCTTGTTTTAGCTTTTCAAATCATCAAAGAATTTTTTCACACCATCAAAGAAACCTGTTTCTTTTGGGCTATGTTTTTTACTGCTTTTACCCATTTTTTCTTCTAATTGGCGTAACAAATCCGCTTGATCACCAGACAGATTTATAGGTGTTTCCAGTACCACTTTGCACATTAAATCACCTGTAGAGGAACTACGAACTGACTTAACACCTTTACCACGTAAGCGGAACATTTTGCCCGTTTGCGTTTCTTTTGGCACTTTTAACTTAACTTTACCGCCTAAGGTCGGTACTTCAATTTCTCCACCTAATGCGGCAGTAACAAAGCTAATCGGTACTTCACAATATAAGTGGTTTTCATCACGAACAAATATTTCATGGTCGCGCACATTAACTTGCACGTATAGATCACCTGCTGGTGCACCATGTTCGCCCGCTTCACCTTCGCCAGATAAGCGAATTCTATCACCAGTATCAACACCTGGTGGAATTTTTACTGACAATGTTTTTGTTTTTTCAACACGACCTTGACCACGACACGATGGGCAAGGATTGGAAATAACTTTACCTTTGCCACTACAAGTTGGACATGTTTGTTGTACTGCAAATAAACCTTGACGCATCTGCACTTGACCATGACCATGGCAAGTTGAACAAGTTTTAGCCGACGTACCTTTTTTAGCTCCTGAACCGTCACACGGCTCACAACCAACAAAGGTAGGCACTTTGATTTCTAAGCTCTTACCTTTAACAGCATCTTCGAGGTTTAACTCAACGTTGTAACGTAAGTCTGAGCCACGTTGTGCACGCGATTGACGACCACCACGACCGCGACCGCCACCAAAAATATCACCGAAAATATCACCAAAAGCATCGCCAAAATCACCATGACCTCCGCCGCCACCGTGACCACCCTGTTCAAAAGCGGCATGACCGTATTGATCATAAGCAGCACGTTTCTGATCGTCTTTTAATATTTCATACGCTTCTTTAATTTCTTTGAATGTTTCTTCTTTTGCCTTATCGCCTTGAGTCCTGTCAGGATGATACTTCATCGCCAACTTTTTATAGGCTTTTTTGATTTCTTTTTCTTCGGCGCTTTTTGAAACACCAAGAACTTCATAATAATCACGTTTTGACATAAATGACTTCTTTTATTTGTACACTTTACTTAACGAAAGCTATAACGTAAGAAGCGCCGATAAATATCGACGCTTTAAGGTTTGAATAAATAAACTTTAAATCCGCTTAACTTGCAGCTAGTAAGTACTAGTTCAAGGCGAGTGCACTGAGCCTAGTTAATTAGGTGAGTACACTCAACGTTGAAATAGTGCTTAATAGCAATAAGGTTAGTGGATGACTTATTTGTCGTCCTTAACCTCTTCAAACTCTGCGTCTACTACATCATCAGCTGGCGCTGCGCCAGCATCAGTTGCTTGATCAGCGCCTTCAGGTGCTGCTTGAGCTTGTTCCTTAGCTTGAGCAATTTCCATCAACTTAGCAGATGCTTCCATCAACGCTTGAGATTTCGCATCAATCGCTTCTTTATCATCGCCTTTTATTACTTCTTCAAGCTCAACGATCGCTGCTTCAATTTTCTCTTTATCTTCACTTGGTAAATCATCGCCCGCTTCTTCAACTTGCTTACGAGTAGCATGAACCATACCGTCAGCTTGGTTACGAGTTTGAACTAACTCTTCAAACTTAGCATCTTCATCAGCGTTAGCTTCTGCGTCACGTACCATTTGCTCTACTTCATCGTCTGATAAGCCAGAAGATGCTTTAATAGTGATTTTTTGCTCTTTACCCGTGTTCTTATCTTTTGCTGTTACATGCAAAATACCATCAGCATCAATATCAAAAGTTACTTCAATTTGTGGTGTACCACGTGGTGCTGCGTCGATACCTTCAAGGTTGAATTGACCTAAAGACTTGTTAGCAGATGCTTGTTTACGCTCACCTTGACAAACATGTACTGTTACCGCAGCTTGGTTATCATCAGCTGTAGAGAAAGTTTGAGACTGTTTAGTTGGGATAGTGGTATTTTTGTCGATAACTTTCGTCATCACGCCGCCCATAGTCTCAATACCTAATGATAATGGTGTAACGTCTAATAAAAGAACGTCAGTAACATCACCAGAAAGAACACCTGCTTGAATCGCCGCACCTGAAGCTACTGCTTCATCAGGGTTAACATCTTTACGTGGCTCTTTACCGAAGAAATCAGTTACCGCTTTTTGCACCATAGGCATACGTGATTGACCACCAACTAAGATAACGTCATTCACGTCACTTGTTGATAAGTCAGCATCTTTAAGCGCTTTCTTAAGTGGCTCTAAAGTCGCTTTAACCATATCTTCTACAAGCGACTCTAACTTAGCACGCGTTACTTTGATGTTCATGTGCTTAGGACCACTAGCATCAGCAGTGATGTAAGGTAAATTAACGTCAGTCTGTTGTGCTGAAGAAAGTTCACATTTCGCTTTTTCAGCTGCTTCTTTCAAACGTTGCATAGCAAGAGGATCAGCTGTTAAATCCATGCCTTGATCTTTTTTGAATTCAGCAACAAGATAGTTGATTAAACGGTTATCAAAATCTTCGCCGCCTAAGTGAGTATCACCGTTAGTCGCTAACACTTCAAATGTGTGTTCACCTTCAACTTCATCAATTTCAATAATTGAAATATCGAATGTACCACCACCTAAATCGTAAACAGCAACAACTTTATCGCCTTCTTGCTTGTCCATGCCATAAGCAAGAGCAGCAGCCGTTGGCTCATTGATAATACGCTTTACATCTAAACCAGCAATGCGACCAGCATCTTTAGTTGCTTGACGTTGTGAATCATTAAAATAAGCAGGAACAGTGATTACTGCTTCAGAAACAGTTTCACCTAAAAAGTCTTCTGCTGTTTTTTTCATTTTTTTCAAAACTTCAGCGCTAACTTGTGGAGGAGCAACTTTTTCGCCTTTTGCTTCAACCCAAGCATCGCCATTGTCAGCTTTCTTTATACCAAAAGGCATAATTTTGATGTCACGTTGTACTTCTTCGTCTTCAAAACGACGACCAATTAAACGCTTAATAGCATATAAAGTGTTCGTTGGGTTTGTGACTGACTGACGTTTAGCAGGTTGACCAACTAAAGTTTCGCCTTCTTCTGTATATGCAATAATTGAAGGAGTCGTACGATCCCCTTCTGCATTTTCAATTACACGTACACTGTCGCCGTCTAAAACAGCTACACATGAGTTAGTTGTTCCTAGGTCAATACCGATTATTTTGCCCATAGTGGGAGCTCCTATTCATTATAATTACTGGACTACCATTAATTGGCAACAGTAAAAAATTAATCTAATTTGTTGTTGAATAGTAAGTGGGGTCAGCAAATGGCTTTTCAATAGAAAAATGTAAAAAAATGTTTTTTATTTATATATTCAATGAATTAAATATACAAAAAATCCGTTAATTTTCATTAACGGATCTCTATTTTTTAATATATTTTATTTAAACTGAAAAATTTAAATATTAACTTAGCAAATGATACAACTTTAAGCTTGGGTATCTACTGATGGCCCAGCTTTAGAAACCATAACCATCGCAGGACGAATTAATCGACCATTTAGCTCATAACCTTTCTGCATTACTGCAATAACAGTATTTGGTGCTACACCTGGAACTTCTTGCATTGACATCGCTTGATGAAATTCAGGATTAAATGGTTGGTCTTGTGGGTCAACAGCTTTCACGCCAAATTTTTCTATGCCTGATAATAAACCTTGAAGTGTTAAATCAACGCCTTCAAATATCGTTTTCTGTTCTTCTGCATCGATCGTAGCCAAACCACGTTCTAAATTATCAACTACCGTTAACATTTCACCCGCAAATTTCTCCAAAGCGAACTTACGCGCTTTCTCTACATCTTGTGCAGCTCGGCGACGAATATTATCAACTTCGGCTTTAGCACGAATTACTGAGTCTTTTTGATCAATAACTGTTGCTTGGGCTGTAGCTAAAGCTAACTCTAATTCATTAATGCGTTCTTGCTCTGCACTAATGACGTCATGAGCATGAACATGTTGTTCTTCCACTTGCTCTTCTGCTTGTTGCACAATTTCTTCTGCTAACTGCTCTGGCGATAACTGTTCTGTTGATAAATCAGCCGACTGCTGACTCTCTGATTGTGTAGACTCTGTAGTCATGAAAAACTCCAATTAAATCTTAATAATTTTACAATAATAAAAACGAAAAAAACGCAATGGTGCTAATTATGGGGTCAAGCTTGCACTATTCAAGCCCCATATAAAATAAATTAAAATCATTTTATCAAATACAAACTTTACAAGCCATGCAAATAAGGGGAAACTTCGTTTTAAGAGAATCAAATCACGAAATAATTGTTATGGCTCAACACTATAAAACAATTGGGCTTATCGGTAAGCCCAATCATCAAGGCGCAAGTACAACAATATCAGTACTGCATGAATACTTACTTGAAAATAAATATCAAGTATTAGTAGAAACTACAGTCGCCAACTCAGTCACAATTACTGACATGAACATTTGCTCACTTACAGATATTGGCGAACAGGCAGATCTTGCTATTGTTGTTGGTGGTGATGGTTACATGTTAGGTGCCGCCCGTGTTTTAGCTTGTTTTGACATTGGAGTCATTGGAGTGAACCGTGGCAACCTAGGTTTCTTAACCGATCTCTCGCCTGATGAAATAATTAAGCCATTAACACAAATTCTAAATGGCGAGTCTCGCTCTGAACAACGCTTTATCATTGAAGCTGAAGTCTATCGACATGGTAAACTCAAAAGTTCAAACAGTGCAGTAAATGAAGCTGTTCTTCATGCTGGAAAAGTAGCAAGCATGATAGAGTTTGAAGTTCACATTGACGACTGTTTTATGTTTAGCCAGCGCTCTGATGGCTTAATTATTTCTACGCCAACTGGTTCAACTGCTTACTCAATGTCAGCTGGCGGGCCTATTTTGACGCCAAACTTGAATGCTTTATCTCTGGTGCCAATGTTTCCTCATACTCTCACTAGCCGCCCTATAGTGGTTGATGGTAACAGTGAAATAAAACTTATACTTGCAAATGAAAACCAAGAAAGCCTACAAGTAAGCTGTGACGGGCATGTCATTTTGGCTGTAATGCCTGGCGATGAAGTTATTATCAAAAAAAGCGACTGTACTATACGTTTAGTGCACCCACTAGATCACGATTATTTCAATGTATTACGAAGCAAGCTCAGCTGGGGCAATAAGCTTTACTGATAATAAGAGTCGAGTTTTGAGCAACAAAGTGAAGTATCTACCGCTATTTTCTATAAATCACTTGCAAAAAACCAAATTACTGTATAAGTTTACAGGTGTGTATTTATACAGCAACCTGGGTGCCCAACATTATGCTTTTACAATTAAACATTCAAAACTTCGCCATTGTTAAGTCTCTCGATATAGATTGGCAATCAGGCATGACTACTATCACCGGTGAAACAGGTGCGGGCAAATCAATTGCAATAGATGCCTTAGGGTTATGTTTAGGTGATCGAGCAACCACGAATGTAGTTCGCCCTAACAGCAAAAAAGCAGAGCTTGCAGCCACCTTTGAAACACAAAACAATCTCTGCGCCCAGCAATGGTTAAGCCAACATGATCTTTTATTAGAGTCGAATAACGAGTGTATTTTACGGCGAGTAATTTCTGCAGAAGGTCGCTCTAAAGCTTATATCAACGGCAGTCAAGTACCTTTAGTACAACTTAAAGAAATTGGTCAGTTACTTATTAATATTCATGGTCAGCATGATCACCAATTAATGATGAAATCGAGCCAACAATGTAAGCTGCTTGATGAATATGCTGATCACAAATCTGCAATTGATGAAGTGAAGCATTATTATCAACAATGGCATAAGCTCAATAAAGAATTAACTTTATTGCAGCAAAATAAGCAGCAACGTGAAGCTCAGCAACAACTTTTACAATACCAAGTAAATGAGCTTAATGAATTCTCTTTACAAACAGGTGAATTTAAAACCTTAGAAAGCGACTACAAACGCCATGCTAATGCCCAAGATTTACTTGATACAACATTACAGTCACTTCAAACGTTAGCTGAAAATGAAAGCTTTAACGTACTTGACTCATTACGACAATGCAGTGAAAACATTAATTCACTAGCTCGTTTAGATAACAAGTTAAATAATGTCGCTACTATCCTTAGTGATTCTTTCCTTCAAATTGAAGAAGCCTCTGCCGATCTTAAGCATTATTATCAAGAGCTTGAATTAGATCCTCAAGCATATGCAATGATTGAAGAGCGCTATTCAACGGCCCTACAACTTGCTAAAAAACACAGTTTATCACCTGAGAATCTCGTCAGCATTCATCAAGAATTAATCAAAGAATTAGCCGCAATATCAAATGATGAGTCAAGAATTAATTTAGTCATTGAAGAAATAGCAAAAACAGAGCAAAACTATCAAGAGTCCGCCTTAGTGTTAACCACTTCCAGAAAAGAGGCTGCACAAACGTTAAGCCTGTTAATTAGTCAAAGCATGCAAGAACTTAACATGCCTCATGGAAAATTCCACATTTCTATTGATTCAGCAAACAGCCATCCCGCCAATATATCAGCGAATGGCGTAGACAAAATTGACTTTCAAGTAAGCTTAAACCCTGGGCAAGCATTAGAAGCCATGAACAAAGTCGCTTCTGGTGGTGAATTGTCACGAATAAGCCTGGCAATGCAAGTTATTTTAGCCGACAAAGTTATCACCCCTACCCTGATTTTCGATGAAGTAGATGTAGGTATTAGTGGCCCTACTGCTGCAATGGTTGGTAGTAAGTTACAACAACTTGCCAGAAATACCCAAGTAATTTGTGTAACTCATTTACCACAAGTCGCATGCAAAGGTCATCAACAATTCTTTGTGAGCAAATTAACCGATGGTGAACACACTGAAACAAATGTAACGGAACTAAGTGAGCAAAGTCGCATCCAAGAAATAGCACGTTTACTTGCCGGCGACAAAATATCAGAGCACAGTATAGCCAATGCGCAAGAGTTATTAGCAAGTTAATAAGCGTATTGATACAAAATTTATGAAAAATAGCTTTGTATCTAAAGCCGTGCTTAGTTACTATACCCGAGCCTCTTCAAGATGCGATTTTCAGGACGTCTGAGCGAATCATGATCAAGGCACATCTTTTTATTTGTTGTAAGGAAAGTAAAATTTCATGTTGTTTCGCACCTCAATTATTGCCATCGCTCTATCACTTTCTGCTTGTTCAAGTTGGGTTTATCGTATTGATATTCCACAAGGAAACTATCTTGAGCAAAAAAACATAGATAAAATACAAGTTGGTATGACAAAAGAACAAGTTACGTTTGTTCTGGGCAGTCCAGTGATGATTGACAGTTTTGACAAAGATACATGGAATTATGTTTATCGCTTTAAATCTGGGCGTAGTACAAAATTAGATATGCAAAAAAACTTTGTCATAAAATTTGAAGATGATAAATTGATTTCAGCTGAAGGTGATTTTGAATTATCTGAAGATTTCAATACCCCATTTAATGCTCCTTCACCTCAAAACACAAATGAAGTTGCAGCAGAGAACAAAGGTAATCAACAATAAAGTAAATTGTCAATTAGGTTAACTCTGTCTAAGAAGAGTTAACCTAATTTAATGACAAATTAAAATTTACTTGTATCAGTAAATAAACCTACCTTTAAATCTTTAGCTGAATATATTTCACGACCATCAACACTAACACTACCGTCAGCTAGCCCCATATACAACTTACGCTTAATAACACGTTTAAAGTCAATTCTAAAAGTTACTTTTTTTGCCGTTGGTAAAATTTGTCCAGTAAATTTAACTTCACCTACACCTAATGCACGCCCTTTACCCGGACCACCAGTCCATGCTAAGAAGAAGCCAACCAATTGCCACATAGCATCTAAACCTAAACAACCTGGCATAACAGGGTCACCCTTAAAGTGACAATCAAAAAACCATAAATCTGGTGTAATGTCTAATTCAGCTTCAATAAAGCCTTTACCAAACTCACCACCCTCTTCTGTTATGGTAAGTATGCGATCCATCATAAGCATATTATCAGAAGGAAGTTGGGAGTTTCCTTCACCAAACATTTCGCCTGTACCGGCTTTAACTAAATCTGCTTTGTTGTACGAACTCTGTTGTGCCATTGCCATAATGGTTTTACCTATAAAAGTTGATTAGAAATTTCTTGAGCGCTACTTTAGCGAACACTTGTACACTAAACAACTCTGAACAGTTAAAAAATTTCGTTTTAATGATAAAAATCAAATTTTATCACGTTAATCTCCTTCACTATCATATTGCAAAATTAATCGGTCAGAGTAACATAGTGATTAATTGCAGAAGGTTACAAAACGCATCGAGAAACAAATGGACGATACGGTTAAAAAAAAGAAAAAGGCTATGTCTAATGCCGAGAAACAAAAACGCTACCGAGAAAGACAAAAAGAGCGAGGTAAGCAAGAAATGCGCGGATACTTAACACCAGAAGCTAAGGTATGTTACCAATTGATTTCGGAACAAACTAACTGGTCTGATAGTATTATTTTAAGCAATGCAGTACGCTTAACATATGCTGCCTATAAAAATGGGCAGATTGGCTTACTAAATAGTTGGCTAAAGAATAACGAGTTATAAAAGGCAAATACCATTGATAAATATATTATTAGTTGATGATCATGAACTAGTGCGAACTGGCGTTAATAAAATACTAAACGAAGTTAAAGGTTTTAAGGTTATTGGTGAGTGTGAAACAGGTGAAGAAGCGATAAAATTTTGTCGTCAAACAGAACCTGATGTCATATTAATGGATATGGACATGCCTGGCATGGGCGGTTTAGAGGCAACCAAAAAGATTTTACGATTAGCGCCTGATGTAAAAGTAATTATGCTCACTGCCCACACAGAAGAACCCTTTCCGACCAAAGTAATGCAAATAGGGGCTGCAGGTTATTTAACTAAAGGCGCGGCCCCAAATGAGATGATTAACGCCATCAGAGCAGTTAATAGTGGTCAACGGTATTTACCCGCTGAAATAGCACAACAAATGGCTTTAAGTCATTTTAAGTCGGCGGAAGAAAATCCTTTCAGTGATCTATCTGATCGAGAGTTACAAATTATGCTGATGATCACACGTGGGGACAAAGTACCTGATATTTCTGAAAACTTACACTTAAGCACTAAAACGATTAATAGCTATCGTTATCGAATGTTTGATAAATTAGACGTAGGTAATGATGTTGAATTGACTCATTTAGCAATTCGACATGGCATGATAAACACAGAAAAATTATAATTGTGACAAACATAGTCCCTTCCCCACCAACCCTAAATTTCGATAACGAAGCCTTTTTAAACTCTGTTACAGAGCAGGCTGGCGTTTATCGTATGTATAACGTTGATCAAACGGTTATATATGTAGGCAAAGCCAAACAACTTAAAAAGCGCTTAGCAAGTTATTTTAGAAAGGATGTCGGCTCAGTAAAAACTAAAGCATTAGTTAAACAAATTTGCGCAATCGACGTTACCGTTACCCATACAGAAGGGGAAGCGTTGATTCTTGAAAATAACTACATCAAAAAATATCAGCCCAAATACAATATTTTACTGCGTGATGATAAATCTTACCCTTATCTATTAATTACTGATCATATGCACCCCAAACTTGGGCTTCATCGTGGAGGAAAACGAACTAAAGGTGATTATTTTGGTCCCTACCCCACAGTAGGTGCCGTTTGGGAAAGCCTACGCTTAATGCAAAAAATTTTTCCTATTAGACAATGTGAAGACAGTTATTATAAAGCTCGATCTCGCCCTTGCTTGCAATATCAACTAGGACGTTGCTTAGCTCCTTGTGTAGACAAAATATCTCAAAAAAATTATCAGCAACAAGTTGATTTAGCAAAACTATTTTTAAAAGGAAAAAGCTCAATGGTTATTGAGCAACTAGTCGCTAAAATGGAGCTTGCCAGTACCCAACTAGATTTTGAGCAAGCAGCTAAGTATCGAGATCAAATCACTACATTGCGAAAAGTACAACAACAACAATACGTTAGCGGCATTGCAGCTGAAATGGATGTTATTGGTATGTATCGAATAAAATCCCAAGTTTGTCTTCATTTGCTCTGTATTCGAGACCATAAAATATTGGGTAGTAAAAGCTATTTTCCTATTGTCCCCAATGAAACAAGTGATGAAGAGGTTATTCAAGCCTTTATTGGTCAACACTATTTAGGTAACGAGCTTGGCAGTGGTAAAAATGAAGGAATGATTCCAAAAGAAATTGTTGCTCCTTGTGATTTTGACCAAATAGTCGAGCTAGCTTCACTGCTATCGAAACAAACAGAACATGAAGTTAAAATATCAACGAAGCTTCGCACCGAACGTCGACAATACTTGAAGCTAGCGGCGACCAACGCACAAACAGCGCTAATTACACGCAATAGTCACAAAGAATCTATGCAAGCAAGGTTCTCTGCATTAAATGAAGTATTTGAGCTAGCAAAAGGGATTAATCGTATAGAATGTTTCGATATTAGCCACACCATGGGGCAACAAACCGTTGCTTCTAATGTTGTATTTAATCAAGAAGGTCCTCTTAAGTCTGATTACCGCCGATACAATGTCTATGGCATAACACCTGGTGATGATTATGCTGCTATGGCTTTCGCCTTAAATAAACGTTATGGCAAGATAAAAGCGACTGACAGTGAGTCATTAAAAAAGCTGCCTGATATAGTTTTCATTGATGGTGGTAAAGGGCAATTAGCTAAAGCTGAAGATTTTTTTGCACAATTAAGCACAGAGCAAGAACTTGAAAGAATTCCCTTACTTGTAGGTGTTGCCAAGGGTGAATCACGAAAGCCCGGCCTAGAAACCCTTATTTTAGCGGGGTCTCATCAGTTAATATCATTACCCGCCACTTCTTCCGCGCTGCATTTAATACAACATATTCGCGATGAGTCACACCGATTTGCCATCACCGGCCATAGAGCAAAAAGGCAAAAAGCGAGTAAAAAATCAGTGCTAGAAACGATTGAAGGCGTAGGAGCAAAAAAAAGACAAGCCCTACTTACACATTTAGGCGGCATGCAAGAAGTAAATAAAGCTGATATTACCGAATTAGAAAAAGTACCGGGTATCAGTAAAGTATTGGCAACAAATATTTATGATGCTTTACACAATAAGTAGCTATATCTAATTAGTGATCCTGTGTAGAATAAACTCAGAACTTTACCGTTAAACCTCTGACTAAAATAAAAACTATGTGGACAATACCTAATCAAATAACCTTATTTCGGATCATTTTGATCCCCATTTTTCTAATTGTTTTCTATTTACCTTTATCTTGGAGCCATTTTGGGGCCTTTGCGATTTTCTGGACAGCTGCAGTTAGCGATGCATTAGATGGATATTTAGCTAGAAAATTAAATCAGTCTTCAGCTTTTGGTGCTTTCATTGATCCTGTTGCCGACAAGTTGATGGTAGTTGCAGCCTTAGTTATGATAGTACAAGACTATCAAACTTGGTTAATCGCCATTCCTGCTATTATTATGATCGCCCGTGAAATATTCATTAGTGCTTTAAGAGAATTTATGTCATCTCGCGGTAAACGGGACGTTATAGCCGTCTCCGAAATGGGAAAATACAAAACTGCAGCGCAAATGTTAGGCATTATGGGCTTAATTTGGCGACCTGATTACGATATTCCACTAATATTATTTTATTTTCCTCATGAAATTATAAATTATGCTTCTTATGTTTTTTATTTTATTGCCACAGTTTTAACCATTTCAACGTTAGTGAGTTACTTCAAAGCTGCATGGCCTGAATTGAAAGGACAAAAATAGCATCAAATCAGCTGCTTTTTGAGCAGTCGATGGAAAAAAGGAATTTAATTGTTGACTGTAACGTAATTCGATGTAGAATGCGTTTTCGTTGACAGGGAGTCAACAAATGAAGCGGCTGTAGCTCAGCTGGTAGAGCATCACGTTGCCAACGTGAATGTCACGAGTTCGAGTCTCGTTAGCCGCTCCAATTTTTAACTTTATTATAAAGTTAAAGTTCCAAAGGAATGCACCTCAACTCGTGTTGATAAAATGGCGGGTTGGCAGAGTGGCTATGCAGCGGATTGCAAATCCGTGGACCTCGATTCGACTTCGGGACCCGCCTCCATTTTGCCCGGGTGGTGGAATTGGTAGACACAAGGGATTTAAAATCCCTCGCCGAAAAGCGTGCCGGTTCAAGTCCGGCTCCGGGTACCATTTCATCAACAAGCGTTGAAGTGAATATATAGTGTTATTTATGGTTGTTAAAGCAATTTAGGTACGCTAGAATGCGCGCTCATTTTTAACGAAATGAATGTGTAAAACAAAATGAAGCGGCTGTAGCTCAGCTGGTAGAGCATCACGTTGCCAACGTGAATGTCACGAGTTCGAGTCTCGTTAGCCGCTCCAATTTTTGTTTTAAAAAGTACTAAAATATAAAGCTCTAATGAAGCGGCTGTAGCTCAGCTGGTAGAGCATCACGTTGCCAAAAGCGAAGTGAATGCCACGACTTATGTTGATGAGAGTAGTCTCGTTAGCCGCTCCAAAATTGTGTAAAATAGTACAAGCTCTAATGAAGCGGCTGTAGCTCAGCTGGTAGAGCATCACGTTGCCAACGTGAATGTCACGAGTTCGAGTCTCGTTAGCCGCTCCAAATTTTAGAAAAAGTAGGTTACCAATGTCCTACTATAAAAAAAACTCCCCTTATCTTTTTGGTATAAGCCATAAAGATAACATTGCCCGGGTGGTGGAATTGGTAGACACAAGGGATTTAAAATCCCTCGCCGAAAAGCGTGCCGGTTCAAGTCCGGCTCCGGGTACCATTTTATTACTGTGATTTTCAGTCAGTAATTCAGGAAGTTTTATATCTCTGTAATCCTTACTCCATAAGATTAATATCTATATTAATAAGTACAAATCTACTCTAATATTTTAGCCGCACTTTTTATACCATCAGAGTCACACGGATTAGGCCTTAATTTCGTAAATGAATTCCTAAAACAGATACCAGATAAATTTTTTTGTGGTGATGCTATTTATGGTACCACGCTGCAATCAGCTATTGATGGTAACGTGAGAGTATATAGGGAACTTGAAAAAATTGACTTAGTTCTCGAATTTCTGGAGATTAAACTTGTTATTGGTATTGAAAACAAGATTTGGGCTGATGAGCAAGAAAAGCAATTAGATAGGTATCAAGAGAAATCAATTAACCTGTTTCCAAATTATACCAAAGAACTTGTTTTTTCTTATTATCAAATATCAGGACACCTACAACACATAATACAAAACTAACAGTGTCAACCTTCAGCGTGTAATACGTGAATAAAAGACTGGTTAGAAAGTAAAAAATTGGGTGGACAAGTTTTATCTCTCACTTTTAAAAAAATTTGTACTTTTAACTTTTGTAGTGGTTGTTCTCCAGTTAAATTTGAGCAGCCCATAACTAATGTGATTTAAAGATTTTGATTGAGTATTGTTGACGATGTGTTAGTAAGGATGTAGCATTTATACGTTAAAATCCAGTTGGTTGAAAAGGTATGAGAATAACAATGTTTTTTTCTCGTCTAACAGGCATAACTTAATCCAAGTTCAATTAGCGGTTAGTTTCGTATAAAACTCCAAAGGATTGGTGTTCCCCTCCCCTTCCTTTATTATTGAGTAATCATTAGATTTAGTGTTTTTATCTACCTGATACAAAATGACAATCAAACGGTTGTTAAGTTTTTAATTAAAGGAATAAAAAATGAAAAAAGGAATTATCTCGGCCATTTTAGGCACTCTAATTACATCCACCGTTTTAGCTGAAACATCAGGGTATTATACTGGGGTATCATATTTAAGTGCCGAAAATGGTATGGCCGGTCAATCGGAATATGGTTCAGGTTATGAAATACTCGTAGGTTATAAAATCAACTCATTATTTGCTGTTGAAGCGAACTACCTTGATTTAGGGAGTTTTGATTTTAATAGTTCAAATACAGAATACTCCATAGATAGCGATGCATTCTCAATTTCAGCACTTTACACTTATCCTATAGATGATTTTAATCTGATAGGGAAACTAGGCTACCTCTTTGGAAATGAAGATGTTTCAACAATACCAGAAGTAGATCACCTTTCAGATGTATCCATTAACTCTCTTGTATTAGGAGCAGGTCTTTCATATAAACTCAATAAAACAATAGAAATAAAAACAGAATTCAATATTACTTCATATACAAATCATGGTGTTATAGGTATTAATTATTACTTTTAGCTAAGGTTAACGCTATTTAAAACTAGTAACTGTATTGATGTTTCAAAAGAAAAAGTTACATATAATGAATATATGCTACTAGTGACTCTTTATGTGATTTAGCCCAGTTCATGGACTCCACCATTTAATACTCTTAAATTAGTGTCAACCAAAATAAAAGGAGTCCATGCAGGAATAAATGTACAATAATACCACTCGTTCTAGCAAAGGAATCACTCTAGGTTGTAAAATTAACAACATTAATCAGCATAGTACTGGTGAGTATCACAGAGAAATGAAGGAATAGGTAGCGGTGTTGCGGGCAATACCGCTCAAATCCTTATCGCTGTTGATGGTTATGCTTTACTCATATATTTTAATATCACAAATTACGAAGCACATGATAGTAAGGTCGCGTCGTCATCTAGTTGATAATAAATTCGCTAAGTTGAAGCATTAGCGAGGCTTTGCCAAACGTTATGACAAATGACAAAGAAGTTATGTAAGTACTGTGGTGTTAGAAGCTTGTTTGATTTTTCTTTGCTTAGACTCATAAGGCTGATTTGGCATTCTCGTTTCGTTAACATTACCAAAATGCTATGTACAAAAGACAAAGCATTACTTATTTTTAATTTATCAGTAAAGAATAACTATTTTTAAATATCTTCTTTGCTGTTTTAGTAAGAGGTTTGGTTTTGAAAAGTAAACAGGCCCTTGTATATTTCCAGTCAAGGTTTGACTTTGTATATATTGAAGTAATTTATGAAGATGATTTCAATTTGAATCAAGTTTCTTCAACAATAGATACTTTGTGGTATTGGAATATGAATCTGGCTAATGCTTTTAACAGCACATTAGCGATTAAAAATTTACATATCTTAAGAGGAAACTTTCTGACTATGATGCTATTCACTCCAATGAGACAAAAACTAGACAAACTAAAAAAATGTAATAGATGCTTCTTATGTTATGAAAAAAAACTAGACAAATGCCCCCATTGTAGTGATTTGGACAAAGAGGAAGTCAAAAAACTTATTGAAATGCATCATGATGTACAAGTTTCCAACTCATCTTTAGGAAAATATTTTGTTATTATTTCTATATTTATCATTTCTTTATTAATATCAACTTTGATATAGATACCCCGGTAGGACAAGTAAGTAAAGCATTTGAAGGTTCATTTTGTTTATGAATCGGCCTTCAAAACTAAAAGCTTATAGAGAAACTTGAGTTAACGATATTGATTGTAACTATAAGTTTTTTAGACAATAAACTGTACTTTATACCGATTTTATACCTTAATTTATGCTGTTTTATCCATTTAAATTAGTATTTTCAACTTTAGCTGAAGTATAAAAGTAGATAAAATCAGCAAGTAATCATTCTGTGATTAGCCTAAGTTGAAGAATTTAAAATCCCTCGCCGAAAAGCGTGCCGGTTTAGATTTGGAAAAAACTTAGCTTATTATTTATTTACTTATTCAGATAACATGGCATTACTAACTATGTTTTATAAAATTATAGGACAACCAGAATCAATCTTTGGCTTGAATATAATGGAACAGTTGGGCATAAAATCTATTTATAATAAAAATGCGTTTATAAAAATGAAGTATTTGTTAAGCAAAGGTTATCCCTTAAAAATCAATAAAAACATATTGAAACAATTACTTTTAAATAAAGATTTTTTTGAATTCTATTCAAAAAACAAAAGTCAAACGGTGTCAATTAATTATGTTATCTAATATATATTTTCAAGTATTAATACCGTTAGTTTATCTAGGACAATATCCAGGTATTACTTTATTTATAGCGACTATTACCCTCTATTTTACTATAAAATTAAATTCAGATAAAAAGAAAGTAAGATTATGGTTAGCTACAACATACAGCATACTTTATGGAGTATATGATATTTATTTTTATATTTATTTATATTCAGAAGCCAATATTCGTATTGACCTCATGATTTTTGGGCCTATTTTCTATTTTTCTTTACTTTTTTGGTTATTAGAATATAAAAATATAAAAGGAGTCCATGCAGGAACAAGCCTACAATAATACCACTCGTTCTAGCAAAAGAATCACTCTAGGTTGTAAAGTTAATAACTATGGCATGCTTTTATTTAATTAGGCAAT
>MAAB01029564.1_pt1 | contig 105708 bp, 94 predicted proteins | sample 1115991 | NCBI WGS metagenome assembly MAAB01 (sample SAMN04961124, study PRJNA320927) | seawater metagenome | isolation source: sample BD02T18 sea water enriched with oil for 18 days | place: USA:Gulf of Mexico | collected 2013-07-27
ATACGGCTACTTGCAACCACCCATAGACAAGTGGTTTGCCAGTAACTATCTGAATTCTTTATTAAGTGTACTATGCTTTCCAGTAAAGCGTTACTGGTAATAACAATACAATTTATCTGCTGATTTTTCCATTGTCGAACATGATTTTGTGTCAGTGGCAGCCAAACCTTTTTGTAACTTTCTAAATAGTGAATGTTTGCGCCGCGTAGGTTTAGCTGCTGAGCAAGGTGCTCTCGCCCGCCATCACCACGAACAATAATAATCGTTTGGTTATTTGTTTTTGTTTCATGTAAAGCATCAAGTGTTAATAAGCCCTCACTGGTATGAAGTTCAGGGGAAATGGCATTAACACCTAGATTCTTTAGGGCAGCTTTTGTCGCGTCTCCAACGGCAATAATGGTTTTTTGTGGCCAGAGAGAGAAATTAACGGTGTGATGAGCAAATTCTACCGCAGCAACACTAACGAAAATAATGATTGCTTGTGGGTTTTGCTTGATGAGCTTTTGAGTTTTTTCTTTGTTGGCGAAAGGAAGGTAATCAAAAAAAGGCTGGCACCAAGCGTCTATGCCGATACTTTCTAATTGTTGTGCTAAAACACGCCCTGCTTTGTCAGGACGTGTGATCAATACCTGCGTGCTATTGTTCGGCATATACCTGACGCAATATTTTATCTGCACCTTTTTCAAGCAATTGATCAGCAAGTGACTTGCCTAGTTGTTCGGCATTTTCGCTCGTACCGGTTATTTCACTGGTGAGTATTTCACTGCCGTCAGTTGCACCCACTAAGCCACGTAAAAAGACCTCACCGTTGTCTTGAATAACCGCGTAACTACCAATAGGTACCTGACAACCGCCTTCTAAAGCGCGATTCATTGCACGTTCTGCTAATACTCGAATGCGAGTCGTTTCACAGCCCAATGGTGCGAGTAAAGCTTTAAGTGCTTGGTCGTCTGTTCTGCATTCAATGCCAACAGCGCCTTGCCCATTTGCCGGCAACATCACTTCTGGTTCAATAAACTCTTGAATACGTGCGGGCATTTCTAAACGAATAAGACCAGCTGCTGCTAAAATAATGGCATCATATTCGCCATTATCTAATTTTTTCAGACGGGTATTTACGTTACCGCGCAAATCGCGAATTTTTAAATCTGGGCGCAAGGCTTTAATTTGACATTGACGACGTAAACTTGAAGTTCCGACTACGGCACCTTGTGGTAATTCATCAAAGCTCTTAATAGTATTAGATACAAAGGCATCACGAGGGTCTTCACGTGGACAAATAACTTCAAGTCCTAAACCTTCAGGAAATTCTACCGGTACGTCTTTCATAGAATGAACGGCGATATCGGCACGACCTTCTAACATAGCTACTTCGAGCTCTTTAACAAATAAACCTTTACCACCCACTTTAGCTAACGGCGTATCTAAAATAATATCGCCCTTGGTGGTCATAGGAACAAGTTCAACATTAATACCTGGATGAAAATGTTCTAATTGTGCTTTTACATATTCGGCTTGCCATAAAGCGAGTGCGCTTTTACGTGTAGCTATGCGTACAGTTGCTGTGCTCATTGAAATTATCCTGCGCTGATGGTTATATCGGTGTCGGCTTGAATACTGATCGCTTTTGATAAAAACTGCCAAAGTTCGCCGCCGCCACGTTTGTCTATCCATTGATCATTTTCACACTGAAAATGATGACCGTTAAATTTAGTCGCTACCCATATTTCATGTAAGGGTGCTTGTTTATTAATGATGACTTTACTACCATTTTTAAAGGTGAGCGTTAACATACCACCAACGCCTTCAAAATCGATGTCGGTACCACAATCTTCAACGGCTTCTTCTATCTGAAGAATAATTTCTTCAGCAAGTAAATTGTATTGGCTGTCGTTCATTAATGCTTCCTTTTCTAGCGCAATAAAATTTATTCATCTTTGCTAGCTATTTGTTGGTCATGAGATTATAAAACGTCTATCATGAGAAAAAAATCGAATAAATCAAGTATGCGTAAACAAAATTCAAATATTTTAGCGTTTTTTATTATATCAGTGCTTTTAAGTGGATGTGGAATTAAAGGTCCGCTAACTCAAAAACCTGTTGAAGATAAAACACAAAAGCAAATAATTAGCGCTGAAACAGAGCAAGAAACAAACTCGTCAACTAAACAGTCGCAGGAAAACTAATCGTGGATTTTTTCAATTATAAAAATGCTTCACTTTATGCGGAAGACTGTGCAGTTACCGCACTTGCTAAACAACATGGTACGCCGTTATATATTTATTCACGTGCGACAATTGAACGTCATTGGCACGCCTTTGACCAAGCTGCGGGAGATAAACCCCATTTAGTCTGTTATGCCGTAAAAGCCAATAGTAACATTGCCGTGTTGAATGTAATGGCACGTTTAGGCAGTGGTTTTGATATTGTTTCGAAAGGTGAACTAGCACGTGTACTGCAAGCTGGTGGCGATGCCAGTAAAGTGGTCTTTTCGGGCGTTGGTAAAAAATCTGACGAAATTGCTTACGCATTGGAAAAAGGTATTTATTGTTTCAATGTTGAATCATCAGCAGAATTAACGCGAATTCAGTGTGTTGCTCAAAGCATGAAGATGATTGCGCCAATTTCTCTACGGGTAAACCCTGATGTAGATGCCGGTACACACCCTTATATTTCTACGGGCTTAAAAGAAAATAAATTCGGTATTAGTATTGATGATGCTTTTGATTTGTACCAGCACGCTAGTGCATTATCGCATATTGCGATTAAAGGTATCGATTGCCATATCGGTTCACAGTTAACCGAAGTTACCCCCTTTTTAGATGCACTTGATCGTGTGTTAGCACTTGTTGATCGATTGGCAGCCATAAACATTCAGTTATCGCATATTGATGTTGGTGGTGGTTTAGGTGTTTGTTATAAAGATGAACAACCACCACACCCGAATGAATATGCAAAAGCGATTGCTGAAAAGTTAGCTGATCGAGATATCACCTTAATTTATGAACCGGGCCGTGCCATTATGGCCAATGCGGGAATTTTGGTGACCGAGGTTGAACTGTTAAAAACCAACCAAGACCGACATTTTGCCATTGTAGATGCGGCAATGAATGATTTAATTCGCCCGTCACTTTATCAAGCATGGCAAGCCATTATTGAAGTTGAGCAAACCAATACCGTTGAAAAGCAAACCTATGACATTGTTGGTCCTATTTGCGAAACAGGTGATTTCCTTGGAAAATCACGAGAGCTTAGTATTAACGAAGGTGACTTGCTCGCTATTCGTTCATCGGGTGCCTACGGATTTACCATGAGTTCAAACTATAATAGTCGACCGAAAGCCGCTGAAGTAATGGTTGACGCTGATGAAAATTATTTAATCCGTGCTCGTGAAACCTTAGAGCAATTGTGGCAAGGCGAGTCTTTGTTGCCAAAGTAAGTATAAAAATTGGATATGGGTAGTAAATGTTAGTTAATTTTTCAAAAATGCACGGCTTAGGTAACGACTTCTTAGTGCTAGATAACGTGACAGAAAATGTTTATTTGTCGAGTGAGCAAATAAAGCAATTAGCGGATCGAAATTTTGGTGTTGGCTTTGACCAAGTCTTAATTGTAGAGCCACCGTATGATCCGGATCTAGATTTTCATTATCGTATTTTTAATGCCGACGGTAGTGAAGTCGGACAATGCGGTAATGGAGCACGTTGTTTTGCTAAGTTTGTGCGCTTAAAAGGATTAACCAATAAAAATAAAATTAAGGTCTCAACGCAGTCAGGAAAAATGACGTTATTTGTTGAGCGAGACGGTAATGTTTCGGTGAACATGCCGACACCCAAGTTCGAACCCAGCCAGATCCCCTTTACCGCCCAAAAAGTAGAAGGTACTTATATTCTACGTAGTGATGACGAAACCGTATTATGCGGTGCGGTATCTTTAGGTAATCCCCATTGTGTGCTTACGGTTGATTCTATTGCCGACGCACAGGTTGATACATTAGGTAAAGCTTTGTCGCATCATGAACGATTTCCGCAACAAGCAAATATTGGTTTTATGGAAATCGTCTCACCTGAATATATTAAATTACGCGTGTATGAACGCGGAGCCTCTGAAACATTGGCTTGCGGTAGTGGAGCCTGTGCAGCCGTGGTTATTGGTCAAATACAAAATAAATTAGGCCGAAATGTTACGGTAGAGTTACCTGGTGGGAAATTGAAAATTTATTGGAAAGGTCCTGGGAACTCGGTAAAAATGACCGGGCCTGCGGTACATGTATTTGACGGACAAATACATTTGTAACGGCATTATTCAGTAGACGAACATCAATATAAATAGAGCTTAAGCGCTATTAATACTAAAGATAAAAATTTGAGAAGTAGAGAAATAAATTGAGCGATTCAAACCCAATACAGTTAGACGAATTAAAACTGACTGATGATATAGTTATCGATTTTCTTCACGATAACCCAGAATTCTTTAATCGTAATCCTGAACTGATTAACAGTTTGCGTTTAGCGGATCAAAACCGTGGCACCGTATCTTTGGTTGAAAGACAACAAAGCCAACAACGTCAAAAAATTCATAATCTAGAAGAAGAGATTACTCAGCTGATGGCGATTGCCAATCAGAATGAGCAACTTTTTGCTTTATATAGCGATTTATATTTGCGTTTACTCGATTGCGATTCTGCCAGCGAATTATTAGATTGTTTATATCAAGCTACGACTGAATTATTATCACTGTCCGGTTTAAAAGTATGGCTAAAAGATGGTACATCTGTTGACCATTCAAGCATTGTTAAAAATGACTGCGCGGGAGTGATGCATAACCGTTTAGCGAAAGAAGATTACTATTTTGGACGTTTACAAAAAAGTGAACAAGATCTGATTTTTTCTCAAAATCAAGAAGGATCAGTGGTACTTATTAAGCTGAATCATTTTGATGACGAAATAGGATTTTTAGCGATTAGCAGTGCTGATGCAGACCATTTTGATCCACGCATGGATACCTTGTTATTAAGCCAATTTAGAAAGCTTGTTGCTAAATTACTTTTTCAACAACTGTGTAAATAATTAAGCAGATGAAATATTATCGTCGTTTAGAAGCTTTTAAAGCAATAAGCTTTGATCTTGACGATACCCTCTACAGCAATTATCCGGTGATGACGGCAACGGATGAAAAAATGGTCGCCTATTTTTCTGATTTTTTTTCATCACAATTGCTACTTGCTCACTTGCCAAAAGATACGGTGTTCGATCATCAATTTTGGTGGCCATTTCGCCAACAAGCATTAAAAATGAACCCCAATTTAATTCATCATGTTGGCGAGGCACGATTAGCCACTTATAACATAGGGTTGAAAGCATTAGGCTTAAACGGCCATGCGGCTGAACAAGCCGCAAAAGATGCGTTGCGCTACTTTGAACAACAACGCAGTGATTTTATTGTTCCTGTGGCAGTGCACCAATTATTAAATGTTCTGCAAAAAAAATATCCTTTAGTTGCTATAAGTAACGGTAATGTCGATACTGACAAAATAGGTATTTCAAAGTATTTTCAATATCGTTTTCATGCCGGTGACTTATATACAAAGCCAAGTGGTGAAAGAACACAGTTACGACAAAAACCACATGCGGATATGTTCAAGCTCGCTTGCGATAAATTGGCAATAGCACCTGCACAGTTATTACATATTGGTGATTGTGGTCGCGCTGATATTCAAGGCGCGATAAATGCGGGATGCCAAACCGCATGGGTTTCTTGTTACCAGGTAGGTAAAGCAATTAGCGTTTTACCTACTATAGAATTATTTGATATTAGCGAACTACATCACTTGTTATAATTTACCTATACTTTACTTTCAACAAATACTTTCAACTTTCTAAGGCTATTTTTCCGTTATGGACGTTTCAGAACTACTCGATTCTCTCAATGAAAAACAACGTGATGTTGTTGCCGCCCCTTTGCAAAATATGTTGGTTTTGGCTGGCGCAGGCAGTGGTAAAACGCGAGTTCTAGTGCAACGTATTGCCTGGTTAATGCAGGTAGAAAACGCTTCGTCTCACAGTGTATTAGCGGTTACTTTTACGAATAAAGCCGCTGCAGAAATGCGTGTGCGCGTTGAGCAAACCGTTGAAGGCAATGTTCATGGTATGTGGATTGGGACTTTCCATGGTCTAGCCCATCGTTTATTACGCATGCATTTTCAAGAAGCTAAGTTACCGCAAAATTTTCAGGTACTCGATTCTGATGATCAGTTGCGCTTGGTTAAGCGTATAGTGCGGTCGTTGGGTATTGACGAAAAACGATGGCCGCCAAAGCAAATGCAATGGTATATCAATGGAAAAAAAGATGAAGGTATCCGTCCACAACATATTGAAGTTTATGATGATCCTACAGAGCAAACCTTTGTTAAGGTATATCAAGGGTATCAAGAAGCATGTGATCGTGCTGGTTTAGTCGATTTTGCTGAATTACTGTTACGAGCCCATGAACTTTGGTTAAATAATCCGATATTACTTGCTCATTATCAGCAAAGGTTTAAGCATATTTTGGTGGATGAATTTCAGGATACAAATGCGATTCAATATGCGTGGCTTAATATTTTGGGGCAGGCATCAAGCAAAGTAATGATTGTCGGTGATGATGATCAATCTATCTACGGCTGGCGCGGTGCAAAAATTGAAAATATTCAACGCTTTTTAAATGAATTCAACAATACGCAAACTATACGTTTAGAACAAAATTACCGTTCAACAGCAAACATTCTTAATGCTGCTAATAAGCTTATTGCCAATAACAATAATCGCTTAGGTAAGAAGTTATGGACAGAAGATGAAGCGGGCGAAAAAATATCTATTTACACGGCATTCAATGAAATCGATGAAGCACGTTTTATTGCTGGTAAAATTAAGGATTGGCGTAAGGAAGGCAGCTTAGACGATGTTGCTATTCTGTATCGTAGTAACGCACAATCACGCTTATTGGAAGAAGCACTCTTACAAAGTCGTTTACCCTATCGAATATATGGTGGACAACGTTTCTTCGAACGCTTAGAAATTAAAGATGCACTTGCTTATTTACGCTTATTAAACAACCGTGATGACGATGCTGCATTCGAACGTATTATCAATACACCTACACGAGGTATTGGCAATACTAGCCTTTCATTAATACGTGACGCTGCACGCAGTTTAGAAATGACGCTTTGGCAAGCGTGTCAATTTATGCTGAAAAATGAAGAGTTGAAAGGTCGAAGTGCTAAAGTTATTCAAAACTTTGTCAATATCATTGATCAAATGGAAGATGACTCTAGCCATTTAGACCTTGACCAACAAGCCAATTTTGTTATTCAACATAGTGGTTTGAAAGCTATGTACCAAGCTGAAAAAGGCGAACGTGCTGAAGCAAGAATAGAAAATTTAAATGAGCTAGTTACTGCTTGTCAAACGTTTGAAGTAGACCCTGAGCTTATAGAAGAACAAACTAAACTGACGTCATTCTTAACTCATGCTGCACTTGAAGCGGGAGAATCGCAAGCAGATGACCATGAACCTGCTGTGCAGTTAATGACAATGCACTCTGCGAAAGGTTTGGAGTTTCCACTTGTTTTTATCGCCGGTTTGGAAGAAGGCATGTTTCCATCACAGAAATCTGTAGAGGAAATCGGCCGTTTAGAAGAAGAGCGCCGTTTATGTTATGTTGGCATGACACGTGCGATGAATAAGCTATACTTGTGTCATGCAGAAAGCCGCCGTCTTTATGGACAAGAAAAAAACCATAAAGCCAGCCGGTTTTTACGAGAATTGCCACCTGAATGCACTGAAGAAATTCGTTTACAGAATCAAGTAAGTCGTCCCTCAACGAAGGGAAAGTTTTCTTCAACGTTTACCTTGGATACTTTTGAAGATAGCGGATTTAGCCTAGGCCAGTCAGTGGTGCATGCTAAGTTTGGTGAAGGTGTGGTATTGAACTATGAAGGCTCTGGCGCCCAGAGCCGTATTCAGGTAAATTTTTCCGATGCAGGTAGCAAATGGCTCGTTGTTGCCTATGCTAATTTACAAGCTGTAGTCTAAATATAAATAATAAGGTTAAACTATATGTCAAAGCAATTGCTCGTAGTAGAAGACAGTAAACCGATAGCACGTGTTATAAAGCAAATTGGTGAGGCATTAAATTATCAGGTAACTATTGCCTCTACACTCGCTGAAGTGGAAAATATTTTACAAGGTAATAATGATTTTTTTGCTGCTACTATAGATTACGCCTTACCCGATGCTCAAGATGGTGAAGCAATACCTTGTGTGCTTTCCCATGGTATTGCCAGTGTTGTTATGACAGGTAAAATGGATGAGAGCACCCGGCAAAAAATTCTTGCTCAGCCGGTTGTGGATTACATCCCCAAAGAAAATAGCCAAGCATTTCTTTATTTAAAACGTATTTTACATTGGCAAATAACAAACTCTAGCACGGGTATACTTGTCGTTGATGATTCTTCAGCAGCACGAAATTATGTTTCTCAGTTATTAAAGCGTCGTAACTTTAGTGTTTATTTAGCCAATGACGGTGTACAAGCGCTTGAACGTTTAAAGCAACACAAAGATATTAAACTAGTGATCACCGATTTAGAAATGCCGAACATGGATGGCATTGAATTAACCAATGAAATTCGTAAAAATTATAGTCGTGACCAACTGTCGATCATTGGCATTTCTGGCGCGGATAACGGCATGCATTCTGCACGTTTTATTAAAAATGGTGCAGATGATTTTTTACGTAAACCATTTTGTCCGGAAGAGTTTTATTGTCGTATTACACAAAACATTGAAAACTTAAATAACATAGCAGAAATTCAAAAGGCTGCGAATACTGATTATTTAACCGAGTTACCTAATAGGCGTGCATTTTTTACCAAAGCAGAACAGCTAGTTCCTCAATATATCAAGAGAAACATGTCATATTGTGTTGCTATGCTTGATATTGATTACTTCAAAAAAGTAAATGATACCTACGGACACGAAGCCGGTGATCATGTTTTAAAAGTATTAACTTTATACATGCGAAAGCATCTAGGAACAGGCTTAGTCGCTCGCCTTGGAGGTGAAGAGTTTGCCGTTGTTATACATGGTACTGATGAAGACCAACTTTATAATAAATTGGATGACCTTCGTAGGGATATCGCGGTATCTCAAGTTTCCTATGAAGAACATCATATCGTATTCACCGTTAGTATAGGTGTGATTTGTAACAGCCAAGAATCCTTAGCTAAGCAAATGAACCTAGCCGATAGCGCATTGTATAGTGCCAAAGAAAATGGTCGTAACCAAGTCACTATTTACGGCGCAGAAGAATAGGTCTTATTTTCTTTGTCATTTGTCTTAATGCAAGCACTTTTTACCTTAGGTTTTAAGTGCTTTTTTATATCAAAAACAGTAAAGTAAGTAAACTGAACTAAAACAAGGCACGTTTAATGATGAAAAAAATAACGCTCGTTAGCAATGCTTTGTTAATGTTGTTTTGTTTTTTTATCAGTATTGCTTTTTCTTCTTATGCTCAGCAATTGACTAGTGAGCAAATTAAAATAGCCTACCTAAATAATTTTATTAAGCATGTGAACTGGCCAAATGAAGAAAATAAGCCTGAGTATATTATTGGTATATATGGCGATGAAGCTTTTGCACAATTGCTCAATAGAACTATGTCAAAACTTATCATTAAAAATAAACCTGTCACCATAAGTATCATAAAAAATATTCACGAAGGAAAAACAGTTGATTTATTATTTGTGGCTGCTAACCGAAATAATGAGCTTGCCGAAATAGCTTTAATTATACGTGATAGTGAAACATTGTTAGTTACAGATAATAGTATTGATAAACACAATGTAATGATTAACATGGTGAATAATAAAGAAAATGCAGTTATTACCTTTGAGGTTAATAAACCTAATCTTTTTCTTGAAAATTTATCTATCTCTAATGAGCTTTTATTATTGGGTGGTACTGAACTTGATATTGCCACCTTGTATAGAGAAAAAGAACAAACAATAGAAGATAATCTCGAGCGCGAGGCTAGCCTTAATCGAAAGCTTATCGACCAAGAAAAACAAATATCTTCAACAGAAAAAAAATTAAAAAACTTGAATCGAAATTTAAAAATTAGGGAAAAAATAGCAGATGATCGTCAAGCCGAGCTACAAGTATTAAAACTAGATATTGAACAACAGCAGCGCTTGATTAAAGGTAAAGAGTTGCAATTAGAGCAAATCGCGACACAGCTGAATTCGGCCAAAAAAAAGCTATTGCATCAACAAAGTTCAGTGCTTAATAAAGAGCAAGAAAACCAGGAAATGGCAGGGAAAATATCAAAAAACAAAGGTGTTTTACAACAACAGAAAGAACAAATTAGTCAGCAAGATGACCAGCTTAGCAAGAAGAATTTGCAGTTAGAAGAACGGAAAGAACGTATCGACAAACAAAAGTTTTATCTTATTTTGATGGCGATATTTATCAGTTTATTGGTGCTTATTTCAGTTTTAGTCGTCTTTCTTTTTATTAAAAATAAACGTACAACACGAAAACTTAGTAACAGTTTAGAAAACTTGCAAAGCATGCAAGAGCAATTGGTTCAATCAGAAAAAATGGCATCGTTAGGCACATTAACTGCGGGTGTTGCTCATGAGATTAATACCCCATTAGGTATTGCGGTCACGTCTACGAGCTCTGCTTTAGAAAGTACACAAAAAATCAGAGTAAAGTTTGAGAGCGGTAATTTAACGCGTACAACTATGGCGACTTATTTTTCTGATATTGAACAATCATCACACCTGAATACTAATGCGTTGGAACGTGTAATTGAACTGCTGAATAACTTTAAGCAAGTGGCGGCAGATCAAGTTGTTGGTGAAGAACGTGAAATAGATTTAGTAAGCTATATTGAAGAGATTATGTCGACATTATCGGCTGAAATGAAACGTTATCGTGTTAATTATCATTACCATGGGGAAAGTGAGTTTATCGTAACAACTATTCCGGGTGCGTTAGCACAAGTGCTGACTAATTTAGTTACTAATGCATTAAAGCATGCATTTGAAGGCAAAACATCGGGTAACCTCACGATAGAGTTATTAAAATCGGTAGACGGTAAGGCTGTATTAACGATTAAAGATGATGGTTGCGGAATGAATCAACATGTACTTGATAATATATTTGAACCTTTTTTTACGACCAAAAGAAATTCTGGTGGTACAGGTCTCGGGATGAATATTGTTTACAATATTATTAGTCAAAAGCTACAAGGTACGATAAAAATTGAAAGTGCGCCAGAGCAGGGAGCAAGATTTAATATCACCCTGCCGGCACAACTTATCAGTTTATAAATTTATTGCTGATTTAAGTTTTTCTTTTCTCGCTTGCAATGAATCAAAGCTATAAATAATCAAGGCTAACCAAATTGCCGCAAAGGTAAATAATTTTTCCATTTGTAGCGCTTCTCGATAATAAAATGTGGCTAAAATAAACATGATACTTGGACCAATATATTGGAAGAAACCGAGTGTTGATAAAGTTAATCTTTTCGCAGCGGCAGTAAAACACAACAAAGGGGCGGTAGTAACAATTCCCGCGGCCATTAGTAGCATATTCAAACTCATTTCATTTTCAAGCATATTTGCTGTACTACTATCAACAAAGAGTAACCAATAAACTAGTGCTAAAGGTAACATCATGCTCGATTCAATTAATAAACCGACAAATGAGTCTAAGTGCATTTTTTTACGTAGCAAGCCGTAAATACCAAAAGTGCCCGCTAATGCCAATGATATTACTGGCAATGAACCTAAAGCCACCAGTTGAATGAGTACGCCAATTAAAGCAAGAGCGACAGCAAACTTTTGCATTTTACGCAATCGTTCTCCTAAAAATAAAACGCCGAGCGCGACACTAAATAATGGGTTGATAAAATAACCTAGGCTTGCATCAAGTAAGTGGTTATTATTAATCGCCCATATAAATAAGAACCAATTTACCAACAAAAATGAAGCCGATAAGGTAAGTTTAGCGAGAATTTTTGGTTGTTTGATTGTTTTAACAAGAATTTGCCATTTTTTACTGAGCACAACAACAATGAGCAATAACAAGCTAGACCAAATAATTCGATGGACCATAATTTCATCAGAGCTGATGGTAGAAATTAATTTAAAATAAATGGGGGCTAAGCCCCAAAGTAAATAAGCACTAACGGCGTTAATTACACCATTACGTTCGTTATTATCGGTTGAAGTCATTATCAGTCAGTAAGTGGATTGAATGGAAATAAAGAGCACAATTATAGCACAGTGATTTTTAATACCGCTTTTAGATTACTTTTACACTCACGATATTAATCATAGAGATGTAAACATATTGAGACTTACCGATCAGGAACCCTAACCCACTAAATAAGTACCTGTCCCAAAGGCAATATGGTCGCCCTTTTCATTGTGCATCTCCATACGTGCAACTGCAACCTTGTTGCCACTACGAATTATATGAGCCGTAGTAATAAATTCCTCTCCACGACCTGGGCGTAAATAGTCTGTACGTAGATCAATAGTACCTAAACAACTTAAACATTGTTGAATAGACTCGGGTGTTTTATGCTCTAGTTGCTCAATCATGTTTGCAGCAACTACAACGCCACCTGCAAAATCGAGAGCTGTGGCAGTTACTCCACCATGAAGTATTTTCTGTAAAGGATTACCAACTAATTGTTGTTGCCAAGCAAAGCGAACTTCTGAACTTTTGCAATCAAACTTACTGACCGTTAAACCTAGAAGTTTATTAAAAGGGATATTATGTGTCCAAAAATGGATTAACTTTTCAATAATTTGTTCTTGCTCTAGGTTTGCTGTCATAAATGTTCCCTTTTTTGAGTTACTTGCTTTTAGTGACTAACTGGTCTGATGTCTCGGTGGTACATTAGCACTTACCTTTAGGCCCATTCAAGAAATAAGCTAAAATAGTACTCTCGACTTCGTCTCTATTAAGGTAAAATATCCCCTTTAATATTTTAATAAAGCTTATCCCGTTGCCAATGACTTCCCCTGTAGTATCACAGTCCCAACTTGAAGATGCACTTAAGCATAATTTTGGTTATTCGTCATTTCGCGGTGGTCAACTCGAGATCATTCAACAGTTACTTTTAGGACGAGACAGTTTAGTTTTGATGCCAACAGGTGGCGGAAAGTCGATGTGTTATCAACTTCCTGCTATTTTATTACCAGGGGTCACTATCGTTGTTTCACCATTAATCGCTTTGATGAAAGATCAGGTTGACGGTTTAACACGGCAAGGAATTTCTGCAGCTTATGTCAACTCGAGTTTAGAGCAAGAAACCATCAATGATATTTTTCAACGGTTATCGCGTGGCGAAATTAAATTATTGTATGTCTCACCAGAACGGTTAAAGAACTATTACTTCATGCAAGGTCTGGCCAGCATGAAAATCAGTTTGTTTGCTATTGATGAAGCACATTGTATTTCTCAATGGGGACATGATTTTCGGCCGGCTTACACACAGCTTCATACGCTCAAACAACGATTTCCATCAGTACCTGTGATGGCATTAACTGCAACTGCAGATGTTACAACGCGCAAAGATATTTTGTTGCAGCTTGGTTTGCATGATCCTTATATTCACCTTGATAGCTTTGACCGCCCTAACATCCGCTTTACACTAGCAGATAAGTACAAAGGTGATCAGCAAGTACTGCGCTATATCCAAAAGCGTGGTGATGATAGCGGTATTGTTTATTGTCAGAGTCGTTGGCAAGTTGAGAAATTATCAAAAATGCTGGCTGCTGCGGGTGTTAATTGTTCAGCTTACCATGCAGGTATGGAAAATGAGATGCGCAGTATTGTGCAAGATGGATTTTCTAAAGACAATATTCAAGTGGTTATCGCAACGGTTGCTTTTGGCTTAGGAATTAATAAATCTAACGTTCGCTTTATTATCCATTTTGAGCCACCGAGAACATTAGAATCTTATTATCAAGAAATTGGCCGTGCGGGACGTGATGGTTTATCTGCAGAAGCGTTATTTTTATATGATGAAAAAGATGTCGAGCGCATTAGCAAGCGCATAGCTGATGGTGAAAATGAGCAACGTGCGAATGTTGAATTACAACGTTTCCAAGCCCTGAAAGGTTTTGTTGAGGCGCAAACTTGCCGACGACAAGTGGTACTAAATTATTTTGCTGAATTTACCACGAAAAAATGTGGAAACTGTGATATTTGCCTTGATCCACCTTCGCAATTTGATGCAACAGAAGCGGCACAAAAAGTATTGTCGTGTGTATTTCGTATTCAGCAAAAAGGTGATATTGAGTACCTTGTACAAGTATTAAGAGGAGAATTAAATCATAAAGTTAAACAGCTTCAGCATGATAAAGTGTCCACCTTTGGTATTGGCAAAAATAAAACGCCAGGCTATTGGTTTGCTATTATTAGACAATTAATACATTTAGGTTTTTTACAGCAAGATATTTCCCTGCAATCGGCACTTTGCTTAACAAAAGCATCTAGGGCCATATTAAAAGGGGAAGAACCATTAATGTTGGCATCTCCTCGATTACAGAAAGCCAGTTACTGGCAGCGAGAGAAAACAGATAATCGTTACGATCGTGCGTTATTCGTTAAATTACGAGACTTACGAAAAGTGATTGCAGATACAGAAGACATAGCTCCTTTCATTGTTTTTAATGATGCTACTTTATCGGAGTTAGCGCGAATTAAGCCGCAAACCTCACAACAAATGCTGAATATTAATGGTATTGGGGATACTAAACTTGCCCGTTATGGTCATACTTTTCTTGAGCTTATCCAACAGCACAATTAGACATAAAAAAACGCTCAAAGGAGCGTTTTTTGGTAACTTTTATGATGAATATATAATCATCAATAATAAGAAAGTTACTTTAAGCTAGCGTAGTATGCTGCAACGTTGGCAACATCTTCGTCACTTAAAGCCATTGCCATAGGAGCCATTACCGGATCTTTACGTTTGCCTGATTTAAAGTCTTTAAGTTGTTTAGCAATGTAAGCTTCTTTTTGGCCAGCAAGGTTTGGGTACATTGGAACAGCAGAAATACCAGCAGCGCCATGACAAGCAGCACACATTCCAGTTTTAGCTTTACCAGCTGCCGCATCACCAGCAAAAACAGGAGATGCCATCATAATAGTAGCTGCAACAGCCAAAGTAATTTTTTTCATAACTTATTTCTCTCTTATCATCTATTTAATACACTGTTCTAATTATATGCTCAAAAAATTCTACTGTCGTGATTTTTTTGAGCAAAATATTATCAATGCATGGTTCTTTGATTTCCCACCATGAATATAGAAAAATATATTGATGTTTTCTTATATGTCCTGTGTGTTTTTTGTACAATCATGAAATGTTAGTCTATACTCATATTGCTTTTTATATGTCACTAATATAAAGCGTAATTGCATGCCAATAACTTTGGCACTAACTAATTAATAACATAAAGATAAAAAAACTTTCAGTACAGAATGGTCATTTGATTTTCCCTTCTGACTTGATAAATATAATATGAAGTTACACCATAAAATAATAATAATGCCTGTAACAGTGATGTTAACTATTTTTGTCATCAGCATGCTAGGTATAGAGCTTCATCTAAAGGAAACCTTACGGGCACAACTCGAGCAGAAGTTGCGCGTTTTTGCGACTTTTTCTTTATCGGCAGCTCGTAATGATATTAATGAAACGAGTAAAGTCACTCTAGCTAAAGCGCTGAACAAAACCGCAAAAAGCATTGCCCAAATGTCATCCTCTCGCATCACATATATCAGTGGTAATGGTGATGTATTAGCTGACTCGTCAATCCTACTTCAAGACGTTGTGCTGCTGGATAATCATTTACAGCGATTAGAAGTTAGTTTGGCATTGGAAAGCGAAGAAGGGAGTATTACTCGTTATAGCGATACCCTAAATAAAAATATGATGTATTTAGCCATTTATGATCAAGGTTCAAATCTGATTGCTCGCGCATCGATGCCTGCAGACGCATACCAGAAAACCGTCCTCAATATGCGTTGGAGCTTTATTGCGATTATTATTTCTTCAATAACTATGGTATTTGTATTTGGTATATTTGCTATTGGACTGATAAAAAAAGCAGTGAATAATGAACGGGCTTTACAAGAGTCACGGATTATCGCACGTACAAGAGAAATCACACTTATACAAACGATGACCACCATGCTCAACGCCGCTTATACCCTAGATGATGCGGCCATTGTGTTATTAAATATCATGCCTAAATTACTGCCATCATTGAGTGGAGCTATCTTCTTACTTGATGAAAGTAGTAGGCTAAATGAGGTGAGTCATTGGGGAGTAGATTGGCATCATGATATTGCAACGATGACGAAGAATCGTTGGCTGTTACAAGAGCAAACCCACAATGAAGGTTGCTCAAGTAAATATCACTCTTCAAGTTACAACTTTTGTGTCGACCTTATGCATGATGGAGAGTTCATTGGTATTTTACAACTCGTATCAGAAGCTAAGATTATAGATGAACAATATCAAGGTTTATCGAATAATTTAGTACCACAATTAAGCAGTGCTTTAGTTAATACTCGATTAAAAGATACTTTACGTAATCAAGCGATTAGAGATCCACTTACCGAGTTATATAATCGTCGTTTTATGCTTGAAGCATTTGAACAGGCGCTAAACCGTGCAGAACGCCATAATACTTCTCTAGCTGTTTTAATGATTGACCTCGACCATTTTAAAAACTTTAATGACACCTATGGTCATGAAGCCGGTGATAAAGTGTTAGAAATGGTGGCGGAGCAATTTAAAAGAAACTTAAGGTTAGAGGATATTGCTTGTCGGTATGGGGGGGAAGAATTTTGTATTATATGTCCCGATACCGGCTTAAGTGAAGCGCATATTTTAGCGGAAAAACTACGTTATTGTGTAGCTGATCAGAAAATAACTTATCAATCACAAGCGTTAGAAAGTGTGACACTGTCTATTGGCATTGCAAATTACCCTAATCACGGGCAATCAAGTAATGAATTATTGCAGCAAGCCGATAAATCTTTGTACATAGCTAAGGAACAAGGACGCAATTGTACGGTTGTTGCTCGTATTAAAGTACCGTATTACCAAGGGGAATTCTAAAAAGATTTTTAAAAATAGCCGTGCTTTTGCCAGAGTGAAATTAATTGTTTTAACTTTATGCTAACGATATAAAATCTATTTTTCCTCAATGAAAGACACAAGTTCATCGTATGGAAGTCATTATGTTTATGATGCTTGCTTGATTAAGCTTTATACGTTGGAAGACGATACTATCTTGGCTGCATAACTGGCAGTAAGCCTAATCGATAAAAGAAAGACAGTTAATAACTAGCAATCGTAATTAGCTTGAGTTCTTTGGATGTGCAAGCTGTTGGTCAACTAATAACTTGCTTGTTTTCTTTATAATAGTATTTACATTTTCAGCGACGTTAAAGTTATCAACAGCAATAGATAGTGTCATTTTAGGCAATCTAACACCTGACTTACTACTGATAAAGCGAAGTTTTTCAACACCTTGGCTGATTTTTTTTGCTATCTCTATTGCACTACCACTATCCACGTCAGGTAATAAAATTAAAATTTCATCATCACCAGAACGAATAGGTAAACCGCTATCGTCAACATAACTGCTAATTTTATTGGCTATTTTTGAGAGTAAAACATTGCCAAGCAAGTGTCCAAACTGCTGGTTTATTTCGACTAACTGTTGAACATTGATAACTATGGCGGCAACTTGTCGGCTAGGATCTTCCGTTAGCCAGATGTCTAAATGCTTAGACATCGCTTGTCTGTTGTAAAGACCTGTGAGTGGGTCCATATAAATTTCTTTACGGGCTTCTTTCAGTTCAACCTGTAATGCCATGGTCTTTTTGCGGGTAAATGAAATATTTTCAGCAAGTTTTTGTTGATGTACTTTAAAAGATTGTGTGACTTGACGTATTTTATTCACCGCAGCGATGACTTTTTTCTTATCTATTGACTGCACATTAGATAGGTTGTCATCTAGTGTGGAGATGAGCCGTTCAATACCGAGTGATGATTTTTGATTATTATTTTCGACGTTCGTAACAACGTCATCAAGTTCATCTATAATTTCATCTCTAAATTTACTTTGTCCTAAAATAAACTGACGGTAATTTTCTTCAATGAAAAAATTATCGAGCTTTTTACCTAGTGAAAGTTGGAATTCAATAGCAGCATTAAGTGCTGTGTTCTTATTAGTAATGTATTCATAGCTTACGGCGTAATTTATAGGGCTGGCAGGTAAATGCCATAGCTGTAATTTTTTTACGGCCATAGTCATTTTTTGTTCTGCTTGTTTTATGGAATCATGATACTTCATTGTTCCATCCCAATTATCACCGCACTGTAAAATTTACTGATAGACCATTTTCTAGGAAAAACAAGTAAAGTGCTATATATATATACATTTTGTGAAGAAAAATTGTAAATATTGCTAAGTATGAGTTTTACATTGGATATAAATAAGAAGAGAAGGCTCGCAAAGTATACCGAAAGCTGACTATTCAAAAGAAAGACAAGCCCCCACTATATCTAAATTTGGTAGTTCCGCTATCATAGGTTTCCCCGTAGACCGGTAACTTTGCGTCTCTAGCTTTCGCTAGATTTGCCCTTTTCGAGTTTTAGCAAACTCTAAAGTCATTATAAGCGTTGAACTCTGCTTGTAAACCTTTATTATTAATAATCTCGTAACTCTCGATTATGTCTATAGATTTAACGACGTTGAGTGTTTTCAATAAGGGAATATAGTCCGCAATGTTTTATAAAGTACTGTTTGTTCTTTTGGTGTTCTTGAATATGTCATGCTGTATTGCAGATGAGTTGTTATCCGTTGAAAAAAACACTATCGATATAAACCAGTATTTTCTTCAAGATCCTGAAGCGCTCTCGTATACAAAAATAATAGCCCTTTCAAGAAATATGATTGAATCTAGAAAAAGTTACAGTAATAAAACACTTGGAAAAATGTTTGTCTTACTGTCTGACGTTGCTAATAACAAAGGCGAATATACCGATGCTTTTCAGTTTGCTCAAGATGGACTGACTTTGTTGGGGCTTGAAAGCGACATCAGACTTAATTTATTGCTGAAAATTACTGATGGTTATTATAGAAAGGAAAACTATCCACAAGCACAAAGGGTGGCGACAGATGTTATTGTGATGGGCGATCAGGTTGAAGATCTCAAGTTTCGATTAATTGCGTTAAGTTATCGAGCGGTTGCTTATGCATTACAAAATGAAAGCGACTTAGCGTTGGATGATCTCAAGCAAGTAGAGCAACTGTTGCAGAATAATCCACAATATGGGGATCATCTCTCACTATTGGAAATATTATCGACAGCCCATTATTACTTAGGCGATTACCAAACATCGTTAACGATGGAAAGTAAATTATTAACATTGAAGTTTGATTTAGAGAAAACGTCGAGTATAAATAAAACCTACTTAAATTTGGCAAGAACTTATTTACAGCTAAGTTTATTGGACGATGCATATAATGCTTATTGGGAAGCACGAAAACATAGCAGAGAAAAAAAAGCGCCTATTCAAGCCGCATTCGCAGAACTAGGACTTGCAGAAGTATTGTTACAACAAAAAGAGTATAAGAATGCTTATGAGTCTTTATTATCCGCTCAAACATTATTTAAAGAGAAAAATTTAACTAAGCCCTATTTGTCGACACTCATCTATTTGGCTATTACCACTCATTCTTTAGGTAAACCAGTTTTATATCATCAATATTTACAACAAGCAGAATTCATTGCAAAAGATATAAATTTATCAATGAAACAAAGTCAGTTGTATCTTTTATTAAGTAATATGTATCAGCAAAAAAATGACTATCCTAAAGCCCTTAAGATGCATAAACGTTATTTTGAGATCTATAAAAATGCCCTTAAAAAGCATTATAAGCGGACGAAAACAACAAATATTGAAAGTCGGAATTTATTATTCCAACTCGCGGAAGAAAATAAATTACGCAATCAATTTGCCACTAAAGATAGTCAACAAGAACAAATGATAAACTTGCTCATGTTTACTATTATCCTTTTGTTACTTATTTTTAGTTTTTTCATGTTGAGACATCGAAGATTAAGGCTGAATAAAGCATACGATGAAGTTGAGCAACCAATAGATTTTTTAGCAAATCCGTTTCAGACTAAAAATATTTATCAATTAAAATATAAAATGGCAAGAAAGTTTGATTACCCTTTGGCAATAGGATATTTTTCTATAACTAATTGGCAAGAGTTATCATTTCATTTTAATGATAAAGTCATGCTCGAAGTTTCAAAAACATTAGCGACGTTTTTCAATCAGTACCGAGGTGAGTTTGATACCATAGGGATGATTAACGATGGTGAATATTTACTATTATGTCCTCATCAAGAAGAAGAGGAAATTGTAGAAAAACTAACTCGCATAGTTGCGGCAATAAAAGGAAGAGTTTTTGCAAATTTAGGAGAACACTCAGTTAAAATTGGTTACGCTTATGGTACGCCAATGGCACAAGATATCGACCCTTATATTTTCTTATCTCGTTTAAGTGAAAGCACTAAAGCGTAGGTGTATCTGTAATAAACAATAGGTTTTATATGTTTTTCGTTTTATTTATCACTGCTCTTTTTGTGGGTATTAGTATTTATTTTTATTTTCGTGCTGAAGGATTACAGCGTACATTATTTAATACTAAACGTGAGTTTAGTAGTACCCAAAAAGAAAATAAGGTATATGTAGATTCAATGGCACTTATTGCAAAGCGCCATGAAGATTTTGCCAAACATCGTCTAGAAAAAATAAAAACAAGCCAATCAGAAACAAAAACAAGTCCACCAGAAACAACTGAGATACTTGAGGCTATTACACCACTTATCAATAATTATAATGTGATTTTTCGTGAGTGTTTAAAAGGCAAAGGGAAGCTACAAGCTATTACTAAGAAATGCTATGAAAGTTATGACAAAGAAGGGTTTAAAAAGTTAGTTGCCTATATATCGAAACAAGAAGCACATATTAAGCGCATGTGGTCGAGTAACAATTTAAGCGGTTATATTTCATTAATTGAAGCGCTTTTATTATTGGCAGAGCAAACAAAAGAAAATTAAGCGTATAACTACTATTTTTAAGGTCTTATAACAATATTTGGGGTGGTATTTATATCACCTTCGCTATTGATAGTGGCCGCTTTATCGTTGCATTGTAAAATAGCAATGTTGCCATTATTACTGTTTCTGATAAAAGAAAGATCATAGCCAAATTGCGTCATACTACTTGCTGCAAATTTTTGTGCCAGCGACAATTTATCCCATAATGTTGCTTGTTCATGAGAATATTGTCTCCTTTCTAATAATGCTTCCCTATCTGATAATGCTTGCATCGAGGTCTCTTTTTAATATTTTTGCCAAACGAACTGTGCTCGATACTACCTTGTGCAGTATAAAAATTCAACAATAATGATTTGCGATCTTAAAAGAGCGCTAAATTAATATGATATAGTGTCAGAAAATTAAATTGAAAGAGTGATACATGAGCCAAGTTTTAGATGATTTATCGTCCTTATTACAGTTAGAGGTAATCGAACAAGGGATTTATCGTGGTCAGAGCCAAGACTTAGGCTTTCGAGTGCTCTTTGGTGGGCAAGTTATGGGGCAGGCTGTTTCAGCTGCACAAGAAACTGTTGAATCAAATCGAAACGTGCATTCACTTCATTCTTATTTTTTACGTCCGGGAGATGCCAGTAAACCAGTGGTTTATGAAGTCGAAAATATTCGTGATGGCAAGAGTTTTAGTACTCGTCGCGTTAAAGCTATCCAAAATGGTAAAGATATCTTTTACATGACAGCCTCTTTTCAACAACATGAAAAAGGTATTGAACATCAAGATACCATGCCTGATGTTCCACAACCTGAAGAGTTAGCTTCTTACACTGACTTTATTTTTGATAATCAAGATAAACTACCAGAAGAAATTCGTGGAAAATTCCTCGCTGAAAAGCCGATTGAAATGCGACCTGTCCAACCTTATAACTGGTTAAACCCGGAAAAAACTGAAGCTAAATCACAAATGTGGATCAAAGCAAACGGTTCATTGCCTGACGATTTACGTATTCACACCTATATGCTGGCTTACACGTCAGATTTTCTTTTTTTACCAACAGCGCTATACCCGCATGGCTTAAGCCATTGGCAACCTAACTTGCAAATTGCCACGATCGATCATGCAATGTGGTTTCATCGTCCATTTCGCTTCGATGACTGGCTGCTTTATGTCATGGATAGCCCTTCGGCAAGTGGCGGAAGGGGATTAGTGAAAGGGCAAATATTTAACCGTCAAGGTCAGTTAGTTGCTTCAACAATGCAAGAAGGCGTGATCCGCCAACGTTAATTTTTACTTTTTTGCCAGTCGTGGCCAGTAGGGTGTTGAAATACCCGTAACTCAAATACTGGCGCCATGGCGAATAAGTGGTCAAATATATCACCTTGAATACCTTCATAATTTATCCAGTTTTGATCATTGCTGAAACAATATATTTCTAAAGGAAGACCCGCTTCGGTTGCTGGTAATTGTCTTACCATACAGGTCATTTGATGGTGAATTTTACTGTGGCCATTTAAGTAGGCTTCTATGTAAGCACGGAAGGTTCCGACATTGGTTAATTGTCTATTATTAATATTATCGACAGGTAAATTACTGCTAATTTCATCCGATTTATGTTGTAAGTAGTCTTTTAATAGGGCAATTTTTTTTAGCTGTTCAATTTGTTCGGTTTGATAAAATGAAATGCTATTGATATCAATAATAATACTCCGTTTAATACGTCTACCACCCGAATTAAGCATACCTCGCCAGTTTTTGAAAGAACCATTAATCAGGGCATAAGTGGGCACGGTAGTTACTGTATTATCAAAGTTCTTTACTTTTACCGTATTTAAACCTATCTCAATAACATCACCATCAGCGCCATAATTGGGTATTTCAATCCAATCACCAGGAGCTAGCATTTTATTCGCAGAAATCTGAATACTTGCGACTAAGCCCTTAATCGTATCTTGAAAGACTAATAGCAAAACAGCTGTTAATGCCCCTAAACCGCTCAGTAGATAAATAGGCGACTTATCTAAAATAAAGGAAATAGCTAAAATACTCGCCACTAAATAGACCACTAATTTAATGACTTGGATAGTTGAATTTAACGGTAAATAACGCTCTCGAGCGGTATGTTGATATAAACTTTTAACAACATTTAAAATAGCATCAATGCAACGTGCGACTTGAAAACATAATGCTATTTTGGCTATCACTATCAGTAATAAATTGAGAAATACTTCCGAAGGGAGAAAAATAGGTGTGAGGAATAACAGTAATAATAGTGGAACTAAGAAAGCGAATCGTGAAAAAACATTATACTCGATTAGTAGGTCATCCCAAGTATTTTTGGTACGAGTCACTATTTTATGGATGAAAATTAGAACTTGGTGTTTTGCAATGTAATAACCGAGTGCAGAAATAATAATGATGGCCAAGCAACCAACCAATAAAGTACTTAAAGGCAAATAAGCTTGAGCGATACCTTGGTTATTCAGCCATGTGCTAATCAGTTCGCTCATTTAAATTTCCTTGTTTTATTTTTCTGGGGTAATAGCGGAGTTATCATTAAACTCAATCAATTTTTGGTCTTTCTCTAGCCAAAATTGATTAACCCTTTTCTGAAACTTTATCTTAAAAGGGCGATCATTAACATAGTCGCCTATTAGCTCGCCATCAATCTCTGTAACGGCAACATGGACATTAACCTGTTTTATTCTACCCGCTAAAAAATCACTAAACGTTGGAATGCCTTCAGGATAATGTATGGTCACATTTACAATTTTTTGTAGGTTCTCGCCCATTGCACCTAATACAAAACCTATGCCTCCAGCTTTAGGTTTTAATAAGTGTTGAAAGGGCGATTTTTGTTTTTCGTGTTTGGCCTCTGTAAAGCGAGTACCTTCAATAAAGTTCATTATGCTGACAGGTTTATGCTTAAACTTAGCACAAGCTTTGCGTGTTGTTTCAACATCTTTACCTTTTAAGTGTGGATTTTTTTTAATGAATGATTGGGTATAACGCTTCATAAAAGGGAAATCGAGTGCCCACCAAGCTAAACCTAGAATAGGTACGTAAATTAATTCCTTTTTTAAGAAAAACTTTAAAAAAGGAATTTTACCGTGCAATACTCGTTGCACAACAACGATATCCACCCAACTTTGGTGATTACATACCACTAGGTACCACTCTTTCATGGTCAGTTGTTCAGCACCTGTCACATTGATTTGAGTTTTATTAAACAACTTTTGAATAAATGTATTTACCGCAACCCAATTGCTGGCCATTTGGTCTAATAAATAGCTGAATACTTTTTGCGAGAATTTTAAAGGAAGAATAGCCTTACAAAATGAAAAAACAACAATAGGGATTAACCAAAAAATCGTATTAACGGTATAAATCGTTAATGAGAGGATGTGGATAAGTAAACTGGGTAAAAAATTCAGCATTCGATGATTGCTCAATAAAACATTATTAATAATATGGCTAGATCATAATCTGATTTGAAGTGTTTTTCAGCAAAAATTAAGAAATAAATTAAGGGAGCATAAACACTACTAGAGAAATATTTATCACCAAGTGGTTGAAATTATATGTTAACTCAATACTTTTTAACGAATTTCAGCTAGTAACTGCATTTTTAGCTACTTTTACCATTTAATAGTAATGGGGTAAAAAACATCAATTTATTATTTCATTGCAAATATTTCCGATATTGAGACGGTTTTAACCATAATAAATAACAACTATTCCTATTAATTCAGAATAAACGCTTAAAAACAACAAACTCTTCTATATTAGTCCTAAATGTTAATTGCACAACAGCACGGTTTCAAGGCATGCTAAAGGTTGGATATTTAAGGGGGATATAATGAATTTTAATAGAGCGGTGATCAAAGTCGGCAGTGCATTGATTTCACCGGAGAATAAAGGTTGTAGTGGAAAACATTTACTCGCTATTGCTGGTTTTATTACAGCATGCCAACATGCAGGTAAAGAAATTATTTTAGTGTCTTCTGGTAGTGTTGCTGCTGGTAGACATTTGATCCAGCATTGCTCTCTTATTCCCTCTATTCCCACAAAACAAGCCATGGCTTCTGTCGGTCAAATGAAAATGATGGCAAATTGGCAGCGTTTTTTTGATGTGCCCTGTAGTCAGCTTTTAATTACCCATGGTGATTTAAAAGATCGTGAGCGTTATATTAATATTAAAAATACGCTACGTATTCTATTGGATAACAATATTCTACCTATTGTTAATGAAAACGACACCGTGGCTACCGATGAATTGAAAGTAGGCGATAACGACAATTTAGCAGCTCTTGTCGCTTTAGTGAGCGAAGCTGATTGTCTATTTATTTTTAGCGATGTCGATGGCGTTTATGATCAAGACCCGCGAAATAATCCTGAAGCAAAACTAATACCTGAAATTAGCGAAATTACTGAAGAAATTTATAGCATGGCAGGTCCTACGACTAATGCGATTGCCACCGGTGGTATGACAACCAAGATTCAGGCGGCTGAAAAAGCGATAGAAAATGGTATTGAAACTTATATATTAAATGGTAGCCGTAATGATACTTTCGAATCATTATTGAAAGGTGAAAACTCTGGAACACATTTTAGGGCTAAACAAGCAGCCACTAAAGCACGCAAACATTGGTTAAAACATACCTTAAAAAGTAGCGGGAAAGTATATCTTGATAAAGGAGCGGTTAACGCCATTATTAACCAAGGTGCTTCTTTATTGCCATCAGGTATTAATAAAATACTCGGAAAGTTTATTGCGGGAGAATCTGTTGATATTGTGAGTGCGAATTCAAAGCAAATTATTGCTAAAGGGATTTGCCAATACAGCCAAAGAGATTTGTTGCGTATAAAAGGTTGTAATAGTAACGAAATCACCGATATTCTAGGTTTTTGTCCCAGTAAAGTTATTATTCATCGCGATGATATGGTTGTTTTATAAACTGCGAATTTGATCAACAGAATTGAGAATAAACATGACACAAATTACCCAAGAAAATGCCGACATTTTTAATATGGAAGCTAATGCCAAGTTAGTAAAAAAAGCTGCTCGAATTGTTGCACAACTAACGACATCACAAAAAAATAATTTGCTTACCGATATGGCAAAAGCAATTGAGCATGACAGTGAAAACATTATTGCTGAAAATGCTAAAGATATCAGCTCAGGTCGTGAGAAAGGTTTAACAACGGCAATGCTTGATAGACTATTACTGACTCAGCAAGGAATAGTCGATATTGCGAATGCGATTCGTGAAATTGTTACCTTAACTGATCCGGTAGGTGATATTGCGAATTTATCGCTACGCCCTAATGGCATGCAAGTTGGGAAAATGAGAATTCCGCTTGGTGTTATTGCCATGATTTATGAATCGCGTCCGAACGTTACTGCCGAAGCTGCGGCTTTATGCCTTAAGTCAGGTAATGCCGTAATTTTACGTGGCGGTTCAGAAGCTATATTTAGTAATATTGCTTTGGCGAAATGTTTGCATAAAGTATTAGATGAACAAGGAATCGATAGAAATATCGTTTCAGTAATTCCTGATACCAGCCGTAGTGTTATCGAGCAATTACTGAAACAGCGTGACAGTATCGATTTAGTTATTCCACGCGGTGGAGAAGGACTTATTCGTTACGTTACCGAACATAGCCAGATACCAGTGATTCAGCATTTTAAAGGTGTTTGTCACCTATTCATTGATAAATACGCTGATCTCACCAAAGCAGTTAATATTCTCGTTAACGGAAAAACTCAACGACCTAGTGCTTGTAATGCCTTAGAAACGTTAATTGTTCATCAAGATATTGTCGAGCAATTTCTACCGCTCGCAGCAAAAGCTTTAGCTGAGTCAGCGCAAGTAAAAGTACATGCCTGTGAACAAAGTTTATCGTATTTTGTTGGGGCAAGCTTAGCATCCAATGATGATTTTCATGCTGAATATTTAGCACAAGAAATTGCAGTAAAAATTGTCTCAAGCTTTGATAAAGCGATTGATCATATTAATGAATTCACTTCTGACCATACTGAAGTTATTGTTAGCCAAGATATTAGTCGAACACAACAATTTGTTCGAGCTATTAATTCATCGGTAGTCATGGTCAATGCATCATCACGCTTTTCTGATGGAGGGCAATTAGGTTTAGGTTCTGAAATTGGCATATCAACCAGTAAGTTACACGCATACGGGCCAATGGGGTTGTCAGCATTAACGACAGAAAAGTTTGTGGTTATAGGTGATGGACAAGTGCGAGATTAATTAAACGTGGAGCATTACATTAAAAATAGCGGATCACTAATGAAATTTATTATCTTATCCTGCATTTTTGTTGTGATGCTTGGCTGCACTGCGGCTAATACGGTTAATAAAATAGAGCAAGGGAACTCACTGGTTAAATATAAAGATGATTTAGCCATAAACAAACGCTTTGCCAATATTTATGCCGGCCAACAACGTTACCCGACAACATGTCGTGAAAACTGCTACCCATCATCTGAAGTGGTTACTTGTGAAACACCCGCTGAAAACTGTCAATTTACCGGTGATAATAAATCACCGGCTCTAGATACAGGGATAACAATTCGCTGGCTAGGGCATGCGAGCTTTCATATTAATATGCCCAACGGAAAGTCTCTATTATTAGACCCTGTTAGCAAGCAATTTGATTGGCCAGTAAATTGGGCGTTTCGTTTAAATGCCGGATTTGATCGCAAAGAACCCATTTGGCTTGATAAGCAAAAAATTGCAAATGTAGATGCTGTACTGTATTCACACATTCATTATGACCATTTTAATAAAGACGATATTGATAGAATTGGCAGCAATGCAGAATATTTTGTGCCCTTAGGTTTTGCTCGGCACTTTCCAGACCAAGGTTATAACATCAATGAAATGACATGGTTCTCAACAAAAATATCAGACGACCTTAATATAAGTTTTGTGCCCGCTCATCATTTTAGTAGTCGAACTTGGGTACCTTATCTCTATGAAGATAATGATGCCACCTTGTGGGGCGGCTGGATAATCGAACACCAAGGTAAGCGTATCTTTTTTGCTGGCGATACTGGTTATTCGCCGCACTTTAAAGATATTCAACAAAGGTATGGAGACATGGATATTTGTTTAATGCCAATAGCTTCTTATTATCACAAAGAGTACGGTAATTGGTATCGTAATGTTCATACTACACCAGAAGATACTTTAGCTGCAGCTAGCGAGTTAAATTGCAAAGTGATGATCCCATGGGGATATGGAAATTCAAGTTGGAAAATGGGCGATCATAGTTCGCATTCCCCACTATTACGATTATTGAAAATGCATAAAACACAACAGTCGACCATTCCACTCTATATATTAAATGAGGGAGAGGAAGTCGACCTTTAATGGCTAATGTTTAAATTTACTCGTTTTTGTTGGTTTTTGTTTGCTTATTCGTAGCTTTAATCGTTCATCCCATTCACCTTGATGCATACGATTACAGGCTTCTTCGCTATCAAAATGAACACTTCGATTGACGTTTTTAATGATCACCGCCACTTTTAACAACTCGTTTTGAATACTTTTACGTAAGTCATCCGCTAAGTTGTTTTCTTCCATATTTTTAATATCATCATCAGTTTTAAATACACAGGTAACAATTAAGCTTGTCGGGAAATGGGTATAATTAACTCTATGTGTTAACCAAGAAAACCCTTCAATAGTGTGCAATGAGCTTTCACATGCAATGGTTAAGGCTTTGCAAATATTATTGTCGAGCTTTTGTGTTGTTTTACTTAGTTTCATTGAGTCTTCTTTTTATAAGGTGTTTTCACTGTTAATGATAACGTAGTTTCTTTAAAAAATGCGGACTTTTGTTGCGCGGCATTTTAAATTACGCCACTATGCTCTTTCATTCGCTGTTATTAAAAATACTTTTGGTCTATGCAATTTACTCTCAATGAGTTCGAACTAAATTTAACGTCAGGTTCGATCACCCATCAAGGCCAAGTCACGAATATACGAGCTAAAACATTATTAGTTTTAACCTACTTAATTACCCACAAAAATAGAATTGTTACCAAGCAAGAGTTATTAACCACCATCTGGCATGACGTGGTTGTACAAGAACAAGTATTGGTTCAATCGATAAAAGAAATTCGTGATTTATTAGGCCGTGATGTCATTAAAACCTATTCCAGACAAGGGTATCAATGGACTGCTGAGTTAATTGAATCCCAGTCAAAATATCATGAAGTAAAAAAGTCAGTATTGTTTTACCTGATGATGCTTTTATTACTTATTGTGACGGCTTATGTTTTCAATTCGTTTTATGGCGTTAAAAGTAATGATAATACGCAGAATAAGTTCATCGTCGGCTTTCTACCGGTCAAAAATGATATGCCAGACAATATTCACAACTGGGTGCCACTCGAAGGGATGGACTATTTAAGCCAGACTTTAAAGCAATACTCTCACTTCACTGTTATCGAAAATAGTAGCTTATTAGCGATATTAGACTCTAATGAAAACGCGAAGTCTTCTACTATGTTAAATGTGCATAACCCACTTCAAAGTTTAGCGTCTGTCCAAAAAAAGTTATCAAGTGATTTATTAGTTCAAACTAGCTTACAAGGATACCCGCAAGACTTCTTTTTACAGTATACATTTCACTTAAAGCATAACGTAGAGCGTGGTGTGATATTTTCCGATAATGTAAAAACAGCTTTTGACCAATTAACCGATCTCATACAGCAACGTTATGGAGATCATTCGGCAGAAAATACATCCGTTATTGCCTCTTATAAAAGTGACTTTAGTAATGAAGCCTTTACTCGCGGGATTGGTTTTTATAACCAACGAGAATACCAAAAGGCTATCCCATTTTTTACTTCAGCTTTACAAGACAATCCTGAACTATTAGCGGCACGACGTTCTTTAGCCGCAAGTTATGTTAACAGTGGTAATGTTAAGCAAGGTATTGCTTTGATGCGAGAAAATATCGAGCAGGCAAAAAATAAAAGTAATCATCGAGAAGAAATACGCAGTAATTTAATGTTAGGGGTTTTATTAATCAATTGGCATCAAACCGCCGTGAGTGGAAAGGCGCTAGATGGCCATTTAGATAATAATACAAACCTCAGTGAAGCTGAGCGCTATATTGATGTCACTAAAACCTTAGCGGATCGATATCAAGATAAATTGTTTATGGCTTATGCTTATGAAGAACTGGGTAAAATTAGACGTTTACAGCACCTTTATGAGCAAGCCGCTGTACTGCAACAACAAGCACTAAAGCTTCATCAAACTTTTCGAGGAAAATATGGGAAAACTGCGTCGTTAATTGAATTGGCACGTGTCGCGGCAGCGCAGCATGATTATGCATTAGCCAATCATTACTTCCAGCAAGCAAATAATATTGCCAATGAAAATGGTGTGGCGACTAATCAAGTGACAATACTTTTAGCACAAGCTGATGTTGAACAGTTACAGGAACTGCCTGAATCGGCTAGCACTTTCGCGAAAAAAGCGATGGCGATAGCCGAAAAAGCGCAAAGTGATTATTTAATTACACGAGTATCTGCTTGGCTTAATAACAATAATTATTATGAAATCAATTAACGTTTAATCGTAATTAAAGGGCTATTTTAATATTTCGTCCATTACCCAGCTAGTATGTAAAGCTGTCGCGCCATTGGAAGGATGCGCTATATTATTAACTAACTGCTTGTGCATATTACCGACATGATAAAGCTGTATGTTTTCAGGATTCTCAATGAAATAGTTTTGTTTTCCTTGGCTATTTTCTACTGATATTGCTTCTTCATCAAAAATAGAGAAAGATATTTCACCTTTACTACCATAAAGAGTGACTTTGTCTTGCCTTGAATAACCACCAAAATTCCAGCTGCCAGAACCTGTAATACCATTTTTATGCTGCCAACAAGCGCTAATAGCATCCAATGAGGAATATAAACCTTGTTGATTGAGGCCTATACCTTTTGCTTGTTGATAGTCTCCTAATAAGTAGGCAAACAGATCAAGTCCATGGCTAGCCAAATCGTCAAAATATCCACCAAGCGCGATGTTTTTATTGGTGCGCCAATTATCCGCTTTGGTTAAGTCGAGTTCATTAGCGGGTTTACTTAAGTGCCAGTTAATATGTCTAACTTCACCTATCTCGCCACTTTCTAGTAACGCTTTCACTTTGTTGAATCGTGGTAGAGAACGACGGTAATAAGCGACAAATAGGGGAAGATTAGCGGTTTCAAAAGTGTTATATATGGCTAAAGCATCTTGATAATTTGGGGCGATAGGTTTTTCAATGCAACATATTTTTCCTGCTTTAGCCGTTAATAGCGCATAATATTTATGGCTGTCGGGCGGCGTAGCAATATAAATAGCATCAATGTTGTTATCGTTAATTAATTCATCGGCATCTGATGAAGCATGTGCGACGCCATGTCTGCTGGCATAGTCTTGGGCTAATGCTAACTTTCTTCGCATCACAGACCTTACCTCAAAACCTTTAGTCTTTTGATAAGCAGGGCCGCTTTTTACTTCTGTTACCGCGCCACATCCTATGATTCCCCAACGAATGGTAGCACCGTCTGCGATTTTTACTGTCATGTATTAATCCATTCTACTTTGATTCAATATTTTTAGGCCATATATAATTGGTCGGCTATTATTGCTTATAAACCACAATAACTGTCAAGCTTGGGTTGTCTATCGGCAACTTTATCTGTTTGGGTAATATTTTTCGCACGTAGTCCTTCTACTTCTTTTACAACATCTATGTAAGACAAATTTTGATCTGCATTGAAATAGACCCAATCAACGTCTTGATGATATTGACGCATTTGGGGCGATTGTACTAACTGTTCAGGAATAAACCATAAATTAAAATTCATCGACATAGGTACTTCAGGATAAACGTCGCTACCATGCTCTGAATATAACTCACCGTTGATATAGTACTTAATAGTGTTCTCAAATACTTGCAATACTAAGGTATTCCAGCCCTGTAAACTTTTCACATAGGTATCGTAGTCGTTTATTTTTGTCCATGGTTCTAATTGAAAAGTTTCCCAAGAAGTCGACCATAAAGCTGTAGCATCAACCCCCCAACCGCCATTAGCTAAATATTCAAAGTCCATTTCACTGTAGTTTTTATCCATAGGTGCTTCAAGAGGGCTAATGGTATAAAAGGTTTCTACTATACCATCGCCATCTGGTCCAAAGTCCGGTTGATCATTAAAAAAGACCCGTGCCGCGTAAGTACCTTCTAAATATTTTCTTTGGTGGCATATTTGAGTATGACGGGTATTAACTGCCGTACCGTCTGTTTTAGAGGTTAAGCGCATCACTTGGTTTTGTAGATTTAAACGATCAGGATGAAAAGTTATGCCTTCATCCCACCAGGCTGCATTTTTAATACCTGGGTGACCCACTTGAGTACGAGCTACCCAGCCATTCTTTTGTGCTTCAGCCAACGTTTTATAGCTAAAATCGTCAAACATCACTTGTTTGTCTTGCGCTTGTGCATTACTCATTAAAGTTAACGTGGTGCAGCCAAGTAATAGTGTTGGTAATAAAGTTGTTGTGTTACTCATTGTTTATCATCCTATCAGTTAGTCGAATTCATTTATTTTTCTTGATTGAATGACAATGGAACACTTCACATAATATTTGGCTAATTAAAGATTATGAAATTAGCGTAAAAAATTATTAAACTTTATGAAACATTGATAAATAGGGCTTTAACAGGCAAGTTTTTGTCATTTTTTTATGAGGATCCTAAAAAAATTGATATTTGGAGGAACAAGAATTACAAGATTTATTGATTCGTTTGTTGAAAAGCTGCCGAGGAGGTTAGGTTAAATAAGTTATTTGAAAATTTGAATGAGGGCTTTTTATTCATCATAATAAAAAGCCTCTTTATCCGTAACAGGCTAGTCTGCAAAATAAGAGCAGCAATAATCTGTTAGTGTTTTTACTTTGACATCAAATTTCGCATTACCGTTCACGTTAAATGATTGGCCACCTGAAATGTGTTGCCACTCGCTTTCATTTGGCAATAAGATTTCAATGTCTCCAGCAAGTATTTCCATCAATTCTTTTTGATCTGTAGCAAAAGTGTACTCACCGGGCATCATAATTCCTAACGTTTTTACCGAGCCGTCAGATAATGTCACTTTTCGACTAGTTACCTTACCGTCAAAATAAACATTAGCGGCTTTAGTTAAAGTCACATTTTTTAATTCGGTCATTGCTTTTTCCTTACAGTGGGGTTATTTATTGTGTTGATTAACTCGTTTCAAACGGGGAACATCAGACATAAAAAAAGCGGCATTGGCTCCAGCAACCAATACCGCCACTTTGCAGCGAGCAAAAAACTATTTATAGAAAATAATTTATCTGCAGTTTATTACTTATCCGCCAGGAAAATTCAGTTGAACTTAACCCCTGACTTAAAGTGTTCTCTCCCGAGATGACGCTGCAAAGTTATATTTTTTATTTATTGATTCGATTCAACAATGCGTTTCATATCCGTCATGTAACCACGTAATGTTTTACCTACGCTTTCAACACCATGGCTGCGAATGGCTTCATTCACTTCAATCAAACGTACGTTATCAACACCGTTTGAACTCTCGATTAATCCTTCACCTAATTCTTCAAGCGACAATTTGCTTACAAAATCGCTAAGTAAAGGTTGAGCCGCATGTGTAAATAGGTAGTTACCGTATTCAGCCGTATCAGAAATAACTACGTTCATTTCGTATAATTTATTACGAGCAATACAGTTAGCAATCAATGGTGTTTCGTGAAGTGACTCGTAGTATGCAGACTCTTCAATAATGCCCGCAGCAACCATAGCTTCGAACGCTAGTTCAACGCCTGCTTTCACCATAGCGACAACAAAGATGCCTTTGTCGTAATATTCTTGTTCAGTAATTTCAATGTCGCAATCTGCCGATTTCTCGAAAGAAGACTCAGCAGTTTCTTCACGCCATTTTAATAAGTTAGCATCATCGTTAGCCCAATCTTCCATCATAGTAGCAGAGAAGCGACCTTCGATAATATCGTCCATATGCTTTTCAAATAATGGGCGTAAAATTATTTTTAATTCTTCAGACATATCAAACGCTTTAACTTTCGCAGGGTTTGATAAACGGTCCATCATGTTAGTGATGCCGCCATGTTTTAAGCCTTCAGTCGTGGTTTCAATGCCGTACTGTAATAATTTACGAGCATAAGCTGCGTCCATACCTTGAGCGACTAATTGCTTGTGTCCTAACACTGCGGCTGTTTGTAACATGCCACATAAAATAGTTTGCTCGCCCATTAAATCTGATTTAACTTCGGCAATGAAAGATGATTCAAGTACACCCGCGCGGTCACCACCAGTGGCAGATGCATAAGCCTTAGCAATAGCTAAACCGTTACCCTGAGGATCATTTTCTGGATGAACAGCGATAAGCGTTGGCACACCAAAACCACGTTTATATTCTTCACGTACTTCAGTACCCGGACATTTAGGTGCAACCATAACAACCGTGATATCTGAACGAATTTGCATACCTTCTTCAACGATATTAAAACCATGAGAGTAAGCCAAGGTTGAACCTTGCTTCATGTGAGGCATAACCGCAGTAACCGCAGAAGTATGCTGTTTATCAGGTGTTAAATTTAATACTAAATCAGCCTGTGGAATTAATTCTTGGTAAGTGCCTACTGTAAAACCGTTTTCAGTCGCCCACTGCCAAGATTGACGTTTTGACGTAATAGCCGCTTCACGCAAGGCGTAAGAAATGTTTAAACCTGAATCACGCATGTTCAAACCTTGGTTCAATCCTTGAGCACCACAGCCAACAATGACAATGTTCCAGTCTTTAATGAAGTTGCAGCCATCATTGAATTCTTCACGCTTCATAAAGCGACATTTGCCTAACTGGCCTAATTTTTCACGTAAACTTAAAGTATTAAAATAATTGCTCATGGTCTGTCCTCAGTATCGTATGTTACTCAGTTAGAAGTTTGGCACATACGATAAAATAAATTTGTTTGTCGGCTTTTCCGACGATGAAAACATCATAGCGCAAGACTGTTGTTGCTTAAAATGATATATTTGCAAAGATGTGTTGCGTAATTTGCAACGTTTGGTGCTCGGGTGTTAAAAATAAAGAGTAAATATGGATCTTAAATCGTTAAAAATGTTTGTTCATTTAACACAAACATTACATTTTGGTAAAACTGCACAAGCAAGCCATGTGAGCACTTCAACATTAAGTCGTATTATTCAGAGGCTTGAAGCCGAAGTGGGCTGCTCATTGTTGCATCGAGATAATCGCACTGTTGTTTTGACTGACGCGGGTCATTTATTACAAAAATATGCAGAACAACAACTCGAGCAATGGCAACTGTTGCAGTTATCGTTAAATCAACAGCAAGCGGAACTTCAGGGTAAACTACATATTTACTGTTCAGTAACAGCCGCTTATAGCCATTTACCTCAGTTGCTCGAACGTTTTCGTCAACAGCATCCCTTAGTTGAAATTGTATTGACGACCGGTGATGCGGCTGACGCATTTGACCAAATACAGCAACAAGCTGTAGATTTTGCGATTGGTGTAAAACCCGATAATTTATCGAGAATGTTTTATTTTCATCATATTGCTAATGTGCCATTGGCGGTAATTGCCCCTACTATGGCTTGTCGAGTGCAACAACAGTTACAAGATGAGGTGATAAATTGGTCCCAAGTACCTATTATTTTGCCTGAGCACGGTGAAGCACGTAAGCGATTTGAATACTGGTATCGTAAAAAACAGCAAGGGAAGCCAAATATTTATGCCACTGTATCTGGCCACGAAGCTTTGGTGAGTATGGTTGCTTTAGGCTGTGGTGTCGGTGTTGCACCGCAAGTGGTGGTAGAAAATAGTCCGGTAAAAGATCGTGTGCAGTACTTACCCAATGTAGGTGATATTCAGCCCTTCGACCTCGGTATTTGTTGTTTAAATCAAAGCCGAGACCAAATGTTAGTTAAGGCATTTTTTGCAGCTATTCAATAAGCTAAAATGGTATTTGTGAATGTTAAACGGCTACTGCATCGGTAAGATGACGTAGTAAGCGATCCATTGCTCGATAAGATAATGCTTCAATTAAATGCTCGTGTTGAATATCTTTAATGTCGTTCATATCAGCCAAGGTACGGGCAATTTTCAAAATCTTATGATGAGCACGTGTCGATAAGCCTAACTTCTCGACAGCCAATTCTAAAAACTCATGCTCATTAGCACTAAGTTGGCAGAACTCTCTTGTTTCTGCACTCCCTAAATGCGCATTAGCTTTACCTTGACGTCGTAGTTGCCTGTCACGGCACAGTGTTACCCGTTCGCGAATTTGTTCAGAATTTTCATTGCCCTGTTGATTATTTGCCCACATACCTTTCGGTAAACGTGTCACTTCAATTTGAATATCTATACGGTCGAGAAATGGGCCCGATAGTCGATTTAAGTAACGGAGTACTTGTTCCGGGGTACTACGATTATCGTTGTAGAATCCCGTAGGGCTAGGATTCATTGCTGCGACAAGTTGAAACTTGGCAGGAAACGTTTGTTTGTACATTGCGCGTGAAATCGTGACTTCAGCAGACTCCATTGGTTCACGTAAAACATCGAGTACCTTGCGTTCAAACTCGGGTAATTCGTCAAGAAACAAAACACCGTTATGGGCTAAAGAAATTTCACCTGCTTGTGGTCGACTCCCTCCTCCAACCAATGCAGCTGATGATGCAGTGTGATGCGGCGCACGAAAAGGACGAGTTAACCAAGATTGATGATTAATTTTTTGATGGCTAATTGAGGCAATAGCAGCGGCTTCTAATGCTTCGCTTTCGCTCATCGGGGGTAAAATTCCGGGTAAGCGACTTGCTAACATAGTTTTACCGGTACCGGGGGGACCAATAAATAATAAATTGTGCGCGCCACTTGCGGCAATTTCTAAGGCACGTTTTGCCAGTGGCTGGCCTATAACATCAGCGATATCTTTACTGGTTGGCACACTGTAATACTCGACTTCCTTTGTTGGCACCAAGGACAGTGGTACCTGTTTTAGAAAATGTGGATACAACTGGTTTAAATGATCTATGGCTAGAATATTGGCTTTTTTTACCCAACTTGCTTGTTCGGCATTCTGCTTTGGAATAACCAAGGTTCTTTTACTTTCTGCACAAGCCATTGCCATGGGAATTTCGCCGATAATTTCTCGTAATTCGCCAGAAAGCGCAAGTTCACCTGCAAATTCATATTGGCTTAAGTCGGTCGCAGGTAATTGTTCAGAGGCGACTAAGATCCCAATGGCAATTGGTAAATCAAAGCGACCCCCTTCTTTGGGTAAGTCAGCAGGCGCTAAATTAATGGTGATGCGTTTAGCGGGAAACTCATAACCACAATTGATAATGGCACTGCGTACCCTGTCTTTAGATTCACGAACAGAGGTTTCGGGTAAGCCGACGATGTTAAATACCGGTAAACCATTGGCTAGGTGAACCTCAACGGTGACAAGGGGAGATTCAAGCCCAACGCGGGCTCGGCTGTAAATACAAGCGAGGCTCATAAAAATCCATTTAAATTATTCTTCCATTTAGTGTTAGTTTAGATGCATTTGCTGAAAACGCTATTACCATATTGTTCATGATAAAATTTTAAACAAGCAAGAAATATCAGTTATCAAATTAATTTAATCATTATCTTAATACACACCAGTAATGAGTGCTGGTTGTAGTGTTATGGGGAATACCTCAGTCACTAATTTACGGATATTAATCTTTATGCGGACAAGAACCCAACAATCTTATTTATCTCGAATGGTCAACGTACTTAATTATATTCAAGAAAATTTAGATAATGATTTATGCTTAGATGAATTGGCAAAGCAGGCGTGTTTTTCTCGCTATCATTTTCATCGCATTTTCAGCGGTATGCTGGGTGAATCCGTTAAAGAATTGGTTCGACGTTTACGATTAGAACGTGCTGCGTTGCAGTTGAAAACTAGCGGTATGAGTATTTTACAAATATCTTTAGCCGCCGGATATGAAAGTGATATGGCATTTTCTCGGGTATTTAAAGCAAAAACTGGACTATTACCGTCAGTTTTTAGAAATACCATAAAAGCCAAGTTCCCGTGTTCATCAACTGCAAGTATCCGTTATATGACTAATGAGCGTATTTCCTCTTTTGAACCTTTAATTGAAGAGGACTTAACGATGAATGTAATGATTAAACATGTCGATGATATTGTGGTCGCTTTTGTTCGGCACACTGGACCATATCAATCATGTGGGCAGGCTTGGGATCTTTTGTGCAGCACCTTAGCACCGGAGGGATTGCTTGGCGGACACGCTAAAATGATTGGCGTAAGTTACGACGATCCTGATGTTGTTGATGCCAATAAATTGCGCTATGACGCTTGTATTAGTGTTGATGATTCATTTCTTGCACAAGACAAAATTGGTATACAAACCATTGTTGGCGGGCGGTATGCGATGATTACTCATATTGGGTCGTATGACAATTTATCGACAACTTATCGACAACTTTTTGGACAATGGTTAAGCCAAAGTGAACATGAGGCGGCAGATAAACCTTGTTTTGAAATTTACTTGAATGACCCTGAATCCACGGAACCAGAAGACTTAGTTACTGATATTTATATTCCCCTGAAGGAGAGTAACCATGGAAAAAATTGATTTATTTAAATTGCATAAGGCTGATTACCTTCTTGCTAAAGAGCCGAAGTTAATCAAAGTATCAACAGGTCATTATTTGACGATAGACGGTGTCGGTGCACCTGGCTCGACGACATTTGAAGATGCCGTTATGGCACTTTATGCGATGGCTTATACGATAAAAATGACGCGTAAAAAAAATGCTAAAGGAGATTACGTCATTTGCAAGTTAGAAGCCCGTTATTGGTCATCGACCGAACAGTGCTTATCTGAAATTGATAAATCGCAATGGCATTGGCAATTAATGATCCGTACTCCTGATATCGTCGAACAGGCAGATATTATCCAAGCAGCAAAAGTATTAGCAGCGAAAGGAAAAACGCCGAGCGTTCATCAAGTGAAAATGAATAAATTTGAGTTTTCGAACTGTGTGCAAATGTTGCATATTGGTGCATATGAAGATGAACATCATACGATAAAAAAGATGCTGGACTTTGCTAATAAACAAAACCTTACGCCCAAAAGTGAACATTGCGAAGTGTATATTTCTGACCCTCGACGGGTACCTGCGGAGCGTTTAAAAACGATTTTAAGAATGCCGATTAATTAAAGGTATATAACTAAATTGTTTTTTTAAGTGGAAAAAACGCTAATAAAAAAACTTGCACTTATTATTAGAGCTATGGTACTAATTTAAATAGGCAACGAAACAGCCAACAAATTTTTAAATTTTTCATTTTGTTTTTTATAAAAAATTAGAGTAATTGAATAAACATGCAAACATTTAGCTCAGTGATTATTAACATTCTCGTCGTGGTGATTATTATATCATCGCGGGGTCGTTTGTTGAGCTAAGAAAAATTTTACGCAAACACAAACCCCCGCTCTGAAAGGAACGGGGGTTTTTTAGTTTAAGAGTTTTAAAAAATTAATTTTAAATCGTAGCAAAGGAGAAAACTCAAGCAACCGACTATGCAAAACATATTCAGTTGCGTGAGTTCAAAAACAAGATGGTAAGCGAAAAGAAAGAAACCGGTGGTTCTGTATTATTTAAGGTTATGCAACAGCATGGCGTAGAGCATGTTTTTGGTTACCCCGGTGGCGCGATTATGCCCATTTATGATGCGCTATACGACAGCGAGATTCAGCACTTTTTATGCCGTCATGAGCAAGGTGCCGCATTTTCAGCGGTCGGTTATGCACGAGCATCTGGTAAAGTTGGCGTGTGTCTAGCAACATCTGGTCCCGGAGCGACAAACTTAATCACCGGTCTTGCGGATGCTTTAGCCGATTCTATCCCTGTTGTGGCAATTACCGGTCAAGTACCTATGGTTGCAATGGGCTCTGATGCGTTTCAAGAAGTTGATATTTTCGGATTATCACTTGCTTGTACGAAACATTCATTTCAAGTACGTGATGTTAATGATTTAGCCCAAACGCTACATCAAGCTTTTACGATAGCGCTTGAAGGTCGTCAAGGACCCGTTCTTGTTGATATCCCAAAAGATATTCAAACAGCTGAAGTTGAATATGCCGTAAAATGGGCCACTACCTTAGCTCATAAAGAATCGTCAGCACCGGTAAATTTAAGTAATGCTTTAACGTTATTATCTCAGGCGAGAAGTCCTATTTTGTATGTAGGTGGCGGTGTGGGTATGGCAGAAGCGGTACCAGAATTACGTGAATTTATGGCCGCGACCAATATACCTAGTGTTGCTACGTTAAAAGGATTAGGTGCTGTTGACCCTGATCATGAGTTCTACTTAGGCATGTTAGGCATGCACGGCACTAAAGCTGCGAATATTGCGGTGCAGCAGAGCGATTTGCTCATTGCTGTTGGTGCTCGTTTTGATGACCGAGTTACCGGTAAATTAGCTGAATTTGCGCCAAATGCTAAAGTGATCCATTTAGAAATAGATCGAGCCGAAATTAATAAACGTCGTGTTGCTGATGCACCTATTTTAGGCGATTTAAAAACTAATTTACCTGCGCTAACGATGTCACTGGATATTGACTCGTGGCAACAACATTGCTCAGTGATGAAGCATGATTTTGCTTGGGATTACAATCACCCTGGTGACACTATTTTTGCTCCTGCGGTATTAAAAGAAGTCAGTGATTTAATGCCAAAGAATACAGTGGTAACAACCGATGTTGGTCAGCACCAAATGTGGGCTGCACAACATATGAGCTTTAACGATCCGAGTGATTTTTTAACCAGTGGCAGTATGGGCACTATGGGTTTTGGTGTGCCAGCTGCGATTGGCGCCCAAATTAGTAGACCTGACAATACCGTTATTGCCGTGTCGGGTGATGGCTCGTTTATGATGAATGTGCAAGAACTCTCAACGATAAAACGGTTTCAATTACCGGTTAAAATTGTACTTATTGATAATGAAAAATTAGGCATGGTACGTCAGTGGCAAGATCTGTTTTTTAATGGTCGTTTAAGTGAAACTGACCTTTCTGATAACCCCGACTTTGTCATGCTAGCCACTGCTTTTGATATAAAAGCTAAGCAAATAACTAAAAAAGAAGAGGTTACGCAAGCGATTGAAGAAATGCTTGCACACCAAGGACCTTACCTTTTACAAGTGAAAATTGATGCAGCCGATAATGTTTGGCCGCTTGTTCCACCGAATACCGCTAACCACCAAATGATGGAGAATAGATAATGAATCAGCACACTTTACGTATTACTGCACATAACCAACCCACTGTGCTTGAGCGTTTATTACAAGTCACTCGTTATCGCGGTTTCGCTGTCACAGGAATGACCATGTTCCCCAGTAATGACTCAAACTTATTAGATATTGAATTATCGGTGAGTAGTGAACATTCGATCGAACATTTGAATCACCAATTATCTAAGCTATTTGATATTAATGATGTTGTGATTGATGATAAATCATCACAACAATACAGCGCATAAATGTTATAGTAAACGTGCAACAAGCACCCATAAAATTTAGAGTTAGTTGAGTCAATGAACTACAGTTAACTCGTTAAAAATATAATAAATTAGGAAAAGAAAATGGCTAAAGTAAATGCAGAACTTATTTGGTTTAATGGCGAACTCATGCCGTGGCAAAACGCTACCGTACATGTAATGAGTCACGCATTGCATTATGGATCATCAGTATTTGAAGGTATTCGTGCTTACGATACTCATAAAGGCACATGTATTTTTCGTTTAGAAGAACATATAAAACGATTATTCGATTCAGCAAAAATTTATCGTATGAATATTCCTTTTACAGAAGAAGAGATTGTTCAAGCGTGTAAAGACGCAGTGGCTAAAAATGGCTTGAAATCAGCTTATTTACGTCCATTAGCCTTTTTGGGCGATATCGGTATGGGCTTACGTCCACCTATTGATGCCGTTGCTGATATTATGATTGCCGCATTTAGCTGGGAAGCATACTTAGGTGCTGATGCTATTGAAAATGGTGTTGAGGTTGGAGTGTCAAGTTGGAACCGATTGGCACCAAACACTATGCCAACTGCAGCGAAAGCCGGTGGAAACTACCTTTCTTCACAGTTGATTTCTACAGAAGCTGCACGTCACGGTTATGCCGAAGGTGTTGCCTTAGATGTGAATAATATGGTCAGTGAAGGTGCAGGTCAAAACTTGTTCTTAATTCGTAATGGTGTGCTTTTCACTCCTCCTGGCGCAGCTTCAATTTTACAAGGATTAACCCGTGATACGGTATTTTTCCTTGCGAAAAAATTGGGTTATGAAGTGCGTGAAGAATCTATTTCTCGCGAATCTTTATACCTTGCTGATGAGTTCTTTATGTGTGGAACTGCAACCGAAGTTGTACCGGTAAAATCTGTTGACGGCATAGCTGTAGGTAATGGTTCACGTGGACCCATTACTAAAGCATTGCAAGAAGCGTTTTTTGGAATTTTCAACGGTACCACTGAAGTACCAGAAAATTGGTTAGACCCAGTTAAATAAATTATTTTTTGGTTTATTCATCGTTAAGAGTCTTCGCCTAAATATCTAGGCACTGTGCTCTTCACATTGATATACAACTAAAATTATATTTTAAAATAGAGGGTTAATACTTTTTAACTCTCTTTTTTTGACTAAAAATATAAATGTTATTTTTAAAGCATGTTTATCAAATGTGCTTTTAAAATAAAATTTCTCAACTTTATCAATCGGAATGTAAATATCATGCCTAAATTAAGATCTGCAACTTCTACTCAAGGCCGTAATATGGCTGGCGCTCGTGCTTTATGGCGCGCAACTGGAATGACTGATGGTGATTTTGGCAAACCGATTATTGCCGTGGTTAACTCATTTACACAATTTGTACCTGGTCATGTGCATTTAAAAGACATGGGGCAACTCGTTGCTGGCGCCATTGAAAAAGCAGGTGGTGTTGCTAAAGAATTTAATACCATAGCGGTAGATGACGGTATTGCGATGGGACATAGCGGTATGCTTTACAGTTTACCATCGCGTGATCTTATTGCCGATTCAGTGGAGTACATGGTTAACGCTCATTGTGCTGATGCCATGGTCTGCATTTCAAACTGTGACAAAATAACACCAGGCATGTTAATGGCAGCCATGCGTCTTAATATTCCTGTGATTTTTGTTTCTGGTGGCCCAATGGAAGCGGGTAAAACTAAACTTTCAGACCAAATAATCAAACTCGATTTAGTGGATGCAATGATCCAAGGCGCAGATCCAAAAGTATCTGACGCGCAAAGCGACCAAGTTGAACGTTCAGCATGCCCTACTTGTGGCTCATGTTCTGGTATGTTCACTGCAAACTCGATGAACTGTTTGGCTGAAGCCTTAGGTTTAGCCTTACCGGGCAATGGATCAATGTTAGCAACTCATGCTGACCGTGAGCAGTTGTTCTTAAATGCGGGTAAAGAAATTGTTAAATTAACTAAGCGTTATTATCAAGAAAACGATGAAAGTGCTTTACCACGCAATATAGCGAGTAAAGAAGCGCTTCATAATGCGATGTGTCTCGATATTGCCATGGGCGGTTCAACTAATACGATTTTACATTTATTGGCCACAGCGCAAGAAGCTGAAATAGATTACACCATGGAAGATATGGATAAGTTATCTCGCATCGTGCCTCAGCTTTGTAAAGTTGCACCATCTACACCTAAGTACCATATGGAAGACGTGCATCGAGCTGGTGGCGTTATCGCTATATTAGGTGAGTTATCTCGCGCTGGTTTATTAAAAACAGATGTGCCAAATGTATTAGGTACAACGTTAGCCGATGTTATTGCTAAATATGACATTAAAGTGACAGATGATGAAGACGTTAAAAAGTTCTATCGCGCAGGTCCTGCAGGCATTCGTACCACAAAAGCGTTTAGCCAAGATTGTCGTTGGGATACGTTAGATGACGATAGAGAAAATGGCTGTATTCGTTCAATTGAGAATGCTTTTTCTACTGAAGGTGGTTTAGCTGTTTTGTCAGGTAATATTGCTATCGACGGTTGTGTTGTTAAAACGGCTGGTGTATCAGACGATAATCTAGTCTTTACTGGCCCTGCTCATGTCTTTGAAAGCCAAGACGCAGCCGTTGCCGGTATTTTAGATAAAAAAGTGGTTGCAGGTGAAGTCGTTGTTATACGTTATGAAGGCCCTAAAGGTGGTCCGGGTATGCAAGAAATGCTGTACCCAACCACCTATTTAAAATCGATGGGCTTAGGTAAAGCTTGTGCGTTATTAACTGATGGCCGTTTTTCTGGTGGTACATCGGGTTTATCAATTGGTCACGTTTCTCCTGAAGCAGGTAGTGGCGGTACAATTGCGTTAGTTGAGCAAGGCGACATTATTCACATTGATATTCCTAATCGTGCTATTCAATTAAAGGTAAGTGAAGAGGAATTAGCTCAGCGTCGCGTTAATATGGAAGCCAAAGGTAAAAGTGCCTGGAAACCACTTAACCGTGTTCGTCCAATAAGTTACGCACTCAAAAATTATGCGATGTTAGCCACAAGTGCCGACAAAGGTGCTGTGCGTAATCGTGAATTACTAGACGAATTTGTTGGTGAAAGTACGAGTAGTGGAAAAAACAATGACTGAAGCTGAACAGCAAGCATTAGTAAAAGCTAAAGCAACCCAAGAACAAGCGCTCGATTATTTGCGAAGAATACTTTTAGCACCTGTTTATGATGTTGCTGTTGAAACACAATTGACACCATTAACTAAGTTGTCAGCGCGTTTAGGTAATCAAATATTCCTTAAACGTGAAGATCAGCAACCGGTACATTCGTTTAAATTACGTGGTGCTTATAATAAGTTAATCAATTTAACTGAACAGCAATGTATTCATGGTGTAATTGCTGCGTCTGCTGGTAATCATGCACAGGGTTTGGCACTAGCAGCACATAAGCTTGGCATTAAAGCGACCATAGTCATGCCGATCACGACACCTGATATCAAGGTTGATAATGTTCGTCGCTTTGGCGCTGAAGTACGTTTAGTTGGTAACAGCTTTAATGAAGCACAAACGGCGTCAATAACTTATGCACGTGATGAAAATAAAACGCTGATCCACCCTTTTGACGATGTAGATGTTATTGCTGGACAAGGCACGGTTGCTAAAGAATTGTTACAACAACAGCCTAAATCTGATGTTGTTTTTATTCCTGTTGGCGGTGGTGGTTTGCTTGCAGGTATGGCGGTTTACTTAAAACAATTACAGCCAAACATTAAGGTCATTGGTGTTGAGGCGGAAGACTCTGCTTGTTTAAAAGCGGCGATGGAAGCAGGGGAAGCGATCGACTTAGCACATGTAGGCCTCTTTGCTGATGGTGTAGCGGTTAAACGCATTGGTGATCATACCTTTGATTTAATCAAACATTACTGTGATGACGTCATTACTGTCTCTACCGATGAAATCTGTGCTTCAATCAAAGATATATTTGAACAAACACGTGTTATTGCAGAGCCTGCCGGCGCATTATCGTTAGCAGGTTTGCAAAAATACTGTAAAACCAGTGCAGGAAACGAGTCGTTAGTTGCCATTTTGTCTGGTGCTAATATGAATTTTCATACCCTCAGATACATTTCAGAACGTTGTGAATTAGGTGAACAAAAGGAAGCTGTACTCTCGGTGACTATTCCCGAAGAAAAAGGTAGTTTTAGAAAATTTTGTCATGCTTTAGACGGTCGAGTGATCACTGAATTTAATTATCGTTATGCAACCAAAATAGACGCTAGCCATAAAACTGCTAATATATTTGTCGGTGTTAGAACCGGTGGTGAAGACGACCGAAGTCAGCTACTGAATTTGCTCAGCGAACAAAACTACCAAACATCAGACCTTACTAATAATGAATTAGCTAAGCTGCATGTTAGGTATATGGTGGGTGGTCATAATTCCAGGCCAAACCAAGAGAGAATTTTTCGTTTCCAGTTTCCTGAATACCCTGGCGCATTAGAAAAATTTCTTGATTTGTTAGGTGAACATTGGAATATCACTTTATTTCATTATCGTAATCATGGTGCAGCGTTCGGGCAAGTTTTAGCCGGTTTTGAGGTGAATAATGATGATCAACTAGCATTTTTTAACCACTTGAAAGATCTAGCTTATGAATGGCAAGAAGAAACTGAGAACGAAGCTTACCAAGCTTTTTTGAATTAACTGATTTATCAGTAATAATAAATCTATATTGATCAAAGACTAAAGCCACTTTATTTAAAGTGGCTTTTTACATTTATGCTTGTTATTTGACAAAAAATTAGTTTATTCTGTAACCATAAAAATAATAAGGATATTTCATGACGCAAGTGATCCAAGACAATGAAACGGTGACTTCCCCTTCGTTAGAGCCAAGCTTACAACCGTTAGATAAACATAAACGAATTGATGCATTAGACATTTTACGCGGCCTGGCATTAGTGGGTATTTTACTGATGAATGTTGAGTGGTTTAACCGTGCCATTACTTCATTAGGTCAGGCTGATGCATCGCTAACTGGCATTGACCATGCCATAGGTTGGTTGATACGCTGTTTTGTTGAAGGTAAATTTTATAAGTTATTTGCGTTAATTTTTGGTATGGGTTTCGCGGTCATGTTGCTACGAGCTAAGCAAGCGGGACGTCCCTTTGGAGCATGGTTTACTCGACGAATGCTGGTGCTTTGGTTCATCGGTATGGCTCATATGATCTTTTTATGGGGTGGCGATATTCTGCATGATTATGCGCTAGCGGGTTTTGTGTTATTGGCATGGGTAACCTATAAAAAATCTGATAATCCAAGAGCTTACTTAAAACTAGCGTTAACGTGGTTAATGATACCTATTTTTATCGTCAGCTTTGGCGGTGCTATATTTGGTATGGTTTTGAATGACACCAAATATCAAGATATGTGGCAAAGCGAATTAGCCGTTTATAATGCGGTTGAACAACAATTTACTCATGGTGTTGCAGATGACACTTTGGCTAACGAGAATATTCAAGAACGTACTTCTGAAGATAGTTCACAGGCAATGTCTACAAATGAAGAGACTAACGCCCAAGCCATTGCCGAAGCTATACAGCAGCGAAAAGATGTAGAAGCGGATGTTCTGGAAGAAGACACGGCATTTACTCAAGAGAGTTATTGGAAAGCGACAGAATACCGTATCGGTTTTACTGGTTTTATGTTGATGTTTTCGCCGGTAATGGCATTGGTTGTTTTAATGCCTATTTTTATTTTGGGTTTTTGGCTGGTTATTACCGAAAAAATAACCAAGCACCAGCAAAATCAAACCTTCTTTAAAACGCTGGCTCGCGTTGGTTTAATGGTTGGCATTCCACTAAATATTGCGAGTATACTAATTATTCAACACCCTGCAGCAGGAATTTCTGGGGTATTACAAGGTGTTGGACAAATACTATTTTTTATCGGTCAATATATATTATCTGCTGGTTATTTAGGGCTGGTTGTTTGTGCATTGAATAAACATAGATGGCAAAAAATATTATCAGTATTTACGCCGATGGGACAAATGGCGTTAACTAATTATTTAATGCACTCGGTTATTTTAACCAGTATTTTTTATGGTTATGCCGGGGGCCAATATGGTGAAATTTCGCGAGCTCCACAAATGGGGCTTGTTTTTGGTATTATCATCCTTCAGCTTATCTTTTCAAAGTGGTGGTTAAACCGTTATCGCTTTGGTCCTATGGAATGGTTATGGCGTAGTCTAACGTATAAAAAAAGACAGCCAATGAAGTTATAAAACAATCGATTAACCGAGTTAAAAGTAAAAGGCAGCCGTTGGCTGCTTTTTACTTTTAAAGGGGAAAAATTCTAATAAATGAAGGTAAAGCTCAAAATAACCATATATTCAAGGGTATTCTCAAATATTCACCTTTATATTATCGCAGGAATAACCAAGAATAGTGTTGCTGTCGACGGCATTTCAATAACAATTATTTAAAAAGGAAAAGCAAATGACGCTTGGTGAACAGTTAAAAAAATTAAGAAATGCAAAAGAAATGAGTCAACCTGATTTAGCAAACTTAGCGGGTATAGAGCAATCTTATTTGTCAAAATTAGAAAATGATAAGTCGATACCCTCCAATGACATTTTTAGAAAGCTATTAACGGCTTTTGAATTATCATTAGCGCAGTTTTTAGTCGCTTTTGATAAAAGTTATGTAGTGGCGCAATTAAGTCAAATACCCGACATTGAACATTGGTTGAAACAACAGCAACAATCACAAATGGTCAATCAACGACGATACCTCTATTTTTGTAGTGCACTAATCGTTTTTGCGCTTACATTATTCTATATAGGGCAAAGTAAAATATTGTTACCTGAAACCCAATTTCAATACTACTCGGAAGGGGTTATTCTAAAGGGAGAACCGCAAGATATCTTTAATGATTGGCGACAGCTTATCCCACGAACAGCGGGTCATAAAGTTCTTGATCAAAAGCAGATTGAAATGACTCAACGTCAGGATGAGCAGTTTATAATGTCTGAGAAATTTCTAGGACAACGTTATCAGATAACTTTACCAGAAGGTATGCGAGTTTTTCGAGCTAATGGTGAAAAGGTAATTGCCCAGCCAGCAAATGCTTGGCTGAGAATAGCTGGTGTATTCTTTTTTGTCATGGGAATTATGGGTTTTATTATGGAAAGGCGCTTATATAAAACAAACGCTCTGTAATGCTGAATAAAGCGATAAGTTAATTGTTTAAAAAGAACTTATCGCTATCTAAGCATTTATTCCGCTAATTTAGCTTCAATTTCAGTAAGTTTATTTTCTAATTCAGCAAGCTTTTCACGTGTTTTTAATAGTACTTGTGTTTGTACATCAAACTCTTCACGTGATACCACATCAAGTTGTGATAATTTTCGCTGTAAAACCACTTTGGTTTTTTCTTCAATATCGTTAGCAATGTCTTTAAACTTTGGTGGAATAGCATCGGTAACTTGTTTGGCGATGTCTTCAATTTTTTTAGCGTTAAACATTATATTTATCCATAGTTCATCAATAATCTCATTGTAATGCATTTAATAATTTTGCCAATGGCTAATTATATATACGGTGTAGAGCAAACAGGGTAAAATCAGCGCCCAGAAAATATAATGACTGAAATATAAATAACATGAAACTTAACCCCGGACAAAATGAAGCCGTTAAATATGTCACTGGCCCGTGCTTAGTACTTGCGGGCGCAGGTAGTGGTAAAACAGGGGTTATTTGTCAGAAAATTGCTTATCTTATTCAAAAGTGTGATTACAAAGCTCGTAATATTGCCGCGGTAACTTTTACCAATAAAGCTGCACGTGAAATGAAAGAACGTGTGATAAAAATGATGGACAAAAGTCTAACGCGTGGTCTAACTGTTTCTACCTTTCACTCTATGGGACTTGATATTATTCGTAAAGAAATAAAAACCTTAGGATATAAACCGGGTTTTACTTTATTTGATGATCAAGACACGCTTTCTTTACTGAAAGAACTTACCAACGAACAACTAGATGGCGATAAAGACCTACTTAGCAAATTACAAAGCATGATTTCCAATTGGAAAAATGATTTGTTACTGCCCGAAGGGGCGATAAAAATAGCCGGTGATGCAGACACAACTATGTACGCCGAGTTTTATCAGCTCTACCAAAAGCACATGAAAGCTTATAATGCGCTTGATTTTGACGACTTAATCTTAGCTCCCACCCTGTTATTAAGAAACTTTCCAGAAGTGCGTGCTCGCTGGCAGAAAAAAATACGATATTTGCTCGTTGATGAATATCAAGATACCAATGCTAGCCAATATGAATTAGTTAAACTAATTGCCGGAGAAAAAGGACTGTTAACGGTCGTAGGTGACGATGATCAGTCTATATACTCTTGGCGTGGCGCTAAGCCGCAAAACTTAGTATTACTCGGTGAAGACTTCCCACAACTTAAGTTGATTAAATTAGAGCAAAATTATCGTTCTAGTGGCCGTATTTTAAAATGTGCCAATACCTTAATTGCAAATAACCCTCATGTTTATGATAAAGCATTATTTAGTGAGCTTGCATATGGTGTAGAGCTACGTGTTATTCAAGCTAAAAATGAAGAGCATGAAATTGAGCGAGTGGTCGGGGAATTAATCGGTCATAAGTTTTTAAATAAAAGTAAATTCAAAAATTATGCGATTTTATATCGTGGTAACCATCAGTCTCGCTTATTAGAAAAAGCACTGATGCTCAATCGTATTCCTTATAAAATTAGTGGCGGAACGTCGTTTTTCTCCCGCAGTGAAATTAAAGATATGATGGCATTTTTACGCGTGCTAGTGAACCCTGATGACGATAATGCTTTTCTAAGAATAGTCAACGTACCGCGCAGAGAAATAGGGCCAACCACGCTAGAAAAGCTCGGTAACTACGCCAATATGCGACAAATAAGTATGTTCGCCGCAAGTTTTGAGTTAGGCCTTGAACAACACTTAACGGGACGTGGTTTAGCACACGTGCAACGTTTTACTCGTTGGTTAGTTGAAACGGGCGATCATGCAGAACGAGGTGATACACCAGCCGTTCTTCGGGCGATGATCCGTGAAATAAATTATGAAGATTGGCTGTACGATACTTCGCCTAGCCCTAAAGCCGCCGAAATGCGCATGAAAAACGTCACGACACTTTTTAGCTGGGTAACGCAAATGTTAGAAGGCGATGACGAAAACGAACCTATGGTGCTGCCTGAAATTGTCACCCGTTTAACGTTACGAGAGATGATGGAGCGTGGCGAAGAGGAAGATGATGCAGACCAAGTGCAATTGATGACACTGCATGCGTCGAAAGGGCTAGAATTCCCTTATGTATTTTTGATTGGTATGGAAGAAGGCTTATTACCGCATCAAACTAGTATGGATGAGGGGGATGTTGAAGAAGAGCGCCGCTTAGCTTATGTGGGTATTACGCGTGCGCAAAGAGAATTGATCTTTACGTATGCTCGTGAACGTCGACAATACGGAGAGGTTTCTCGCACTGAAGCCAGCCGATTTTTACATGAATTACCGCAAGACGATCTTAGTTGGGAACTTACAGAAACGAAAAAAAGCCAAGAGCATAAAGATAAAACGACAAAAATGGGCGTTGCCAATTTACGTGACATGTTAAAGAAAAAGGGCTAAAACGTTAGATTATTCTGATTGCAGAATGTTAGAGCATGAATATTCTAATACAGTTAATAGGGAGTTTATGACATAAAGTTTAGGTTCACTCCAAACCTTTCTTAAATGCCATAATTTTATTAATGGCGAACACGTTAACAAGTGTACACCGTCATGGGCTCGTTTGATTTGTTATTTTTCCGCTTTAATTGACTAAGTCTTTTCGGGCTATCAAGACAAGCAAGAATTTATAATTTCTTTTAAAGTAAGTAAACTAACCGGTTTTTTTAACAAAAACTGAATATCGACGTCTTTTATCATCTCAGCAAGCTGCACTTCAGTGGAACCAGATAATAATATAATGGGTAATGTAGGTACGCGAGCTAACAGGGCAATGCTAAGCTCTGTACCCGTCATATTTGGCATTGTCTGATCTGTGATAACTAAATCAAATGATCTATTGGCTTGTTCAAAAACCTCTAAAGCTACAAGTCCATCTTCACATGTCGTTGAATCAAAACCATAATCATTTAAAAATTCTTGATAAAGTGACGCAATTAATGGCTCATCTTCGACAATTAATATTTTTTTTACCGGTTTTATCATAATATATTTATTACACCTAACCGTGATCAATTCGTTAGCTAAACACTATTGCTATACAGATTATTATTGAACCTAATAAAATACTATAGACAACTTTTTGATTGTTCTTTTGGTTTTGTTGTCGAATATCTTTCAGTAAGAGAACTTGTTGTTGCTGTGATTCTTTACCCAATTTTAAATAGTCATAAACCAAGTCAGGTATTTCAGGAAGTTTTTCATTCCAAAAAGGAATATTTTCTTTTACTTTCTTATAAACAGCCTTGATACCCATTTGATCTTTAACCCAGTTTTCTAAATAAGGTTTGGCGGTTTGCCATAAATCGAGCTGCGGATATAACTGACGGCCTAAGCCTTCAATATATAAGAGTGTTTTTTGTAATAATACCAGTTGAGGCTGTACTTCCATATTAAAACGTCGAGCGGTATTAAATAAGCTGACTAACACTTGTCCGAACGATATTTCGGCGAGTGGCTTATTAAAGATAGGTTCACAAACAGTACGAATAGCAAACTCAAATTCGTCAACACTGGTTTCACTAGGCACCCAACCAGAATCAACGTGTAACTCTGCTACTTTACGATAATCTCTATTGAAAAATGCGACAAAATTTTCAGCTAAATATCGTTTGTCTTCTCTATTTAATGTGCCGCAAATACCGCAATCAATGGCTATCCATGTTGGATCTGCAGGGTCAGTGGCATCAACAAAAACATTACCAGGATGCATATCAGCATGAAAAAAACTGTCCCGAAACACTTGTGTGAAAAACACTTCAACACCACGTTCAGCCAGTAATTTCATGTCTACGCCAAGTTGTTGTAGTGCCGCTATTTCACCAACGCCAGTACCGTAAATACGCTCCATCACCATCACATTTTGGTTACTAAATTCGCTATAAACTTCAGGTACATATAATACGTGGTCGCTAGTATTGCCTTGCTCAAAATTTTGTTTTAATAATGTGGCATTCGCTGCTTCGCGGATCAGGTCAAGCTCGTCGATAATCGTTTTACGGTATTCATTAACCACTTCTTTTGGACGTAATCGTTTACCGTCAGGTAAAAATCGCGCAACAATGCCCGCAAAAAGTGACATCACTTTAACGTCGGCCAGAATAGTCTCGGTAATATTAGGACGTAAGACTTTAATAACAATTTCTCGTGGACTGCCATCTTCTAATAAGGTCGCGGTGTGTACTTGAGCGATAGATGCTGAAGCTAATGGTTGAATGTCAAAATCGATAAAATGTTGATTAAATACGTCTTCGCCGATAGCTTCAATAATAATTTGTTTAGCTAATTCCCCATCAAAAGCCGGCACCTGATCTTGTAGTAATGCCAGTTCAGCAGCGAAGTCATCGGGTAATAAATCACGGCGAGTTGAAAGCATTTGCCCAAATTTTACAAAAACAGGCCCTAAAGATTCAATCGCTAAACGAAGCCTTAAAGCTGAGGGTTTATCTTTATGTTTATTACGTAACCAAAATAGCTTAAAGCGAATAAGCTTCGCATACCAAGGTAACATGTGGCGGGGAATTAATTCATCAAGGCCAAATTGAAGAAAGGTTTTGGTGATGCGATAAAGTCGTAAACTGCTCACAGTATTCCTTGAACGTTAAGTTATGGTTGATTTATAGCTACGGTGTTAGCGAGTTTTTCAATACGTTCAGCGAGATCATTAGTTTGTGACATAAGGTTATTCACTTGCTGATTATAATGATTAATTTGACTGGCAGTAACCACTAAACGTTTTTCATGCACTAACCATTCGCTCGCATCAGCCTGTATTTGCTGAGAGGCAAAATTAAACTTTTTCATTAAGTTCGAGCCAAACTGTGACAATTTATAAGTAGGTATGTCACCAATATGTTTGGCTAATTCGCTCTGCCAATCGATTTCAAGTGACTCGGCAATACTTGCAAATTGTTGGGCAACTTTCAAGTCACCTTTTACGTCTAGTTTTTCTTGTTTAATGAGTTCGGTAATTTGCTGCTGTTTTTTTAAAGCCAGTAAGGTTTTAATACTGGTATTAACCGTACAATCACTACGTTCAATCAAACTCGTGACCAGTACTTTATTTTCATTTACAGAAAAACTTAACGGGAAGCCTAATTCAGTTAATTGAATAGTGAAGGTTTTTTGTTCTAAAACCGTTAATTTTTTGACACCATGAATACTAAGCGCTAATGCTTGATTAACCGCAAATTCAATTGCTGAACATAAGGTCTGTTGAGTCATTAACTGCTTACTAATATTTATCACGATTAAAATTTATAACCTTTATGTAGTGCAACAACACCACCGGTTAAGTTTTTGAAGCTGGTTTGCTCAAAACCTGCATTACTCATCATTTCCTTTAAGGTTTCTTGATCTGGGTGCATACGAATTGACTCTGCTAAATATTGATAACTATCACCATCTTTAGCAACTAATTCACCCATTTTCGGCAGAATATTAAATGAATAGAAATCGTAAGCTTTGCTAATGAGTTCATGTTCTGGTTTTGAGAACTCTAAGACTAATAAACGCCCGCCAGGTTTTAGTACTCGGAAAATAGATCGTAGCGCCATGTCTTTGTCTGTTACGTTTCGTAAACCAAAAGCTATGGTCACGATATCGAAAGTATTGTCTTCGAAAGGCAGAAATTGTGCATTGGCTTGCACGTATTCAATATTTTGTACTAAGCCTTTGTCGCGTAATTTATCGCGGCCAACATTTAACATTGAACTGTTAATATCGGCAAGAATTACTTTGCCTTCACGGCCCACAAGTTGTGAAAACTTTGCCGTTAAATCACCGGTTCCGCCTGCTAAATCAAGCACCTTGTTACCCGGGCGAACGCCACTAGCATCGATCGTAAAGCGTTTCCATAAGCGATGAATACCAAAGGACATTAAGTCATTCATTACGTCATATTGTGCGGCCACAGAGTGAAATACACTGGCAACCTTTGACTCTTTCTCGTTTTTGTCTATAGTTTGGAAGCCAAAATGTGTGGTGCTGTCGTTATGGAGTTTCGCCGTGTTTTCTTGATGATTATCTTGTTGGTCTGCCATCTAACATTCACCTATAACTAAAATTGCCAATAGTTTACCGTATTTTTTGTCAATATTTAACTATTGAGATCAAGTGTTAAGGTTTTCTCCATCTTATTATGTTCGATTAGTATTTACACTTGACTATACTTTTAACGGAATAGTTATGATAATCTAGGCTGGAATTTACACATCGTTTACAAATTGAGAACATGAATATGAAGTTTTATTTACTCCTAATCGCAACCCTTTTAATAGGTTGCCAGCAAACATCCGATGAAGTAGTTGCTATGTCATCGACTGAAAAAGTAGTTAAGCAAAAGATTATTTGTACTCAGTCTTCAACGCCACCACTAAAAAACAAAGAAAAATTAAAAAAGATGCTTTTAGCAAATGGAAAAATAGACGCCTCATTGCCGGAGAAAGAAATTGATCAGGCGGTAAATGATTATATTCGTAAAAAAAATGCCGCAATAAAAACTAAAAACTGCAAAAAATAGCAATTAAAGAAGTAGGGAATTTATGAAATTACAACATATATTAGGTCTTACGCTTTTAGCGAGTACCTTCTCATTACATGCCAATAGCCTTGATAGCAGTAAAACGTTTTCTCGTGCCGCGCCAGCAGATGCCGGCGTGATAAACAAAGAACGTATCTTGTATTGGTTAGAAAAAAGAGGAAATTTATCAGCTGATGCTACAATCGAAGAAAAAAAGTTAGCTGTAGCTCAATACCTCAGTAAAAAATCATTTGATGGTATTAAATTACCAGATGAATTGGAGAAAACGATCCGTTCTGCAGAACGTTTCGGCGCTCGTACTCATAGAGAAATTAACCTAAAGAAAGAGTTAAAAGAGAACACGATCGCCCGTTCATTATTAAAATCAGTAGCGTCAGACGATGTAGAAACACGTGTTAATGTTTTAGCCGTGTTGGTTGATTTTAAAGACCTAAAACATGATGACAACGGTATATCTTCATCAGACACAGGTATGTATTATGCTGATTACAACCTTGAACATTATAATGAATTACTGTTCTCTACAACAGGTTTTGAGGGGCCTTCAGGGCAAAACTTAGAATCGGCATACCAGTATTATCAGCAAGAGTCAGGTGGGAAATTTTTCTTCGAGGGTCAAGTTAAAGGTTGGGTTACTGCTAAGGAAGACGCTGCATTTTATGGTGCTAATGATCCAGAAAACAATGACAATGATACAGATGTTGCTGCTTTAGTCGTTGAAGCCATTACACAATTAGTTGCTGATGGTGTTGACTTGGCTGATTATGATAAAACAGATTTAATGGATTTAGATGGCGATGGTAACGTAAATGAACCTGATGGCATTATTGATCATATTATGCTCTTTCATGCAAGTATCGGCGAAGAAGCGGGTGGCGGAAAATTAGAAGGAGACGCTATTTGGTCTCATCGTCACTTTGTTTATGGTCCTAACAATTCTAGAGGCATTCAAATTCCAGGTTCAACTCTTAAAGCTTTTGGTTATACCATTAACCCTATAGATGCGGCTCCTGGTGTTGTTGTTCATGAATTTGGTCATGATTTAGGTTTACCTGATGAATATGATACGGGTAATGGTGCAATAGGTTCACCTGTTTCAGAATGGTCGGTAATGGCTTCGGGTAGCTGGGTAGGCTCTCCTGCTGGCTCACGTCCTTCAGCTTTTAGTGCATATGCCCGAGATTATTTACAAGAGCGTTATCAAGGTAATTGGATAGACCAACAAGAAATTAATTTTGATGAATTAACGACACAAACTATCTCTTTAGTAAGCACTGTTGACCACACAGCTGTTAATCAAATAAAAGTTAATTTACCTCCAGAGCAACTTCCTTTTACTGCTCCTTATGCTGGTGAATATCAATTCTACTCAAACCGAGGAGATGAAATTAGCAATAGCTTGTCATTTGAAGTGTCATTACCTGCAGGTACTCCTTCATTAGAAATGATTGCTCATTGGAATATTGAAGCAGATTGGGATTACGCTCAAATTTTGGTGAATGATACTCCTATTGAAGGTAACCATACCTCTACTGGTAATACACATCATAATAACTTGGGTGCATATATTAGTGGTACATCGGAAGGTGTTGAGGGGGCTGAAGGTGATCTTCACTGGGTACCGCTAACTTTTGATTTAACTGCTTATGCGGGTCAAGATGTCACAATCAAAATAAGTTATGTTACTGATACATATACAAATGAATACGGATTTGTTGCAGATAATATTGCTGTGAAAGCTGATGGTGCAGAGCTGTTTTCTTATGGCGGCGAAGTAGAAGGTGAGGTAACACTTGCTGGTTTTACGCGAAATTCAAATACTTATGATGCAAAGCCTCACAACTATTATGTTCAATTACGTAGCCACACTGGTGTTGATATTGATTTAGCGGATTCAAAGTACGATGCCGGTGTTTTATTATGGTATCGAGATGAAAATGTTGCTAATAATAAAGTGAATGACCATGCCGGAAAAGTATTTATTGGTGTCGTAGATGCTGATCAGAACTTAATTAAAAGCTCAAGCAACAATATCAGAAGCACTTACACTCAATTGCATGATGCTGCCTTCAGTCTTTATGATCAACAAACCTATAACAGTGATGATCATTTAACGGCTAACACCTTATTTAGTGATTTAGATGATTACTCGTCTCCAGCACAACCTGAGTCAGGAATTTTATTGCCTAAACTCGGTCTAAGTATGCAGGTTGATTTACAAAGTACCGATAGCACAACGGCAACAGTAACATTAACTCATGGCGATGCAGGTTATGTCGTTGTAGAGCAAAATGGTTTAACGGTTTCTATGTCTGCAGGCGACGTTACGAGTATTAAAGATGTCGTGTATACCTGGGATATGGGCGATGATACTGAATTAACAGGTGAAAGTATTACTCATGAATATGCCGTAGCTGGAAATTATCAAGTATCTGTTTCATATATGACAACTTCAGGTCAGAAGTCTGTTGTTCATGATCTAACACTTGGCGCAGCTATTGAAGGTACATTTGCAACAGATATCAATGCAGCAAATGTCGATTTTACTGCAGATATTACTGGCGGTGATGGGGGATTATCGTATCGCTGGGACTTCGGTGATGACAGTGATGCGGGCACTTCAAGCAGCGTTAGTCATACTTATGAGAATACAGGTACTTATCAAGTAACATTAGAAGTGCGTGATGAAGCTGACCAACTTATTGTACTAAAACAAGATGTTGTAATTAGTGCTGTTGCTGTTGTCAGTGCCACTTTTACCAGCTCAGCTAATAATTTGGTTGCAAGCTTTACTTCTAGCGTAGAAGGCGGGGATGAAGATTATACATACGCATGGAATTTTGGTGATGACGGTGTTAGCGCGTTAGCAAACCCAAGCCATACCTATGGCGAAGCAGGTACATTTACTGTAACTTTAACGGTAACTGACGGCACTGGATTAACTTCAGAGGTTACTAATAGTGTAACGGTAACAGCCGCAGCAGTCGTAATACCACCAACTAAAGCTGCAAGTTCTGGCGGCGGTGGCGGTAGTATTGGATTCGGTCTGTTATTTGGACTTGGTTTAATAATGCGCTTTAGAAAATAAAATAACGCTACTCTCTGTTATATAAATGCCAGCTTTTGCTGGCATTTTTATGTGCAGGAAGTACGGTATGCTGCGGTGCCATGGATGGCAAAGAGCAGCGATGTGCAGGAAGTACGGTATGCTGCGGTGCCATGGATGGCAAAGAGCAGCGATGTGCAGGAAGTACGGTATGCTGCGGTGCCACGGATGGCAAAGAGCAGCGATGTACAGGAAGTACGGTATGCTGCGGTGTCATGGATGGGAAAAAGCAGCTATGTACAGGAAGTACGGTATGCTGCGGTGCCACGGATGGCAAAGAGCAGCGATGTACAGGAAGTACGGTATGCTGCGGTGTCATGGATGGTAAAAAGAAGCGATGTGCAGGAAGTACGGTATGCTGTGGTGCCATGAAAAACTAAGAGTACCTACGTACTGAAAACAATGTACTAGGGTGTCATGAGAGGATTATGAAGCTTAAGCATTAGAAAAATGTTCACGCTCACCCATCCAACGCTGAATAATGGCTTGGGCAATTTTTGGATATTTCTGCCAAAGAAGATAGGCATGTTGTTGTACTTCAGGAATAAGGTGGGCGTCTCGCAGTAGATCAGCAATTCTTAAATCAGCCAGCCCTGTTTGTTTAGTACCTAAAACTTCACCCGGCCCACGTATTTCAAGATCTTTTTGCGCGATCACAAAACCGTCATTACTTTCTCGTAAAACGGTTAAGCGTTTCATTGCGGTTTTAGACAATGGCGCTTTATACATAAGCACACAGTGGGAAGCAATAGAGCCTCGACCTACTCGCCCACGTAATTGATGCAATTGAGCTAAGCCTAATCGTTCAGGATTCTCAATGACCATTAAGCTAGAATTAGGAACATCAACCCCAACCTCTATCACTGTTGTGGCAACGAGTAAGTTTAACTCACCTTGTTTGAAGGCTGCCATTACCGATTGTTTTTCTGCGGCTTTCATGCGCCCATGTACTAAGCCAATTTTCAATTCGGTTAACTGTGCTTGTAAATAAACGGCGGTATCTTCAGCTGCTTGGCACTGCAAAACTTCAGACTCTTCAATTAAGGTACATACCCAATAAGCTTGACGATTATCTTGTACACAACCTTGTCGGATTCGCTCAATAACATCCTCACGGCGTGAATCAGGTAAGGCGATAGTGTTTATCGGTGTTCTACCAGGAGGAAGCTCGTCAATAATTGAGGTATCCAAATCAGCATAAGCGGTCATGGCTAATGTTCGGGGAATAGGTGTTGCCGTCATAATCAATTGATGCGGAAAATTACCTTGAAACGCCCCTTTCTCTCTTAAAGACAAACGCTGATGAACACCAAAGCGATGTTGTTCATCAATAACTATAAGGGCCAATTTATGAAAGTTAACTTTATCTTGAAATAGTGCATGCGTACCGACAATCATTTGCATCTTGCCATTCTCAATATGTTCTAAAGCATGACGTCTGGCTTTTGCCTTAGTTTTTCCTGCGAGCCAGCCAACACTAATATTAAGCGGCTCAAACCAGTGCTGAAAATTAATAGCATGCTGTTCAGCTAAAATTTCTGTTGGTGCCATTAAAGCAACTTGATAGCCTTCACTGATAGCGGTTAGCGCTGCTAATGCTGCAACTAAAGTTTTTCCTGAACCTACATCCCCTTGTACTAAACGCATCATAGGTTGTGTCTTGTTTAAATCTAAGCGAATTTCATTAACGACACGAGCTTGAGCATTTGTAGGGGAAAATGGTAAGGACGCTAAAAATTTATCACTCAGTGCTTTATTAACACTTAAAGGTAGTGAGTGATGAGCATCACTAGACTGGCGTAATTTCAACATACTCAGGTTATGGGCAAGTAATTCTTCTTTGATTAATCGTAGCTGTGCCGGGTGTTTGCCTTCTTCTAGCTGGATCACTGATGTATCTGGTGGCGGGCGATGAATAAGTGCTAAGGCTTGTGCTAACGAATAGTTTTGCAAATTAAACTCATCAGGTAATAATTCTTCAACTTGACCACGCTGCAACCTAATTAAGGCTTGTTCAGTGAGATTGCGTAACGATATTTGTCGTAAGCCGTCGGTTGTTGGATAAACCGGTGTCAGTGTTTCTTCAACAGCAGTTAAGGGCTGGTCTTCATCAAGGGATTTATATTCTGGATGGATAATTTCAAAGCCACGGGCGCCACGTTTTATTTCGCCATAACAGCGAATATTCATACCAAGTGCTAAGTTATTTTTTTGTGCGGCGGTAAAGCGGAAAAATCTAAGGTTAACTGTTCCTGAACCATCTTGAATCGTAACAACTAACATACGTCGCTTGCCATTGATAATTTGGCTGCCGGTAACTTCACCAATAATATTAGTGAAAACACCAGGGAAACAATCGCGTATAGAGGTAACTCGTGTCCGGTCTTCATAACGGTTTGGCAAATGAAAAAGTAAATCTTGAATTGAAATCAAGCCAACTTTTGCTAACTTTTCTGCCATACTTGGGCCAACACCTTTTAGGCTAGTGATGGCTACTTGTGCGAGCTTTGCTAACCCTTTTGACACTGAGCTTTAGTCCTTTTATTAATCAAGTTCAGTTACGTTATGTATTAATTATCTAATGCTTGCCAAGCTTTTTCAGTCATTTGCATTTGCTGCCACCATAACTCAGAAGCAATAATTTGCCCGTCTTCATCAATGATTGGGTAAGGTAATCCTTTGCGTTTACACGCTTCTGAAAATATAGGGTGGCCACCTTCAAATAAGAAACGTTGACGACGTTGTTCGCTAATACGTGGCGTATCATACATGCCTGCTATTTGACGTTGACGTTGTGCTTCATAAAGTACCACTGAACAAGCAACAGAAACATTTAACGACTGCACCATGCCAACCATAGGTATAACAATATGTTGGTCAGCCATTTCAAGGGCGATGTCTGAAGCACCAAATTTTTCTTGCCCTAAAATAATTGCTGTGGGTTTTGTATAATCTATTTCATGAAAATCGACAGCAGTATCTGAAAGATTAGTGACTAAAACTTGCATGCCTTGTTTTTTCAATTCACAAATAGCATCTGCTGTTTTGTTATAATTATGAACATCAATCCAGTTTTGACTGCCCGCAGCACTGCCACCACGCACTTCCATTTCTTCGCTTTTCCATATGGCATGTACATCACTTATGCCAATAGCGTCAGCAGTACGAACAACGGCAGCTAGATTATGCCTTTTATGAACACCTTCCATGCAAACGGTTAAATCTGGCTGGCGTTGGTCGAGCATCTTATTTATTCTTTCTAATCTTTCAGGTGTCATATTTTTCGCACTTAAACTTTATATGGCATTGTCTGCCTACTTCAGTTAATTACTTATAAAACATAAGCTCATAACTTCATTCGTTGACGGCTTTATCTAAAGCCTAATTACTGTGAATAACTTACACTTCACATTTAAACCTTTATGGTTCATTGTCTAAATAAATGTAAACAAATCACTTATCAAACATAAGCTCATTGTTTCAATTAATTTGACGGCTTCCCCTAAAATTTACCTGTTATGTGTAACACTCAACTTTTAAGGGACGATATACTTTAGCGCTTACGGCACGAGATTAACCAACGTTAGGTAATTCCATCACACCGTCAATTTCGATCAAAACGTCTTTTGGTAAACGAGAAACTTGGACTGCTGCACGAGCAGGGTATGGCTGTTCAAAATACTGGCTCATCACTTCGTTTACGGTTGAGAAGTTAGCTAAATCCATCATGAAAATATTTACTTTCACCATGTCATTAATATTACCACCAGCGGCTTCACAAACAGCGACGAGGTTTTTGAATACTTGGTGAGTTTGCTCAGCGAAGTCTTCAGAAATAACAGTCATTGTTGCTGGTATAAGGGGAATTTGTCCTGAAAGGTAGACGGTATTGTTGACTTTCACCGCTTGACTGTATGTGCCAATTGCACTGGGGGCGTTATCTGTACTGATAATAGATTTCATAATATTTCCTACCACTTAATAAGGTTTAATTTTATTGGTTACTTGTTACGAACTACACGTTGTACATCAACCATGACTTTTATTTTTCGGATTATATTGGCTAAATGAATGCGGTCTCGACAGGTTATTTCCATGTCAATAACATACAAGCCAGATTCTTTTTCACCAGAGTTGAGAGTATGAACATTTGATTCACCTCTAGCGATAACATTGGTTAATGAAGCTAATGCACCTTGGTGGTTGATAATTTCAATGCGTAACTTTGCAATAAAATCTCGGTCAATATCGTTATCCCATTTCACGGGGAATAAACTCCCCTGTTCATGGCCTTTAATATTACGACAACCTTGTTGATGCACCATTAATCCTTTACCGGGGCTTAAATACGCGAGAATGCTATCTCCAGGTATGGGACGACAACATTTACCATAACTAACCAACATACCTTCAGTGCCTTTTATCGGCATTTTAGCTTTACTATTGGTGTCGCTCAATTCAGCGTTGTCGTTATCTTCAGTAAATTCATCGGTTAAACGGCGAGCGATACCAATACTTAGTGCATTACCTAAGCCAATATTGACCATCAGCTCATCAAGCGTTGAGTTACCGGTTTCTTTGACAACATGATCAATTTTCTCTTGATCAATATCTTCAATATCCAATTTTCCTAGCGCATGATTTAATAAACGTCGACCTAAACCGTAAGATTCAGTTTGTTCTTGTGAGCGTAAATATGTACGAATTTGCAAGCGCGCTTTAGATGTTACAACAAAGTTAAGCCAAGTTGCATTAGGTCGCGCCGCAGAAGACGTGACGACTTCAATGGTTTGCCCTGAATCAATAGGTTGGCTTAGAGGATAAGGTTTACGATCAACTTTAACACCTACACATGAGTTACCGACATCGGTGTGAACCGCGTAAGCGAAATCAACTGCCGTTGCGCCCATCGGTAGTTCGATAATGCGTCCATCAGGGGTGAAAACGTAAATTTCTTCAGGAAATAAGTCCGACTTTACATTCTCAATAAACTCAAAAGAACTACCCGCACTTTGCTGTAATTCTAATAAGCTTTGCATCCAACGACGGGCTTTCATTTGTGCCGTTGTGCCACTTTCGTCCCCTTCTTGTTTATATAACCAATGAGCAGCAACGCCTTTGTCAGCCATTTGGTCCATGTCTTGGGTACGAATTTGAATTTCTACCGGAATACCGTGCGGTCCAATAAGAGAAGTATGCAGCGATTGATAACCGTTGGTTTTTGGAATGGCAATGTAATCTTTAAATCGACTCTCAATAGGCTTGAATAGATTGTGGACAGCGCCGAGTGCTCGGTAACAATTGTCAATTTTGTTTTCAACGATTACGCGAAAAGCGTAAATATCCATGACTTCATTAAACATTAGCTCTTTATTCAGCATTTTACGGTAAATCGAATAAAGGTGCTTTTCACGGCCGATAACTTCAGCCTCTATGCCGCTTTCTGCTAAGCGAGCAGCAATCTCTTCTTGGATATTGTTAACGATTTCTTTGCGATTGCCACGGGCTTGTTTTACTGCCGACTTAAGTGCACGTGAACGCATGGGATAAAGGGCTTCAAAACCTAAGACTTCTAATTCATTTTTTGTATCATGAATACCCAAACGATTAGCTATCGGTGCATATATATCGAGAGTTTCACGGGCAATACGACGACGTTTGTCAGGACGTAAAGCGCCAAGTGTTCGCATATTGTGAGTGCGATCGGCGAGTTTAATCAGAATAACACGGATGTCTTGCACCATGGCAAGTACCATTTTACGGAAGTTTTCCGCTTGCATTTCTTCTTTGTTATCAAACTTTAATTTATCAAGTTTACTCACTCCTTCAACAAGCTCAGCAACCGTATAACCAAATAGTTCAGCTAATTCGTCTTTAGTCACTGGAGTATCTTCGATAACATCATGAAGTAATGCGGCCATCAAAGTTTCGTGGTCAAGGTGCATTTTTGCTAAATTTAGGGCTACGGCTACAGGATGGGTAATATAAGGTTCGCCGCTTGAACGCATTTGTCCATCATGAGCTTCACGCGCCACGATGTATGCCTGTTTTAATAGGTCGATTTGTACTTTAGAAAGATAGCTTGAAACAAGTTCTTTTAATGGTTCAAAAAGGTACACGCATTAAATCCTTGATGATAAGTCTGAGCAGAATTTTTCTGCCAGTGAATGCTTGAGTTATATAGACAGAATACGCCATTCAATAAATACTGACAATAAAAAAACGCGTGATCATTACAAGAATGATGACGCGTTTAATTTATAGTTTGTCGCTATAAGCTAAATTAGCAATTATAGCTGTGGCTGAGCGCCACCAACAATAGCTGCTACAGCGGCAAGCTCTGCAGAATCTTGTTGAACTTGTTCATGACGATCACTTGTGTTCATCACTTCTGTCGTGATCAAACCCGCTTCAATTTCACGTAAAGCGATAACAGTTGGTTTGTCATTTTCTGGATCAACTAAAGGCTCTTTACCGCCTGTGGCTATTTGACGAGCACGACGAGATGCAATTAACACCAAGTCAAAACGATTGCCTACTTTTTCTACAGCATCTTCAACAGTTACGCGAGCCATTGGTCACTCCAAATTCAAAATTCATAAAATAGTGGCGTAGTTTACTGAGCTACAGGCGATTAAGCAAGGCATAGATCCGCTTTACCGACAAAAACCAAGATTTTTTAATCGTTTAATAAATCATTAAACATTTGTTGGTGTGTAATTGCTTGTTGACTAAGTTTTAGGCGTTGGTTATTCACTATTGTTATTAGATCAGCGAGTGCTTGGTCAAAATCATCATTAACAATAATATAATCGAATTCATTATAATGTGAACATTCAGCTTGTGCTTGTTCCATGCGTGATTGGATGATTTCATCGCTGTCTTGGCCACGTTTGTTTAAGCGGCTTTCTAGTTCTGCTTTTGACGGTGGGCTGATGAAAATAGTAGTCACATCAGATTTTCTCATACGTACTTGTTGCGCACCTTGCCAATCAATATCAAGAAACACATCAATGCCTTGTGCAAGTTGTAAATCAATGGCGGTTTCTGAAGTACCGTAATAATTACCAAATACTTCTGCGTGCTCATAAAATTCATTATTCTCTATTTGTTGTTTGAATTTTTCAACACTAATAAAATGATAATGTTCACCATCATTTTCACCAGGACGGGACTCTCTTGTGGTATGTGAAACCGATACTTGCATTGCTCTGCTAGAACCTTGAGATAATAAAGCTTTGATTAAACTTGATTTTCCTGCACCGCTTGGTGCAGAAAGAATAAATAAATTACCGGGTGTTGTCACAATATTGCCTTTTATACTCAAGAAATGAACAAATGATTTGCGCGCATTATAACGAATGTCAGTATATTTTCATTAATAAAAATCAAGGTGTCAGAATGCTATGAAGTTAACTGACACCAAGGTTCATTGCATTACGGGTACTTTCTTTCACTAAATAAAGCCGTTCATCAGCATGTTGTAAAACCTGTTCAATGGAATTTTTCTCTGAAGGAAGCACTTGTACCGCACCAATACTGATAGAGACGAATTCTGTAACTGTAGAGTCTTTATGGACGATTTTTAGGTCGGTAACTGCAGTTAAACAAGTATGTAAAATACTGGCTACTTGTGTCTCTGTTTGTTCGGTAAAATGAAAATAAAACTCTTCTCCGCCACAGCGATATATTTCCCCTTTACAGGTGAATAATACTCTTCTTATGGCGTTCGACACTTTTCTTAAAACAATATCACCCTGTTGATGGCCATATAAATCATTATATCTTTTGAAATAATCAATATCGACAATGCCTAACACTAACGCTTTTCTGTGGTGTTCGGCGTATTGCCATAATTTAGTAATATCTGATTGCCATTTTCTACGATTAGGGAGTTCAGTGAGACTATCAACATTGGCACATTTCTCTAAAAGCTTGCGTTGACGAATAAGTTCTAAATGGTTATTTACTCTTGCTTGAACTATGGCGTAATTAAAAGGTTTTTGAATATAATCACAAGCCCCCAAGGTTAAGCCTAATTCTTCATCTTCAACATTGTGCAATCCTGTGATAAAAATAACGGGGATATGAGTTAATTCGGGGATTTGCTTTAGCTTAACAATTAACTCAAAACCGTTTTCTTCAGGCATGAGTACATCTAATAAAATTAGGTCGGGCTGAAGGTCGAGGGCTTTTTGTAGACCCTGATGAGCACTTTTACTGGCAATCACATTGTGATGATCTTTAAAAATAGAAGCCAATATTTTTAAATTACTCGTCTCATCATCGATACATAAAATAGTGAATTGTTTATCGGAGCGACGCCTTTGTTCACTTATAACAGCATTAGTATTCATAAAATCCTTTTTATACGACGAAACTACCAAACGATTATCGTTAAAAACTAACAAAAAAGCCAACTCAATTTGAGCTGGCTTTTACTTGTTTGTTGGTAAGTCTCTAATGACTTAGGATAAAACCTAATTTTCCCAATTCAATATGACTTTACCGGACTGTCCTGAACGCATAATGTCAAAACCTTGTTGAAAATCATCAATATCAAAGTGATGAGTAATGATTGGCGTTAAATCCAAACCTGATTGAATCAAACTTGCCATTTTATACCAAGTTTCAAACATTTCACGGCCATAAATGCCTTTGATAGTTAATCCTTTGAAAATTATTTGGCTCCAATCAATGGCCATATCATTCCCGGGAATACCTAACATGGCAATTTTTCCACCGTTGTTCATATTCTCTAACATTGAGGTAAAAGCCATTGGTACGCCCGACATCTCCATACCGACATCAAAGCCTTCGGTCATTCCTAGCTCACTCATCACGTCATTTAAGTTTTCTTTACTGACATTGACTGCACGTGTCGCACCCATTTTTCGGGCTAAATCTAAGCGGTATTCATTAATATCGGTAATAACTACGTGGCGCGCACCAACATGTTTAGCTACCGCAGCAGCCATGATACCAATAGGGCCTGCACCGGTAATAAGTACGTCTTCGCCCACTAAATCAAAAGATAATGCGGTATGAACAGCATTACCAAAAGGGTCGAATATTGCTGCTAAATCATCAGATATTTCATCTGGCAATTTAAATGCATTGAAAGCAGGGATCACTAAATATTCAGCAAATGAACCTTCACGATTAACACCTACGCCTACAGTATTGCGACATAAGTGGGTACGACCACCGCGGCAGTTTCGACAATGGCCACAGGTAATATGTCCTTCACCTGATACACGGTCACCTAAATTAAATCCTTTAACTTCTTGGCCAATACCAACAACTTCACCGGCATATTCGTGACCCACCACCATAGGTACAGGAATGGTCTTTTGCGCCCAATCATCCCAGTTATAAATATGGATATCGGTACCACAAATCGCCGTTTTCTTAATTTTAATCAATAAATCATTATGACCAAGCTTTGGTTTGCCAGTTTCGGTCATCCAAATGCCTGGTTCGGCTTTTAATTTTGCTAATGCTTTCATAAAATTTACCTCAGCGATTAATCGATAATATTCATTTCTTTGCCGATACGAATAAAGGCTGAAATGGCTTTATCAAGTTGCTCTTTGGTATGAGCTGCTGAAATTTGTGTGCGAATACGTGCTTGGCCTTTAGGCACTACCGGGAAAGAAAATCCGATAACATAAATACCTTCTGTTAACAGTCTACTCGCCATTTCGCTGGCCACTTTTGCATCCCCTAACATAACAGGGATGATTGCGTGATCAGCACCGGCACAGGTAAAGCCTGCAGATTCCATGTTAGTGCGGAAGTAGCTTGCATTATCTTTTAAGGTTTTACGTAATTCGCCACCTTTCGCTAGTAAGTCAATCACAGTGATTGACGCGTTAACAATCGCTGGCGCTAAGGAATTAGAAAACAAGTACGGACGTGAACGTTGACGTAACCATTCAATGGTTTCTTTCTTTCCTGAAGTGTAACCGCCTGAAGCGCCACCCATTGCTTTACCTAATGTACCGGTAATTATGTCTACGCGACCCATAACTTCACAGTATTCGTGACTACCACGACCTTCTTCACCAACAAAACCAACGGCGTGAGAATCATCAATCATAACTAAGGCATTGTACTTGTCCGCTAAATCACAAACGGCTTTTAAGTTTGCGATAACACCGTCCATTGAAAAAACGCCATCTGTCGCAATCAGTTTAAAGCGAGCACCTGCTTCATCGGCAGCTATTAGCTGTTGTTCTAAATCGCTAGCATCGTTATTAGCATAACGATATCGTTTTGCTTTACATAAACGGACACCATCAATAATTGAAGCATGGTTCAAAGAGTCACTGATAATGGCATCTTCAGCAGTTAATAACGTTTCAAATAAGCCCGCATTTGCGTCAAAACATGAAGAATAAAGAATGGTATCTTCCATGCCTAAAAATGTACTTAATTTGCTTTCTAGTGTTTTGTGAATATCTTGCGTTCCACAAATGAAACGTACCGACGCCATCCCAAAACCATGCTCGTCTAAACCAGATTTTGCTGCAGCAATAAGGCTAGGGTGATTTGCTAAACCTAAGTAATTGTTTGCACAGAAGTTAACAACAGCTTCGCCTGTTGCTACAGCAATATTAGGCTGTTGTGCTGTGGTAATAATACGTTCGGCTTTAAATAAGCCGTCTTCTTTAACTTGCTCAATTTGGTCATTTAAATGTGCGTAAAAATTTGCGTTGTTTGAAGAGTCGCTCACAACAATTCCTTATTAATAGGTTTGAATAATAATTGTATTATTATCCTAGACGAAGATTGAAAAAAGTGACACTTGTTATAGTTATGATTATTTAATTGGTTAAATTGACATAATAACCTGTCAAAATGACATATTTTGGGTTCTAATTGTTATGGAACAACTAACGAGGATGAATATGATCACTGAAAAAGATGAAGAACTGCTGTCAATCTTACGTTGTAATGCAAGGGCGAGTGTCTCTGATATTGCCAGAGCAACAGGAGTTTCTCGTACGGCAATACAGAATAGACTGACAAAATTAGAAAACAGTGGTGTGATAAAAGCTTACAGTATTGTATTAGGCAGTGAGTACAGCAATCAGTTAATTTCCTCTAATGTGTCGTTAAAGGTGAATCCCAATTTAAGACAGAACATCTGTATTGCTTTGAGAAAATTACACAGCATTAGTCATATTTATTCTATCAGCGGTGAGTACGATCTATTAGTCACCATTCAAGCGCAGACATTAGAGAAACTCAGTGAAATTCTTAATATTGTCTGTTCGTTAGAAGGGGTTGAACGCACTAATTCATCAATTATTCTTGATACTATCTTTGAAAAATAAAGCCTAAAAAGTAAGAATTAATTTAAGGTGCGCTGCAGCCATAAAGCGATATTGTTTGCTAAAAATTTATTGCGACGCAAAAGGCTATGCCCTTGGCTAACCCCTTTAAAAACTTGTGAAGTTGATCGGCTGTCTCCGTTCCATGAAAATAACTCTTCAGCAGTTAAGGTGCTACTTGAATGGTGGGCTGAGCTGACAAAGTAGGCAGGAATATCAATCAAATTTTTATAATGCTCTTTTTCCATATAATCCATAATGGGCGACAGGATCACAAAACTATTAATACGAATTTTTTGGGCTAAAAGCACTGCTTCGTTAACAGCACAACCACTGGCTACAATTGATATGGGTTGTTCTTTGCCTATTTTTTGGCGTAAATAGTTATAAGCAGAAAGCACATCTTTTTCCCAATAAGAGGTTAGTGTTGCGACTTCAGCTTGGTAACCGACAATATTTTTGACTTGTTTTTTTATCGCTTGATGAGAAAATTCATTCGACTCACTAGCGCCGAAACCTCTGAAATCAAGAGCTAAAGCATGAATACCTTGCTTTGCTAACAACTCTCCCAACACAGAATAACTTTTATTGTTATGAGCGCAGTCATGTAACAATAATACGCCAGCGCCTAATACATCACCTAAATAATAATCGGCTGATAATAAAAAATCGTCATCAGCAGTAAAACTTATTTGTTGTGCAGACGTAGGGCTACTTGCCAATAGCGTTTGATTATTGGTTGGCGATGAAGATTCTTGTGCAGATAAAAAAGTCGAGGCAAGCATAAAACTGATAAAAACTACCAAGCGTTTGAATCTATTAATGTTATAAAAAGCCTTTTCCATTTTCTTGCGCTACAATTTTCTTGTCTTTTAATAGTATAGACGATAACAAACTCAATCTACTTTGGGTATTTTTATTGTTTGCTTTAATGGCGATTTACATCGGTATATACTGCGTTTATCAACTACAAAAGAGCTTTCTCTGTGCGTTATCAATTTTCCCTGATGTTATACCGACTTATTTCCTTGTGTTTATTGCCCATTATTGGGGTGTTATTACTGTTACGTTCGAGTAAGCAAAAAGCTTATAGACAAAGATTAAGTGAGCGCTTTGGGTTTTTACCTAGAGCTCTTAAGCCTGGAGGGATTGTTGTTCACGCCGCTAGCGTTGGTGAAGTTATTGCACTGAAAAGTTTTATTACGCAATTGCTTGAAGCTAAACCCAAAACGATAGTTACCGTTACCACCTTTACACCAACAGGTTCATCACAAGTCAAAAAGTTATTTGATGACCGAGTACAGCACTGTTATTTGCCATTGGATAGTACGTTATGTGTTGCAGCTTTTTTAAATAAATTAAAACCGCAAGCCATGGTTTTTATGGAAACGGAGTTATGGCCTAATTTAATTGCGCAAAGTAAAGAACAGGGCATTAAGTTACTCTTAATTAATGGTCGGTTATCGCAAAAGTCGATGAAGAGTTATCGAAAGCTTGCGTGGTTGATTACGCCGACGATTAATTGTTTTAATAAAGTACTTTGTCAAAGCCAGATTAATTATAACAACTTTTTAGCTTTGGGTGCTGACGTGAATCGCTGTGAAGTGTCGGGTAATGTAAAGTTTGATATCAGCATCAGTCAAAGTGTTACCGATAAACAAGCTGAACTTACACGTTTTGTTGACGAAAAACGGCCCGTTTGGGTAGTGGCCAGTACGCATCAAGGAGATGAAATCATTGCGCTTAATGCGTTCTCCTCGTTATTAAAAATATGGCCTGAACTTTTACTTATTCTAGTCCCGCGCCACCCTGAACGTTTTAATGAAATTGCGACGCTATGTTCTGATAAAGGCTTCGCTCTTGCGCGTCGTAGTCAAAAAGAGTCAGTAAAAAATGATAAGCAAATTTGGTTGCTCGACAGTTTAGGCGAATTATTGCCTACTTGTGCTTTAGCTAGTGTTGTTACCATGGGCGGTAGTTTTTCAGAGATTGGTGGCCATAACCCGTTAGAGCCTGCCTTATATAAAAAACCGATAGTGGTAGGCGCGAACATGAGTAATTTTGTTGAAGTGATGCAACAGCTTGTTGCGCAACAAGGTATCGTGCAGCTGAAGCAAAGCAGTGATGATAATAGCGGTACTGTTGCCGATGATTTAGCGCGAGCGATAAAGGACATTTTATCTTCGAAAGACACGCAGCAAACATTGGGGGGCAATGCCTACCACGTGGTGATGCAGAACCAAGGGGCCAGTAAACGGTCGTTGAAACAGCTCCTTAAGTTAATATAGCTTCGTTTAGTTCAGGTTAATTTAGTTGCGCTTCAAACGTTAAAAATACAGTGCCCACTTGCTTACCCGCTAAAGTTGATGCAGGCGTGTTTTCTTGGTGTTCAGCAACTAATAAGTATCGACCGGCAGAGGTTGGCGTAAAGTTGATTTCGCCCTTCGCATTCGATACTAATTTAAGTGCTTGTGGGTCGTTTCTATAGCGAGCACCATCAGCAATGACTTCTACGGCAACATTTCTTTGTGCTTTACCATTAAATAAAAACTTGAAGGTTACTTGTTCGTTTTCTGCGATATCTGATGGATGTGTGACCGGAACTAGCTCTAATAAAGTACCGTCAGTTTTAAAGTTATCACTCGGGGCATTCATGGTTACATAACTTTCTATTCTAGCGAAACGGTAGCTAGTTTTAATCTCTTTAGCATTTTTAGGTAATTTACCAACAAGTTCCGCTTTATTTGCCCATATTCTCTTACGTTCTTCGCCAACTTTATAGGTTGTCATGTAAGTCGGCTTGTTATTATTTGTTAATTTGTAAGTACCAGAAGACTTTAAAAAGTAGTCAGCTACGCTTTTTCTGTGACCCTTAAAAGTAGATGATGGGCGAGTTACCTTCCCACTAGGTGTGATAATTTGAACGTAATCAGCGCCCATAGCTTTATCCACATTAAAGGTTTCGTTCGAGGCGGTAATATCGACCATAATCCACTCACCATTCTCAGCCGATAAGTTAAAGTGCGTGGGTAAAATCCAGCGCGAGTGTGCGAATGCCTGCGTGCTAACAGCGCATGTTAATGCAACTGCGATTAATGTCTTTATATTCATAATATTTATTCCTGGTCAGTGTTTTAGAAAATAGTATTCACTTAGAGTTATTGAGGAATAACTGAAAGTTTAATTTGATCAGTTTCATTGGTAGCGGCTAGTGTAAATGTCTCTTTGCTACCGTTTAGATAGAAGGGCTGACGGATAATGGCTCGACCGCCATTTTCTCTGACGACTTCAATAAACAAGGTGTACTGCCCTTTATTGAGAGCAACGTTGTTATCATCTTGCGCCATAAAAGACAGCTTAAATTTCCCTGCCGCACGTGTGGCTGAGGTTATTCCGTCAACAAGTACCGCATCTTTTCGGCCGGCTTTTCGCCACCATCGTCTAATGTCTTTTAGCCATTTTGCCTGTTCTCGCCAGAGTAAAAGTGTTCGTACAGATTTACCTTTTGAGCTTTCAATCCAGCTTGCTACATAAGGTCGGTGGTATTCACCAGATTGCTGCTTTAATGCGAGTTCAATGGTTATTTCTGTCGGGTGAACCGTACTTTTATGCGCGTTAGTGTTAAGGCTAAAAAGGCTTAACAGCATAATGATTAACCCAGCTAATTTTATGTTCATGCAAGTTCCTTATTTTATGTTCGTCGCTTAAGTGTTTATGTTAATTAAGCCCATAAAGTTGAAGTTAAAATCATGGCGGTGGTTACGCCTAAACTCAATGTTAACGTACGGTTAAAGCGACGTTGTGGCATAGCCAAAATAAATCCACTGATGGCAAATACAATACATAGCACGCTTGTTATATCGATTATCCAGCCCCAAAAAACACTGGTGTTCCTGCCTTTATGCAAATCATTCAGTAACGCCCAAATACCATAATCAGTTCGTTCAAAAAATAGTTCTCCGCTGGCTAAATCAAGTGTTATCGCGGTATTTTCTCCCGCTCTCTTAATACTAAAAAATAGTTCGTCGCGGGTGCTTTCAATAACGGCATTAGTCAATGAAATAGTCAGATCTTGCTCAACAACTTCAACAACCTCTGCTATTTGCTCAAGCGATAATGGAGGGTTGTGAATCAGTTTTAGATCGACAGCGAACTCAACTTCTTTGATATCAGGCTGATGTTCGCTAAACCATTCAGGATGGTTTAGCGTAATACCCGTGACCGAAAAAAATAATAATAGTGTTAATAGCGCCATCGAAACATAAACATGAATAAGACGAGATATGCTCAGCGTATTTTTATTAATTTGCATAAATTATTTTAGTGTTCTAAATGAATAAAGAAGTAACAAGTCAGCCTTGTTACTTCTTTAAACGTTTACCTTAATTAGAATGAAATTTGTGTCGCTAAGCGAAAGTTAATGCCGTCTCCAGCCGTTACGTTTGATACGCCGCCACCGGCAAGGTAGTCAGTATCCAGTAGGTTTTGAATGTTAAAACGGAAGTTAACATCTTGATTACCCATGGTTGTTTTATACGTTGCACCAACATCTATGCGAGTGTAAGCATCTTTGGTGATAGTATTATCGCTATCAGCAAAACGTTCACCTTCGTAAAATGCACCCGCATTTATCGCGAATTGCTCAGTAAACTCATATCGAGACCATATGGAGGCTGACCATTTAGGTGCATCAACAGGGGTTTTCCCTTGGTAGTTTTCATCTTTGTCATATTGAGCATCTAAATTCATCACAGAGGCCATAACAAATAATTTATCAGTGACCGCGCCTTGTGCCGCTATTTCAAAACCTTTATGACGTTGTTCGCCTGCTTGTTCAGTTTTTGTATCAAAATTAGGGTTGTCGTTTATTGTTTCCGTAATTAATTTACCCGTTTTAGTAATATCAAAAATAGCGGCAGTTAATAACAAGCGCTCATCCATTAGTTGCCATTTAGTACCGATTTCTACTTGCTCAGAAGTCATCGCATCGAGTTTCATACCATGGTTAATATCACGGTCATCTTCAAGCGTTTCACTTCTTTGTGGTTCAAATCCTTCTGAGTAACTGGCGTAGAACGTCGCTTGCTCGCTAGGATGAAAGAGAATGCCTGCTTTTGGCAAAAATGATTCGTTATCAGCGTTTTCTTTACTTTGTTTATCGTAACGTCCGCCAAGTGATACTTGCCATTGATCATTAACCGTCATTAAATCTTGTACATAGACACCGTAATAGTCGTATTCACTGGTATACAGTGAGTCGTCAGTTTTGTAGCTTATATCAGGACGTACGGGTTCAATATTACCCGCAGAGTAAACAACAGGACTGCCATTAACCTTCAATTGTCCGTAATAATAATCTAAAGAGTTCAGACCGATTAATAGCTGATGTTCAACATTTGCTAGTGTGAATTCACCTTGAAAATCTATAAACGCGGTTTTAAATTGCCAGTCGTCGAAGCGATCGTAAGGTTTTGAAGTATATTCATCGCCTTCGCTAAAAGTACTGGGTTTTTTAGGTGAAGATTCAAAACGTTGGCGTTGAAAATTTTGTTCGTTGTAGCCTAATTCAACATGCCACTGATCATTTAATTCATAGGTAAAATCGATGCCAATATTTTCAACGGTAATGTCGGTAAATGCCCATGACATATCTCGAATGGTTTTTTCATCACCGATCAAATTACCTTTTTCATCTAACCAAGACCCTGTGTCTAAACCTGCTTCATCGTCAGTTCTGTCATAATGAAAACGTACCATGGCATCGTCTGATATGTCGTAATCAACAACCAACGCACCTAGAAAACGGTCACGTTGTCGTTGTTCGTTATTTTGATATTCACGTTGATATTCAACGTCTTGTTTAACTAATACGCCACGGTAGCGCAATGATTCATCATAATTTAGCGCACCACCTGCATCAAGCGTGAATCGAGTTGAACCTTCTTGATCTACGTCTGCACCTAGCGAAAATAATGTTGTCGCTGTTGGTTTTTTAGTCACCATGTTCACTAGGCCACCCGGGCCTGATTGACCATATAAAATACTTGATGGCCCCTTGATAACTTCAATACTTTCCAATATTTCAATAGGCTGCTGGTAATGTGACCAATGTTGGTGGCCATCTCTTAGATAACCATTTGACGAGCTTAGTGAAAAACCTCGTAAATTGAATACTTCGCGATTACGCTGTTTTGAGCCAGCCGTTAAACTTGCATCGTTGGTTAATACTTCACCTAAAGTGGTGGCAAGTTGTTCGGTCATGATTGAATTTGGAATAACGGTGACGGACTGTGACGTTTCTAATAATGAAATATCTGCACGCATGGCGCCCTTTGCCTCATCAACTTTATAGTCATTAAAGTAACTGCCTTTAACTTCAATCTTTTCAATTGCAGAGTTATTGCTGGGGTTTTCATTAGCAGTTGAAGAAAAAGCGCTAAGGCTCGCGATAATTGCTAAGCATAATGGTGAGTACTTCATTGTTATTCCTAAAAGAAAATGTAAGGGGTAATTAATTTGCGTGAATCTTAATGATAATGATTATCATTTGCAAGTTAATTAATGCAATTAATTGTAATTAACAATATTGAAGAGGTGTATGAAACAAAAAAGCCATGACTTTACTGAATAAGCTAAAGTTCATGGCATTGTGTTTTTGGGGAATAAATTGGCTCCAGATATCACAGTGGATAGCTGGAATTTTAAGATTATTTAAGCGGTAGTTCGGGGTAATGTTCATCAATTAGTAAGTGAAGTTTTACTTTCAATTGCGTGAAAGTAATGCCATTCATTAAGTTAATACCTTTCACGCGAATCCCCCAAGGGAGCTGTTCAGGAAGCTGTTTGTATTGTTGTTGCACGATATGTTTATAGCAACTAACCACATAATCTTGATATAAATATGGCCCAGTACGATGTGGATTACTGTGGGCATATAAACCAATAACAGGTGTGCCGACAGTAACCGCCATATGAGCAGGGCCGGTATCTGGTGCTATAACTAAATGAGCTAATTTCAATACTGCAAGCAACTGTTTTAAATTAGTTTTGCCCACTAGGTTAAGAATATTGGTTTTACTTAAGGTGATTATTTCTGTGGAAAGTAACATTTCTAATGTGGTTGGGCCGCCACAAATAACTACCTGAAAACCTAATGTCGCTAAATAATCGGCTGTTTTAGCATAACCTTCGGCATGCCAATTACGTTCTGCTTTACTTGCGGCGGGAGAAATAATCGCAATTGGTTTATCAGAGTTTGTGGCTAGTACTTCACTCGCCCATAATTCATTTTCTTGACCAATGGGCATATCCCATGTGGGTTGCTCCGCTTTAACGCCAATGGCTTGCGCAAACCCCATAAAACCGTCTAATACATGAGGTTGATTTTGTGGCGAAATTTTTTTATTGGAAAAAAGCCACTGACCTTCTTTAGCACGCTTACTATCAAATCCTATTTTAACTTTTGCGTTTATGCACCAACTAGCAAAACTAGCACGTAAGGCCACTTGCATATGCAATAAAACATCAAACTTTCTGTGTTTTATTGTGGCTCTCAAATCTCGATAGCCTTTCAAGCCGGCTTTTTTATCGAAAATGACAAATTCAACATTTTTTAAGCCATGTAATAAATTGGCTTCTACTTTCCCTATTACCCAAGTTATCTTGGTTTCTGGGTAGTGTCGTTGAATTTGTTGAACCATAGCCACGGCATGGCAAACATCACCAATAGCAGATAAACGTAATAAACATAAATTTTTTGGCGCTGTTAATTGACCCAGCATAAAGGAATCACCACAATAGAGCATATAAAGTATTTGAATTGAGCCTATTATCTTGAACAAGCCAGCAATTGTAAAACCCTACCAAGAAAAAATTTACCAGAAAGATAATATTTACTGTGGTTATAACGCGTGTTTGGTTGAAGACTTTTCGCCTGAAATGCTAACGAGTGAATTTTGGCAGCAACAAAACTTGATAACCGGTAGTGCGCAAGGGCGTGGCACAACGTGGTTTGTCGAGTTTATTTCTCAACAAAAATCACCACAACCAAAACAGCAATGGGTTTTACGTCATTATTATCGTGGCGGTTTGATTGGTAAAATTATCAAGGATAAATATATTTTTACCGGACAAAAAAATACTCGTGCCGCTGCTGAGTATCAGCTTTTAAATATTTTGCAAAAACTGGCGTTACCTGCCCCAGCGCCAATTGCCTTTCGTGTCATTAAGCAGGGTATGTTCTATCAGGCTGACTTATTGTCTTCTCGTATTGAAAACGCTCAAGATTTAGTGGCCATATTATCGGCAGGTAAAGTCGCGGAAGAGGTGTGGTTAGAGGTTGGCAGAGTGATCCGTCGTTTTCATGATGCAGGTATTTATCATCATGATTTAAACAGTCATAATATTTTATTGGATGAAAATAAAAAGGTTTGGCTGATTGATTTCGATCGTGGCGAACAACGTAAAATCTCAGCAGCATGGCAACAAGCCAATATGGCTAGACTGTTACGCTCTTTTGAAAAGGAGAAAGCGAAATTACCTAACTTTTTTTGGGAAACGTCAGAGTGGCAACTTCTACTGGAAGGTTATTCAATAGAAGATTAGCAGTACCGTATATGCACTAGTTTAGGGTGACAGCCGCACTCTCTCTTGGTATGTCTAATAAGTGTTTTTTGAACTCACTGGGCGGATAACCATACTCATTCTTGAAGCATTTACCAAAGTAACTCTGTGAAGAGAAACCTGTATCAAATGCAGTATTGATGGCACTTTGTCCTTTTGCTAACAATAAGCAGGCTTTTTCTAAACGAAAGCGCCTTAAGTATTCGGTGGGTGTTATGCCCAGTACACTCTTTAGTTTACGGAATAATTGTCGCTCACTCATGGCCATTGCTCTTGCGATGGTATTTACTGTAATCGAAGTATCAGTATATTTTTCTTCTAATGTTTGGTTAAGGTTTTCGATAAAGCGTTCTTGTTTCTTCATCAGCTCAATGGTTGATGTATCAGATATTTCCTCTAAAATATTTGGGTTAATATGGCTACCTTTGAGTATCATATTATTATGTCTATTTTTGAGAATATTTCTGATGGCCAATAAGTTCTTAATACGCACCTTTAGTTCTTCTTCGTTAAAAGGCTTGGTTAAGTACTCATCAATTTGATGATGCCATCCTTTCAATTTACTTTCTAAGTCTTGGCGTGAAGTTAATAAAATAATCGGAATATGATTAGTTATCGGGTTTTGTCTAATCTTTTGAGTCGTTTGGTAGCCATCAAGTTTCGGCATCATAACGTCACTGATAATTAAGTCGGGCACTTCTTGTTCAGAGAGTTTTACACCTTCTAGGCCATCGTAGGCGTTGAGTACAATATATTCATCGTGCAAAAAACTCGTTATAAAATGGCTCATATCATGATTATCTTCAATAACGAGTATTTTTAATTTTTCACTTTTTTCTTGTGATGAAATAGTTTCAATAAACGATGAAGACGATACAGGTTGTTGAGTTAAATTCATTAACTCCATCGCGACAATATTATCTGTTTGCGTATGTAAAGACAGCAATTCATGTCTATGTAGTGTGCTGGCCTCATTAATAATTGGGAGTAATACCGTTACACAAGTGCCACTTTCGAGTTCGCTAGTCAAAGAAACACTGCCATTGTGGCTGATAATTAATTCTTTAATCAATGCTAAACCAATGCCTGCTCCGGTAATTTGTTCGCTGCCTTTATTGATCACCCTATTGTACTTCTCGAACACATTTTTGAGTTGATCTTCAGGAATGCCTATACCTGTATCGACGATTTGAATGAATAGTTCATTGTTGGCCGTACGTTTAGTTTCTATAGTAATACTGCCGCCGTTAGCCGTATACTTAATTGCATTGGATAATAAGTTAACGACTATTTTATCAAGGGCATCTTGCATTAATTCAAAGTTAATTTCTTCAATATTAATGATTTGTAATTGAATGCCTTTCTCCAATGCTAAATCTGAGAAAGCCTCGATCAGCTGACTGATAATATTACCCGTATGCTGTAGCGACTTTTGAGAAACGGCTTTCACACGAAAAGTTTCAATATTTAATAATTGATCGACCATACGTAATAAGCGATAGCCATTTCTTTTAATGACTTCGATACGATTAAGCTCTTTTTCGTTTAAATTCGACGTTAATAGCTGTGAGCTTGTACCTAAAATTAACGTAAGGGGAGTTCTAAATTCATGGGATAAGTTCGCAAACTCTTCATTTTTTTGTTTGAGCAACAACTCTACCTTGTGTTTTTCTTCAGCAAGTTCTTCTGTACGCTTATAAATAGAGCGCTCTAATTCATCGGCTTTGTTTTTTAATGTGCGAGTGCGGTAATGCACGACTGCATAAATAGTTAATAGTAGTAGTAATACATAAATAGCTAAGGCAAATGTAGTTAACCACCATGGAGGAAGAATGGTCACTTCAATGCTTTTCTCGTCGGTTGTCCATTGCCCTTTGTTGTTGGTTACACGTACTTTGAACAGGTATTGTCCTGGCGGTATGTTGGTGTAATTTGCTATAAGGTTTTCACTGTCAATATCTGTCCAGTGGTCATACCCTTCGAGTTGATATTGATAGTTTAATTTGTCTGTATTTTGATAATTAATGTTGGCAAAATTAAAGGCAAAATTGTTTTTAAGGTGCGTTAAGGTAAGTGTTTTGGCACTAATAATATTTTCTTTTAATGGGCTTGGCTGTTTTTTGGTATTAACCTTGATCTCTTCACCATTAATTTTCAAATTAGTCAGGTACAAAGAAGATTGTTCATTTTTTTTATTTACAGCATTGGTATCAATACGGTTAATACCATGCATACCTCCTAGCCATAGGAAACCTGTTCTCTTATCAAAGAAGCCACCCAGAGATGAATCGTTGGATTGTAAACCATCTTTTTTATAATAATTGGTGAATGAAGATGTTGTATTATTCAGTAAAGATAAACCGTTGTAAGTTCCTATCCACACGCTATTATTAGCGTCTACTTGAATGTCAAAAATGGAATTGTTTGCTAAGCCATTTTCGGCTTGATAATGAGCATGCTGCTTGTTTTTAGTGTTAAATTTGAACAAACCATAACCATTTGTACCTAGCCAAAGTGTCTGGTTGCTATCTACGGCAGAAGTAATAATATCAATATTTTTTTCATCCATAGAGTACGATTTAATATTATTAGTCTTTATATCAAAAGCAATTAACCCTAAATAATTAGTACCTAGCCATAAGGTGTTATTTACGTATTTTAAAGTTCTAACTGTTAGAGTTTCTCGTTGATATTTTTTTGCGATACTCGTACCAAAAGTATTCAGTGTTCTTTTATCTTGGTTATATTTGACTAACCCATGATCAAATAGGCCAAGCCAAATATTATTATCTCTATCTACTGCAATTTCTGATATTCGTCCTTTTTTAGCAATTTGATTGTTTTTGGAGTCGTCAAATTCTAATTGACTAAACATATTTTTAATCGGGTCATATTTTATGACTCCTTCCCCGTACGTGGCAATCCAAATATTGCCCTTAGTATCCTCCTTAATATCAGTAATAAACGTTAGCGTAGTATCGGGCAGGTTAATATTTTTACTGTTATACAGTTCACACTTATTGTCAGCTTGATTTATAAAGGTTAGACCTTTACCACGGGCACCTATCCAAAGGTTGCTTTTAGAATCAACAAAAATGGCATGGTTTTCATTACTGGCAATGCACTTTTTATTATTATTCTGCTGGCGATATAGCTCAATAATGTTTGAGTCATATATAAGTTTATGTAGACCAGTATTGGTTCCGAACCAGACGTTTCCTGCCTTATCAGAATAAAGATCGTAAATCATATTAGAATTGATTTCGGAATTTTTATTGAATCTCATAATTTCTTGAGATTCTGGTGTAATAATTAATAATCCATCAATCTTAGTACCCACTAATAACTTTCCGTCGTGTGAATATTTAATTGCATAAATACTTGATAAAAGCTCTTTATTTTTAGAATAGAGGGATCTTGTTCCCATTCTTTTATTGAATTTGAATAATCCTTGGTTTGTGCCCAGTAACAATTTATTGTTTAATTCCAACATACTATAAATTGCTAACTGAGTTTGTTTTGTGTGGGTCGGATTTACAAAATAATGGCTGATACGCTTGGTAATAGTTGAATAATGATTAAGACCTTTTTTTGTACCTATCCACAAATCTCCATTGCGCGTTTGATATAAGCTTCTAATTGAGTTATTCGATATATCTAACCCTTCTTTAGCACCGTTATAAAAGTGTACAATTTTTCTAACCGTACTCTTCTCATCAGTGGAGATTTTGAATAGCCCATTATCTCTAGTACCGACCCAAATATTTTTATTTTTATCTTCCAAAATATTCAATATATTGGGGTTAAGCAAATCCGGTTTCAGCTCTATTTTTTGAAAGCTATCGTTCTTTTCTTGATAAAGGAGCAATCCATTTTCAGTACCAACCCAAAGATGGTTTTGCTTATCTATTAATAGGGACTTTACTTTAATAAATGACTTGTCGGTAATGATATTGAGTGAGTATTTCTTTAAGTTTTTTCCATCGAAACGAAATAAACCGTTATTTGAAGCGAACCACATGAACCCATGCTGATCTTGTGTTATAGCTTTAACCTCTTGTAATTCACTGTATTTTTGCGAGGTAAAGCTAATGACATTATAAGTTTTCTGTAACGAATTAGCTTGCACTATGGAAGGAGGGAACAATAGTGCTAACAGAAAGAAAAATTTGAATTTATGCCTATTCATATTCAATCTCTAGCTATTAACTAGTCATCTCCTCCACTAAGAGGATCTGTTGCATATGATACAGGAGCTGCAATTTTTTTATATTTTACGGAATAGTTTAAATCGTTATGACGGATAATGGGGGTAATACTGTTACAACTTTTATCACTGCTACAAAAGCTAACGACTTCAATTAATGAAGGCAAAATAATTTGCTCTGTTGGAGATCTTATTGGATCTTTCGCAGGGACGTCTGTTGCGAAGCTTACTGAACTCATAAGTAAAGTCGATAGTAACGAATATTTTAGTATCTTCATGATTGTTAATCCTAATGTTATTGGTAAGCGTGTTAGTTATTGTTTGGAGACGCCAATATCGTAAAATACTACAATAAGTGTAATGTGAATAAAAAACACTAAACAAAGTCATGACATTAACATTTTATGCTTATAATATTAACATTATATATTAATAGTCAACCTGTAGAATATAGTGATTTCCCTAAAAAGTGACATCTAAATTCATTCAATTGAATTCACAGTTAGTCTAACGATCAAAAATTTAAATGGGCTAGTAAAATACTGCCAAGCTTTAGTTGTATCCTGCCAATGACAATGACTTTTGTCAAAAGTACTTTGTTTTCAATGATGTTTGATGTGTATTGAAACATGGGCTACTAAAGTGAATCTCGCTCTTTTAGCCAAACCAATATATAAAATACTTTTTTCCTTAATTCCACGTCGTTCAGCTTTAATTACCTAGCTTCTTTTTTAATAAAGTTATGTTTGGCAGCCATAGACAAGTTATTGGCAGGATTATGGTAGATGAAATTATCTGAGACCATTAGAGTGAATGATACTGAAATCTTCTTGTTGGGATATTTTAGCGGTGAGCACTAAATTTAAAATTCAGTAGCCATAAATAAGGATAATAATTTTGCCAAAAACAATTATTGAATATTTACGTCAGCATGTAGCGGTTAATCCGGATGAATTAGCGTTTAGTTTTTTACCGAGTGATGAAAAATCATATTCGAATATAACATTTAAAGAGTTTTGGTCTGAAGCACTATCGGTTGCCAATTTTTTGAAAAGCAAGACTCAAGCTGGTGATAAAGTGTTACTTGTGTATCCGCCTAGCCTTGAGTACGTGGTTACATTTTACGGTTGTCTATTAGCGGGAATCGTTGCGGTACCCATTCCTTTGTTGTACAAAAATATCAGTGCCGAGCAGCTTACTGACATAGCAAGGAATGATGAGTTAGTGTTTGCGTTAACGACGTTAAATGACTTATCAACAGTTAAAGAATTCTGGAAAACACAAAAAAATTTAGTGAAACCATTAGATTTTTTCACCACAAATAACTCAGTTTCCCTTTTAGGTGATCTTGGTGACGCTATAGAAGTAGCACCAAGAACACCTGCTTTTTTACAATATTTTTCTGGGTTTACCGGTGAAAAGCAAGAGGTAATTTCTACTCATGAAGATATTATTGAAAATATAAAGCAATTATCATCAATATCGCCTGAAAAGGCTGATGATATTTTTGTTGGTTGGTTACCATTTTTTCATGATGTCGATTTAGTTGTGGTATAAATCGACGGTGTGGTATGTTGAACTATATATCGAGCTAAGGCTATTCATAAAGCGAGACGACTTTTGTTAATTGCTTAAGCAACGTCTGCCACTTCTAAACAGCGCTTACGGTACATAGAACGAGCTTCTAAAAACTCTGGTATCGAATCTTCAGTAATATAAGGTTGAATAATCACTAAAATTTTCAGTACACCTTCGTAAAAAACTGCATCGGTAATTTCAATGTTCTTATTTTGTGTTTGGTAAAAACTTAACCAAAACGTATTCACTAAACGTAAAATACTGACAATATCAGCTAGGTCTTCATCGGCAAACTTCATCATATTTGCGTTACGTAGAGACAACAACATTTCACTGACGCGTTTAGCTATTGACGATTGCACTTCAACATATTTTTCATGTAACAGAGGATTTTTAGCGAGTAAAACAGGTAAATTACTATAGAAAAAGCGAAATTTCATTAACGCTTGAAATACCGCATCCATATACAGAATAATTGTATCTAAGGGTTTTACTTCAGGAGAAACAAAAGGAACAGTCTCTAACAGCAGGTTGCGAGCATACTCTTCGTAGATAGAAAGAATAATGTCTTCTTTATTGCGAAAGTGATAATACAAGTTACCCGGGCTAATACTTAAATGCGCAGCAATGTGGTTTGTTGTAACGTTGCGCTCGCCTTGGTCATTGAAAAGCTCAATGCTGGCTTGAATAATTTTATCACGGGTTTTCATGTTGGCTACTTCTGTTTATGCGATTGTCTTATTTTCCATCATACTATCAAAATTGCGCTGACGGGAAGGGTTTTCGAGTAAATACTTTAAGAAAGAGTATTTGCATGTTGGCATTTGCTAAAATTAGCCTTTACAATGTTTTATACTTTATTGAAAAGACAATATTCATGACTGTTAAAGCAATTTACCCTGGAACCTTTGATCCCGTCACTAATGGGCATACCGACTTAATTGAACGAGCGAGCCAGTTATTTGGTCAGGTAATCGTTGGTGTGGCAGCTAGTCCTAGTAAAAAGCCTCGTTTTGATTTAGCACAACGCGTTGCGATGATCGAAGAAGTTAGCCAGCACTTGCCGAATGTTACTGTGGTTGGTTTTACAGGCTTATTAGTAGACTTTGCTAAGAGTAATAATGCAAAAGTTCTGATCCGTGGGTTGCGTGCGGTATCAGATTTTGAATATGAATTTCAGTTAGCGAATATGAATAGACGTTTATCGCCTGATTTAGAAAGTGTTTTTTTAACGCCATCAGAAGGAAACTCTTTTATTTCGTCAACGTTAGTAAAAGAAGTTTCTTTGCATGACGGCGATGTGAGTCAGTTTGTTCATCCCATCGTAAAATCTGCTTTAGATAACAGTTAATACTAATTCTTATCAACTTCTAGTCAGTCTGACAGCTTGGGCAATAAACAGAACTACGGTTAGACTGTCTAACTTCTTCCAAAATTGTTTGGCAGATTTTACACTTTTTTCCTGCTCGTCCGTAAACCAATAACTCTTGTGCAAAATACCCAGGACGACCATCAGCTTGAGTAAAGTCCTTTAATGTTGTACCACCTTGAGCAATCGCAGCGGTTAATACTTGTTTGATAATATCGGTGAGCTTGTCAAAGCGTAATTCTGAAATGGAACTTGCTAAAGTTGTAGGTAAAATACCGGCTTTAAATAAGGCTTCATTTGCGTAAATATTACCGACACCAACCACTACAGGATTCGACATTAAAAAGGTTTTTATCGGCACTTTTCGGTTTTTAGCTTTAGCAAATAAATAACCATCATAAAAGTCACTACTTAATGGCTCTGGGCCTAACTTACTTAATAATCCACGTTCGTCAATATGGTCTTTAAACCATAATACTGCGCCAAAGCGTCTAGGGTCATTTAAGCGTAAAGCCTTGTTATGCGCAAAAATCAAATCAAAATGATCATGTTTTGCGACAGGTGTATTTGTTTCGATGACCCGTATAGTTCCAGACATCCCAAGATGCAAGACTAATGTTCCATGAGAGAACTTGATCAATAAATATTTTGAACGCCGTTCAACCTTATTAACACTATGACCAACCATACTTTGTACAGTATCAGGAATAGGCCAACGTAATTTTGCATTACGGACAACTACTTGGGTAACGGTTTGTTTTAAAATATGTGGACTAATTCCTTGACGGCAAACTTCTACTTCAGGTAATTCTGGCATAATAACTCGGCATTGAATTTAAGGCTAATAATCACAGCGTTAATGACTGCATACGAATAACAAAGGCTTGTGCAAATCTGGTTGCTGATTGTTCATCCATATTAAAATACAATGACGGTTCTATTAGCTCAGCTTCCATCAGAGCAAATCCTTTTCCTGAACGGACAAAGTCAACGCGAGCATATAAAGGCATGCCTATTTGCGTTTGAATGGCTCCTAGCGCTATCTCTGCATGAGCGATTAACGTCTTTTCTGGATTAATGCTTGCTAAGCGGCCACCATGTTCTTCTTGAACACGAAAATCACTGTCTTTTGGCGTCTTTAAAATGGCGTGACTATATTGACCATTAAAATAGAAGAGCGAATATTCACCTTCATTTGTCACACTTTCCATAAAGGGTTGAACTAAAAATTCATCTGCTGAAAAGGCTTGTTCAAGCTGAGGCATAAAGCTTTGAAAGTTTTGTCTAGTTAGCCAAAAAGTATTATCGGCATTGGCGCTAATACGTGGTTTTATGACTAATTGTTCAACATCTAGTTCGGTAAAGTAGTCAGCAACTTGTTGTTTGGATAAATTTTCACGCCATAGGGTTTTAACGATCTTTACTGTATTATTTTCTAGTTCACGTAGATATTTTTTATCGATATTCCATTGAACAGTCTTTAAACTATTTTCAAGGTGAGCGCTTGATTGCTCAATCTGATTAAGTACATGCAAAAATGCCGTCGCATCATCTTGATAATCCCATGGAGACCGAATGATTACGGCGGCATAATCATTCCAGTTTACCGTTTCGTCGCGCCATGACACCATGTGTACTTTCCAACCTAAAGCTAATAATGGTTGTACAAGTAAATCATCGTACACTTCGAAATCTTCAAGGCTGTTCATGGTCAATATTGCACAGTGCTGTATTTTTTTATGAGTCATGTTAATACTCTTTCTTTAGGGCTTGATGACGTTAACTAGGTGTACTCAGTTTAGCTTGCTAAAATTTCAGCTGGAATGAGTTGTGAAAAAATCGCTAATGGAAAGGCTAACCAACGGTTTTTCTGGCTATTGAAAACCAACAGCTCGTTGTTGGTAATGAATAAATTGAGTACGGTCGTTTGTTCTTCTCCTGCTAATTCAACAGATACGACCAAGGCCATTTGACGATCAAGTTCTGGAGGTTGTACAACCGTGACCCCTTCTCTTTCTTGCCAAGTTAACATCATTTGTTCTAATGCTTGACCCGATATCTTAGCAGGAGCGGCTTGCCAAGTTCGGCCAACGCGATTAATCGTTATTTGTTGCTCTACGGATAAAGATAAAATAACAGCATGTTCAGCAAATATTGTCAGCTGTGCGTTATTTTTAGCTTCATCAGATGAGTAAAGTTTCTTGTTGGTAACGTTGATCACAAGAATGAAAATCATCACGGAAAATATGATGACATTGTTCCAACCAGAGCGAGATAGTTTCATAAAAATTATGCATGACGAAATAAGTAACTAAGATGATACTAAATTTTAGGCAATAAAAAACCCAGCAATTGCTGGGTTTTTAAAAACTTGAATTAAATTACTTAATTTTAGCTTCTTTATACATTACGTGCTGACGGATACGTGGATCAAACTTTTTGATCTCCATCTTTTCAGGCATAGTCTTTTTATTCTTATCAGTAGTATAAAAATGACCAGTACCGGCACTAGAAACTAAACGAATTTTATCGCGCATAATAATTTCCTCTAAAAGTAGTTGTTAAACTTTTCCGCCACGGGCACGAATGTCAGTTAAAACTACATCAATACCTTTCTTATCGATAATACGCATTCCTTTCGGAGTTAAACGTAATTTAACGAAACGGTTTTCGCTCTCAACCCAAAAACGGTGAGATTGAAGGTTTGGTAAAAAACGACGACGAGTCGCGTTTCTTGCATGTGAACGGTTGTTTCCAACCATTGGCACTTTGCCTGTTACTTGGCAAACTTTAGACATTCTGAGTACTCCAAAAATTAATTCCAGGTCGAACTATTATTCCCCAAGACCGTCGCCTCGGGATCCTGAAAAAGGTGGCATATTATAGTGAAACTTAAAAATGAAAGCTAGCTTTAATAATAAAAAAACATCAATAGTGGTCAAGCCCAATGATTTCAATACTTTGATATGGTTTTTGGGGAGATTGTGCTGACATTTAACGCTATCATAGGCGAGTAAATGGCCGAAATCATACGAAAATCAAATTAATTTATACCAGAATCTAGCAATTTTTTTAATTTTTCGTGCTGTTCTTGATCGCAAAGCTCATTAATTAAAATACGGATGATATGTGATTTAGCTAATTTAGTATCTTTTGCTAGGTTTTGTAATTGCCCGATTGCCTGTTCACTTAAGGTAAATGTAGCATGTCGAAAAGGCTTGTTTTGAGAGGCGTCTTTGTTTTTCAAATGTTGCTTCGCAGCAATAATTGCCTGCTCGATACACACATTTTTTGTTTCATCACTGTTTACTATCTCAGGATGACCTAACGCATAATTTTCTGCATCGGCAATAAATTCGTCAACGGTAAAACTCCTTTTCTTCTGCTTTCCATGTGTTGTTTTTTTTAAGTCAGTTAAACTCATGTGAGTTATCCGGTTTCATCGCTAATAATTCTTCGGCTATCGCGGTCATTTCTATTGCCGCTTTGCCCTGAGGATCTATTTCTAACACCGAAGAACCTTGTTCTTCACTATCATCATAAACATTACGATTAAAGGTTACCGCGTTTAGTACATTTATGCCATAAGAGCGACAGACATCTTTGGCTTCGATAATACGGGAGGCTTGGTTCGGCAATGACGGGCATTGGGTGATCACGAAAGAAGCAAGCATTTTGGGATTAACCATTTTACAAGTACTGAGCATATCTTCCATATGCGGAACTGTTTTTAAATCACGACGTTTGGGACGAAGAGGAATAATGACATGGTCTGCAACCGACATGGCGGCACGCAAGGCTAGGTTGTCTTGGCCACCACAATCAACAATTACATAATCATAATGTTGAGTTAAACTAAGTAAATCATTACGAATTTTACCATATAATTGGATACAATTAATGGCAGGCAAAGAGGGATCTGAATTTCTCGCTTGGATCCAATCAGAGCTTGTTCTTTGTGGGTCACAGTCAACCATTAATACAATGGCATTTTTATCTCGGGCAAAAAACACCGCTAAATTCTGTGCTAAACAGCTTTTACCGCTACCGCCTTTTTCACCGCCTACTAATATCATCATAATGCAGAATATCCTTACCTCTTGTTGTCACGATTTATAGAGAATCCGTTAATTATAGTTCAAATATTTTTTAGCGCTTTTTTATCGTTTTTCATTCGCAAGGCGTAACGCTATTTCAAAATAACCGTTGGCCTGTTTGATACACCGAATCACAGTGCCATGTAAATTTTGGCTATTGGTATTGGCAATTTTAAAAATAATGGTTACTGCCGTTTGCAGAGGAATAGCATGATCGCAATCGAGCTTTAAACCGCTACGAGAAAAGTCCAAACAGGTGATTTTTCGCTGTTGTTGCTGTTGTTGCTCATTTACCCAGCTGATATCAACTAACTCTTTTTCCATGTCTAAACGAAAAGCTTGTCGACGCTCAATGCCATCTTCACTGTTTACGTTTTTGTCATTGTCGTTCATTGAACACTCCATTTTATGTGGTTATATGCTGTGCTTACAATTCACCTTGTTCAGCAAATGAATAACATTGGTTACCTGCAACGATAATATGATCGAGCACACGTATATCAATTAAGCTTAGTGCCTGTTCAAGTCTTTTGGTAATTTGTTTATCGGCGATGCTAGCTTGGGCAACTCCTGATGGATGATTATGCGCTAATATTACTGCCGCTGCTTGATGCTTGAGCGCATGCTCCACAACAACTCTGGGGTAAACGGCTGCAGCATTAATAGTGCCTAAAAATAATCGTTCAAATTTTAGGATCTGGTGCTGATTATCGAGAAACATAACGGCAAATACTTCATTATTTTCATGGCGTAATTCACTCATTAAATAATTTCGGGTGGCTTGCGAAGACGTGAGGGGGTCGCCACGGTCGAGTTGCTCTGCTAAATAGCGCGTCGACATCTCTAAACAAGCTTGTAGTTGAACATATTTTGCCATGCCTAAACCTCGCTGCTGGCAAAATTCACTTTCAGTGGCACGATATATTGCTGAGATACTGCCAAAATTCTTTAATAACTGTTGAGCAAGATCAACCACATGGCAGCCCTTTACTCCTGTTCGTAAAAATATTGCCAGTAATTCTGCATCACTTAAGCTGCTTGCGCCTTTGTGGAGCAACTTCTCTCTGGGTTTCTCATTTGTTAACCAATCTTTCAACATATATATGCATCCTTGCAAAGCCAATTTATAAATGGATAAATTAATGGTATCTTATCGCCACTTATCGTTATTAAGATTAGCAGTTTATGCAGATTCTTCAGGGAAAAAAAATAGTTCTGGGTATTACGGGGGGAATTGCCGCCTATAAAACGCCTGAATTAGTACGTCGTTTAAAAGATCAAGGTGCAGACATTCGTGTGGTAATGACAACTGCCGCCAAAGCTTTCATTACGCCATTATCACTGCAAGCTGTATCTGCAAATGCCGTGTCTGACAGTTTACTTGATAGCCAAGCCGAATTAGCTATGGGTCATATTGAGCTGGCAAAATGGGCTGATTATATTTTAATTGCCCCAGCTACCGCAGATGTTATTGCACGTATAACCTGCGGCATGGCTAACGATTTACTTACTACTATTTGTTTAGCAACTAGCGCACCTATTGCCATTGCTCCAGCGATGAATCAACAAATGTGGCACGCGAGCATAACGCAAGAAAACATTAAAAAATTAACGGCCAGAAAATATCAAATATTTGGACCGGGCGCGGGTGAACAAGCTTGTGGTGATGTTGGGCTCGGTCGGATGTTAGATGTTGATGACATTGTCGACTTAACCTGTCAGTTTTTTCTGAGCAAGGCCGTGATTAATCAAGTTGACTTATCCGGTCAAACTTGGCTGATTACCGCTGGACCAACACGCGAAGCTATTGATCCTGTGCGTTATATTTCAAATCATAGCTCAGGAAAAATGGGGTATGCCATCGCTCAAGCGGCACAGTTAGCTGGCGCTAAAGTACAAATAATTTCGGGGCCAGTACAGATATCAACGCCGAAAGGTTGTGAAAAAATAGCAGTAGAAAGCGCGGTAGAAATGCACGAGCAGGCTATTAAATTAGCAAAACATGCTGATGTGTTTATTGCTTGCGCTGCGGTTGCTGATTATCGAGTCAGTGATATTGCCGAGCAAAAAATCAAAAAGTCAGCGGATGAAATGCACATTCATTTAGTCAAAAACCCTGATATCGTTGCCGATGTCGCGGCATTAAAAACCAAGCCATTTACTCTGGGCTTTGCTGCTGAAACACAAGATGTTGAGCATTATGCGTTAGGTAAGCTAAAACGAAAAAACCTTGATATGATTGCTGCCAATAATGTTGCGCTTGCAGGACAAGGCTTTAATAGTGACGATAATGCGCTGACGGTCTTTTCAAAGAGCAGTAAAACTGATTTACCGTTAGCATCTAAACACACCTTAGCTGCTCAATTAGTCGAGTTAATTTCGCAACACCAAATTGAAAAACAATAAGAGAAGAGTTATGTCAGTAGCGCAAAAACCTAATCGTAAACAACAAATCTTAGAATGTTTGGCAAAAATGCTAGAGACTTGCCCTGGTCAGCGGATCACCACAGCAAAACTTGCTGGGGAAGTAGGAGTATCTGAAGCTGCGCTTTACCGTCACTTTCCTTCAAAAGCGCGCATGTTTGAGGGCTTGATTGATTTTATTGAAGAATCAACTTTTTCACGGGTGAACTTAATTCTCACCGATCACAAAGAAGCGTTAGTGCGTTGTCATCATATATTGCATGTTTTATTAGTGTTTTCAGAGCGCAACCCCGGTATGTGTCGCATATTAGCGGGAGATGCATTAATGGGCGAAAACGAACGATTACGTGCCCGTGTAAACCAATATTTTGAGAAGCTAGAATCACAATTCAAACAAGTCTTACGTGAACGAAAATTACGTGAAGGTAAAGGTTTTACAATCTCAGAACAAGCATTAGCGAATATATTAGTGTCGTTTGTTGAAGGGAAAGTTAGCCAGTATGTCCGTTCAGGTTTTGCTAAGAAACCTAGTGATGACTTTAGTGAGCAATGGCAGTTTTTGATGGCAGGTAAGTAGTATTTACTCGTATTAATAAGTGACTGAACAACAAGTATTAAAACAATAATTAAGGAAAATATGTGAGTAAACTATCACAACTAAAACCAACGCATTTATGGCAATTATTTGAAAAAATTTGCACTATTCCACATCCCTCCAAACATGAACAAAAGATTTCAGCTTGGATTCAGTCTTGGGCAATAGAGCAAGGACTTGCAGTAAAAGAAGATGCTGTGGGTAATATTTTTATTAAAAAACCAGCGACAGCGGGTATGGAAAATTGCCAAGGTGTGATTTTACAAGCTCATATGGACATGGTGCCGCAAAAAAATGCCGATACAGACCACGATTTTTTAACTGACCCGATCAAACCTTATATCATTGATGAAGCTGACGGCCAGTGGGTTACGGCGGAAGGAACAACATTAGGTGCCGATAACGGTATTGGCTTGTGTTCAGCATTAGCTGTTTTAGCGAGTACAGATATCGCTCATGGGCCTTTAGAGGTTTTAGTTACCATAGATGAAGAAGCGGGCATGACCGGCGCTTTTGGTTTGGAAGCGGGCTGGTTAGACGGCGATATTTTAATTAATACTGATTCCGAACAAGAAGGCGAAGTTTACATGGGGTGTGCTGGCGGTATTGATGCTGAAGCGACTTTCAAACTTCACTTTGAAGATGTTGCCGAAAATGTCACCTCATTCAATTTATCACTCTCAGGTTTAAAGGGCGGCCATTCAGGTGTTGATATTCACACCGGCCGAGCTAATGCTAATAAACTGTTAGTACGTTTTCTCCTGACTGCTAGTCAGCAATTTTCACTGCGTTTAACCGAGTTAAATGGCGGCAGTTTACGCAATGCTATTCCTCGTGAGGCAGACGCAAGTTTTGTTATCGCTAATACCGATATTGCAGAATTTAAAGCTAACTTAGCTGACTATTTAGCAACGTTACATGCGACATTGGGCAGTATTGAAACCGACATCGAGATGTTATTAATTTCACCTGAAACGTTCGATGAATGTTGGAGCAGCGAAACACAAAACGCAATTTTACATGCGTTAAATGCTTGTCCAAACGGTGTACTACGTATGAGTGATGACATTGAAGGCATTGTTGAAACATCGTTGAATTTAGGTGTTATTCGCACTAAAGGGCGTAAACTTGTCGCGATGTCACTTATTCGTAGTTTACATGATGATGGCCGTATGATGGCTGAGTCTATGGTGCAATCAGTGTTTGAACTCGCGGATGCAAGTTTTTCTGTTTCTGGCGCTTACCCTGGCTGGAAACCCGACATTAGCTCAAATATTATGAAAAATGTCCGTGACACCTATCAGCAACTTTTTGATAAAGTACCTGAAATTATGGTGATTCATGCCGGCTTAGAATGTGGCTTATTTAAAACCGCATATCCTCATTGGGACATGGTATCGTTTGGTCCAACGATTAAATTCCCGCACTCGCCAGATGAAAAAGTGAATATAGCAACGGTTGACCTTTATTGGCAGTTACTGATTGCCGTATTGAAGAATATCCCTCAAAAAGTATAGCGCGTATTGTCGGCTGCTACTCTGGAGTGTATTCAAGGTAGCAGCGTATGCACTGATCGAGTTATTACATACTAGGCTAAAGTCTAATAACCTTTTATTTGGAAAAAGTTATACTCAAAGATAGGAAATTTTAAGGTATTCATTATGTTTCAGCCAGAAAAAATAATAATTGCTGACGATCACCCTCTCTTTAGGCAAGCGCTATTAGCTACGCTCGAGGTTAAATTCCGCCAAACTCTGTGGTTAGAAGCACAAACTATTGAACAACTTGAACAACAACTTAGCGAAAATACCGATAGCGATTTAGTCTTGTTAGATTTAAATATTCCCGGTGCCCATGGTTTTAATACGTTAATTCATGTGCGTAATCATTTTCCACAAATTCCCGTAGTGATGATTTCAGCACATGAAGACAGTGATACTATTCGTAAAGCTATGGAATATGGTGCGGCCGGATTCGTGCCTAAATCAACGCCCGTTGAAACTATTATTTATGCGATTCAACAAGTGCTGGCTGGCGAAGTGTGGTTGCCTGAAAGTTTTGAGCTCGCCGGCAATGGCGATGATGAAAGTAATATTGCTGAATGTGTTGCGAGTTTAACACAGCAACAATATAAGATTTTAATGATGTTTAACCAAGGGTTATTGAACAAACAAATTGCTTATGACCTAAATGTTTCTGAAGCAACAATAAAAGCCCATGCCACAGCTATTTTTCGTAAATTAAACGTACGTAACAGAACTCAAGCAGTTATTGCAATAGCACCGTTAAATGTTTCTGAACCCCTTATCGAGCCTTAATAGTAATACCAAGTCATTTTGTGAGTTCGACTGATTTAATGGCTTTTCGCTAAAAAGGCTTTACTCTAAATAATTATCTTGTAATTTCTTGGCAAGCATTGCGCTCATCATGGCGCGCAAAGCGGCAGGCTTCACCAATTTTCTCATAAAGCCAACATCAGCTTGTTGGGTTTTCTCTTCTATATCAATGTCGGTAGTGGCGGTAATTAAAATAGCTGGAAGATAATGGTTACTACTTTCTCGTAAAGTTTTTATCAGCGTTAAACCGTCTTGATTATTATTTAACTGATAGTCGACTAATAATATTTCCACTTCATTAGGATGCAAGATAAACTGCTCTTTTGCTTGTTCGAAAGAGTCAGCAGATATCACATTACACTGCCATGCACTCAATAGCTCTATCATACCGTTAAGTACATCTGGATCGTTATCGATGCACATCACAGTAACATCTTTTAAGCCAACTTTTACCAAGGGCTTTTCAATGATAATTTTGAAATTAGGGGTTGCTTTAGTTATCGCTAATGAAAATTTACAGCCTTGTTGTACTTTTGACTTTAGCGTTAAGGGGTGACCTAACAATAAAGCCAAATTTTGCGTGATGTTTAAGCCTAAACCTAAACCTCGACCTGCATGATTAGCGTTATTGTCTAGCTGGGTAAACTGTTCAAAAACAATGGATTGTTTTTCTTCTGGAATGCCTGGTCCATTATCTAATACCTGAATATTAACTTCGTTATCGACAATACGCGCACCTAATAATACTTTGCCAGGGCTGGCATAGCGAAACGCATTACCAATGAGATTTTGTAATATTCGGCGTAATAAATTTCGATCCGAATTAATCCAAGCACTGTTTGCTCTGATACGAAAATCTACTTGATATTCAACCGCTGTTGCAGAGAATTCTTGGGCAAGATCGTTAAATAAATCATTGACTGAAAATGAGCTGAAGTGGGCTTTAATATTACCGCTTTCAATGCGGGCAATTTCACCTAAGTCTGCCAACAAATCGTTAGCTACCTTGAGTGAGTGATCAATGTTTTTAACTTGTCTTCTTTGACTGTCAGTTAAGTCACCTTGGCTACTTAATGCCGACGTAAAAAGTCTTGCGGCTTCTAGTGGTTGCATTAAATCATGGCTACATGCCTTTAAATATAAACTTTTTTTGATGTGTGCTTGTTCAGCCTTTTCCCGAGCTATGGCTAAATCATCATTGGTTTTTTCAAGCTTTTTTGTTCGTTCGTTAATGATTGCTTCTAAATCAATATTGGTATCTTTTAAAACTTTTTCGGCTTCCTTGTAGGCGGTAATATCTGAAAAAAGCATCACAAAACCTCCACCCGGCAATGGATTACCTTGAATGCGGATCACTTGTCCATCAGGGTGCTGTCGTTCAGAGCTATGAGGGCTACCATTTCGCAGAAATTCTAAACGTCTTGTGACTTGTTGGTTTATTTCACCTTCGCCACATAGCCCTCGTGAAACGTTATAATGAATCAAATGCTTTATTGGGCAACCTTTGTAAATAAGCTCTTTAGGGTAGGAAAATAAGTCGATATATTTCTTATTCCACGCCACTAATTTAAGTTCGTTATCGACAATAGAAATACCTTCACTGGCATTCTCAATAGCACTCTGTAATAAATTCTGGCTGAATTTTCGTTGTTGGCTCGATGCATCTTCTACTAATACAGCGATCTCTTCGAGGGCAATATCTCTTCCTTCGAGTGCAGATGACAGTACCAAACGTGCTGACGAGGCTCCCATAACACTGGCTAAAGTATTTTCGGTATGTTGCAGTAACTGCTGATTATAATCAGCTTGAGTTATTTCGTTCTTGATAATACTTTGCTGAAACTGTTTGAAGCTAATCTTTGCTTTTCCTTCACCAACAAATCTAGACACCAATACCTCTAGATCTCGCTCGTCGGCATTACGCTTTTTCTGAGCACTCAACGGTGTTGGTGCTTGCCATTCAAGGAACAGAGACGCTTGTACTCGCTCTTGTACGTTTTGACGACTAATCTTTGATAGCACCCACATCACAAAAATATTAACCGCTAAACTTAATAAAGTTACCGTACTATTTGCTGATAATACTCCACCTTTAAAGGGTTGTTCAAATAAGCCAAACTGCGGGATAAAATTCAGAATGAACCATAATAAAAAGCCTATTAAAATGCCTGCATAAACGCCTGTTAAGCTAGCGCGTCGCCAATAAAACGCTGCAATTAATGCCGGTGTTAATTGTGCAAATGCGCCAAAGGCAATTTCACCAAGCGAACTTAAGGTATCTGGTGATGTCATTAAAAACACACCGTAGCCCAATAAAATAACGAAAAAGACTAAAGCTTTCCGAATGTTTAATAAGCGAACACGAAACTGATCAAAATCGGTATTCTTCGCTTTACCGGAACGAAAAATATAAGGAAAAACTATTTCATTACTCAACATTGTGCTCAAGGCAATAGACGAAATTATTACCATAGAGCTTGCTGCAGAAATAGCGCCCAAAAAAGCAAACAGGGTTAGCCAAGTTTGTTGCTGATGCCAAGGTAAAAATAAAACATAGGCATCAGACGGTACGCTATTGCCTAAGAGCATTTGACCTGCAATACCAAGCGGGGCGGCAAAAATAGCGAAAACTAATAAATATAAAGGAAATATTGTTCTACTGAGTTTGGTATCTTTTGGATTTTTAAGTTCCACCACCATGACTTGGAACTGTCGCGGTAATGATAAAAACGCCGCCATTACAATGACCAACATTGCGAGCATCGACATCATATTTGGCAAGTTAACTTGTTGCTCTAGTTGTGAACTTGCGCCTGATTTAGTCCAAATATCCATGGGAGAATCAAAAACAAAAAACGTCACAAAAACACCAACAGCTAAAAATGCCACAATTTTAACTAATGACTCAAAAGCAATTGCTAACATGACACCGGGGTGGCGTTCAGTAACATCGATATGGCGGATACCAAATATCACGGTAAAGCAGGCAAGTACAATACTTGAAATAAGACCAAATCGCCAAGTCACCAAGGATTGTTCAGCCTGAAGTTGTTGAAAAGAATAAACAATCGCTTTCAGTTGCAATGCAATATAAGGCATGGTTCCAACCAAAGCAACAATTGTTACCATGATGGCTAGGTTGTGAGATTTGCCGTAACGTGAAGCAAGTAAGTCGGCCAATGATGTTAAGTTAAGTTTTAAACTCACCCGAATAATGCGTTGAATAAAAGGCCATGCAAAAAGAAATAATAATATCGGCCCTAAATAAATAGGCAGATGAGAAAGGAAATTAGTAGAAGCTTGTCCGGTAGTGCCTAAAAAACTCCAAGACGTACAATAAACCCCTAAGGTGAGCGCATAAATAATGCCTTGGGCTTTACGGACAATTTTATGACGGTATTTATTCCCTAAATAAGCAATAAGAAAAAGCAAGCCAATATAGCTAACGCTCAATACGGCTAATTGCCAGTTGGGAAACATAATATATCTCAATTGTTATTTTTATATTACCTACAATACCAAGCCTGTTAGCTTATTCAAACTAAAGTTAGTGGCTAATTAAGTGTTCATTTTTAACTGTATAGTTTTTACTCATTGCAATTTGGTTACAATCATTTACAATTGCATTCGAATGTTATTCGAATTGAAAATCAAAAGAGACTATTATGGCACCAGCACCTAAATTCAGCCTTGAAGAACAAGAAAAATTAATCTTGTTTGCGGCAGTTACAGCAATAGAGAAAAGTACGTTGTTAGACTTTTCTATGTCATCAATTGCTAAGTTAGCCGGTCTATCAATGGGTTCAGTATACAAATTTGTACAATGTAAAGAAGATTTGTTGATTGCTCTGGCAACAAAAATGTATCAAGAAAAGCAAAGGGTTTTTAGCCAAGTGCTTGCGCTACCACTGACAACACCAGAGCGAATTATAGGCTTGAGCCTGCTCGATTTTTCGAAAGTGCAAATGTACAGTTTTGATGACCAGTTAGAAAGTATTGTGAACACCTGTTCTATAATGAAGCGTAGTTCACCAAGGTGGCTTGATTATATGATCAATTGCAGCAAGGTCTGCGAGGACTCTTTTCAAGTCTTATTACAAGCAGCGGTTGATAGTAAAGAGTTGCAATCAGTTGTTAGTAATGAAATGGAACAAATAAATATTGGTGCATGGTCGTTAGCGGTTGGTTACTTTCAAACGGTAAGATTACACCATGGAAGAAATCATAATCAGCAAGATGTTGATGCTGCACAAGATTGTATTTCGGCTTTGACGGTCGATAATGTTCATATATTAAACTTACAACGTTTTATGAATTCGTTTGATTGGCGAGAAAAAGTCAGTAAACAAGATATTGAAAAAGTAGCTGAGCATTTAGTTGCGTTAGCACTTAGGTAATAAATTTAAAAATTAAGCAAAGGAAACAATATGAAAATCCGTCAATGGAGCGTGACTATTATAATTTTAGCGGCTGTTATCAGTAGCCTATATTTTTATAAATCATCGTTACAACAAGCGAAATCCGCGCAAGGGGCGAATATGCCCGAACCTGCAGCAACCGTAAATGCTAGCCAAGTACAGCTTGTTGATTATCAGAAAATGCTAAAAGTGAGTGGTGAAGTACAGGCATTTAAGTCGTTATCGTTAAATAATGAATTTGCCGGACAGATCATTAAACTTAACGCTGCTTCAGGTAGTTTAGTCAATAAAGGTCAAGTATTGGTTGAAATCGACCATAGAGATGAAGACGCCCGTTTAATTGCGGCTCAAGCACAATTAACGCTTACTAAGCAAACATATCGCCGTTATCTTAAGCTTAAGAAAAATAATGAAATTAGTGACGAACTTGTCGATCAAGCCAATGCAGCTGTGCAAATTGCTAAGTCAGATATTGCAATATTAACGACCACAATTGCGAAGAAAAAACTGCGGGCCCCATTTAACGCAAGAGTAGGTATACATAACCTTGAAAAAGGTCAGTACCTCGATAACAATAGTAAATTGCTCACGCTGATAGGCGTGAACGAATATACTTGGATTGATTTTTATTTACCACAAATATACAGAGAATTATCGGTTGGTTCAACGGTACAAATTAGTCCAATGAATCGCGATGAATCTTTTGAAGCCGTTATTATTGCTATTGACCCAGAGCTTGCTCGTGCGTCTAGAAGCTTGAAATATCGTGCGCAAATCAAATCTTCAATACTGGCCTTAAAACCAAATACATTAGTAAGTGTTTACTCACCTATTGCGGCTAATGTTTCTCTAATTTCTGTTCCAGATGTAGCGATAACACGAGATCCGTTAGGCAGTTATGTTTTTGTTTTAGACACTGAAGGAGAAGGTGCTTACCGCGCTAGAAAAGTTAAAGTGACTTTGGGCGACCGTAATGATGATCATGTAATGGTTTTATCAGGCATCGACGATGGACAGTTAATTGCCACCAAAGGGGCGTTTAAGTTATTTCCGCAAATGAAAGTTTATGTTGCTGAGTCGCTTGCAGCTACTGCCGTAGCCGATAAATAGAGGGTATGATGAAAAATAATTCAAAACATACCACAGTTAACGCTGATAACAGCAAAGCATCAATTATGGATATTTTTGTTCGTCGTCCCGTTGTGGCGTTGGTGTTGTCGATTATTATTTGTTTAGCGGGCCTTTGGTCGATCAGTAAAATTCCCGTCTTACAATTTCCAAAAATTGAAAGTGCGTCATTAGTTATTGATACTTATTACATAGGGGCATCTGCAGAAGTCGTACAAGGCTTTGTTACCGAGCCTATAGAGCGTGTTGCTGCGACGGTTCCTGGTGTTGAATATGTAGAATCAAAAACAACTTCAGGTACGAGTAAAGTTACAGCATGGCTAAATTTAAATGAAAATAGCACATTAGCACTGGCTGAATTAACGGCACGTTTAAGTCAAATTCGTTATGAGCTACCACCAGGTTCACAAGACCCTGTCGTTTCGGTGAGTCGTGCTGACAGACCTTTTGCTGTTTTTTATCTGAATGTTCATGCCGGTGATAACGAGCTATCGAAAGTGACTGATTATCTAACGCGACAGGTTAATCCTATTTTAAATGCGATTGAGGGTGTGCAGCGTGTTGGTATCGAGGGTGCTCGAACACCCGCGATGCGAGTTTGGTTAAATACCGATGCATTAAACGCATTTAATTTAAGCGCCAAAGAGGTTTACCAAGCACTAGCAACCAATAACAGCATTTCAACTATGGGTTATGCTGAAAATAGCCGACAGCGAATTGATATCGTTGCTAATAGTCAGTTAAGTACAGTGAGTGAATTCCAGCAATTAGTTGTCTCTTCTCATGATGATGTGACTATCTATTTAAAAGACATCGCTCGTATTGAATTGTCTGAAGAAGATGCAAATATTACCGCCAGACTCAATGAGAACGACACTGTATATATTTCTATTTGGCCTTTACCGGGTGCTAATGAGATAGATATAGGTGATCGACTCTATAACAAGATTGCCGAATTAAATAAAACGCTGCCACAAGGGTTAAAGATTGATTTTGCTTTCGACGGTACCTTGTATATGCGTGATGCATTAAATGAAATATTCATCACATTAATGGAAACCGTAGTCTTAGTGGGTTTAGTCGTTTTACTACTGATGGGCTCTTTTAGAAGTGCCATGGTACCACTCATTACCATACCTATTTCTATTTTGGGTGCCATTGCAGCGATGTCATTTATGGGATTTTCACTGAATTTATTGACCGTTTTAGCAATCGTACTTTCGGTGGGGTTAGTGGTTGATGATGCGATTGTTGTTGTCGAAAATGTCGCGCGTTTAATGCGTCAAGGCCGCTCAAAATTTGAAGCTGCTTTGGAAAGTTCTCGACAATTATTAGTACCCATTATTTCGATGACCTTAACCTTGGCTGCTGTTTATGCGCCGATAGGGTTTTTGTCAGGTCTAACGGGGGTATTATTTAAAGAATTTGCGTTTACGTTGGCGATAGCTGTTATTATTTCTGGCATTGTTGCGATTACCCTCTCATCAGTAATGAGCGCACATATTTTACCGAAAGGCGGGGAAGAAGGTTGGTTAACTAAGAAAGTGAATCACCTGTTTGACAACCTTCAGCACGTTTATGCTAATTTATTACACCGTATATTTAAATGGCAAGCGCAAGTATTTCTGATTGCTTTTGTTGTGTCATTATTAGCGGTGCCTTTTTATCTTTTTTCACAAAAAGAACTTGCGCCGATAGAAGACCAAGCGAGTGTCATGTTTGTTGTTATGTCGCCACCAGATTCTTCATTAACTTATAACGTGGACCAAATGGGTCCTGTTGTAGAAACTTTGCAAGAAATTGAAGGTGGTTTACGTATTTGGCAATTGGTGTTTACTTCGGGTGGATTTGGTGGTTTAGAGCTTGTTGGTTCCGAAGACAGAGACTTTTCAACACAAGAACTTATTCCTGAAATGTACGGTAAATTGGCACAAATTCCTGGCCTAAATATGTTACCTATTTTACCAGGCTCATTACCAACATCAGGGCAGTTTGAAATTGAAATGGTGGTTAAGTCTTCGGCCTCATATGATGAAATGAAAAGTTATGCTGACCAATTAGTCGGTGCGGCATTCGCCAGTGGCGATTTTCTTTTTGCCGATACCGATTTAAAAATAGATCTGCCACAAGTTGAGTTACAACTTAATCGAGAAAAAATTGCAGATCTAGGAATGAACGTTGCGGATATTAGCGACCAATTAGGCATTCTATTATCCAGTAATTTTGTTAATCGTTTCGATGCCAACGGTAAAGCTTATCGCGTTATTCCAATGGTTGATGATAACGTTCGCGGTAAAACGGAAGAAATCCTAGCCCTGAATATTAAAATACCATCAGGTGAACTCATTCCTGTTTCAGCGGTTGCTGATTTGAAATGGAAAACCGTACCCAGAGAATTAGGCACCTTTGCTCAACAGGCTTCTTTTAAAATCTTTGGTGGCGTAGCCCCTGGGGTTAATAAGGAAAAAGCATTAACTACACTAGAAAATGCAGCTAAAAACATGTTGCCGGCTGGTTACAGTATCGATTATGCGGGTGAGTCGCGTCAATTACGTAAAGAAGGCAGCACCTTGGTTATGGTTTTAGGGGTTTCCTTACTGATTGTCTTTTTGGTGTTAGCGGTCCAATTTAATAGTTTTAGAGACCCACTTGTTGTGCTGTTAGGCTGTGTGCCGTTAGCGTTGTCGGGGGCATTATTGATACCTTATATGGAACTAACAACCATCAATATTTATTCACAAATTGGCTTAATTACCCTCATTGGCTTGATTGCTAAGAATGGTATTTTGATTGTTGAGTTTGCCAATCATGCTCAGGAAGAAGGCGCGAATAAACTAGCCGCGGTTACCGAGGCAGCAACGACACGTTTGCGGCCAATATTAATGACAACAGCCGCTACTATTTTAGGTCACTTCCCGTTAGTTTTAGTGACAGGAGCTGGGGCAGAAGCACGAAATAGTATTGGTATTATTCTTGTCGCAGGTATGTTTATCGGTACGATATTTACTTTGTTTGTATTACCGAGCTTCTATTTGTTGTTTGCAGAACGAAGAGAAACTTTAGCTAAACATAAGCCAGAAATGCAGGCAGCTGCCATCGAAGCTTAAAAACAAAGTAAGACATTATTGTTAAAAAGGGCATCACTTATGAAGTGATGCCCTTTTACTTTAAGCGAATTAATCTATTCATCGCCACTATTTCGTTGCTCGGGTAAGTCACTAAAATACTCGACAAATTCCACTTCAAAACCATTTGGGTCAAGGAAATATAAATTTGCCCTATGTGGATGCTCAGCGCCCTGTTTAACGGCCTCAAAGCCCGCTTTCGATAATCTATCTGTTATGGCAGACAAGTTGTCGGTTACAAAGGCAAAGTGCGCTAAACCCACTTGGTGACCGCTTAAATCTCGATTGTCAGTGTCACCATCGTCATTAAAAGTAAGGTATTGATAGTCATCACCAAAGTGTAGCCAATTGCGTGCTACGCCAGACCATTCTCCTGTCCCCTCACCTCTTACGTACCAATGTGGAAATGCCGCCTTATAAAAGGTTAAAGTTTTTTGAATGTCTCTAACGACTAAATTTAAATGTTCAATGTGAAGCATAAGTATCCTTGTTTATGTAGAGGGTAAAATACGGTGATTATTTATCTTGCATGGTGTTATTAAATACCTCAAAAAGTTTTCTAATAAATGATTGTTCAGACGATTGATTATTAGTTTGTTCTGCAGTATTCGTATGTATGAATTTCATGTCGGTCACTTAGTTATTAATTGAAAGTGAGGTCACTATAAAACCTCAAGCTAACTTGAGGTAAAGCTTTTTTTTTAATAAACTTACAATAATATTCTTATGACAAAAGTATTAGGAAAAATAAGTATGGCAGATGAAGCTAATTTAACCATAGGTAAGGTCGCTAAGCGTTGTGGCGTAAAAGTATCTACGCTACATTTTTATGAAGAAAAAGGCTTGATACGTAGTTGGCGAAACCAAGGTAACCAACGCAGGTATAAAAAAGACGTTTTGCGCCGTGTTTCAGTCATTAAAGCGGCGCAAAAAGTAGGTGTTAGCTTAGCCGATATCAAAATTGCATTCGCGACTTTACCCAATAGCCGCACACCTGATAAAGACGATTGGTTAGCGCTATCGACTACTTGGCGAGATGAGTTAACCGCCAAGATTAATTATTTAGAAAAGTTGAGAGGTTCTTTAAACGGTTGTATCGGCTGCGGTTGTTTATCAATGAACAATTGCCCGATATACAATGCAGATGACAAATTAGCAAACGAAGGGTCTGGCGCTGTTCTTTTGAATAGAAACCGCGTGTTAAATAAATGAGGGTTTTATCGCCGATTAATTTTACTTAATCGTTTGGGTATAAAACTCTGAAAAATATTTACCGCCCTTAATTTCAATGATCAAACGTAGTTTGTAGTTATCGCCTTTATGAGCAACTAACTTGCCGAGCGGTGTTTCTCGCTTCCAATAATATGGACTGTCTTTCATACCTAATGGATATGCGGTTGCTTCGCTGTTCTTATCGACAAGAAATAAGGTTGCAGTATCAATAGGAAACGTTGAGTTGACCGTGGTAATGCCATTGTCATTCATAACATTCACCTCGAACTCACCCGACTTTAAAATACATTTTTGATTAGTAACATCGCAATGTCCGAAGGGTACTAATTCAAAGGCACGTGCTTTATTGGCGTTATTTTCTTCCCATAAATCAGCTAATGCAAAACCTAGTACAATAAGAATAGGTGCAACGAAAATAGCTGTTTTAGTGTG